>Ga0308157_10008391_pt1 | contig 11759 bp, 11 predicted proteins | sample PhyBR1_FD_201035 | JGI IMG/M metagenome (GOLD analysis project Ga0308157, IMG submission 201035) | Phyllosphere microbial communities from UC Gill Tract Community Farm, Albany, California, United States - DLSLB.R1 | ecosystem: Host-associated > Plants > Phyllosphere > Unclassified | place: USA...
AAGCGGGTGGTGACCTGGAACTCGGCGGCCGGGAAGAACACCGCCATGAAGCGGCGCGTGACCAGGTCGTACAGTTTCTGTTCCGGCTCGGACAAGTTCTTCGGTGCGATCGGCGTCGGGATGATCGCAAAGTGATCCGAGATCTTGCTGTTGTCGAAGATGCGCTTGTTCGGCTTGACCCAGCCCTTGTCCAGGATCTGCTTGGCGAACTGGTGATAGTTATTGTTCTCTTTCACCGAGTCCAGCGTCTGCTTGACGGTGTCCAGATAGTCTTCCGGCAGGTGGCGCGAATCGGTACGCGGGTAAGTCAGCACCTTGTGCTTTTCGTACAGTGCCTGCGCCAGGCCCAGCGTATTCTTGGCCGAGAAGCCGAAGCGCGAGTTGGCCTCACGCTGCAGGCTGGTCAGGTCGAACAGTCCCGGCGCCATCGAGGTGGTCGGCTTGGATTCTTCGCTGACGTTGCCTTGCTTGCCGCGCACGGCCACAGCGATGGAGTCGGCCGCAGCCTTGCTCCACAGGCGTTCGGCACGCTTCTCGGGATCGTTCTCGTCCTTCTTGAACTTGGTGTCCAGCCAGCGGCCTTCGTAGACGCCGGCGGCGCAGACGAATTCTGCGCGGACTTCCCAGAAGTCGCGCGAGACGAATTTCTTGATCTTTTCTTCACGCTCGACCACGATCGACAAGGTCGGCGTCTGCACGCGGCCGACGGTGGTCAGGTAGAAGCCGCCCTCTTTCGAGTTGAAGGCGGTCATGGCGCGGGTGCCGTTGATGCCGATCAGCCAGTCGGCTTCCGAGCGGCAGCGGGCGGCGTCAGCCAGCGGCATCATGTCGTCGTCGCTGCGCAGGTGCGAGAAGCCGTCGCGGATCGCGGCCGGCGTCATCGATTGCAGCCACAAACGCTTGACCGGCTGCTTGGCCTTGGCATTCTGCGCGATCAGGCGGAAGATCAGTTCTCCTTCGCGGCCCGCGTCACATGCGTTAATCAGGGTGGTGACATCTTTACGCTTGATCAGCTTGTTCAGCACCTTGAGGCGCGCTTCGGTCTTGGCGATCGGATTCAGCGCGAAGTACGGCGGTATCATTGGCAGGTGGGCGAAGCTCCATTTGCCGCGCTTGACGTCGTGTTCTTCCGGGACGGCGATTTCCAGCAGGTGACCGACGGCGGAGGACAACACGTACTCGTCGGATTCAAAGTACTCATCGTGCTTGGTAAAGCCGCCCAGCGTCTTCGCGATATCGTTCGCGACAGATGGCTTCTCGGCGATGATGAGGGTTTTGCTCATATTTTAGTATCTCGTTTGTAACACTTTGAGGAGGGCAGATGCGCATCATACATGGATAGCGCAGCAGTCTGCACGTTTCTGTCACAGTCTTGTCAAAGCGCAAATAATAAGCGGATTGCCTGGCGTACCGCAAGCACACGCCGATTATGGCGTGATTTGTTGCCAAAGAGGAATATCTTTAGAGGCTTAATGCAACAGGCGGGGAGCTTGATCTTCGTCCGAACCAAACAGGTCATCGAACATCAGCGCGTCCGGTTCCTTGCCTTGGCTCCACAGCAACATCAGCACGATGACCTTCAGCTTGCCCAGCGACACTGGCATTTCTTCCAGCGCCAGCGCGCGCTCGATGACGATCTCGCGTTGCAGCGGCGACAACACCTTGGCCGATTCGAGGAACTGGATGAAACCAATGGCGGCGGCGCCCAGCGCGTCCTGCTCTTCTTCCACGTAGAAGCGGGTGCCGGTAGAGGATGCGGTCAGCGCCTGTTCCTCGCCAGCGATGGCGGTCAGGTCGGTCAGCCAGACCAGCGCCTCGGAGATCTCGACGTCGTCAAAACCGACAGCCGACAGCTTCTTGGCCAATGCGGCCGGTTCCGGGCAGGCATCGGGACGGTAATAAGTCTCGTAGAGATAAACAAGGACGTCGAACATGGCTCTACTCTATCAGTTAAAACGAATTCGATACAAGTACGGTGCTGCGGTTCAACCACGCAGCCGCTGAAACATGCCACCTGGCAAACGTTCCAGCAGTCCGGCAAGTTCCAGCGCCAATAATTGCCCCTGCAACTCGCCGGGGGCTTGTCCAAGATGCAAGGCCAGCACATCGGCCTGGACCGGGTCCTCGCCCATGGCCTCCAGCACGCGGTCGACAAAACTGTCGTCCGGTGCAGTGCGGGCGCCGGCTTCACCATCGGCCAGCATTTGCATGGCTTGCAATACATCGGCGGCGCTTTCCACCAGCTTGGCGCCTTCGCGTATCAGCTGGTGGCAGCCTTTCGACAGTGTCGCATGAATGGAGCCGGGGACGGCGTACACATCGCGTCCCTGCTCCAGCGCCAGCCTGGCGGTAATCAGCGAGCCGGATTTGGCTGCCGCCTCCACCACGAGCACGCCGCGCGCCAGCCCGCTGATGATACGGTTGCGGCGCGGAAAGTTGTCGCGCGACGGCGGCGCCCCCAGCGCATACTCGCTGACCAGGCAACCTTCGTCGGCGATGCGGCGCGCCAGCGCACCGTTGCGGGCGGGATAGATGCGGTCGATGCCGGTGCCAAGCACGGCGATGGTGCCGCCGGGGCCGTCCAGGCCGCCGGCATGCGCGGCCGCGTCGATGCCCAGCGCCAGGCCGGAAACAACGGTCAGGCCGGCGTCCGACAGCGCCTGCGCCAGGTGCCCGGCGTTCAGCACGCCCTGGCGGCTGGCGTTGCGCGAACCGACCACGGCCACCGAACGCTGGTGCAGCAGCGCCGCGCGCCCTTTGACGTACAACAGCAAGGGCGCGCCGGTGGTATTGCGCAGGTATTCAGGATATGCGGCGTCGCCCCATGCCAGCAGGCGGTTGCCGGGCTGTTGCTGCCACGCCTGGATGGCGTCCAGTTCCGCTTCCAGCCGGGTGGTCGGCGCGGCCAGCAGCGCATCGGCCTGGCGCGGTCGGGCCACGGCCAGCAACTGTTCGCGGCTGGCGGCAAAGATCGCCGCTGGCGTGCCAAATTCCAGCAGCAGCGCGTGCGCCGTCAGCAGGCCGACGCCGTCGGTCTGCTGCAGACGCAGCCAGCCTGCCAGCACTGGCCGGGTCACTTCGATGGGGGTATCCGTGGCTTGCACGGCGCGGCTTACTCCGGGGATTTGGCGACGTCGCCCACTTCCACCGGCGCTGTCACCTGCATGATCAAGCCATAGGAAATATGCTTGAACGTGCGGAAGATAAACAAGCTGCCCACTTCCTCGTCCGGCAGCTTGACCTGCTGCGCGCGCCCGAACCAGCTTTTTTGTGCCGTGGAATCGCTCACAGTTCTTCCTGCATGGTACAGCTGCAAAACGGCGCCGATATCGAGTCCGTCAAGCTTTCCGCGATTAATGCTGACGATCTGATTCTGGCCGGCGTGCGTAACGCCACCATAAATCGCCACCACCCGCGCCTCGACCGGCTGCGCCGGCGGATGCGGCGCGTAATTCTGCATCGGCGCCGGCGGCACGGCGCGCAACTGGTCGCCCTTGCCCATCTCCTGCGTGGCGCTGGCGACGGTAAAGGTATGCACGTCGCTGCCGCCCTTGGCTTCCGCCTGCAACTTGAGCGTGCCCAGATAAAACGCCTCGTGGCCGATGACTTGCTTTGTGACAGGGTCCTTCAGCGGCGCGCCCGGACGGAACACCTGGAACGAGGTATTGCCACCCAGTTCGCCGCGCACATAGGCCTTGTCGCCCTTGCCGAGGAATACGCGGCCTTCCTGCGTGGCGAAGATACGCGGCGCGCCTTTCAGTTCGTCATCCTCGATAATCAGCGGCTGGGTCAGGAAAGGCTCGATCATGCCCGGCGGTATGGATGGCACGGCGTCCTTGCCCAGGGCTTCGGTGCGCACGCGCGGCGTCAGTTTCTGCGTGGAGGGATTATTCAGGCCTGGCGACAGTTGCTGTCCCAGCCGCAGGCGTCCGGCAGCGCGGTCGAACCAGATCACCTGGCCCGGATAGATCCAGTGCGGATTGGCGATTTCGTCGCGGTTCATGCCCCACACGGTCGGCCAGCACCAGGGTTTGCGCAGGAAGGTGCCGGCGATATCCCACAGCGTATCGCCCCTGACGACCACGTGCTGGTCCGGCGCATCGGGCCTGAATTCGCACACCGGAGCGGCCGATGCGGCCACCGGCACGGCCACAAACAAGACTGCCCATGCTAAGCGGGTACTGACTGTGCTAAAATTTTTCATAATAGATCCAGTAAGTGCGCCGCAAGCCCACGGCAGCCGAGCAGTAAAGCTTGCCAAATTGAATCAAATTCTGCCCACAAACCCCTGAACTAGCAAGCGAAACCGCGCTACCGAACCGGCGCGGTTGTTGCATTGCGGGGCAAACATACAGTTTTCACAAAGTTATCATGGCTATCTTAAATATTCTGCGTTACCCGGACCCGCGTTTGCACAAAGTTGCGGCGCCAGTCACCGTATTCGACGAGCGTCTGGCACAACTGGTCGCCGACATGGCTGAAACCATGTACGACGCGCCGGGCGTCGGTCTGGCCGCGTCCCAGGTGGATGTGCACGAACAAGTGGTGGTCATCGACATCACCGAGGACAAGAGCGCGCTGGTCGCCTACATCAATCCGGAAATCCTCTGGGCCAGCGACGACAAGCAAGTCTACGACGAAGGTTGCCTGTCGGTGCCAGGTATCTACGACGGCGTCGAGCGTCCGTCCAAAGTCAAGGTGCGCGCCTACGACGTCAAGGGCCAGCCGTTTGAAGTGGACGCCGACGGTCTGCTGGCCGTGTGCATCCAGCACGAGATGGATCACCTGAAAGGCAAGGTGTTCGTTGAATACCTGTCGCCGCTGAAGCGCAACCGCATCAAGGCCAAACTGCAGAAGGAAGAACGCGGCCTGCAGCGCGAAGCCCAGCTGCGCGCCCAGGGCCGCCGCTACTGATCGCCGGCGCCGCCATGAAAGTCATCTTCGCCGGAACGCCGGAATTTGCCGCAGTGGCCCTGCAATCACTGCACGAGGCCGGCTTTGAAATCCCGCTGGTGCTGACCCAGCCGGACCGTCCCGCCGGCCGTGGCATGCAATTGCAGCCATCGGCGGTGAAACAATACGCGGTAGCGCAAGGCATCGAGGTGCTGCAACCGCTGTCGCTGCGCATGGACAGCAAAGACCCGCAACGCGCCGAGGAAGCCAAGGCCGCGCACCAGCGCCTGCTGTCGACGCCATATGATGTGATGGTGGTGGCAGCCTACGGCCTGATCCTGCCGCGCAGCACGCTGGACATCAAGCCCTGCCTGAACATCCACGGTTCGCTGCTGCCGCGCTGGCGCGGCGCCGCGCCGATCCATCGCGCGATTGAAGCCGGCGACAGCGAAACCGGCATCACCATCATGGAGATGGAAGAAGGCCTGGATACCGGCCCGATGCTGCTGATCGAGAAAGTGGCGATCGAGGACAGCGACACCACCGGCAGCTTGCACGACAAGCTGGCCGCGCTGGGCGGCAAGATGATTGTCGAAGCGCTGCAAAAGTACCAGCACAAGCAGCTGGAAGCGGTGGTGCAGCCGGAGGAAGGCGTCAACTACGCCAGCAAGATCAGCAAGGAAGAAGCCGCGCTCGACTTCACGCGCTCAGCGCTCGACATCGTCCGCAAGATCCGCGCCTTCAATCCCTTCCCGGGCGCGCATGGTACGGTCAACGAGGTGGTGGTCAAGCTGTGGGGCGCGGAAGTGGTGGATGCCAGCGGCCCGCCGGGCAAGGTGCTGTCGGCCGATGCGCAGCATGGCATCGTGGTCGCCTGCGGCAGCGGTGCGCTGCGTCTGACCTCGCTGCAAAAACCGGGCGGCAAGCGCCTGCCTGCGGCCGAGTTCATCAAAGGCTTCCCGCTTGAAGGCCAGTCCTTCGCGTAATCAGTTCACCGCCAGCTTGTCGCGGCACGGATGGTCGCTCCGGTAGCCGCCCAGGTTGGCGCGCAAGATCAGCAGCGACTGGCGGCGTTGTTCCAGCGTCGCCTGCTGTTCCTCTATCTCACGCAGCAAGATGGCCGACTGGCGCATGGTCTTCTCGACCGAGCACTTGCCGTTTTCATCCAGCATGTCGCGTATCACCTCCAGCGTAAAGCCGAGTTTCTTCGCGCCCTGAATCAGCTTCAGGCGGTCCGGCGCATTGCTGGCGTACTGGCGATAACCGGACGCCGTGCGCGAGACCGGCGCCAGCAGTCCCTGCTCTTCATAAAACCGGATTGCCGAGGCAGCAATGCCTGACTTTCGGGAGAGTTCACCGATTTTCATTTTTTGCTTGACCCTCAAGTTGACTTGAAACTTATTATAAGATGGTCCGCCCGAGCCTGCTCGCAGGGGCGTTATTACCAATAGGAGTATCAATATGACCGACGTAATTCAACACCTGAACTGGCGCTATGCGACCAAGAGCTACGACGCTTCAAAAAAGCTGGACGACGAAAAACTGAACCGCATCCTGGAGGCGATCCGCCTGGCGCCTACCTCCAGCGGCCTGCAACCGTTTGAGGTGTTCGTCGTGAAAAACCCTGAGCTGCGCGCCAAGATCCGCGAAGTGGCGTGGAACCAGCCGCAGGTAACCGATGCCTCGCACCTGCTGGTGTTTGCCGCATGGGACAACATCACGCCGGAACGCATCGACTCGATGTTCGATTACACCAATGAAGTGCGCGGCTTCAAGAACGAAGGCTGGGAAGCCTACCGCAAGCAGCTGCAAGGCATCGTGGCTGCGCGTGGCGATGTTGCCAACTTTGACGCGGCTGCGCGTCAGGCCTACATCGGCCTGGGCGTGGCGCTGGTGGCTGCCGCTGCCGAAGGCGTCGACAGCACGCCGATGGAAGGCTTCGACCCGGCCGCCGTCGACCAGATCCTGTCGCTGCAAGAGCGCAAGCTGCGCAGCGTGGTGATCCTGCCGCTGGGCTACCGCAAGCCGGATAGCGACTGGCTGGTCAACCTGAAGAAGGTGCGCCGCCCACGCGAGCAGTTCATCACCGAACTGAATTAATCGCGCAGCGGGATGACACGGTCGCCGTCGGCAGGCTTGCAGCCTTCGGCGATCGATGTCCAGCCGCGATGGATGACGATCTGTTGTTCATCGTGGCATAGTTCGACGCGCTCGCTTTGCGGAAAACGGGCGCGCACAAAATCTTCTATCGTGGTCGGCAGGCTGACATGCAGCTTGAGCGCGGCCCGGTCTTCATCCGGATGATCGTTCAGGTGCACCAGCGGCACGAAGTACGACGCCAGCATCCACCAGCGCGAGCCGACATCGATCGGCTGCGGCGCATAGTGTTCCTTGCGCAGCCAGCGTTGCGCGCGCTCCCGTAAATCCTCGCCATCCGGCAGGTCTCCCCAGCCGGCCGCCAGCATCTCCACCAGCCATTGATTGCAGTTCTGGTAGCGCAGGCTGTAGGGATAGGCATTGGCGCTGTATTGCGCCGCCAACAGGTGCAGCGCGCGCTGCGTATCAAGCAAGGCCGGGCGCAGCGCCAGCACCGCTTGCGGCGGCAGGCGCACGATGCTCAGGTAGCCGATCTTCGGCGAGTCGGTGCCCATGGCGAAACCGGCCAGGCCCTGGTCGTAGATGCGCGGATAGCCCTCGTCACAGGCATAGTAAAGCTGGCGCGCCGCCCACAGGCCTTCATCCGAGCGCCAGGCCAGCGCTGCGTGCGAATAGCGGATGTTGAAGCGCGACAGATCGAGGCCGGAGCGGCTGACCAGCGCTACGCTCTCTTCGCTGGCCGCCAGCTCCTCGCGCAGCACGGCGGCAAAGCGCAGCAGGCGGTCCTGCTCCACCGCCGTCAGCTCCTGCGAACGGTCGCAAAAGCGCGAGGAAGAAGCTTGCGCCGCGCCTGCCGCAAGCAGCAGGCCCAATGCCAGCGCGCGGAATAACTTCAAAGGCTTAGCGGACGCGAAGCCAGTTCGCCATACCATTCATCGGCCAGCACCAGGTAGAACGGCTGGCGATTATCGGCGCGGCCGAACTCGACGCCGTAGACGCGGTTGTGCGCATACATCGCATCGCCCAGCGCCAGCGGCTGCTGGTCGAACGTGGCTTGCGGCAGGTCCAGCACCACGCGCTGTTGCGCATCGTCGGTTTGCATGGTGATGCGCGCGCGGCCTTCGCGGCCCGGTGTGGCGGCAATGTCGATGATGCGGTAATCCGCGTCGGCCACCTTGTTGCCCTTGTTGGAGCTATTGCTGGAACCGGCCAGCGAATCGGACACGCTGCCGCTCGACGCCGAGCCGGCGCTGGAGGCCGACGACACAAAGCTATCCGCATGGCTGTTCAGCGACACCGCCAGCACGCCAATGGCGCACATCCAGCGCATGGTCAAAGTGATATTCATCTACACTTCCTCAACTGGGCAAATAAAACAGTATAAAGGAGAGCGTGATGTCTGCATCTGAAATCATCTGCTGGTTTGATTTTGCCAGCAACTATAGCTACCTGAGCGTGCTTCGGCTGGCGCGGCAGAAGGAAGTCATGGTCCATTGGCGGCCGTTTCTGCTGGGGCCGATATTCAAGGAACAGGGCTGGGACAATTCGCCGTTCGTGCTGCAAAAGGACAAGGGCGACTACGTCTGGCAAGACATGCCGCGCGAATGCGCCAAGTATCAGCTGCCATGGCGGCAGCCGTCCGAGTTCCCGCGCCGCTCGCTATTGGCGGCGCGTGTGGCCTTGCTGGGCGAGCATCAGCCGTGGATGGCGGAATTCTGCGCCCGCGTCATGCTGGCCAACTTCGAGCACGACGAGGATATCGGCAGCGAAGACGTGATTGCCGCCATCCTCACCGGCATCGGCCTCGACGCCAGCGCGCTGCTGGCGGCCGCACAATCCGATGACAACAAAGCCCGCCTGCGGGCGCGCAACGACGAAGCCCGCGCACTGCGCATCTTCGGCGCCCCCACCTTCTTCGTCGGCACGGAGATGTACTGGGGTAACGACCGCCTAGCCGATGCCCTGTCCCTCGCTGCCAGCTGCTGACTTGGCTTGCTGCTCTTGCATATAAGCACGCAGTATTTTGCTGATCAGATCAGAAGAAGCTGGAATATTGGCCTCAAACCATTCATAAACATCACGATCAATAACTACCGAGCCTTTCTGCACCCTTGGCCCTCGTTTCGTGGCGCGGGAAAAAAATTCATCCCCCAGCTCGGGGATGTCGCTAAAATCAATAGCCTCGTTCATATCGCTGCTCCTCTAATAACGATGCCTTCCGGGCGGAGATAATCCGAACCTTTAAACTAATACCGTGTTTAGCAATATTGCGTTGATTCTTGCTCTCGTCCCATTCGAAAAACATGGCCGCTCCATATCAGTATAGAGCGCGGGGTAGCGCGCACCATGAGATATTGCGCGCGGCATGGCAGCGGACCTTGCGGTGGGTCAGATAGACGAAACAGCAGATTGTTGCGGCGATGCCGCGCTTGGCTGAAGCTTGTTCAGCTATGCCGTATAATCTTAGACCGCCCCTTTGGTACGAGATAGCAAATGAATAACTCCGTTTCCCGCCCCGTCATGTCCAAGACCGATGCCCAGTTGCGCGAGATTCTCGCCCGCCGCATCATGATCCTCGACGGCGCGATGGGCACCATCATCCAGCAGTACAAGCTGGATGAAACCGCGTATCGCGGTGGCCCCAACGGTGCATTCATCGACTTCGCCGCGCCAGCGGATTCCGGCGCGCGCGAGCTGTTCGTCAAGGGGAATAACGAGCTGCTGACGCTGACCCAGCCGCACATCATCCAGGAAATCCACGAGCGCTATCTGGCCGGTGGCGCCGACCTGATCGAAACCAATACCTTCGGCGCTACCTGGATCGCGCAGGACGATTACTACATGGGTCACCTGGCCTATGAGATGAACGTGCAGGCGGCCAAGCTGGCGCGCGCCGCCACCGCCAAGTACAGCACGCCGGACAAGCCGCGCTTCGTCGCCGGCGCCCTCGGCCCGACGCCAAAGACCGCGTCGATCTCGCCTGACGTCAACGACCCGGCTGCGCGCAACATCACCTTCGACCAGTTGGTGGACGCTTACTATGAACAGACCAGGGGCCTGATCGAAGGCGGCGTCGACCTGCTGCTGGTGGAAACCATCTTCGACACGCTGAATTGCAAGGCCGCGCTGTTCGCCATCGACAAATTCTACGCCGACCATCCGGCGCAGGAACACCTGCCGCTGATGATCTCCGGCACCGTCACCGATGCTTCCGGCCGCATCCTGTCCGGACAGACCGTGCCGGCTTTCTGGAACTCGGTGCGCCACGCCAAGCCGCTGACCATTGGCCTGAATTGCGCGCTGGGCGCGGCGCTGATGCGTCCTTACGCCGAAGAGCTGTCGCAGATCGCCGATACCTATGTCTGCATCTACCCGAACGCCGGCCTGCCCAACCCGATGAGCGACACCGGCTTCGACGAACTGCCGGCCGACACCTCGGCGCTGCTGAAAGAATTTGCCGAAGCAGGCTTCATCAACGTCGCCGGCGGCTGCTGTGGCACCACGCCCGACCACATCCAGGCCATCGGCGACATCCTGTCGACGGTGGAACCGCGTAGCGTGCCGCAAGTGCCGGTGGCGCAGCGGCTGTCCGGCCTGGAGCCGTTCACCATCGACGATAGCTCGCTGTTCGTCAACGTTGGCGAGCGCACCAACGTCACCGGCTCGAAAGCCTTCGCGCGCATGATCCTCAACGAGCAGTACGACGAGGCGCTGAGCGTCGCCCGTCAGCAGGTGGAGAACGGCGCGCAGGTCATCGACATCAATATGGACGAGGCAATGCTGGACTCGCAAGCCGCGATGACCCGCTTCCTCAACCTGATTGCCTCCGAACCGGACATCTCGCGTGTGCCGATCATGATCGACTCGTCGAAATGGTCGGTCATCGAGGCGGGCCTGAAATGCGTGCAGGGCAAATCCATCGTCAACTCCATCTCGATGAAGGAAGGCGAGGAAGAGTTCATCCGCCAGGCCAGGCTGTGCCTGAGCTACGGCGCCGCCGTCATCGTCATGGCCTTCGACGAAACCGGCCAGGCCGACACCTACGAACGCAAGATCGAAATCTGCGGCCGTGCCTACAAGGTACTGACCGAAAAAGTCGGCTTCCCGCCGGAAGACATCATCTTCGATCCGAACATCTTCGCGGTTGCCACCGGCATCGAGGAACACAACAACTACGCGGTGGACTTCATCAACGCCACCCGCTGGATCAAGGACAACCTGCCGCACGCGAAAATCTCCGGCGGTGTGTCCAACGTCTCGTTCTCCTTCCGCGGCAACGACCCGGCGCGTGAAGCGATTCACACCGTGTTCCTGTACCACGCCATCAAGGCCGGCATGACCATGGGCATCGTCAATGCCGGCATGGTCGGCGTCTACGACGACCTGCCGGCCGAGCTGCGCGAGCGCGTCGAAGATGTGGTGCTGAATCGCCGTGAAGACGCCACCGAACGCATGATTGAAATTGCCGGTACGCTGAAGGCCGGCGCCGGCAAGCAGGATGCCGCGAATCTGGAATGGCGCAACGCGCCGGTCGAGAAGCGCCTGGCGCACGCGCTGGTGCATGGCATCACGCAATGGATCACCGAAGACACCGAAGAGATGCGCGCTGCCGTTTTCGCGCGCGGCGGCCGCCCGATCCACGTCATCGAAGGCCCGCTGATGGATGGCATGAACATCGTCGGCGACCTGTTCGGCCAGGGCAAGATGTTCCTGCCGCAGGTGGTGAAATCGGCGCGCGTGATGAAGCAGGCGGTGGCCCACCTGATTCC
>Ga0308157_10008394_pt1 | contig 11757 bp, 9 predicted proteins | sample PhyBR1_FD_201035 | JGI IMG/M metagenome (GOLD analysis project Ga0308157, IMG submission 201035) | Phyllosphere microbial communities from UC Gill Tract Community Farm, Albany, California, United States - DLSLB.R1 | ecosystem: Host-associated > Plants > Phyllosphere > Unclassified | place: USA...
TCGCGGTGGCTACCGAGCTTGGTTATATGGAAGGTCTGCCCGAGTTCCTCAGCGAAGACGATTATGGCTATATTCCGCGTGAAAATGTCGTGATGATCCTCACCGGCAGTCAGGGCGAGCCGCGTGCAGCGCTCGCCAAGCTTGCGCGTGATGAAATGCGTAGCATTGCTCTCTCGGCAGGTGACACGGTTATTTTCTCGTCGCGTCCGATTCCCGGCAACGAAAAAGCCATTCTTGAAATCAAAAACAAGTTGATTGATCAGGGTATCAAGCTGATCAGCGACGAAGATGCGCTTGTGCATGTTTCGGGCCATCCGCGCCGCAGTGAATTGAAGCGCATGTATTCATGGGTGCGTCCGCGCATTCTCGTGCCGGTGCATGGCGAAGCAGCGCATCTTGTCGCGCAAGGATCGCTCGGGGCCATGGAGGGCATTGAAGAAATCGCGCAGGTTCGCGATGGCGATATGTTGCGTCTGGCTCCCGGTAAGGCAGAAATCATCGACAAAGCGCCAATCGGTCGCATCTACAAGGATGGCAAACTGATCGGCGATGAAGATGAAATCGGCATGGTCGAGCGCCGCAAGCTTGCCTATGTTGGCCATGTCGCCGTTTCAGTGCTGCTTGACCGCGATTTCAAAATTATGGATGAACCTGATCTCGTCTCTTTCGGCTTGCCAGAAGAGGATAGGCAGGGCGATCTCATCGAAGACATCCTGCTTGATGCCGCAATTGAAGCCATTGACAGCATCCCGCGTGCGCGACGTAAGGATCTTGAAGTGGTTCGTGAATCGGTTCGCCGTGCGGTTCGTTCTGCGACAAATGAAGCATGGGGCAAAAAGCCGGTAGTGACTGTATTCGTCAACCGCATAAAGTAGCTCTGTTTTCGGGAGGAGGAAACAAGATGCTTGAACGCCTGAACCATGTGGCAATCGCTGTGCCTGACTTGAACGCGGCTGCGGCACTTTATAGTGCGCAACTGGGTGCGAAAGTCACGGCACCGCAGGCTTTGCCCGAACATGGCGTAACGGTTGTCTTCATCGATGTTGGTAATACCAAGATCGAATTGCTTGAACCTTTGGGCGAGGGATCGCCCATCGCAAGCTTTCTTGAAAAGAACCCATCAGGCGGTATGCATCACCTTTGCTACGAGGTTGCTGACATTATCGCGGCGCGTGACCATCTTAAAGCCGAGGGCGCGCGCATTTTAGGCAATGGCGAACCAAAGATCGGAGCGCATGGCAAGCGTGTTTTGTTTTTGCATCCCAAAGACTTCAATGGGACACTGATCGAGCTTGAGGAGGTGTGAGATGACTATCGTATCTGGTATCGCGATGTACTTTATCTTCTGGTGGATAACCTTGTTTGCGATTCTGCCTGTCGGATTACGTACGCAGGCTGAAGAAAACAACGTGACATTGGGAACTGTGGCCAGTGCACCTGCCAAACCGCGAATTGGTCTCGCATTCCTCCGTACAACTATCGTCGCTACGGTGATTTTTGGCATTTATTATTATGTTACAAATGTGCATGGATTTAGTCTTGATGACATTCCACACTTCTTCCCTGACTTGAAATAAGGCTGCCTAATTTTTAAGCATTTTTATTCTGTTGGCTATATCAGCAAACTTAACGTGAATCTAAAATTGAACATTTCGATATAACTATTTGAACTAAAAGAAAATTAGAGATACAGAACACTCTAATTTTGAAGATATTTGCGTTAGATTTATATATGCAAGACATGGCTTATAACGGCACAGCGTAAAAGCTATTCATCGAAAAAATAACCTTCAGTTTCATAGGCTTATCGTAAAATATGTAAGATCGTGTCACAAAATCACATTAAAGCCAAAAAAAAAGCAAGGCTTGCGCCTTGCTAGTTGAATACGCGTTCGACCCGTTTCCATTTTACTGGCGGCAGCGAAAAATCGCGCCTGGATCCATCCTCCCAAGACTTTGACCGCGTTAAACAACGGTTATATTCCGCTGTCAGGCTTATTGATGAAAAAAATAGCGGACTGCACAGGTTTTGTCACCAAAAATCTTATGCAATGTCATATTTCCTTCGTAATTTTTTCTCCTTTAATGTAGCCAATACATAATACATTGAAACTTAATGTAAATTCTTCAAGTCTCGCGCGGAGATACTCAGTATACCAGTGTCCTCCATGGCTGTGGACGGAAAAAATGCTTGCGATCAAAGCGCGGCGAGGCGGGTTTTCAACAGCTGTATAACCCGTTATGAAACCGGCAAGTTTGCTTAATTTTTGCCTGATTCTCCACACACTCGGTTGCTACTCAGGCAATCTCTCTCTTGATCGGTGGTCACGATGCGTCTGTCGCAGTATTTTTTGCCCATTTTGAAGGAAAACCCAAAGGAGGCAGAAATTGTCTCTCATAGGTTGATGCTGCGCGCGGGCATGATCCGTCAGCAGTCGGCAGGCATTTATTCATGGCTCCCGCTGGGCTTGAAAGTGCTCAACAAAGTCTGCGATATTATTCGTGAAGAGCAGAACCGTGCAGGCGCAAACGAAATTCTGATGCCGACCATCCAGTCCGCCGACCTTTGGCGTGAAAGCGGTCGTTATGACGCTTACGGCAAAGAAATGCTGCGCATTCAGGACCGGCAGGAGCGCGAAATGCTCTTTGGCCCGACTAATGAGGAAATGGTCACCGATATTTTCCGGTCCTATGTGCGTTCTTATAAGGACCTGCCACTCAATCTTTATCATATTCAGTGGAAATTCCGCGATGAAGTGCGTCCGCGTTTCGGCGTGATGCGTTCGCGTGAATTTCTGATGAAAGATGCCTATTCGTTCGACCTCGATTATGAGGGCGCGAAAATGGCCTACTATCGCATGTTCGTGTCTTACCTGCGCACCTTTGCGCGCGTTGGTTTGCAGGCCATTCCGATGCGCGCTGACACCGGCCCGATCGGTGGCGATCTCAGCCACGAATTCATCATTCTAGCTGAAACCGGCGAAAGCCAGGTCTATTGCGACAAGGCTTATCTCGATCTGGCCGTTCCGGGCGCAGATACGGATTTCCGTAATGATGAACAGCTGACGGACATCGTCAATCGATGGACAACGCCTTATGCCGCGACCGATGAGATGCACGATGAAGCAGAATGGTCGGCGGTGAAAGCCGATGATCAGGTTTCGGCGCGTGGCATCGAAGTTGGTCATATCTTCCATTTTGGCACGAAATATTCCGAAGCTATGGGCGCAAAGGTTCAGGGACCGGATGGTAAAGACCATTTTGTTTCGATGGGCTCTTATGGCATCGGCCCTTCGCGTCTGGTTGCAGCAGCAATTGAAGCCTTCCACGACGATGCAGGCATTATCTGGCCAAAGTCGATTGCACCGTTCGGTGTTGGTATTGTGAACATGAAGTCAGGCGATGAAGCTTGCGACCGCGTGAGTGAACAGCTTTATGCGGCCTTCACCAAGGCTGGCCTCGACCCGCTTCTCGATGACACCGACAACCGTGCGGGATCGAAATTTGCGACGATGGATCTCATCGGTCTGCCATATCAGGTGATCGTTGGACCACGCAGTGTTGCAGCAGGCGAAGTTGAAATTAAAGACCGCAAGACCGGTGAGCGTCAGAACCTCACAGTTGAAGCAGCAATCAACCTGTTAACGGCTTAAACATGAGCAACGCGGCGGCAGCAAAATCGGACGGCAAGCAGAAGGCATTCAATAAGGTGCCTTCTTCTGGGCCATTCTCAGCCTTTGAGCGCATGATCGCTTGGCGCTATTTGCGGGCGCGTCGCCGCGAGACATTCATTTCGGTGATTGCGGGATTTTCGTTTACTGGAATCATGCTGGGCGTAGCGACACTCATTATCGTCATGGCGGTGATGAATGGTTTTCGCGCTGAGCTTCTAAGTCGTATTCTGGGTATCAATGGCCATCTTATCATGCAGCCGATTGATCGGCCGCTTGATGATTACGCAAGCCTGATAACCCGTATCGACGGCATTTCCGGCGTGCAGTTTGCTATTCCTGTGGTCGAAGGACAGGCCCTTGTTCAGGGCAATATTGGTGCCGGAACCGGCGCATTGGTTCGTGGTCTTCGCGAAGAAGATTTGAATAAACTCAAGCTGATTTCAACCAATGTCAAACAGGGCACTTTGCAAGGCTTTGATCAAAGCGGTGGTGTGGCAATCGGCACGCGCATGGCTGAAAATCTCGGCCTTTCGATTGGCGATACGCTGCGTGTGATTTCGCCTGATGGCGATGTGACGCCGTTTGGCGTTAACCCACGCGTCAAAGCTTACCCGATTGAAGCGATTTTCGAGATTGGCATGTCAGAATATGATGCGTCGATTGTAATCATGCCGCTTTCAGAAGCGCAGCTATTCTTCAATCAGGAAGGCAAAGTGCAATCGCTTGAAATCTTTGTCAATAATCCGGACAAGGTGGATGCTATGCGTGCACCTGTCGAGGAGGTTGCGGCACGCCAGATTTCCATGGTCGACTGGCGACAGCGCAACCAGACGTTCTTCTCGGCCTTGCAGGTTGAGCGAAATGTCATGTTCATGATCCTGACGCTGATTGTCCTTGTTGCAGCCCTTAATATTATTTCCGGCCTCATCATGCTGGTGAAGGATAAAGGCCGCGACATCGCGATCCTCAGAACCATGGGGGCGACGCGCGGTGCCGTTATGCGCATATTCTTGATGACGGGGGCTGCAATCGGCGTCACCGGTACACTGGCAGGTGTCGTTTTAGGCGTTGTCGTATGCCTCAATGTTGAGCGTATTCGACAGTTCTTCTCCTGGCTCTCCGGCACGACGCTTTTCAACCCGGAACTTTATTTCCTGAGCACACTGCCAGCCAAGATGGACGTTGGTGAAACGATTTCCGTCATTGCCATGGCTCTGATCCTTTCTTTTATTGCCACCATTTTTCCGGCCTGGCGCGCTGCCAAACTCGATCCGGTTGAAGCACTGAGGTATGAATAATGGCGGCTGAAGTCATTCTGCGTCTCGAAAATGTCAGCCGCGCCTATAAGGAAGTAGACCGCGAACTTGTTATCCTCAAGGAGGCGAGTTTCACGTTGCATCGTGGGGAAATGGTTGCGCTTGTCGCCCCGTCGGGTGCCGGTAAGTCGACGCTTCTGCATACGGCAGGTCTACTGGAGCGCCCGGATTCTGGAGACGTCATTCTTGATGGCCGCTCGTGCGGTGCTTTATCTGAGGATGAGCGCACAGCTATTCGACGCAATGATGTTGGTTTTGTTTATCAGTTCCATCATCTTCTGCCGGAATTTTCGGCACTTGAAAATGTGATGATGCCACAGATGATCCGCGGCCTACCGCAAAAGGCGGCATCCGCACGTGCGCAACAATTGCTCGACTATATGAAGATCGGACCGCGCGCATCGCATCGCCCGTCCGAACTCTCTGGCGGAGAGCAGCAGCGCGTGGCGATTGCGCGTGCGGTTGCCAATGCACCTCTGGTGCTGCTGGCTGATGAGCCGACGGGCAATCTAGATCCAACGACATCGTCTTATGTCTTTGGCGCTCTGGAGGCGTTGGTACGCCAATCAGGGCTTGCGGCGATGATTGCGACGCACAATCATGAATTAGCAAGGCGTATGGATCGTCGCGTGACCTTGAAAGATGGTAAGGTCGTCGACCTCTAATAGCATCTCATTGAGGTGCTACGTGTCATCTTACGCATCGTAGCAGGATTAGAAATCAGTTCAGTGAACCGATTTCTCTGCGCAGAAGCGTCGCACTTTTGCTGGAACTGCTCTAGTGCCTTGATGTGACGAACGTTTTTCCTTCTCTCGTATCTACTGAACGTCGGTGGCTTAGCTGCCTGCGATTGAATGTTTATATTTCATAAACCTTAAATATACGCGTGGCCGAATTAGGGTGTTGACTTTAGAACATAAATGGAACAAAAAATAAACATACGTGAACAAAGAGGAGTTATCTCAATGACCGATCTCGTCTACGACGTTTTGTCCTTCGTCTCAGTCAGCCTGTTCGTTGCAACTTTTGCCATTTGGGTGAGTGCAATCTGATGACGTGAACGGTGTTCTTCTGTGAACCCTGATAGCAGTAACGGCGCTCTCTCTGGACATCGTTACCGTATTCCCCGAAAATGCCATTATGGGCGATAAGAGTCGCCCGTTACCTTGTGCAAATGTCATATCGTGACGGGCACTCGGATGGCGCTTAAAACATGATTTTGTTATCATGCTTTTGTGGTGCATTTCGCTCTGCAAAGATCGGGGAAATAGTATGAATGATACAGCAAGCACTGAAGCGGGCGGCGTTAAGTCGTCACCTCGTTTCATTCATCTGCGCGTACATTCTGCCTATTCCTTGCTCGAGGGCGCATTGCCTGTCGGCAAGATCATCAAACAAGCGATTGCCGATCAAGCACCGGCCATCGCGATAACGGATAGCAATAATCTGTTCGGTGCTCTGGAATTCGCCCAAAAGGCATCCAAAGATGGCCTGCAGCCTGTTATTGGCTGTCAGTTGGATGTCGGTTTCAGTGATCACAACGACAACAGCCGCAGCGCCAATCGCCGATTGGTTCTTGATCTGGCACCTGTGGTTCTGCTTGCTTCGACCGAAGAAGGCTATGCCAATATCGTTCGACTTGTCAGTCGGGCTTTTCTCGACACACCGGCGGGCGATCCCGTTCATGTCGATGCAAGCTGGTTGTCTGGCCTGTCCGAAGATGTAATTCTTTTATCCGGTGGACCACTTGGCCCAATCGGGCGTGCATTTGCTGCTGATCGTGCAGACCGCGCCGAGACGCGGCTTGGTTTTTTGAAGGAAGCGTTCGGCGATCGGCTTTATGTCGAGTTGCAGCGTCAGGCGGGTTATGATCGCGCGCTGGAAGCAAAGACTGTCGAACTCGCCTACGCACTGGATTTGCCGCTTGTTGCAACCAATGAAGCCTTCTTCCTCAAGGCAGAGGATTTTGAAGCGCATGATGCACTGCTCGCCATTGCAGAGGGACAAATCCTTTCCAATGATGATCGTCGTAGACTTACGCCGGATCATCATCTGAAAAGCCGCGCAGAAATGGTGGAGCTTTTTGCGGATCTGCCTGAAGCGCTCGACAATACGATTGAGATTGCGGAGCGTTGCAGTTGGTTCACCCAGACGCGTGATCCGATTCTGCCACGATTTACCGGAGATTCGGATGACCCGGCAGCAGCTATTCAGGCCGAAGCTGATGAATTGGCACGTCAAGCGCGTGAAGGTCTCAAGATGCGGCTTGAGACGGCTGGTCTGGCTGAAGGATATACGGAACAACAATATGCCGAGCGTCTTGATTACGAGATTGGCATTATCACACGCATGAAGTTTCCGGGTTACTTCCTGATCGTTGCGGACTTTATTCAGTGGGCAAAACAACAGGGCATTCCCGTCGGGCCAGGCCGTGGTTCCGGTGCTGGCTCGCTTGTTGCTTATGCGTTGACTATTACCGACGTAGACCCGTTACGCTTTTCGCTGCTGTTCGAACGCTTCCTCAATCCGGACCGCGTATCGATGCCCGATTTCGATATCGACTTTTGTCAGGAGCGCCGCGAAGAAGTCATTCGTTATGTGCAGGGCAAATATGGACGCGATCAGGTAGCGCAGATCATCACCTTCGGAACGTTGCAAGCGCGTGCTGTGCTGCGCGATGTGGGACGTGTTCTTGAAATGCCTTACGGGCAGGTGGATCGTCTTTGTAAACTCGTGCCGCAAAATCCGGCCAATCCGGTTTCTCTGGCACAAGCAATTGAGACAGAACCCAAAATTAATGAAGAACGCGAGAAGGAACCGGTTGTTGGTCGTCTTCTCGATATGGCGCTCAAGCTTGAAGGGCTTTATCGCCACGCATCGACTCACGCCGCCGGTATCGTCATCGGTGACCGTCCGCTTTCTGAACTGGTGCCGATGTATCGCGATCCGCGTTCGGATATGCCGGTTACCCAGTTCAATATGAAATGGGTTGAACAGGCGGGGCTGGTTAAGTTTGACTTTCTGGGCCTAAAAACCCTGACCGTGCTTGAAACAGCTGTCAAGCTCGTGGCCCGCAAAGGCATCGAGATTGATTTGACGCGTCTGCCACTGGATGATGAACTGACCTATGAAATGCTTTCGCGTGGCGAAACGGTCGGCGTGTTTCAGGTGGAAAGCGCGGGCATGCGTAAGGCGCTGCTTGGCATGCGCCCGGACCGCATCGAGGACATTATTGCGCTCGTAGCGTTGTATCGTCCGGGTCCGATGGAAAACATCCCGACCTATAATGCGCGCAAAAATGGTGAAGAGGAAATTGCTTCTATTCACCCGAAGATTGATGGCCTGATTAAGGAAACGCAGGGCGTTATCGTTTATCAGGAACAGGTGATGCAGATCGCGCAGGTACTTTCCGGCTATTCGCTCGGTGAGGCTGATTTGCTGCGCCGCGCGATGGGCAAGAAGATCCGCGAGGAAATGGATAAGCAGCGCGTCCGTTTTGTGCATGGTGCGATTGAAGGCGGTGTCGAGAAGGCACAGGCGAATATGATCTTTGATCTGCTCGCTAAATTTGCTGACTATGGCTTCAACAAATCCCACGCCGCAGCCTATGCAATTGTTTCTTATCAGACCGCTTATATGAAGGCGCACTATCCGGTCGAGTTTCTGGCTGCATCGATGACCTATGATATGTCGAACGCCGATAAGCTTAACGACTTCCGCCGCGAGGCAAATCGTTTGGGTATCGATGTGGTCACACCATCGGTTATGACCTCATTTCGTCCATTTGAAGTGGGTGAGCGCAAGATTTTTTATTCGTTGGCTGCAATCAAGGGGGTGGGCGAGGCCGCGGTTGATCACATCGTCAGTATGCGCTCTGAAAAGCCGTTTGAAAGTCTTGAGGATTTTTGTGAACGAATTGATCCGAAAACGGTCAACCGCCGTGTGATGGAAAGCCTGATCAACGCCGGGGCTTTTGATTGTTTTGGTCGTGATCGTGCTGCGATGAGTGCAGGTATGGATCGCATGATGGGCTTCGCGCAGCGTACACAAGAAAATGCGGCTAGTGGCCAGTCGGATATTTTCGGGCTTTCTGGCGCCCCAAAAGAACAGTTGATCTTGCCGCAAGCCGCTCCATGGCTGCCATCTGAAAAGTTGCATCGCGAATTTCAGGCTGTGGGTTTTTATCTTTCTGCACATCCGCTGGATGAATATCGTCAGGTGCTTGATCGCATGCGCGTTCAAAGCTGGGCTGATTTTTCGGCAGCTGTCAAACGCGGTGCCAACGCTGGTCGTCTGGCGGGAACGGTGACAACACGGCAGGAGCGCAAGACGCGCACTGGCAATAAGATGGGCATTGTGCAATTATCGGATGCCAGCGGCCAGTTTGAAGCCGTGCTTTTCTCCGAAGGCCTTGCGCAATATCGCGACCTGCTCGAAAGTGGCAAATCGGTCGTGATCACGGTTGCCGCAGAAAACCGTCCGGAAGGGATCGGCCTGCGTATTCAGACGGTGCAATCGTTGGAAGATCGCGCTTGTGCAATGCAAAAAGCACTTCGGCTTTATCTTCGATCTGCCGAATCTTTGAAATCCATCGTCTCGCATTTCAACACGCGCGGCGATGGTGAAGTGAGCTTTATCGTGATCAAGGAAGACGGGCAGCGCGAGGTCGAGATCGAACTTCCGCATCGCTATCGGGTCAGCCCGCAGATCGCGAGCGCTATGAAGGCTATTCCGGGTGTTGTGGACGTGGAACTGGTTTAGTTCAAAAGCCGGCCTATTCTAATTGGCCGGCTTTTTGCGATTCAGAGCGCATTTCGATTTGATAGTATCAGATCAGCGCTTTAATACGCGGCCGTAAAGCGCTTGCGGATATGCTTGTTCTGTTCGGCTTCGTCCACAATCGCTACTGCTAGATCATCGACAGAAATCTTGCTTTCGCCCTTGTCATCAAAAACGGGTTCGTCAGCGCCAAGACGATATTTTCCTGTGCGTTCGCCGGGTTCGAGCATGATTGCTGGAGAAACAAACGTCCAGTCGAGGTCGTTTTCTTCACGCAGATCATTGAGAGCCTGACGAGCGCCCAGCGCGCCTTCTTTCCACTCTTTCGGGAATTCTGGTGAGTCTACGAGCTGATGCCCCTTGATTTCAAGGCTGCCAGCGCCGCCAACTGCGATAAGGCGCTTAACGCCAGCTTTTTTCGCAGCTTCATTGATTGAGCGGCTGCCCTTGATATGGTTGTCGCGAATATTCGCGTCGGTCCAGCCGGGATTGTATGCCGAAATAACAATGTCATGGCCTGCAATCTGCTTAGCAAGCGCATCGGTGTCGAACACATCGACTGTTACAGCTTTAACATTATCGAGCTTTGCCACCTTATCCGTATTTCGGACGAGGGCTGTGACGCTGTGGCCACGCGATTGCGCTTCCTTGAGGACTGCTGCGCCTACAAAGCCGGTAGCGCCAATAAGTGCGATTTTAGTCATTTCATGTTCCTTTCAAATCGACCATTGAAGTGATGTTTAATAATCAGGTTCTTTATGGTAACTAGGTAGCCGATGCGATGAACCTTGTGAAGAACGCACTTTTTCATGATTAGGGTACATGGAAGTAACTGCATATTCGGCAAGGTGGCTTGGAGAGCATTGCGGAAATTGTGAAACGGTTCCCGGGCACCATGCGCGTTAAAACAAAAGAATTTGAACGCTGATCGGATAGGCGCTCTAAGGAAAACAAAATGAAAATCGCGGCTCAACCGGATGCGAATACGCCACTCTTGTCATCGACGGACGCCTTCCAGTCAGATCAGGAATGTGAAGGCTCATGCCCCATTCGCGAAGTGCTCGACAGGGTAGGCGATACATGGAGCATTCTAGTGGTACTCAATCTGCAAATGGGATCAATGCGGTTCAATGCATTGCGCCGTTCGGTTGAAGGCATCTCACAAAGAATGCTGACCGTTACGCTGCGGTCTCTTGAACGCGACGGGCTTGTCGCGCGGCATGTCCGCCCGACATCGCCGCCAGAAGTCACGTATTCGCTGACCGATCTTGGTCATTCACTTGCCGTTCCGATTGATGTTCTGGGACAATGGGCGGTCAAAAATCGTGAGCAAATGCGCAATGCGCGTCTACGCTTCGATGCAGCGGTGGATAGATAAGGAACTCGATGTTGAAATGACCGTTAACCCTTTCATCAAGGGAGTAACGGACATGACAGCAAAATCAAAAGCACAGCAAAAAGCAGCGGGTTCAGCACTTTCCGCAAAGCGCGGTGAGATAAAGAAGAGTAAACTCGTTGGCGCTTCAAAAGAAATGTATGAATCGATGACCGAGAGCGAACTGGAAGAGTTTGCGGAGACAAAGCACAAAGGTCTTCCAGAGCATGTGCCAGATAAAAAGAGCAGCTGACGCTTAATCAGCTGCGCTCTGATTGGTCTGTCGGGTACCTATTTCGTACCTTTAGAGGATGCAAACTCGATTGCTTTGAGTTTGCCGCCAGTAATGCCGCAGCGTAAGGTAATCGTATCCCATTGCGCTCCGCCATTTTTACGCCGTGCTTCGCCGGGAACAGAGATTACTGCCGAAACTTTTCGGGCGTCTTGTATGCTGAATTTGGCCGATTTGTCGTTGGTTGTAGCGGCTGAAATATCGTCTTTGGTAAAGCCAAGGCGATCATATTTCTTGCTCTTTTTTACGTAATCATAGGCACTAGCAACGCAATCAGCGACTTGTGGTGATGCCTGCTGATCTTTGACCAGTGTCTGATAA
>Ga0308157_10008395_pt1 | contig 11757 bp, 4 predicted proteins | sample PhyBR1_FD_201035 | JGI IMG/M metagenome (GOLD analysis project Ga0308157, IMG submission 201035) | Phyllosphere microbial communities from UC Gill Tract Community Farm, Albany, California, United States - DLSLB.R1 | ecosystem: Host-associated > Plants > Phyllosphere > Unclassified | place: USA...
GTTGCGTAAAACTGAACTGGTGCATACGATTTTCATACCAAGCTGGTGTCCAACCTTTGTTCCAACCTTCGATTAATAAATGGTGCAAGCCTTCTTTGGCAGTAAAATCGATATATGTTTTGGCATGCTCGGTAGTTGCCCCTTGTTTTTCACCTTCCCAGAAAGTGTATTTTCCGATGTGCATTGCCCACCAGATTCCGAAGTATTTGTATGGTTTTACATAAGATGGATTACCCATTTTATTAGGTTCGTTTAGATTTAAAATCAAATAGGAATCAATTAAATCTCCTGTTTTTTCTCCAATTTGAATCGTTCTCCAAGACGAAGTAAACGTATCTTTTACTCTCACTTTTACACCATCAGCCCAAGGCACTAAATCGGTTTTCAGTTGCGTGCCTGTATTGTTTACCAATGTTGTACTGGCATAATCGATAAGGTTTGCTTCGTGAAAACTTAGTTTCAATCCGCTTTTGCTTTCCACTGTTAATGGCGTATGAACGGTATCTAAAGTGCTAACCGGCGAAGCGGTGTATAGATATTCGTAACGATTTTCTTTGTAAGCAGGAATCCACCATGCTTTTCCGTCTTCTTTCAGGTTGAAAGTTGTTTTTTCATCCATGATGAAAATACTGTCTTTGGTTCCTTGTTTTGGATAAACGTATCTGAAAGCGATTCCGTCATCATAAGCACGGAATTGGATTTCTAGTTTGCGTTTTTCTGCATTCTTTTGTTGTAACATCACCACCATTTGATTGTAGTGGTTTCTGATTTTTTTCTTTTCTCCCCAAACTTGTTCCCAGGTTTCGTCGAAAGTGCTGTTTTTTACATCAACGACTTCAAAATTTTTACTAAAATCGTCGTTGTTTTTTAATGTAAAACCCATATCAGATGGTGTAAGCACCTCCGTTTTTCCGTGACTAACAGCGTATTTTGGCGCGCTGTCAACCAACTGAAATTGAATTTTGTTTTTCCCCTGTGGAGAAGCTAATTCATAGGATTTTCCTTTTTGAGTCTGAGCATTACCGACAACCGTTAGTGCTACTAAAAATGTTGGGAGTATGATTTTTTTTAACATGCTATTCTTTTTTAATTGTAGTTTTTTAAATATAAACCATTAAGATATTAAGAAAGATTAAGCTTAATTATCTTAATTTCTTAATGGTAAAATCTAATTATTTTATCAATTCTGTTTTGAATGTTGTTTTCCCTGACAATGGGTTTTTATCCACTTCAAAACCTGAACCTTTTTTAGTCAATGAAATAGTTTGAACTGCTTCTGTATCTGGCAAAAATACTTTTGCAGTAGCGGTTGTTGTAGCATCAGAAGCGTATACTTTTAAAGTCAATTTGCTCCAATCCATATCTTTTGTTGATTGTGCCAAACCAATATGAGGCAATGCTGTTCCGTCTTTAACTAAAACTACGATTGGCACTTCACCAGCCTGGATTTTATGCCATCCGCCTTGGTATACTTTTTTGGTTTGGTAGTCAATCCAAGTTCCTGCTGGAAGGTATACATCTCTTTCGGTAACTTCTTCAAAAAGAGGTGCTACCAAAACACTTGAACCAAATAAATATTCATTATCAACCAACCAAGCTCCTGGATCATTTGGATATTCCAAGAATAATGCACGCATCATTGGCAATCCTTTTTGGGAACTTTCTTTAGCCTGAGCATAGATATATGGCATCAATTCGTAACGCATATTATCTGCTTTTCTAAATCCTTCCAAGAACTCTTTGCTGTACAACCAAGGCTCGCGTGGAGGCTCACCGTGGCTTCTTACGTGTGAAGTAAACATTCCGAATGGCGCCCATCTTCTGTATAAATTTTCAGGAGATTTAGTTGCAAATCCTCCTACGTCATGACTCCAAAAACTGAATCCGCTTAATCCTAATGATAATCCACCTCTTAATTCGGCAGACATTGCACCGTTGCTTGTTTCAGCATCTCCTCCCCAATGTAATGGGTAACGTTGGCTACCAGCCCAAGTGCTTCTTGCCCAAATTAAAGTATAACCTTTTTCTTTTTGAGTAATCTCAGCAACTGCTTTGTTGTAACGCAATGGGTATAAATTGTGCTCATAGAAACCAGTGCGACCTGAATGGTAAATCCCTTCTGGTGGAGCAGCTTCTCCAAAATCTACTTTAAAAACAGAAACTCCCTGATCAAATAATTTTTTCAGTTTTCCTTGGTACCAAGTTACTGTTTCAGGATTTGAGAAATCCAATACAGCATCTTCGTAAGGCAAGTTTCCTTTACGATCTCTAACCGCTAAGTTTTTATCCATGATTTCGTTGAACAACGTATTTTTTGGAGTGAAATAAGGCAATTGCCATAAACACACATGGTAACCGTCATCTTTCAAATCGGACATCATTTTTTGAGCATCAGGAAAACGAGATTTTGCAAACTCATAGTTGTTTCTCCAATCTACATCAAACCAACCTGTGTCGAAGTGAATCACATCAGTTGGGATTTTATACGCTCTTAAATCTTTGGCAACCTGACGGCCTTCTTTTTCAGAGAAATACGTAATACGGCTCATCCAGAAACCAAATGACCAAAGTGGTGGCATTGCTGCTTTTCCTGTCAAATTAGTGTATTCGTCCAAAATTTCTTTTGGCTCACCAATGAAGAAAAATAAATCGGCTTCATCATCTCCAATATACATTTCATTGGCACTATTGAAATATCTTCCAAAATCAACTGTAATTGGTGTTGAATGATGCATGAAAACTCCGTAACCACGGCTACTCATATAAAACGGAACTGGTTTGTACATCGTTTCGTTTTGGATTCCGTTGGCATCATCTGTCCATAAAACTACTTTTTGACCGCGTTTATTAAATTGTGTGAATGATTCTCCACAACCAAATATTTTTTCGTCTGGTTCTAAGCTAAAAGCAGCACCCATACTTCTTGAATAATCGCTGTTTCTACGTACATACGAGAATGGAAGTGTTGGTGTATAAGTGTTTTTGAAATCAGAATCGTGAAGCGTACTTGTCAATAGTTTTCCTTTTTCATCATAAATTTTGATATGCCAAGGTTTTGACAAAATTTCAACTCGACCGTGTTTGCTTGTATATTGATATCCACCTTCAATTTTAGAAGATTTCCATAATTCTGGGTGATTTGGAGCAACTCCATTGATCAACATCAAAGATTCTTTTTCAGGATGAAATTGTGGTCCTGAAGTCGTTTTGATTCGGATCGAACGGTCTGAAACGAATTGAATTTCAAAAGGCAGAACTGGAGAAACTTCATATTCCGTAGTTGGAAATTCATTAGCAGGAACCACACCCGGCTTCATCATCATGTTGTTGAAAGCCTGACGCGTTTGATAATTATAACGTAAATATTTGATCGTCCCTTTTCCTGTAGCCGGATCGAAACTGGCTAATTCATCAGCAAAATAAAAGGTATTCAAATAATTCTGAAAGTCCTTACTAATGTCAATTGGTGCATTTAACACATCTGCATTTTGAATTTGTGCCGATGCTTTTGGTGAAAGCAACAAACCAAAACCCATAAAAAGCGATAAGGAGGCTATCTGTATTTTTTTCATTGTGTTTATTTTAGTTTAGTTAGTTAATATTTTATTCTGCTGTAATTACAATTGTATTTTGTTTTAATCCATTTGCCTGAGCGGTTAATTCTATTCTTCCACCTTTTTTATCAGATTGAACGATAACCAGACATTTTCCGTTAAGGGCGGTATGTTTAGAACCTTTGTACGGTTCATGACTTACTGGATCTCCGCTACAGACCCCTACGATTTTTCCGTTTCCTGTTATAGAGAAATTGATTTCGTTATTTGCTGTTGGTGCTAAAGTTCCGTTAGTATCTAAAATATCAACTGTTACAAATGACAAATCATTTCCATCAGCTTTGATCGTACTTCTGTCTGCTGTTAATTTAAGATTTGCCGGATTTCCTGCTGTTTTGATTTCAGATTCCAGAACTGTTTTTCCTTTTTTGCGGGAAATGGCTTTTAAAGTTCCAGGCTGATAAGGAATTCTCCACATTACATGCAAATCATCACCTTTTTTGCTTCGAATACCAACCGATTTTCCGTTTAAGAATAATTCAACCTCATCAGCATTATTGTAGTAGGCCCAAACATCTACGGTTTGCCCAACTTTCCAATTCCAATGCGGGAAAATATGAAGAACTGTTTTGTCTGTCCATTCACTTTGGTACATATAATACACATCTTTTGGAAAACCAGCCAAATCTACAATTCCAAAATAGGAACTAACAGACGGCCATTCATAAGGAGTTGGTTCACCGATGTAATCGAAACCTGTCCAGATATACATTCCGGAAAGGAAATCATGCTTTTTGATTACTTTCCAAGTTGCTTCGTGTGTAGAACCCCAAGGCGTTTGTGTCTGATCATAGGCCGAAACTGTGTTACCCGGATTTCCTTCCGTAAACTTTAAATCCCATCTTACAGGCCATTTTTTGATGGTATCTGATTTAGCATCGTAATGCCCACGAGTCTGTAAACCCGAAGTAGTTTCAGTAGCAATGAAAGGTGTGTTTGGGAAATTCTTTTGATGGTATTCGTACGTTTGATGCGCATAATTGTAACCTATAAGATCCAAAACGCCAGAACTTGCTATCGCATTAAAATAGGTTTTAGCCTTATCAAATTGTAACGTTACCGCATCAATATTCATATTTACTGGCGGATTCATCGCAGCGGTAAGTGGTCTGGTTTTATCATACTGACGTGTAATTTCAGCCAATTCTTTAGCAATTGTTACACCAGCATCGCTCCATTGTTCCGGTATTTCATTTCCAATACTCCAAACAAAAATACTTGGATGATTTCGGTCGCGAAGCAATTGATCAATCAAATCTTTTTTGTGCCATTTGTCCCAATCATTACCGTAATCATATTTGGTTTTGGCTTGTTTCCACATATCAAAAGCTTCATCCATAACGATGAAACCCATTTTATCACAAAGATCCAAAAGCTCAGGAGCAGGTGGATTATGTGAAGTTCTGATTCCGTTTACGCCCATTTCCTTCAAAATTTCCAACTGACGTTCTATAGCTCTTGTATTAATAGCAGAACCTAACGGACCTAAATCATGGTGCAAGCAAACCCCTTTTATTTTAACTTGTTTTCCATTTAAAATAAAACCTTTATTCAAATCGAATTTAAAATCTCTGATTCCGAAACTGGTTTTGTATTGGTCAACGATTTTGTCATCGACGGTGATTTCGGTAACTGCTGTGTATAATTCTGGTTTTTCTACAGACCATAAAACAGGCGAATCCACTTGGGCATTCTGCTTGATGGTTTGATTTGCATTGGCAGCAATTGTTATATTTTGAGTAACTGATGTTACTTTAGTGTCTTCTTTAAAAATAGTAGTGGTTACTATTCCATTTTTAGAAACTGCATTTTGATTTTGAATCGTAGTTTCAAGGTTTACCGAAGCTTTTTCGGCAGTGACTTTTGGAGTTGTAACATAAGTTCCCCATTGTCCAACGTGCAATTTATCCGTGGTTTCAATCCAGACATTTCTAAAAATTCCAGACCCTGAATACCAACGTGAATTCGGTTGTTTTGAATTGTCAACCTTAACAATAATTTCGTTGTTTTTGTCTCCATAATTCAAATATGGCGACATATCATATTGAAAACCAATATAACCGTTTGGACGTTTACCTAAATAATGCCCGTTAATCCATACTTCGCTGTTTTTATAAACTCCATCAAAAACAATTGATGTTACTTTAGAGCTGTCAGCTTCAGCTACTTTAAATGTTTTTTTGTACCAGCCAAGACCACCATTTAATGATCCTCCTCCGTAACCTGCAGGACTTTTTTCGTCAAACTTACCTTCGATACTCCAATCGTGAGGGACGTCTAATGTGCGCCATTTTGTTGTATTGTTGATAGTGTCTTTATCTGCAATACTATCATTTAAATGAAAACTCCAATCATTATTGAATGCTATTTTCCTGGAACTAAAATCCGTTTCATTTTTATTGCATGAAACTGCTAAAATTATAATTCCAAATGAGGTTAATGCTCGAATAAAATTGCTTAAATATTTCATTTAATAAAATTAAAAATGTTTTTAAATCTGTATAAAATGTATCGATAAGCAGAAGAACTACTTATCGATACATTAAATTATTTTCAAAAAGTGCTTTTTACATTACACTCTTAGATTATAGAGAACTAATTTAATACAAAATGGAAAACCATGTATTCGCTCTTATTTGGATCTCTTTTTCCAAACCAAATATCAGTAACTACATTTCCTGTTTTTGCAGTTTTTACAATTTTCCATTGGTTTTCTGCAGTAGTTGAAACAGTTGCCCATGAACTTCCTATTGGAAGCGATGGATTAATGCCTGCAAAAGTTATAACATTCGTTCCATCAGTACTTGTTGTATAAGTTCCAGATGCTGTAACTCCGTTACTATCTACTGTAGTGATCTTACCATCGTTTGAGAAACTTATTTTGTTTTTAACAACATTAGCCTGATCACCAGCTACATATCCTGTCCAACCCGCTGCTTCATAATCAGCAACTGAATTCCAATTATTTAAAAACTCTCCATTCAAATTAGTCCAGTTAAAAGGAGTGTCTGCACTTAAATGCCATGTTTTAGTAGTAGTTGTTGTTGTAGACAATAAATCACCTACTGAACCCCCATTTAAATCAATAGCAGGATTTGGATCTGCTGTCGCTGTTGGCACCCATTTGTCGCTGTAATCTTTTGATATAAAGTTATAAACTAATGTCGCTGCACCATCACAACTACCTTTTCTTAAAACACCAACTTGCAAGGTATTTTCAGTCAAAGACATAATTTTCATTGATTTCCAATCTACTACACAGTTTTCATATTCATTGGTGTGTAAAATTGTAGCATTGGTAGTATTTAAAGTCTTAGCATCAACATCTAAAAAGTATGTTCCTGATTCATTACCATAGCTAGGCATCATTAAATGATTTGTTGTCATAAATGGGCCGCCATCTAAACTAAATGTCATTGTACCATAATCTCCTTTAGCAGCAATCCATTGGTTACCTTTCCATTCTGCTTCCCAAGCCCAACAATCTGGTCCTCCATTACAACCAATCTCTTTTCCATCTGAATATACATTATCAGTACCATAAAAATACATTGGTCCAACAAAATATTTAGAAACGCCATTTGCATCTAAATCCAAAACCCAAGTTTTAGAATGTCCAACACCGCCTGAAAGTAAATTCCAAAGAGGATCATTTACATAGTTCAAGTTATCTTGAGTAACAGTAACTGTAACAGGATCTAATTCTACAAGACCTCCACCAGTAACGGCTAAAGTTTTAATAGTATAATCACCTTTGAAAGCATATTTAACTACTTCTGTGGCTTTATTAGATTTTCCAGTTTCATAATCCCAATTTAGCACAACACCTGGAGTTAGGTTTTTCATTATTACAGTATTTCCTCCTGGGTCTGCCACTAAATCCTGAGTAATCGAGTAGTCAATATCCGATTTATTAGTTGGTCCGTCTAATGAATATGTATCAGGCGAACAGGATGATACTAGTAGTACCATTAACATCAAATATGATGAAATTAATAATTTAGTATTTTTCATTTTTATATTTTTTTGAGTTAGAATTACCAACCTGTATTTTGTTTTAAAACATTTCCAGACAATGTAATTTGAGTATTAGGAATTTGAGACAGTCCCTTTGTGTTTTCAATTTTACCAGCCGAAATAGTTTTGGTTGTAGGAACTCCACCGCTTGGTAAAACGGTAGTTTCAGCAATAGTTGAAGCAGCTTTACTAACTCCTTGACGCAATAAATCCCAATATCTGATTCCTTCAAGAGCAAATTCTAAATGTCTTTCGTTCATGATATTATCCTGAGTTACAGGTAAACTTACGAATTTGTCTTTATATGCTCTCATTCTAACCTGGTCGAAATAACCTTGAGCATTTCCACTTCCTAATTCAGCAGCCATCAATAAAACATCAGCATATCTAATAGAAATGTAATCTTGGAATTGACTAATATCCCAAAATGCACTACCCATCTTAATAGGAAGCTCAACCCCATCTTTATCAATCATTGGAGAATACTTTTTGTTGTAGTAACCTGTATATTCTCTTTGGCTATTGATTTTATCAAACGGAATATTTTCTTCATCAATACCAATTATAGTCGCACCTCTTCTAGTGTCATTGGCATTGTAAGCATCCCAAAGTCTTTTGTTTACTGTTACTCCCCATCCATGAGCATAAGGGTAAGATGAAAACTCTCTCATCCCGAACATTACCATCCAAGCATTCCCATCAGTATTTCCATTATAATCACTAGTGTATGTATATTTAATAGAAAATACTATTTCTTTATTACTCTCACCAGCGTATTTATCAACTGAAGCAGCTGGCCATAAAGTAGAAAAATCATCAACTAAACCATGTCCACTTGAAGCAATAACATCCTCTAAATGCCCTAAAGCCTGAGCTTTTGTCACTACACCTACTAAATCATTTTTTGCATAATATCCTGTATAATATAAATACACACGAGCTAGTAAAGATTTTGCAGCCCATTTAGTAATACGTCCACTTTCTACGGCAGAATAAGCTTTTGTAGGCAAATTGTTTGCTGCAAAAACTAAGTCTTCGGCAATTACTTTGTAAATTTCATCAGGATTTGACTGTGGGATATTTTCAGAAGATGGAACCGTTAATAATGGTACGCTGCCCCATAAACGAGTCATTTCAAAATAAATATAAGCTCTAATAAATCGAGTCTCAGACTCATAGGTATTTCTCAAAGCCGTATCACCTTTCCAGTCAATTTGATCCATTTTGGTCAAGAAAACATTGCAACGGTAAATTGCTTTATAATATGCTATCCAATTTTGATTAAACATATCCACATCAGCTGGAGAACGGGTAATATCGAACTCATCGATCGCTGCATAATTGTAACCATCTGAAGCACCAGTTCCACCGAAACAGTCATCAGACATAATTTCTGTCATCACTGGAATTCCAATACCGGATGCACCAGTTGCTACTTGTAACCCATCATAACAACCAACCAATGCTGCTTGTGCATCCTCTGTTGTTTTATAAAAATTTGTATCCGTTTGTTGTGTCAAAGGTTCTGTTTCTAAACTACAAGAACCTAGAGACAATAAACTCAAACAGAAAATATATAAATATTTATTTTTCATCATTTAATTTATTAAAGTTTAACATTTAATCCCAACATGAATGTTCTTGGTCTTGGATAGAAACCTACATCAACACCTGAAGAAAATTTTTGATCATTGTTTGAGGAACCGAATCCAATTTCAGGATCCATACCATTGTATTTGGTAAAAGTATAAAGATTTAATACAGAGAAGTATAACCGAAGTTGACTAGCGAAAAATGTTTTTGAAGGATTCATTTTTGCAAAATCATATCCGAAACTAACTGTGCTAATTCTTAAGAAGTCGCCATCATGAACATACAAATCCGAAAATTGTGTGAAGTTTCTGTTGTCTTCTGTTACTCTTGGTGTTGTATTAGAAGAACCTTCACCATGCCAACGGTCTAATATAGCTGATGTATAGTTACCATAAGCACCCGATTGATTTCTGTAAGATTGTACAATTTCATTTCCTGCAACACCATTTGCCATTGCTGAAAAATCAAAACCTTTATAATTAGCAGACAAAGAGAAACCATATGTAAAATCTGGATTAGGATCACCTATTTCAGTTTTGTCATTAACGTCAATTTTATTATCTCCATTATTATTTACGTAAATAATGTCACCAGGCGCTGCAGTTGGTTGTAATACTGTACCATCTGCTGATTTGTAATTATCAATTTGAGCCTGATTTTGGAAAACACCTCCTGTTTTATATCCCCAGAAATAACCTAATGGAAATCCATTTTGTGCTCTATAAAACTCTGGAGAGTTGTCATAAAGTTCACCAGTTAATCCATGAATAATACCATCAGCATTAGGTATTTGACCAACTTTATTATCATTGAATGCACCATTTGCACTAATGCTATAATTTAAATCTCCAATTTTATTTTGGTATTGTAAAGACAATTCCAATCCTTTATTAACAACATCACCACCATTGATATATGGTGCATCTGCACCAGCAGTAGCCAAAATCGGCGCTAGAATTAACCAATCTTTATTAGTCTTTTTATAAGCATCAAAAGTAACAGTCAATGCATTATCCAAGAATCTAGCATCAAAACCAAGGTCAATTTGTTCTGAAGTTTCCCATTTTAAATCAAGATTTGACAATCTGTCTGGATAAGATCCTGGCGTAAGAACACCTTCTTTATCACCATAAATATAATTGGTATTGTTTGATTTAATTGTTGACAAATATTGAAATGCTCTTGCATTTTGATTACCAACTTGACCCCAGCTCGCTCTAATTTTAAGGAAGTCAATTACTTTTGAATCTTTCAAGAATTCTTCATTTGAAGCCACCCAACCTGCTGACACAGATGGAAAATAACCCCATTGGTTTTCTGAAGAAAAAACAGATGATCCATCCATTCTAAAAGTAGCATTAATCAAATAAGTCTCTTTAAAATTGTAATTTAATCTTCCAAAATAAGACATCCTTTTAGTCTCTTCTTTTTTACCATTGAAAGATATTTTACTACCATCATGATTAGTTGTAGTGTCTAACCAAGCGTGATCTAAGTCATTAAAAAATGAATCTGCGTTGGTAGTTGACATAGAAGTTCCATCATAATTGATAGAAGATGTACCTAACATAGCCTCTAAATGATGATCTTGAGCAGCATCAAATTTATAAGTCAATAAATTATCCCAAGTAACAGTTTTTCCTTTATTCATGTTTTGATTAACATTATCAAATTCTCTATTTGCATAAATAGATAAATGATAAATAGGAGAATAAGAGTGTCCTTCACCAGCATAATAATCAAGTCCTAAAGTAGTCTTGAATGTCAAGTTTTTTATTGGCTCAATTTGCAAATAAACATTCCCTAATAACTTTTGGTTATTATTTTCATTTTGGTTATTATAAACCATTGTAGCATAAGGATTTGCCATTCCTTGTAACCAAGGGTCAGTAGAAGTAGTAGTATCAAAATAATTTCCATTATCATCATACATTGGTAATAAAGGTGATGCCTGAAAAGCACTTCTCAATGAATTATTATATTGGTTTCCTACACCAATACCATTTTTATTGATATAAGCAAAGCTTAAATTTTCACCAAAAGTAACTACGTCTTTGTATAATTTGTGTTCTGAATTGAATCTAAAATTATAACGCTCATAGTTTGATAACTCTTTACCACCTACAATACCTTCTTGCCCTAAGTAAGATAATGATGAAGAGTAAACAGAACTCTCTGAACCACCAGAAATACCGAATGAGTAATTTTGAGTAGCAGCATTATCAGTCAACATTTGATCCATCCAATCTGTCCCTTTACCCATTGATGCGATCTGAGCATTGGTAAAATAAGGGCTTTTCCCAGAATTTACAGCCGCTTCATTTAAAATAGTTGCATATTCAGTAGCATTCAATAAATCTACTCTTCTAGCAACAGATTGCACACCATAATATTGATCAAAAGTAATTTTCCCGGCACTTCCTCTTTTACCTTTCTTAGTTGTTACCAAAATAACACCATTAGAAGCCTGAGAACCATAAATAGCAGCAGAAGCCGCATCTTTTAAAACAGAAATAGATTCAATATCTGAATT
>Ga0308157_10008396_pt1 | contig 11753 bp, 8 predicted proteins | sample PhyBR1_FD_201035 | JGI IMG/M metagenome (GOLD analysis project Ga0308157, IMG submission 201035) | Phyllosphere microbial communities from UC Gill Tract Community Farm, Albany, California, United States - DLSLB.R1 | ecosystem: Host-associated > Plants > Phyllosphere > Unclassified | place: USA...
AAGAATATATCTACTACTATAATAACGACAGGATCAAACTTAATCTAAAAGGAATGAGCCCGATAAAATACCGAGCTCATCACTGTAATTAATTTTTAACTTTGTCCAACTTTTGGGGTTCAGTCTATTATGCACATCCCTTCTATATATTTAGTTTCAAGCCAACTGATAGCTGAAAACTACAAATTGATTAGTAACGATATTCGTCTGATTTAAAAGGACCTTCAACCGGTACGCCAATATAATCAGCCTGGTGTTGATCTAATACGTCTAATTCTACACCAATTTTTTCTAAGTGTAAACGCGCCACTTTCTCATCTAAATATTTAGGCAAAACATAAACTTTGTTTTCGTATTTATCAGTATTGGTCCAAAGTTCGATCTGCGCCAAAGTTTGGTTGGTAAACGAATTACTCATTACAAAACTTGGGTGACCTGTTGCGCAACCTAAGTTAACCAAACGACCTTCGGCCAATAAAATGATGTCTTTACCTTCGATAGTATATTTATCTACCTGAGGTTTGATTTCTACTTTAGTTGAACCATAGTTTGCGTTTAACCAGGCAACATCGATTTCATTATCGAAGTGACCGATGTTACAAACGATCGCTTTATCTTTCATGGTTAAGAAATGCTCCCCACGAACAATATCACGGTTACCGGTTGTAGTTACTATGATATCGGCTTCTTTAACCGCGTTAGCGAATTTTTTAACTTCGTAACCTTCCATTGCCGCTTGTAAAGCACAAATTGGATCGATTTCAGTAACAATTACGCGTACACCTTGCGAGCTTAAAGATTCAGCCGAACCTTTACCCACATCGCCATAACCGCAAACTACAGCTACTTTACCCGCCATCATTACGTCAGTTGCGCGACGGATCGCATCAACCAATGATTCGCGGCAACCGTATTTGTTATCGAATTTAGATTTAGTTACTGAATCGTTAACGTTAATTGCAGGTAAGTGCAAAGTTCCGTTTTTCATTCTTTCGTATAAACGGTGAACACCAGTAGTGGTTTCTTCTGATAAACCTTTGATAGCTGCAATCAACTCAGGATATTTATCAAAAACCATGTTGGTTAAATCGCCACCATCATCCAAAATCATGTTTAATGGCTGTTGCTCCGGACCGAAGTGTAAAGTTTGCTCAATACACCAGTCGAATTCTTCTTCGTTTAAACCTTTCCAGGCATACACCTGAATACCCGCAGCAGCAATTGCCGCAGCAGCATGGTCTTGCGTAGAAAAAATATTGCATGATGACCAGGTAACTTCTGCACCTAAAGCCACTAATGTTTCGATTAATACAGCCGTTTGGATAGTCATGTGCAGACAACCTGCAATGCGTGCGCCTTTTAACGGTTGTGTTGGACCGAATTCTTTACGTAAACTCATTAAGCCCGGCATTTCTGCTTCGGCTAATTCGATTTCTTTACGGCCCCATTCTGCCAGTGAAATGTCCTTAACTTTGTAAGGGATGTAAGTTGTCTCTACTGATGACATAATATATTGTTTTAATTATTTGTTTTTCAATACTTTAATGTTTTTTCAATGATACTTTTGCGAGCAAATTTGCAAACATTTTCAACGCTCCACAAAAGTACATAAAATAGATGTGAATAATAAATACAAAGGACGGTTGTGCAGAAGTGCACACGAAATTATACGTTAGAATTACTTTGTGTCGCAAGATTTTGATTTCGAGGGACTAGAAGATTATTAGCCTCAGGTGTTTTTCGAAAAGTTATCTTACTGGGGATTATCCAAAAAGTGGCCACCGCTTTTCAACCAAAATGTGCGTTGAATACCCTTTAAAGTGTGCAGTTAGCTGATTTACAGTTGTTTTAAGCTTGTGAGAATAATCACCTATTGAGTGGTCATTGAGCCGTTTTGATTGCCTCAGCGCGCTTAAAACAACCTTTAAAGCCAAAGTATTTGCTGCTGTTCAATACAACCCTACCAATGGACCTGATAACAGGAAAATCGCGAGCTAAAGTAGGCGTTGCACCAGGTATGTCCCAGTTAAAAATAGCTGGCAAGCTTACGCGAAGAGGTATCCAGTTACGGAGCTGATACTTCTGAAGTACGGGGAAATTTGGAAGAGAAGGTTATATTTGAGCTCCATTAGGCCAATGCCATAAACCCTAAAGGCAAAAAGTCGGCTGCACAGTTTGGACTAAAACGGAGTGGCTACTTTTACTGAAATCCCCACTGAGTGCCCATTTCTTCTAAGACAACCTAACCAAGACCGGACAATGAGTTAAAGTCAAAAAAAATTACAGTAAATTATTTTATTCAACCGTTTATATCGGACATCGTTGATGATTTTGGCGTACCAGATCCAAGCCAAAGGTTTCAGTGACGATTTTGCCTATTATTGGCTCGCTGGAGGCGGACTAAATGTTCTGTGCAGGAAAATGTAGCGTTCAATTTTTCATTGGAAAAGATGTGCATAAACAACTTATAATCATTTAATTACGGTCAAACTGAAACCCTTTTTCATTAAGATTTACGTATTTTTCATAAATTAGACTGAAAATGATCTTACACATGCCAAAAAACAGGTTTTTATTACCGTTAATCATTACAGTGATAATTTTTACTGCATCCTTCACGGAGGGAACAACTGATTTTAATCCGTCAAACGGTTTGCAGATAGATACCTTAGCCGAGAATCTCCGGGTTCCCTGGCAGATCGCATTTCTCCCCGACAAAAGCATTTTGTTTACTGAGCGGGAGGGTCGCGTTAGGCTCTTCACCAAGGGGAAGCTTATGGCAAAGCCAATATTGAACTTAAATGATGTTATCCTGAGTAACAAATCTGGGGCATTAGGATTGTGCATCCATCCGCTCTTTTCTAAAAATAGGCAAGTTTATCTCGCGAGCAATTATAACCTGGAAGGCCGCATGAAACTTAGGATTGTACGTTATGAGTTGATCGGCGATACGCTGGCAAATGCCAAAACCATACTACGGGATATACCTGCGAACCAGAACCATACAGGCTGCCGACTGGTTTTCGGCCCGGATAGCAAGCTTTATATCACAACAGGAGATGCCGATGAACCGATGAAGGCTCAGAGCCTTTCAGACTACAACGGCAAAATACTAAGAGTGAACGATGATGGCAGTATTCCCCAGGACAACCCTTTTGTCAATACCAAAGGCGCTTGCGGAGAAATATGGTCTTTTGGTCATCGGAATCCGCAAGGTTTGGCATTTCAGCCTGGAACCGGGCTTTTATATGAAACCGAGCATGGGCCAACTGGCGGGGACGAAATAAACATTATCACCAAAGGCGGAAACTATGGTTGGCCCATTGCACACCATGATCTTGAGCAGCCACAGATGATCTCTCCCATTAGACAATACACACCATCAATTGGCCCCGGCGAGGCTATGTTCTATACCGGCAAAGCATTCCCGGAATTGACCAATAAGCTTTTGATTGCATGTCTGCGTGATGAGTCCATTAGGGTAATAGATACTAAATCCGGGCAGATAACCAGTGACAGACTACTAATTAAAGGCACTTATGGCAGGATCAGATCATTGGTGCCCGGACCTGATGGTTACATCTTCTTTTCTACCTCTATGCACGATCCCGGTGAAGGGCATCCCAGAGACTACCATGACGACATGATTGTGAAAATCAATCAGAAAGGAAAGCTGATGTTAATACAGGAAGTGGCTACTAAGTGGGAAAAAAGTGATAGAGACAGGTCTGTGTCTGGACTTTTCCGGCAGCTCTGCGCCTCATGTCACGGAGAGCGCCTACAGGGAACAGCCACTGCAAAAGACCTGATAGGAAACAATTTTCGTTACGGCTCAGATAAGAAGTCTATAGTCAATAGTATATCCAAAGGAATTGTCTCTCGGGGTATGCCCGCATGGGATGGTGCATTAAGCAAGCAGGAGGTAAGCAGTTTAGCAGACTTTATAATCTCTAAAAGAAAAATGTAATACGCATATATATCCGGAGGTTTTAGCTTGATACGACCACTTCGTTGGAATTCTAAGTCAATATATTACGAAATAAATTGACCACTTAAAATATTTGATAATCGCGGTTTTTTTTATTTGGAAGCAACAAAATAGGCTATAGTCTGCAATCAAATGGTGCCATGTTAATGTCGTGATCTTTAGTGTTTCATGCGAGTTTGTGATCAGACGGGTGTAGGGAATGGGATTCTTTGGGTATGAAGCGGCCAATGAGCTGGATGAGCCGGTAGATGTCGAATGGCTTTTCAATGCAGGCGTCAAAGCCGAGTTTCTTGTAGAGGCTGAGTATGTTGCTATTGCAGCTCATAGCGATCACGGGCAGGGACGGCCACAGGTATTTGATTTTCTGGCAGAAACTGGTGCAGCTTTCGCCGGTAAGTTTGAAATCAAGCAGGGCTAACTGAGGTTTTAGGCGATCCATGGCATGGATGATTTGATTTCAGGGTCGCAGTACTGGTGGGCGCTGACGCGGTAGCCTTCGCTCTGGATGATGATAGTTAAAATATCACGTATACTATCATCGGCTTCCTGGATGAAGATCGTTTGCATAGATACTATTTGCGAATCTTTTCTAGCGAGCTTAGCCAATACTTGAGAAATGGATCTTGGTGTGCATCCGCATTTTCTCTTCACTTTTTCAGGGCCACTGGGATGACAGTCGGACTTTCCGGCTGGGTATGTAATTCTGGTAGATTAGGTAATTATAACGCTTAAGTTAGGTATTTATTTTCGAAGTTATTAATATATACCCTTTCTAGACTTGAAGGCCGTATTGCAACTTCCGGTTCTATCCACTCTTTATTTTTGCTGTTCATGACAGAATAGATCTTGCCACCTTTACACAAGCTCTCAACCCGCTCAAACGAGCTACATCTTCCAGAACCAACATTGGTGTTAAATGTGGACAAACCAATTGCCCATCCTCACGCCAATTTAAGCTACGAAGACAAACAGCTGATTATTAAATCAATAAGCATGTAACTTAATTTTAGCGAAAGGGGGGCAATCAGTTCGGTTTATGCCAAACTGCAAAAACGTACAATAATTTTAAAAAAGTGCAGGCTTGAAGTCACTTTCCAGTAACAACCAACAAAACCCAGAAAACTGTAAAAAGCCATTTCCTGAGATAGATCATACAAATAGTTTTTTATTCCCGCTGACAGACTGCGCTTTGCATCATCTTTCATTGTAGCGTATAGTCAGACATTTACGTTTAAGAGGTATGAAAAAATGCTCAACCTCTCCTTACCTCTCTGCAGTAGTGTGGCTGACTATTGGTTCCATGGGCCTGTATCTGCTGTTTACCGGATTCAATCTAAACGAGCTATTGATGGCCGTGCGTGTGCTGCTTGCCCCAGCTATATTACTGTTCATTGCCTTACCTACTTTGGTTTTGGGCAGTTATTACCTCAAAAAAGCGTTCTTAGGAAAAAAGGAAAGGCAGCATATCAGGTTCTTCTAAACCTTTGTTGATGTGTATATTAGTGTTTCATTTAAACATTTATTTATTACCTCTAGCGGCTACTTATGCTATTGACTTAAATTTTGATTTATAACGTTTTCAAAATGACAAAGCAATGTTTTCACTTTTTAATGCTGAGCTTACTGATCATTAGCGCAGTAGCCCAGACCAAATTCAACCAAAGTTTATCACTTAAAATCTACAGTCTCAAAGACGTGGATCAAAAACCAAGGCGCGGAAATTAACAGTCTAATCAAAAGGAAACTATGAGAAAAAAGTTATCGTTGGTGTTACCCCCTATCCTCAGGTGCAAAAACTTAAGCACATTAATCCAACCTGATTACCGCTACTCGAAACTATTGATGTTTAATTAAATGATAATCCCATGTTAAACCTATCACGGGGACAATATCAGGGAGCAGTGAATGGTAGCACGAGCACTTCTGGTCTACTGATTGTCCTGACCGATTATAATCAACAGGATTGCAAGACCTTTTTGCATACCCATGAAAACCCGCATTTAAGCTTCGGGCTCAGCGGGCAAATGGCGGTTGGCCGAAAATCCCATGCAGGCCTAAATACCATTATCGAGCAATGCTCCTACGTAAGGGCTGGAGAAGAACACCAGATCGCTTTGGTCAGTCCCCATTGCAAAAACATCAACCTTGAACTAGAACCAGACTTTTTTAAACGCTACAGCCTCGATGAATCCGATTTTGAAAAGCTCATGTCAACACCCGGATGGTTTTATGTGATGCTGCGTCTGTACAAAGAGCTGAAAGTACAGGATCGCCCTTGCAGGGAAAGTATCGAAATGCTCGTACTCAACCTGATTGAAGCAAAACTGCCCCTTTTCAAAGGACTCGTTCCTCAATGGGTACAGCTGGCAGAAGAGCTGCTCAAAGACAACTGGTACCAGGAAATATCACTGCAGCAAATCGCCTCCCAGATCGGCGTACATCCGGTCACTGTTTCCAAATACTTCGCGCGTTACTTTGGCTGCAGTCTAGGCGAATACCGCCGCAGACTAAAAGTAGAAAGAGCCCTTGCACTCATGCGCTCAACACAGAAATCGTTGACCGAAATAGCTCACGCCTGCGCTTTTTTTGACCAAAGCCATTTCATCCGGGCATTCCGTGAAGCAACCGGAGTATCGCCTAAACAGTTTACAAAATGACCAGGCGCTAATTTCATCCAATTTTTAAGCCGTCATATCTAGTAATTTTAGCTATGTAAATAATAAATCCAATGAAAATTACTTCTTTCACATTGTTTTTAATCCTAGTGTGCACCAACGCTTTTTCCCAAAACCAGCTGCACCGCATTGACAGCCTGATCACGGTCAAACTTTCTGATAATGAGCTTTCCGGCAACGTTCTAGTAGCCGAAAAGGGCAAAATCATTTACCAGAAATCCGCTGGCCTTGCCAATACCCAAACTCGCACGCTCGTTACCAGCGCCACCGCCTTTCAGTTGGCCTCGGTATCCAAACCCTTCACCTCACTTGCCATTTTACAGCTCTATGAAAAAGGCAAGCTCCGCTTAAACGATCCCGTTAAAAAATATATCCCTGAGCTGCACAATAATAGTATTACTATCAGCCAGCTTTTAAGCCATACCTCAGGTCTCGCTGATCTGCAAATCCTGGAAAAACCGGCTAGAGAGGACACCAGCAAGGTCTTCACCATCTATGATATTCCCTCTGCCATCAACAACGACAAAAATGCCTTCCGTTCCGCACCTGGAGAAAAATGGAGCTACTCCAATTCAGGCTACAATTTACTGGCCCTGATCGTCGAAAAAATATCCGGCATCCATTTCCAAGATTATTTGAGCAGACACATCTTCAAGCCTGCTGGCATGCCTCATACCTACGTTAGCACGCCACTGATCAAAGTACATGACCCCAATCGCGCCGCAGGTTATGATTATTTTAGTTTTGCGCCCTGGATCTGGCAACGCACTGACTCCTTACCCTATCACAAAGTCGAACTGCTCAAACTCGGTGGCCTCATTGGTATGTCGGGCATAGTGAGCACCACCGAAGACCTGCTACATTTCGATAAAGCATTGTACGCTGGCAAAATCATCAAAAAAGCCACCTTAGAACTCGCCTTTACCCCCGTACGCCTCAATAGCGGTGAGCTGGCCGTCATGGGCTGGAAAAACAATACCGCCTACTATGGCCTCGGCTGGAATATCCTTAGAGACACCAGCATGGGAAAAGTCGTGTTCCATACCGGTGGCATGCCGGGCGTAGTCACCGCATTCATCCGCAATCTCAGCAAAAACCAGACTGTCATCCTACTCAACAACGTTACCCACCGCAGCACCCACGGCACTGCCATGAGCCTGATGTATCTCCTAAACGGAGGCCAGGCCCAGGCAGAAAAAAAATCAGTCGCCAATGAATTTGCCAGAACCCTCATCAAAAAGAGCACAAACGAGGCGTGGGCCAGATTCAATACCATAAAAACAGACACCGCCGGATTCCAGCTCGACGAACGCGAAATGAATATCGCCGGAATCGGCATGTACTTCAACGGCTACAAGACCGCAGCAATGGAAGTGCTCAGACTCAACACCGTGCTCTTCCCCAATAGCGCCAATGTTTACGACAGTCTTGGAATGGCATTAGCTGATGCAGGAGATAAAAACAACGCTATTCTGATGTACAGGAAGGCTTTAGCACTTAATCCTAAATCAATAAGTGCAATTAATGCTTTGAAGAACCTAGGCGGAGAGTAAGGCAAATGTAAGTCTCTTTCCGATCACAGTACTCAACGACCTGTCGCCATCAATAACTAAAGTTGCCAAAGCAAATTTTTGCAACCCCTTGATGTCCTTGTGGAAAATCTCCGCTATACCAGGTTCATCGCAAAATGCTACTGATATTCGGTTACGTGCATATTTCAATAAAAGTTTCTTTGAATATGCATGTTGGATCGATATAGAATACTTATCGTCGCTGACACCTATTCCATACCGGGATGGTTGCTTTTTGTGAGGGTTTCGTTTGCCGTGACCACCTCATTCCAAGATTCTGAGTCAGTGTATTTAATTAATATATTAAATGATCGTATGTCAATTCTTCCGAAATCTCCATTTCTGACCTATTGAGCAAATAAGTTGAATAAATTAACATAAAATGAATTTCTTCTTACCAATTTAGTTAATCTAACTGAAGGTGTAAATAAAATTCAGCAACTTTATGTAAATGAGGGAGATATAGAAGCCCTTTGAGCTATTTTGAAAGAAAAATCCTCAATGCTTCCAGAATGTGAAATTTCCAGCAAACGAGTATTCCAACTATTCAGCGTAAATATCAATTTGGGGTGAACACCAAACTATAATCAATTTCACCTGCATGCCGGAATGATATAGCGGGCTAGTATGTCAAAGGCTTGCTTCGCTTTCCAACTCCCAAAATTCCCCTGGGTGAAAATAACGGTAAGATTGAGTTCTTTGATGATAAAGATATACTGCCCCCCGTTCCCGGAGGCAAAGACTGTATCATATTGCCAAGTGGAAGTCTTTATTTTTTCGTTGTACCAACTGTAGCCATAATAACTTTGGCAAGGATATGCTATTTGACTTCTGGAAATGCGTACAAAAGAATGGCCTTCGGGTATTGGGATTATCCCTTGCGTAGATTGCTTGATCCACTCTTTTGAAATTAACTGCCTGCCATTCCATAACCCATTATTTAATACAAGTTGACCTATTTTTAGCATGTCCGAAGGTTTGATATAAAATGACCCTGCGGTCATTCCGTTTCCCTCAGGGTCAGTTGTCCACCGGTACTTATAGATCTCTAAGGGATCAAAAAGATAGCGTTTAGCAAATTCCATCACGCTCATTCCGCTTGCTTTGGAAATGATTCCGCTTAGGATCATGGTATTGCAGGAGGTATAACTCCATTTCTCTCCCGGATTGCTTTTCAGTTGAACAGAGAGGGAGTAATCAATCCAATTGCTGCTTTTTTCCATTTCTGATTCACAGTCTTTACCTCCATCACTCCATTCATCGCAATCCAAGCCTGAGCGCATCTCCAAGAGGTGCTTAATTGTTATTTTTCTTTTCTCCAGCGTATGGGCTATTGCAGTGTTATTTGGAAAAAAAGTATAAATCGGCCTATCAATGGTTTTTATCAGCCCTTTATCTATTGCAATTCCCACTAAAAGGCTTGCAATTGACTTGAAGGATGACCTTGAATCATGAAGTGAGTCAGGGGCATATCCGTTAAAGTACTCCTGGTAAAGTTTCGCTGTATTTCTTGAAACAAGAATGCTGTGAACCGCAGGGTATTTACCAGAGACAACCGCTGTGCTAAGGGCGGATAAATCTGGATTGGTTTGGGCAGCCAGGATTAAGCTGGAGCAACATATCGCAAGTGAGAGATAAAATGAACGGAACCTCATGGTTTATAAGATTTTGATATTGAGGATAAAGATATGAATCAGAAGCATTTTTTTGCCTTTGTTTTATTTCTACACTTTTCCCCTTATTCTACCAGGTTGAGCAGGGCTATTTCTGAAGCTGTTTTTACTCTATAGATAAAACATACCATCAAATTCTGAGAATGGTTATGCAACATATTCTTGGGGCTTGCGTCTTTTGGTTATCTAATCTAAATTATGAAAAAGTTATACGCAGCTTTATTAGGCTTAGGAATTTTATCACCCTTAGACCGGGAAAATTCGTCAGAAATGGGAAAGTTTGGATCTAGATAACTTTCGATTAATACCCTTATCCTGTTTTAACTTCTAACCTTGTAGTCTTATGAAAACAATAATTTTAAAATCTAATCTGCTATTCCTGGTGCTCTTGAACTCGCTAGCAGGTTATGCTCAGCAACTAACCGTTGTAGAGCAGGATTATCCGGTTGCCAAAGCCGAATCGATCAGGCAAGGCAAGCTGCTTATCATCGACTTTTATACCGATTGGTGCATTCCCTGTAAGCAACTTGATGCCGCAGTGTTCAGGGACTCTTTAGTGAGTAGAGAACTGGCTAGGGATTTTGTGGTACTACGCTATAATGCGGAAAAAAGAGATACGGCAAATAAGCTCGCGCTCAAATACCATGTTGGTATGTATCCCACGACTATCATTCTCGACCTGCGACAACATATTGTCAATCAAGCCTACGGGATGCAATCCGGAGAAAAGGGGATAGTTGGAAACTATCTAGACTTTTTAGATCAGGCCCGGAGGAATAACACCAATGGAAAAGTGATTAAAGGGGTGTCGGCTCCAGGTAATACTAGCTACCCAAAGTTTTATGAAGACTATGTTTTTCGCATCAATACAAAAGGGGTTGAAGAGAAATTAGCTGCTTACTGGAATGCCACAGATGACTATCTGTCAGAAGTACCTTTTAGTATTCTCTGTTATTTTTCCGGTGGCACTGATCGAGTAAACGCCTTTTTCTTGAGAAATAAAAAAAGGTACTTGGAGTTATATGGAGACCTGGATGTTAAATTCATTCTAAGCATGATGGTCGGGAAAAAGCTAAATGACGCAATTAAGGCTGTAAACCGAAAGGCATTCGACGAGGGGCTAGTTTTTGCACGTGAACATCTTTCCAGGCAGGATGCACTTTCTTACCTGCCTTTAATGGAAGAACGGATGTTACAGCTGGAGAATAAATGGCTAGAGGCGTTCGAAAAGTTTACTTTGCGTAAAAAAGAGCAGCGACTTGACGATAGAGCAACTTTGAAATTTTGTTCTGCTGCAGCGGAGAACTGCACTGAAATGACAGTCCTTAATCAGTGCAAAGAGTTGATGAAAGGTATATCTGGGAAGGAGCCTGATCATGAAGCTCTGAGTGTTTATGCACGCTTGACCTACAAAACCGGAAACAAGCCGCTTGGAATAGAACTAATGGAAAGAGCTATATCCCTGGGTAAACAGAAAAAGGAAGATACTGGAGACAGCGAAGAATGGTTAAAGAAATCAGGAAAGTCTTAAGTGCCTAAATTGCCCGACAACCATGATTCTTATCTTAAGATTTTAGGGGTAATGAAACATTAGATGCTTGCTAAATATATTCGATTGTTGAATTTTTATTTTTTTTCAAAAAAAATATTTGCCTGAACTGAATCGATTAGATTTCCATTTTTTATTCTTTTTCGCTGTTTTAATCTATTTGAGGGCTCTGTCTTGTCCTGAAATAGCTTGTCATTAAAAACAAAAAAATGGCAATAAAAAGCAAAGACAAAACAAAAATTTCGACAAGAAAACCTTGGGGTCGCCTAAGTGAGGATGTTAAAGGAAAAATCCTCT
>Ga0308157_10008397_pt1 | contig 11752 bp, 15 predicted proteins | sample PhyBR1_FD_201035 | JGI IMG/M metagenome (GOLD analysis project Ga0308157, IMG submission 201035) | Phyllosphere microbial communities from UC Gill Tract Community Farm, Albany, California, United States - DLSLB.R1 | ecosystem: Host-associated > Plants > Phyllosphere > Unclassified | place: USA...
TTTCCTGGGTATCTTCAAACAAATTGATCTGCAGGCTTCCGCGTACCAGCCCCGTAAAACGGATACCGATGAGGCGTATGCGCATACGGCGGCTGTAGAGCCTGTCAAACAATTCACGCACCGTTTTTGTTAGGACGTTGTCGGCAGAAGTGTACGCAATCTTCGCCTGTTTTGTTTCGGTATCGAAATTGGCATAACGGATTTTTACCACCACTGTTGAAACCAGCCACTGTTCGCAGCGCAGCTGGTACGCCAGTTTTTCTACCATACCGCTGATGAACGCGTGAAGCATGTGCAGGTCTATGGTATCCTGGTCAAAGGTATGTTCTGTTGAGACCGACTTGCGTTCGGTATACGGTTCCACCTGTGAGAAATCGATGCCGTTTGCTTTTTTCCACAACTCGATGCCGTTTTTACCGATCATCTGCTGCAGTACCTCCACAGGCATTTCAGCTAATGTATGAATCTGGCGCACACCGATGCGGGAAAGCAGCTGGAAGGTGGCATCGCCCAGCATGGGTATTTTTTTTATGGACAGCGGATTGAGGAACGGACGTACGCCATTGGGAGCAATTTCGATTCTACCGGCAGGTTTGGATTCGCCCGTACCTATTTTCGCTACGGTTTTGTTTACCGACAGGGCAAAAGAAACCGGCAGCCCCGTGTGGCGGGTGACCGACTGCATGAGTTCCTGCGTCCACTGATAGGCTCCGAAGAACTTATCGATTCCCGTAATGTCCAAATAATGTTCGTCGATACTTGCTTTTTCGACCACGGGTGCTTTTTCTTCAATGATTTCGGTAACGGTACGTGACAGCAGCGAATATTTTTCCATATCGCCTTTGATCACCTTTGCTTCGGGACACAGCCGCAGTGCCATTTTAAGCGGCATTGCAGATCGGACGCCGAAAAATCGGGCTTCGTACGAACAAGATGCCACCACGCCCCTGTCGCCCCCGCCGATAATGACCGGAATATTATGTAAACTACTGTTTCCCAATCGTTCACACGATACAAAAAACGTATCCATATCCATATGTACAATTGCCCGTTCCATTTTATGTGTATTTTATCCAAACAAAATTAGTACGTTATGTATCAAAAAATATTATTTTTGCTGATACAAATTGTATCAATGTCTATTTTATCAGAAAACATAAGGTATTTGCGAGCACAACTTGGGTTTTCCCAAAATAAGGTTGCAAGTGATTTAATTATTACCCGCGTAAGGTATGCCAAATACGAAGAAGCAACATCGGAACCACCCGTGGAGCTGCTTATAAGAATGTCGAGATACTTTCATATAAGCATTGACCTGATGGTTTCTGCCGACCTGCGTAAAATTCCGCTGAAAGAAATTATGGAACTTCCTGACAACCGTATACTGCTGCCTGTTAAAGTGCATCATAATGGAGAGAATATTATTGAGATTATTCCACATAAAGCATCAATGGGATACTTGAGCGGTTATACAGATCCCGAATATATTGAAAACCTACAAACAATTTCCCTGCCCTTTTTGGGAGCGGGCACCTACCGTGCCTTTCAGGTGGAAGGAGATTCGATGCCTCCCTATAAAGACGGAGCATTTATTATTGGAAAATATCTTGAAAAAGCTACCGAATTAAAAAAAGGAAAAAGCTATCTGTTTGTTACCCGAAGCGAAGGTATTACCTATAAAAGGCTGGTAAAAACTGAAGAAGAAACCATTACCGTAGCTGCAGACAATCTTTTTTACGAGCCTTACAGCATACCGCTTGCAGATATTTTTGAGATATGGGAATATGCCTGCAGCATTGCAACAGAAGAGTTTACAAAAGAGGATTTTAACACAGATCAGCAACAGATTATTGAGCTGCTTAAGGAATTGAAAAAGGAGGTAAATGAGTTGAAGAAAAATAATTAATATAATTGGGAACAGGTTATAGAATTCAATCTAGGAATGCTGCAACTTCTTCATACGGTAATCCGCTGTATATACAGAATTCGGTAACCGAGACGTAACTGTTTTCTGGCTTATCAAATAGTTGCCGTACCGCTTTTAAGATGCGGATGCTTTGCCGGTAGCTTTTACCGGTGATGCGTTGGATGTCTTTAGGATAAATACACAGTCTTACTTCCTGCTTTTTCATGCTATTCATTATAAATTAAACGAGTTGGTAAACTCAATATGGTTTAGCTTACGGTACAGCAATTCGGTGAAATTTTTGCCGTATTTTTCTACAAGCGAGGCTTTATCCAATCGGGTACTGATGTGGGTATTATCTGCTGCATGCAGCAATCGAAACTGCAACAATTTGTTTATCACTTCTGTATCCAACTTCAATCGCTCCAGTCCCAGGTCATCAAAACAATACGATATATCTTGAGAAGCATACTGTTGTACGGTATGTGTGCCAAATCGTTCGTAACAAAACCCTACTTCCCTACTACTGCGTATGATATACTGTCGGTTGGTTTGAAAGAATGGTTTTAACAAATGCAGCAGGCTGGTTTTGCCACTGTTTCCGGCTCCGGTAACCAATAATCCTTTTTGCAGATTGATTCCGTATAGTGCACATTCTTCTTTGTTTGCTGTTGCGTAAACTAACAACCTGTATACCTGCTGTCTTTGTGACGGATGGATGCGGTAACTGCTGCCATACAGAATTCGACCCTGCTGTTGCAGATACTGTATGCATTTGAAATAGTTATAGAGACGGTTACCGTTTTTGAGTTCGAAGGTTTGATTGATGTCCATAATCGCTTATTTATTCTGCTAAATAAGTTGGTAACCGATTGGACTATTCCCAACTTGGGATAAAAAAATTTTACTATAACGTGGGATTAAATGAGGATTTTTGTTAGTATTTTCATTTTCAAGTGATATAAGTATTAAGGTTTTCGAAACCTTAAAAATTTATGCTTTTTAATCATTCTGGTTTTTACAATTACATTTTGTTTTTTGATTCTCTTCTTTTCGGATGAAAAGAAGCAAAAATCTTTTCTTTTTTTATCTTGCCGTATCACTAAAACGGTCGACTACGTTTTGTAAGCTAAATCATAAAAACGTCGCTTTGCTCCCTTATGATTTCGCGCTCACTTCAACTTGTCAACACTCGATTTTATGATAATGGCGCTTTGATTCTTGTTATTACAATATTCAAATTTTAATCAAATCCTTATGTTGAACAATCACGAATTTAAAGGCGACATTATTTTTTAACGAGTGTCAACTCTTTGAAGAAAAGGAATAAATCAAATACGACCGTAGGGAGCGATTATTTGATTTCCTTTAAGAAAAGTTTGTTGACCGTTGAAAAAATAGAGTCTTGATCTTTTGTAACTTTTACATCAAGGTAAAAGTTAAAGAAAAGTTTTACTACTCCGAATTATTCTACTTCTCACTATTTTAATTAAACAATTTACCTTCATTTTTTTAGGTGGCATGTTTTAAATTTTACTTTAGACTTCGAATAATATACAGTAAAAGCTTAAATAGGGCTTAACCACATACCCAAAAAGAACTTGGGTTCATTGTTTGTATTATCGTGGTTACGAGATTATTTTCTGTAATAATGCTCCATTTCAACTAGTAGAAACTTTTCGGTTTCTTTGTACTTTTTAAAGATAAAAAGTACCAAAAATCTTTTATTGCGGCTACCTTTTGATTGGTCGAAATTCAATTTTGAAGCTACCTGATCGAAACGGTGCTTTGCACCCCGATCTGCCTACGCTTCATGCATTGGTTCGACACTCAATAAAAAGCTCATACCGCTAGTATATAGACCATTTACTATATTAATTCGGTATTTATTAAAATCAGTCAAAGCTTAAATAGGGCTTAACCCCATACACAAAAAGAACTTTGGGCTAATTACTTTGTAAAAGCCTTAACTATAAAATATGACCCTATATAGTCACTTAATGCCATGTGATGCCATTTGGAACTGACTGAAAATATTCACATTGTTTTATGCACAACTTTGTCACAGGTAATCCTACAACTGTTGCAACAAAAAGGAACCACAAATATTTTTATTCATTTTAATAAATTAGAAATTATGGCTTCACAAGACGGCATTTTTAAGATTAAGGGAACACTGGGAGGTGTGACCTTTTACAAGACCAAAGACGGACATTTGGCACGTGAAAAAGGCGGTATAGACAAAAAGCGTATGGCGAAAGATCCCGCGTTTAAACGTACCGTGAAAACGGAAGTGAATTTGGCAGGGCCGGTACCTACGGCAAGTACCTGCGCAGTGCTTTCAGACCTATGCTGAACAACACGTCGGACAAGCGTTTGGTAAGCAGGCTGGTTAAGGATCTGATGACGATTATTAAGACCGATACAGTTAATGCCCGTGGCGAACGTACCCCGGTTGAAGGGAATTTTGAACTGTTGCGCGGATTCGAGTTTAACAGCAACGGACTTTTAAGCAATACACTTTACGTGCCTTACAACGCTTCGATTGACCGTGTTTCTGGAGCGGTAAGTGTGCAACTTCCGGAGCTTGTTCCCGAACAGATGATCAGTGCGCCTGCAGGAACCACTCATTTTAAAATTGTTGCAGGTGCTTCGGAAGTGGATTTCCAAGCAGGGAACTCCTTAACGGCTTATACCGGAACGGGTGAAATTCCATGGGACAACAATCCGCTGGCAGCCTTAACACTTGATCTGGCACTTACGGCAGCAAGTACACTGCCGCTGGTACTGCTTTTGGGCGTTGAATTTTATCAGGAAATCAACGGTGTATTTTATATGTTGAACAACGGTTCGTTCAACGCGTTGGCTGTGGTTAACCTCAACAAGCAGTAGTTATGATGGTGCTGAAACGTATTTATCTGTCAACGGCCGTGCATGGCGAGCTTACCTTGAACGGAAAGCATATAGCCTATACCATTGAGCTGCCTTGGCGCGAAAACAAAAAGCGTATGTCGTGCATACCCGAAGGAACCTATATTTTGAGAAAAAGGTATTCTGAAAAATTCAAATGGCACTTTGTATTGCTCAATGTTCCCAACCGCAGCTGCATACTGATACACCCTGCAAATGATGCGCAGAAGGAACTGCAAGGCTGTATTGCACCGGTGACCAAAATTACAGGCGAAGGTAAAGGAACGGAATCGCGCAAGGCAATGCAGAAACTGACGGATGCATTGGAACCGTACCGAAGAAGCGGACAAATTAAATTATGTGTAACCTCTAATACTTCAGAAAATGGAAAACAATAATGTAATGGAGCGTGCAATGGCACCGACTCCCAAATTCTTTAAAACCCTGCGTACCGTAGGACTTGTACTGGCAGCCGTAGCAGGAACTATTTTAACCGCTCCAATAGGTCTTCCCGTTGCAGTGGTAAACATTGCGGGCTATCTGGCAGTTGCCGGAGGTGTGCTGTCGGCAGTATCGCAGATCACTGTTGATGATGCAAAAGCTACGGTTAAAAAAGAAGGCAATGGCTGAAGGCAGAAACTGGTTTATGGGCGGAATGCTGCTTTCGTGTTCGTACAGCCTTTTACAGGCAGACGTATTTAAGACGGTTGCACTGGCAGTTATAGGTACGCTGACGAGCTACCTGTTTGGCAGACTGCTGGCGGTAGCAGCCAAATGGCTGCGTAAGAAAAATAACTAATTATTTAAAAGGGATTGTCTCGGATGAGGCAGTCTCTTTTTTTTGAGTTGTTGATCTTAGTAAAGAGAATAAAGGAATTGTGAAAGTGTTGAATTCGGTACTTTGACATGCTCAACAACCACAAGTTCAGCAATCGTAAATCACTGACCGCAGTTCGATGCTTCGATGAACTCAGTAACCGCGGGCTCAATGACCGCATTGCCCGATATTATAACAATACTATCCAAAAAAACACATTAAAATTGTGAATATCTATTTAAAAAAAACTCTTTACTTATTCAGTTTTAAATCTATATTTGCCATCCTAAAAAAATAAAGAAATGAGTGCAACATGGTATGAATGTAAAGTAAAATATAGAAAGTTAGATGAAACCGGAAAACAAAAAGTAGTTACAGAATCCTATTTAGTTGATGCTTTATCTTATACAGAAGCTGAAAAGAGAATTAACGAAGAGATGAAAGCTTTTATTAGCGAAGAATTTAAAATTACCAACATTACTATGGCGAATTATGCAGAAATTCATCCATTTGAAAATGCAGATCGTTGGTTTAAATCTAAAGTTTCCTTGTTGGCTTATGATGAAGAAAGCGGTAAAGAACGAAAAACTAATTTTTATTTGCTGATACAAGCCAATGACGTAAAAGAAGCCTTTGATAATACCATAATTATCATGAAAAATACCATGGGTGATTATACCATTCCTGCTATATCAGAATCGGCGATTGCAGATGTTTTTCCTTATTTTAGCGGAGAAGACGTTGATGCAGAAAAATTAGAACGATTCAATTTCTTAAAAAATGCCAATTTAGAAAACGATCAATGGAAAGAAAATAAAGATGCCGCATTGATTGATGCGTTAGAGGTTTAGAAAATAGATTATTTTGATACTTCAGAATCCTTAATAAAAAAAGTTAGAATGATAATTTAAACCTGCTCTGTATCTATTAAAGAGCAGGTTTTAAAACTTAAAATAGAAAAAATTTCTTTTTCTAATTACATAACTTCAATCACCAACTGACTGTAAAATTACTTTTACGATTTAATAATAAACACAAAAAGTCAGTTAGCCAACCATTTTATTCTTTAACAGTAGCTTTTCCGGCAACGTTAAAAAATGTATAGTACAGGTTTAGATATACCCCATTTGGAGCTGTACGAAGCATAGAGCTGTATATCTCTCGCCGGTAAGCCAAATCTATTCTTGCCTGGCTGTTAAAAATAAATTGTACGGCGGGAGTTATATCCAAGAAAGATTTACCGTTTTCGTTTATGGTCTGACCAGCAAACTCCAACATTAAATTTATGTTTGTCTGCTTGAAATTTTTATATTTCTTTGGATAAACCAAACTACCGAACGAAAGAGTATAATTGGTAGCATTATTACCAAAAGAAGCAGGGAAATCATGATCAGGATGATCTAAAGCTTGTTCATAACTGAGCGATGAACTGATTGCTAATTTTTTGATAAGCTTAGTTGCAATTATCCCGGCTTCATATCCTGTATTATGCCCTAATATTTCTATTTGTTCCTGATGTATGTCAGCTCTGTTAAAACTATACCTTCCATATGCAGCCATTCTGAAATGGCTATTTAAATCGTCTGTTGAATAAAAGCGGTATTTAGCCATAAAGCTCCCTCCTTCTACGTACAGTTGGTTGCTTCTATTACTAACAAATGCAGAAGTACGAACCATTAAATTTTTATTTAAACCATACGTTATTTCGGGCATTAAGTGATAATTGTATCCCGAGACAAACTGCTCTTTAAACATAGACTGCATTAAATTGACCGCAAGTGATTTTGCAGGAACATTGCTAGCAGGATCTGTAATAACAAACAGCTCCTGGGCATTTAACCTTTGCAAAAACAACACTAAAAAAACAAAGACTATCTTCTTCATCAGTTTAATACTTTTACATGAAAGTCAGCCTCGTTTTCCTTTGAATACGATGCTATTTCTTTATAATTTTTCACTGCTTTTTTATATTCCTTATCGGTTAGGTATCCTTTATCTAGAACTTTAAATTTTGTAGCCTTCTGGCTTTTAGCTTTACCATCGATTATAATATAATTGTTTTGCTTACTGATATCTGTTGTTGTAGTTGCAATAAAATTTCCGATAAAAAAACCTGCTTTCTCAACTTTTTCCTTAAAAACTCTAGGAGTTAACTCGTTACCTTGTTTAAGGGCTACAGTAAAGGTATTTGTATTGAGATCAGTGTCAATTTTTTCTACTCCCGGAATTGTTCCCAGCTGTTTATAAATTGCATTGGAACACATTGAGCATGTAAGACCCGTAGCCTGTAACTCGATTTTTGACATTTGCGCTTTGCTTATCATAGTGCACAATAAAAAAAATGCGGTAAATAAGTCTTTTAGATTAGCGATTTTAATATTTTGATTCATATTCTTATATTTTTTATCAGACAGACAGCAAGGTTATAAACTGACATACAAGTTATATATCTTCATACCCAAGTGATGTCTATTAATGTAGATTAATTTAATTATAATTTAATACCCCTAAGATTCAGACTGCAACCTTCTGTTGTACTGGCAGCAAGCTGGTAATTTTGCGTACACGTCATCAGGTGTGTAATATTTATCGTTATCATACCCAGCCGACGCTATACGTTTTAAAATTTCTTCTTTAGTGGTTTTCTGTTCGTCAAAAGTAAGGATGGCTGTTTTAGTATCTTTGTTCCAAACTACATTGGCAACATTCTCTACATTACCCGCTTTTTCTATGGTTGTTTTGCACATTCCGCAATTACCGTTAATATTAACGGTTTCTTTTTTTGTATTTTTCATCTGTGCAAAAGTGTTTGTTGCTGATAGTATTAAAGAAACTACCACCATTATTTTTACTATTGATTTCATTTTGGTAAATTTTAATTAATGATATAATTAATAGAGTAGACAAAAGCTAAATTAGCTTTCGACCAGACATAATTATGGCTGTTAAATAAAAGTTTAGCCTATTTTTGGTGGTTGCCAAATAGAAAAATACCCCGAAGAATAGTAAGTATTTTTGAAGTCGAAATTCTGTTTTTCTGTATCTGCAAAATGGTCTTTTGTAATAAAATAACTACGGACAGGCACGCTAAACAGGGATAACGATGTACCCGTTCCACATTTACAAGAACTGTCACTGCATTTACCATTGCATTCGCTTAAAGATTTGTCTTTTTTGCATTTTTTTGTTTTGCAACAAGATTTTTTCTCCGTTTTTACAGATATTTTTTGCAAACAACATTTCTTTTCAGTACCTGTTGCTTTTTTAGCACATGCATAAGTATTGTTTGGTATTACGATAAATACCAAACACAATAAAATTGTAAAACCGATATGTTTAATCAAATTTCTCAATAAAACGAAGTTATAAAATTTTTCTTTCTGTATGACGGTTTTATATTTTATTTAATATTAACTCTAATAGAAATATCTGGCTTTGAGATCTCCTTTGTTATTGATAGATATATTTCGGTTTCTCTGTACTTTTTACACAAAAAGTATCAACTACGAGCCTAACTGAATAGATTTGATTACTACAAAAGATAAAAGCGAAGTAATCATGATAACTAAAACAAAATAGTTACGCTTGAATAAAAGTCTTTTTGTTGCGGCGATCTTTTAATCGGTCGAAAATCACTTTTGAAGCTAGCAGACCGCAGTTCGGCAGGCTATTAGATTCAGAAAGTACAAAGTTCACGTTTTGCGTTTGGGTAGAAATTTGTATTTTAGTTAAAGTTTCGGTTTAAAAGTGTCAACATCGCAAATTCTCGAAAAGTTAGCTGTCATTTCAAACAAAAATACTTAACATCAAACTATGGAAACGAAAAAAACAACATTGAGAGGATTAGCAACCGTTAGTTTTTTTGCCGACAATTTGCAGGAAGCAAAAAAATGGTATACCGAATTCTTAGGAATCGATCCGTATTACATTTTTCCCAATAAGGAAAATCCCCCTTATATCGAGTTCCGTATTGGAGATTTTGAACACGAGTTGGGTATTATTGACAAGAAATACCAGCCTAAGTTGGCTTCTGATAAAATAGGTGGTGCCGTTGTGTTTTGGCATGTGGACGATATAAAAAAAACATTTGAAAAGTTAGTAAAAATCGGCGCCACGGAATACGAAAAAATAACCGAAAGAGAAGACGGATTTATCACCGCTTCAGTTGTTGACCCCTTTGGCAACATTTTGGGGATTATGTACAATCCACACTATTTAGAGATTTTAAAATCTATGAACCGATGAGAACCGTAGCTCAAAAAATGGGTATCAAGGAAAAAACATCTGCCTATTTTGAAAACGCTCCCAAAGAAGCCGTTGAAGACATGCATCTACCTGAACTCAATATATCAAAAACCTTAAAAGGCGAATTTGATTACATTCACTTTTTTGCCAAAACACAGGCTGAACAGACGGAACTTTTTCCTAAACTGAAAGCGCATTTGAAATTAGAAGGAATGCTATGGGTATCGTGGCCAAAAGGCGGACAGTTGGATACCGACCTCACTTTACCGATAGTTATAAAAATAGGTTACGAATTCGGTTTGGTAGAAAGTACCTGTTTAAGCGTTAATGACACTTGGTCGGCATTAAAATTTACACATCCGAAGAAAGGAAAAATATACAACAACAGCCATGCTAAATTAAAATCAAGAACAACGAATCGTTAAAATGAACTGTGCAAAAGCAGAACTTATTGAGTACTTTTATAATTAGATTAGTTTTAAATAACGGCACTGCAAAAGTAATTACCTGCCAAAACCAGTATTACAAACAATATTATTAATGAATAATTAAAAAAATGAAAAGTTATTCTTTTAATGCGGTTATAGAAATAATTGGAATTAATCCTTACGTTCAAATACCAGAGATCATTCTTACTGAAATTTTTATTCAAGCTGGTAAAGATAAAGGGCATATCCCAATTAAAGGGACAGTGAATGGATTACCTTACTTACAAACTTTAGTCAAATACAATGGCATTTGGCGACTTTACATAAATTTAACTATGCTTAAAGATTCGCCAAAACGCATTGGAGAAACCATTGAAGTCACCATTGAATATGATCCATCTGAAAGGACAATAAAGCCCCATCCTAAATTAATTGAAGCGCTAAAGAATAATGAAACAGCAAAGTTTAAATTTGATAGTTTATCTCCTTCTGCAAAAAAAGAAATGGTGCGCTATATTACCTCATTGAAAACAGAGGAAAGTAGAGATAGAATAATTGAGAGAGCAATTAATTATTTGTTGGGAAAAAGTACCTTTATTGGAAAAAAAATGCTTAAATAAAGCGTATAACAAAAACCTCATTAAAAATTAATCTTAGAAAAAATTATTGCCTGTACTTGCACAAATTTGTAGAATTAGCAAAAGAATTGTTGATGAATAAAGGTTACAAAGTTGTTAAGGTTAAATATTAATACTGTTGAACAAAACAGAAATAAATGCTTTGACCACTTCCCTATTCTACTATATCTAAAAATAAAGTAGTACCAAAGTTAAGTTGGTTGTATCAATAAATAACATATTAAAAAGCCTTTTATACTAAACGTCTACAACATTTTATAATTAAATTAAACCAACTTTTATTAAAAATTTTTTGTTCAAAACAAAATTACCATTACATTTGTACTATACAATTTGTATAATACATATTATTTAGTATGAAAAATGAATTAAAATTGACCGAACTTTTATCTTCTTGGGAAGACACATACAAAAAAGGACAATTAACCTTGTGGATTTTCCTTTCATTACAAGAAGGCAAAAAGTATGTAGATGAAATAAAAGATTTTGTAGAGACCAAATCAAACGGAACCATTACCTGTGAAGAGCAAAGCCTGTACCGTGCATTAAGGAAGTACGAACTAATTGAAGTATTAAAACATGAACTTCGCAAAGGAAACAAAGGACCTGACAGAAAATACTATTATCTGACCGATTTGGGATCAGAACTTTTTAAAAAGTTCGTTGACAGAAACATCAATTTATTTTATTCTGAAGAAATTAAAAAACTTTTAAAACCATAAATTATGAAGACGATCACACCCTACTTATTAAAGTTTGCTGTAGCAGCTACTTTTTTAACCATAGTATTCAGATATTTTTTAAGCTA
>Ga0308157_10008398_pt1 | contig 11752 bp, 10 predicted proteins | sample PhyBR1_FD_201035 | JGI IMG/M metagenome (GOLD analysis project Ga0308157, IMG submission 201035) | Phyllosphere microbial communities from UC Gill Tract Community Farm, Albany, California, United States - DLSLB.R1 | ecosystem: Host-associated > Plants > Phyllosphere > Unclassified | place: USA...
TGCAGGAAGAACGGCAGGGGCACGCCCCAGCTGCGCTGGCGCGAGATGCACCAGTCGGGCCGTCCGGCAATCATCGCGCGCAGGCGTTCCTTGCCGTTCTCGGGGTAGAACTGGGTCTGCTCGATGGCCGCCAGCGCGGTCTCGCGCAGCGTGCCCGGCGCCTTGTCCTTGGTGAACACGCCTTCGCCCTCGTCCATGCGCACGAACCACTGGGCCGCGGCGCGGTAGATCACCGGCGTCTTGTGGCGCCAGCAATGCGGGTAGCTGTGGCTGATGGTCTGGCTGTCGAGCAGGCGGCCGGCTTCGCGCAGCGTCTCGATGATCACCGGCGCGGCCTTCCAGATGTGCTGGCCGGCAAACAGCGGCAGCTCGGGCGCGTAGACGCCGTTGCCCTGCACCGGGTTGAGGATGTTGTCGTACTCCAGGCCGTTGCTGACGCAGGAGTTGAAGTCATCCACGCCATAGGCGGGCGCCGAATGCACGATACCCGTGCCGTCGTCGGCCGTGGCGTAGTCGGCGAGATACACGGGCGACAGGCGGTTGTAGCCGGCGTCGACTTCGGCCAGCGGATGGCGGAAGTTCAGATGGTCGAGCTTCTCGCCCAGCGCCGTGCCCAGCACCGTGCCTTCGAGGTTCCAGCGCGCGAGGCACTTCTCGACCAGCGCGCTGGCGACGATCAGCACGCCGCGCTCGGTGTCGACCAGGCTGTATTCCAGCGCCGGGTTGACGTTGAGCGCCTGGTTGGCGGGGATGGTCCAGGCGGTCGTGGTCCAGATGACGATATAGGCGGTCTTGGACAGCTGGGGCAGGCCAAAGGCCGCGGCCAGCTTCTCGGGCTCGGCCGAGGGGAACATCACGTCCAGCGTCTGGCTCTTCTTGTCGGCGTATTCGATCTCGAACTCGGCCAGCGACGAGCCGCAGTCAAAGCACCAGTAAACGGGCTTGAGGCCGCGGTAGACATAGCCGCGCTCCATGACGCGCTTGAGCGCGCGCAGTTCGCCGGCCTCGTTGGCGTAGTTCATGGTCTTGTACGGATGGTCCCAGTCGCCGAGCACGCCCAGGCGCTTGAAGTCGGCCATCTGCTGGGCGATCTGCGCGGTCGCGAAAGCGCGGCTCTTGGCCTGCATCTCGTCGCGCGGCAGGTTGCGACCGTGCAGCTTCTCGATCGCGTTCTCGATCGGCAGGCCGTGGCAGTCCCAGCCCGGCACGTAGAGCGCATCGAAGCCTTCGAGCTGGCGGCTCTTGACGATCATGTCCTTGAGCACCTTGTTGGCGGCGTGGCCGATGTGGATCTGGCCGTTGGCATACGGCGGGCCGTCGTGCAGGATGAACTTGGGCGCGCCGCAGCGCGCGTCGCGCAGCTTCTTGTAGATGCCCTTGTCGTCCCATTCCTTGGCCCAGCCGGCTTCCCGCTTGGGCAGGTCGCCGCGCATGGGAAACGGGGTGTCGGGCATGTTCAGGGTGCTGCGATAGGAGCTGGCAGCGGCGGGGGTGTTTTTGGCTTGATCGGACATGGAAACCTTCAAAGCGAAGCGTTGCCCGGGGAAGTGGCCCGGGCATGGAAAGCGGGGCGGGAGCGGAGCGCGAGCGTCATGCCCGGCCCCTGAAACGCAGGGCGCGCGTCAAATTCGATCGCGGGTTGTCTGGCGACGGGTCTCGGTGTACGTGGGCGCAGGCAAGGCGGCAAACAGCGCGCGCGCGTCGTCGCAGTCCCTGGCAATCCCTTCGGTCAGGGCTTGCAGACTGTCGTACTTCAACTCGTCATGCAGTTTGTGCAGAAGTTCCACGCGGATGATTTTACCGTATGCCCCTTCGGCCCCCAGGTGGTCGGGCCAATCGAGGCAATGGGTTTCCAGCAGCACGCGTCCGCCGTTGACGTCATTCGGGTCCAGCGAGGGGCGCACGCCCAGGTTGGCGACGCCCTGCAGAGGCTGGTCCGACAGGCCGTGCACATGCACCGCAAAAATGCCGCTGGCCGCGGGCTTCCAGTGCGCGAAGCGCAGGTTCAAGGTGCGAAAGCCGTCGCTTGCGCCCGGGCTGGATTCGGCCAGCTGGCGTCCCAGTTTGCGGCCATGCAGCACATGGCCGGAGATGGTGTAGGGGTGGCCCAGCAGCCGCTCGGCTTCGTCCATGCGGCCCGCGGCCAGGGCTTCGCGCACCGCCGAGCTCGACACGCGCAGGCCATGCACTTCATAGCTGTTCATGCGTGCCACGTCAAAGCCGCTGCGCTGGCCCGCGGCATCGAGCATCGCGTAGTCGCCGGCGCGCTTGGCGCCAAAGCAGAAGTCGTCACCGACCAGCACGTAGCGCGCGCGCAGGCCGTCGAGCAGCACTTCGTCGATGAAGGCCTGGGGCGACTGGCTTGCCAGGCGCTGGTTGAAAGGCAGGACCACCACCTGGTCGACACCGCAGCGTTCGAGCGCCGAGAGCTTGTCGCGCAGCGTGCAGATGCGCGCCGGCGCCAGGCCCGGCTGGTTCAGCACTTGCGCGAAATAGTCGCGCGGATGCGGCTCGAAGGTCAGCACGCAGGTGGCCACGCCGCGCTGGCGGGCTTCGCCCGCGAGCAGCGACAGCATCGCCTGGTGGCCGCGGTGGACACCATCGAAATTGCCAATCGTCAGGGCACAGGCAGGTTCACGCCCCGAGTGCTGAAAGCCGCGGAAAATCTTCATCAATATGCTTTGGTTTTGATAGCGATGCGCGCATGTGCATCCAGCGCAGACTGCGGGTTTTCGCTCAAAGCGAGTATATTGCCAGAGACAGGTTGGCCCGGAGCGGCAGGTGTTTCCGGTCGGGTCGATGTTCCTTGGCGATGTGGGTTGCAAAGGAGGCCGGTTGTGAAGGTGCTGAAATTGTCCGCGCAGGGGCTGCCCCAGTCCTGGATCACGCTGGAGCAGGCGGTGCTGTATTACGCCGCCGATGCCGTGCGCTGGGAGTCGGGCGGCGCGATTGCCTGTTTCCACGGCGGCCACAACGCGCGCACCGGTTTGCAGTCGGTGATCGAAGTCAACAGCATCATCGGCACGCGCGGCATGCCCGCCATCAACCCGCATGCGCTCAAGCCCGGCCTCACCAACAGCAAGCTGTTTGCCCGCGACCGCTGCGTCTGTGCCTATTGCGGCCAGCTGTTTGCCGACAGCGACCTGACGCGCGAACATATCCTGCCCCAGGCCGCGCGCGGTCAGGACCACTGGATGAACGTGGTCACCGCCTGCCGCCCCTGCAACCACCGCAAGGGCGCGCGCACGCCCGAGCAGGCGCGCATGCCGCTGCTCTATGCGCCCTATGTGCCCAGCCTGTGGGAAGATTTCATTCTGCGCAACCGGCGCATTCTGGCCGACCAGATGGAGTTTCTCACCGCGCATCTGCCCAAGAGCTCACGCATGCTGTTGGGACCTGAAATGGAAGCCCTGGCTTAAGCCTTCCTGTCCTGGGGCACCAGGGCTGCGGCAAAGTGGCGCGCGGGCGCGGGCAGCTCGGCAAAGCGCGTGGCATAGAGGTTGAGGCTGCGCTCGGCCCAGGCATCGGTCAACGGCACGGCATGCAGCGCGCGCGTCTCGCCCAGGCGCTGGTAGGCGCCTTCGGGCATCACGCCCACGCCCAGCTGGCATTCGATCATGCGGCACATGGCGCTCAGGCTGTCGACCTCGATGCGCTGGCGCAGCATGCGCCGGCCGGTGCGCGCCTCGCGATCGAGCGTTTCCTGCACGATGGAGCTGTCGCGCAGGCCGATCTGCGGATAGTCCAGCGCTTCCTCGTAGGCCAGCTCCTGGTGACGCGCCAGCGCATGGTCGCGCGGCACGATCAAGACCATGCGTTCGCGCCGGTAGGGCATGCACTCCAGCCCCTCGGCTTCATCGCAGGGACTGCAGACCCCCAGGTCGGCCAGGTGGTCGCGCACGGCGCGCGCCACGTTGCGGCTGGTGGCCTGGCGCAGGTCGATGCGGATGTCGGGGTGCTGCTGCACGAACACCGCGATGTGCTCGGGCAGGAACTGCTCCACGGCCGAGGCATTGGCGCTCAGGCGCACCAGGCCGCGCACGCCGCGCGCATATTCGCTCAAGTCGTCGCGCAGGTGCTCCACGCCCAGCAGGATGGTGCGTGCATGCGCCAGCAGCAGCTCCCCCGCGGGCGTGGGCCGCACGCCACGCGCGTGGCGCAGAAGCAGCGGTGTGCGCGCCAGCGATTCCAGCTCGGCAATGCGCTTGCTGACGGCCGAGGCCACCATGCCACCCTGTTCGGCCGCACGCGCAATGCTGCCCCACTCGCAGATCAGCACGAAAAGATCGAGCGAAGCGAGGTCGATCTGGCGCAGAAAGCTGCGCGAAGCAGTGAAGTCAGACATGGGTATTTGGCACGAGCCATCGCGGTTGGGAACGGCTGACGGAATTTTAGCCACTTCTGGTTGAGCGGCTTGGTTCTTACCATGGCGTTTTGCCCACGGATACGTTCATGCTTCTTTCCGACTCCGACGCACCGCGCGTTGCCCAGGCCCTGGTGGGACTGGGTGCCGTGCGCATTGCCGCGCACCAGCCCTTCTTCTACACCTCGGGCTGGGCCAGCCCGGTCTATATCGATGCCCAGGTGCTGATGTCGGATGTCGCCTTGCGCGGCGAAATCATGGATATCGCGGCGCGCAGCGTGCAGCCGCTGATTGCCGCGCGCGGCATCAACGCCATCGTCGGCACGGAAAGTTCGGGCATTGCGTTCGCGGCCTGGCTGGCCGAGCGGCTGGAGCTGCCGATGCTGTATCTGCGCAAGCGGCCCGTGGGCTGGGACATCACGGCCCAGCTCGAAGGCCGGCTGCCCGCCGATGCCAAGGTGCTGCTGGTCGATGACGTGACCACCGATGGCCGCTCCAAGGCCGGCACCGTGGCGGCGCTGCGCCGCGCGGGCCCGGTGGTCGAAGACGTGCTGGTGCTGCTGGACTACGCGCTTTACGCACAGGAAGCCAGCACCCTGGCCGAGCATGGCCTGTCGCTGCACGCGCTTGCCACCTGGAAGCATCTGCACCAGGCCTTGCTGGCCAGCGGACAGTTGAGCAGCACGCAGCAGGCGACGCTGGCCGACTTCACGGCCTCGCCCGTGGCCTGGTCGCTGCGCAACGGAGGGACCGGCGCATGATGGCCGCCACCACCGTGACCGATACGCGCGAACTGGCGCTGTCGCTGCTGGCCGAAATCCGTGAAGCCACGCGCGATGGCCTGGGCGTGACGCGCGAAAGCTATGGCGCGGGCGAGAACACCGCGCTGCGCATCCTCACCGAGCGCGCGCAGGCGCTGGATCTGCGCTGCGAGAGCGATCGCGCCGGCAACCTGTGGCTGAGCCTGCCCGAAGACGCGCGCGAGGCGCCGGCCCTGGTCATTGGCTCGCATGCCGACTCCGTGCCCCAGGGCGGCAATTTCGACGGTCTGGCGGGTATCGTGGCCGGCATGCTGATCCTGCTGGGCCTGCGTGGCCGGCACGAGGAAGCCGCGCCGGTGCGCGTGCTGGCGCTGCGCGGCGAGGAAAGCGCCTGGTATGGCAAGGCCTACCTGGGCTCGCTGTCGCTGCTGGGCAAGCTGCCCCCGGCCACCCTGGCGCGGCCGCGCCGCGATGGCCTCGATACCTTGGGCGAGGCCATGGCCCGCTGCGGCGCCGATGTCGCCGCCATTCAGCGCGGCGAGCCGCTGATCGATACCGCCGACATCGCCGCCTATCTGGAAGTGCACATCGAGCAGGGGCCCATCATGGTCAACCGCGGCTGGCCCGTGGCGCTGGTCACCGGCATACGCGGCAATGTGCGCCACAACCTGATCCGCTGCATTGGTGAGACCGGTCACTCGGGCGCGGTGCCGCGCTGGCTGCGCAAGGATGCGCTGCTGGCCGTGGCCGAGCTGCTGTCGCGCATGGACGAACACTGGCGCGTGCTGCTGCAGATGGGCATGGATATGGTGATGACCACCGGCATCTGCTCGACGTCCACGCAATCGCATGCGGTGTCGGTGATTCCGGGCGAAGTGGGCTTCAGCTTCGAAGTGCGCAGCCAGGATACGCAGACGCTGGAGCGCTTCTACACGCTGATGCGCGAGGAATGCGCGGCCATAGAGCGCGCGCGCAATGTGCGCTTCGAGTTCGACGATCGCCTGTTCACCGAGCCGGCCATCATGGACGCCGGCTGGCTGGACCGCATGGAAGCCGCGGGTGAAGGCGAGAAGCTCGAGCGCATCGCCAGCGGCGCCGGCCATGATGCGGCGGTGTTTGCCAATGCGGGCGTGCCCTCGGCCATGGTCTTCATCCGCAATGAAAACGGCTCGCACAATCCGCATGAGGCCATGGATATCGATGACTTCGTGGCGGGCGTGGAGCTGATGCAGCGCGCCATGACCGCGGGCGCGTAAAACGCCAGGCCGGGCCCGTGGGGTCCGGCCTCCCTGCGCTCCGCTGCTCGGTATAAACCCGTAGGACTGGTCCGACAAACGTCGTTATGCAAAAATTGCAATAGCTTATGCGGTTTGTGCAAATGCCATGCCGCGGTGCGCCCCCCAGCTTCTGAACCCCGGATTTCCCCATGCAAACCACCGCTATTTTCCGCCGCAGCGTCGTCGCGGCCGGCCTGTTGATGGCCGCTGCCGTCACCATGCCTGCCTTTGCCGCCGACAACTACCCCGCCAAGGCCATCACCATGGTGGTGGGCTATCCACCGGGCGGCAGCACCGACCTGGTCGGCCGTCTGGTGGCCGACGGCCTGTCCGCGCGCCTGGGCCAGCCCGTGGTTGTGGAAAACCTGGGCGGCGCCGGCGGCGCGATTGGCGCGCAGAAGGTCGCCAAGGCCCAGCCCGATGGCTACACCATCATGGTCGGCGCCAATAACGAAATCGCCATTGCACGCCTGATCAACAAGGCCGTGAAGTACACCATCGACGACTTCACGCCCATCGGCCTGGTCGGCTCCCAGCCCATGGTGCTGGTGGCATCGCAGAAAGCCGGCGTGAAGACCGCGGCCGAGTTTGTCGAGCAGACCGGCAAGAACCCCGGCAAGTTCAGCTACGGCAGCTCCGGCGTGGGCACGGCCCTGCATCTGGCCGGCGAGCTGATCAAGGAGCAGGGCAAGCTCGACATGGCCCACATTCCCTACAAGGGCGTGGCGCCGCTGACCACCGATCTGGTGGGCAACAACATCGAATACGGCATCTTCGTGCTGTCCTCGGGCCTGCCGCACATCCGCTCCGGCAAGGTGTTCGCGCTGGGCACGACCGAAGCCAAGCGCTCGGCCATCACGCCCGATATTCCGGCGCTGTCGGAACTGCCCCAGTTCAAGAACGTGGACATCAATTCCTGGTTTGCCATGATGGCTCCCAAGGGTCTGCCCGCACCGATTGCCGCCAAGCTGAAGAAGGCCCTGGTCGAAACCATGGCCTCGCCCGAGTTCCGCAAGAAGATGGAAGAAACCGGCAACGTGGTGGCCGATCCCAAGGTCGATGCCGGCAAGTACATCAACGCCGAAATCGCCAAGTACACCAAGATCGTTCAATTCGCCAAGATTGAAAATTGAGCACCCCCTGAGCCGCTGACGCGGCTTCCCCCTCTCAACCTTCGGTGGAGGGGGGCGCCCGGCTAGGGACGGCAGCCTCGCTGCGGGGCGGCCCTTGCTCGCTGCCCCCTTGATGGGGCACGCCAGTTTCATAGGCTGCAAGCCGTGCCTTAAACCGTTCGTGGTGATCCTGAGCCTGTCAAAGGATCGAACCGTGAACGGCCCGGTCTTCCCGCAAAGTTCACCCAATGACCGGCACCTGCGGCGCAGCATCGCGTGGCAGGTGGCCGGTCAGACGCGGGTCGACCTGGACCTCGACCCGCACCGCACAGGGCGTGAAGCCCGCCTTGATATAGAAGCGCAGCGCCGACGGATGGTCATAGCTGCAGGTATGTACCCACATGCGGGCTATGGGCCGTGACCAGGCCCGGTCTATGGCCTGCTGCATCAGCGCCCGGCCCAGACCCTGGCCGGTGCACTCGGGCGTCAGGCCCAGAAACGTCAATTCACATTCGCCGGGCACACGGAAATCCAGCTCCAGCAGGCCTACATCCTGGTCTGCGCCGCGCACGATCTGGATCTCTACGTCCGGGTGGGCCAGGATGCCGGCCAGCTCCGCATCGGCCATGAACAGCCGCGAATACCAGAGCCAGTCGGCGCCGACCTTGCGAAACAGCGCGCGATAGGCCTCCAGCCCGATCTGCGTGGCCGGGGCCAGTGTGAATCCCGCAGGCAGCGTGCCGTCCGCAGGGGCCGGGCGCGCGCGCATTTCCAGATCGGTGACGACGCTGGCAATATGGCCGGGCGCAACGTCGCTATAGCCCAGGGCCACCGTGGTCATGGTTTCACCAGCCGGGCGATCTGACTGTCCTGCCAGCGCGACAGCGTGAACAGCGCCACCACGCCGCCGAGCAAGGCAAACGCCATGTCCGATTGCGTGTCCCAGGGGTCACCCTGGGTGCCGAGAAACTCGTCGGCGCCTTGGCCCAGGGCCAGCGCGGCCGCCCATTCGATCAGCTCATAGGTGGCGCTGATGGCCAGCACCACGCACAGCACGACAAAAGCCAGCATCTTGCGGCCCTGCACATACCCGCCGCGCAGCAGGATCTCGCGCGCCACCAGCGCCGGCACAAAGCCCTGGGTGAAGTGGCCGATCTTGTCGTAGGGGTTGCGCGACAAGTCCAGCCACGACTGCAGCTCGAAGCCCAGGGGCACGCGCGCATATGAATAGGTGCCGCCGAGGATCAGCACCAGCGCGTGAAAACCTATGCAGGCATAGAGCAGAGGCGTGAGCGGAAAGCGCGTGCGCGTGGCCCAGAGAACCGGCAGCGCGATCAGCACGGGCGCGACTTCCAGCCACCAGGTGGTGCGATCAAAGGGGCTGACCGAAGACAGTGCCAAGGCCAGCAGGCAGACCAGGGTCAGCCCGGTCAGTTGCCGGGCGGCGGAATTTCCGATTTGCATTGAAAGCTCTTCCTGTGGTGCGCCGCCTCTTATCCAGAGAGGAAAGCTGGGCCTTGCGCGACGTTCGATAATCGCCGGCTGTGCCGAAGTTTCGCGGGTCTGGCCCGCGGATGCTGCATTCTAGTATCGGCTTTTTTCCTGACTGCACCCCCGCAATGATCGTTCGCGAGCGCCCGGCCGGCTTCCGGCTTTTCCTGATTCTGCGGGGCTCTGTGTTGCAGCGCATCCGCGTGTCCCTGGCCATCAACACGCTGCTGGCCATCCTGGTCACGCTGGCCCACGGCAGCCTGTTCTCGGTGAAGATCACGCTGACGCCCATTCCGTTCACGCTGATCGGCCTGCCGCTGGCGATCTTCCTGGGCTTTCGCAACAACACCGCCTATGACCGCTACTGGGAAGGGCGCAAGCTCTGGGGCGAGCTGGTGATACAGACGCGTACGCTGGCGCGCCAATGCCTGGGACTGATCGACCTGCCGCAGCCGGTCGACTCCGCCCAGCGCGCCAGCGATGTGCGGGTGCGCATGATCCACCGCGCGATTGCGTATGCCCATGCGCTGCGGCTGCAGCTGCGTGACCAGGCATCGCCCGAAGTGCAGCGCTGGGTCACGGCGCAGGAATGGCAGGCGCTCGAGCGCAAGCCCGTGGGCAAGCGCGCCGATGCGCTGATGCTGGCCATGGGCCAGGAGCTGGGCGGCTGCGTGCGCCGCGGCGAGATCGATGCCTGCCTGGCGGCACGCATGGACGGCACGCTGACCGGCATGGTCGCCGCCGCGGCCTCCTGCGAGCGCATACGCCACACGCCCATGCCGTTTTCGTATGCGCTGCTGCTGCACCGCACGGCGTACATGTACTGCTTTCTGCTGCCCTTTGGCCTGGTCGACATCACGGGCTTCATGACCCCGTTTGTCGTGGCCATCGTCGCCTACACCTTCTTCGGCCTCGACGCGCTGGGCGACGAACTCGAGGAGCCGTTCGGCATGGAAAGCAACGACCTGCCGCTGGACACCATCTGCCGCGGCATAGAGATCAGCCTGCTGGAGGCCCTGGGCGACCCGGACGTGCCGGTCCCTCTGCAGCCGGTGAATTACCAGTTGACCTAAGGCGTTTGTCGCGGCCGTGCAACTGGCGCGCTCCAACTGAGGGGTACCGAGCAAGGGCCGCACCTGGGCGGCCCCCCGCAGCGAGGGTGCCGTCCCCCTGGGGGGAAGCGGCGCCAGCCGCTCAGGGGGGATTGGTCAGGCAAACACCCCGGCGGTTTCCTGCATCCCCGCCGACACCTCGCCCAGATGGTGCAGCGTGTCGCCAAAGCTCATTTCCAGCTGTGTCAGCCGCTTGAAGTAGTGGCTCACGATGTACTCGTCGGTCACGCCTATGCCGCCGTGCAGCTGCACCGCCTGCTGGCCGATGAAGCGCATGGACTGGCCCAGCTGCACGCGGGCGCGCGCGATCGCCAGGTGGCGCTCGGCGGCCGGGGCGGTGATCTTCAAGCTGGCGTAGTAGCTCATGGAGCGCGCCAGTTCGAGCTGCATCTTCATGTCGGCGACGCGGTGGCGCAGCGCCTGGAAGCTGGCGATCGCCACGCCGAACTGCTTGCGCTGGTTCATGTAGTCGACGGTGATGTGCAGCGTCTGCTCCATGACGCCCACGGCTTCGGCGCACAGCGCGGCGTTGGCGATGTCCTGGGCCAGCGTCAAGGCCGTGAGACCGTGCTGCGTCAGCAGCGTGGCCGGGCTGTCGGTGAATTCGAGTTCGGCCGCGCGGCTGCCGTCCTGCGTGCCATAGCCCATGGTGCGCACGCCGCCGGCGCCGCGCTCGACCAGGAACAGCGCGATCTGGCCGTCGAGCTGGGCCGGCACCAGAAACGCATCGGCCTGGTCACCCGCGGGCACCAGGCTCTTGAGTCCGGTCAGCACATGGCCGTCGCCGCTGGCCTGGGCCTTGGCGCTGCAGACATCGAGTCGGTAGCGCGCCTTGCGCTCCTGGTGCGCGAGCACCACCAGTGCTTCGCCGCTGGCAATGCGCGGCAGCCACAGCGCCTGCGCCGCGGGCGGTGCGTACTGGCTCAGCACGGCGCTCGCGACCACGGCCTGGGCCAGGGGTTCGAGCACGATGCCGCGGCCCAGTTCCTCCAGCGCGACCATCACATCGACCGGACCCTGGCCTAGGCCGCCATGCGCCTCGGGCACGGCCAGCGCCGTCAGCCCCAGCTCGGCGAGTTCGGTATAGGTGGAGCGTGAAAAGCCGCCCGCGGCCACATCGGCGCGGCGGCGCTCGAACGTATAGGCCTTGCTGACCCAGCGGCGCACCGCGTCGCGCAGTTGCTGCTGGTCTTCGGAAAAGTTGAAATCCATGGTGTCGCCTCAGCCGAATACAGTTTGGGCAACGATGTTGCGCTGGACTTCATTGCTGCCGCCATAGATGGTGGTCTTGCGCATGTTGAAGTAGGTCGAGGCCAGCGGCGCGTTGGCCACTTCGCCGCCGGGAAAGCCACCGAGCGCGTTCGCGCCCTGGTCGCCCTGCCAGCCCGCTTCCATGGCCTCCTCGATGAAGGGCAGGCTGAACGGGCCCGCGGCCAGCATCATCAGCTCGCCATAGCGCTGCTGGATCTCGCTGCCCTTGATCTTCAGCAGGCCGGCGATGTCCAGCGGGTTCTTGCCCGAGGTCTCGGCCGAGAGCACGCGCAGCACCATCATTTCCAGCGCGATCACGTCGACTTCAAGCAGCGCGATCTGGTCGCGGAAACGCTGGTCGTCCCAGACGCCTTCGGCCTTGGCG
>Ga0308157_10008399_pt1 | contig 11752 bp, 7 predicted proteins | sample PhyBR1_FD_201035 | JGI IMG/M metagenome (GOLD analysis project Ga0308157, IMG submission 201035) | Phyllosphere microbial communities from UC Gill Tract Community Farm, Albany, California, United States - DLSLB.R1 | ecosystem: Host-associated > Plants > Phyllosphere > Unclassified | place: USA...
GCTATTATACAGTGTTGCACTATCGTCTGGCCGGCGGCCGACTGACAATATGACACTGCAGTTTCCTTGATCGAACTGGCACTTGCCGGTATCTTTACGGTAGACAATATTTGAATGCGCCCGCTACCGGCGGCGCACCACTTGGCACGAGACGAGAGCGACGATGCAACAGAATGGAAACCTGGCGGTGCTGGTGGTCGATCCCAACCAGGGAATGCGCACCAGCCTGCAGAACATGCTGAACCTGGCGGGGATCGGCAAGGTCGAGTATGCGATCAACGCCAACACCGCGATCCGGCAGCTGCAGCGGCGCCCCTACGACATCATCCTGTGCGAGTACGACCTGGCCGGCGGCAGCGGCGAAGGCCAGGACGGCCAGCAACTGCTCGAAGACCTGCGCCACCACCGCCTGATCTCGGCCTCGACGATCTTCATCATGCTCACCTCCGAGGGCGTGTACGACAAGGTGGTCAGCGCGGCCGAACTGACGCCGACCGACTACGTTTTAAAGCCGTTCACGGTGGACATGCTCAGCGGCCGCATCAAGCGCGCGCTCGAGCGCCGCGGCGCCCTGCTCCCGGCCTGGCAACTGGCGGCCCGGGGCAAGCTGCGCGAAGCGATCGTCGCCTGCCGCGACGGCGCAGCCGCGCAGCCGCGCTTCGCGGCCGACTTCGCGCGCATCCGCGCCGAGCTGCACACGACCCTGAACGAACCCACCGAGGCGGCCGCGGTGTACCGCGAAGTGCTGGCCGAGCGTGCGCTGGGCTGGGCCGCGCTGGGGCTCGCCCGCACCCTGTTCGCCCTCGACCAGGTCGACGACGCCCGCGCCATCCTCGACGAACTGCTGGCCGCCAATCCGCGCCTGATGGCGGGCTACGACCTGCTGGCGCGCTGCCTCGAGGCGGGCGGCGAGCCCGAAGCAGCCAGGAAGGTGCTCGAAGATGCGGTCGAGATTTCGCCGCACGTGGTGCGCCGCCTGCGCAAGCTCGGCGAAGTAGCACTCGCGACGGGCGACGCCGAGGGGGCAGAAAAATCGTTCCGCCAGGTGGTCAGCAAGGCGCGCTATTCCGAGTTCCGCGATCCCGAAGACCACGTCAACCTGGTCAAGGCGCTGGTCGTGCGCGACGACGTGCTGGGCGCGACCGGCGTGATCCGCGACCTGGAGCGTTCGCTGCGCGGCAATCCGGCGCTGGACACCTGCCGCGCGTATGCCAATTCGCTCCTGCACGACAAGACCGGCAACGCCGGCGCGGCGGTGGCCGAGCTGCAGGCGGCGGTGACGTCGGTGCGCGCCGGCGGCGCGACCTCGCCTGGCCTGCGCATGGAGCTGGCCAAGGCCTGTCTCGATCACCGGCTGGACGAGCAGGCGTCGGATGTCATGCTGACCGTGATGAACGACACCAACAGCGGCGTCTCGGTCGACCAGGCGATGCATGTATTCGTCAACGCCGGCCGCACCGATATGGTCGAGGGCATGGGCCAGCAGTTGCGCGCGCAGGCGCAAATCCTGCTCGGCGTGGCCGACGAGAAGCGCAATATGGGCGATGTGCGCGGGGCGGTGCAGACCCTGCTCGAGGCGCTGCATATCGCGCCGCACAACCTGCAGGTGATGGTGGCGACGGCCGGCGGCATCCTGCGCCAGGTGAACGAGCTGGGATGGGATCACCCGCTGGGCGATACCGCGGCCAGGCTGCTCGACGGGATACAGGCGCAGGATGCGCAGCATCCGCGATTGGCGGCGTTGCAGGATGAGTACCAGGCGACGCGGCGCAAGTACGGTATCGCGACCGCATAGGGCGCCACCCAGTCGCGCGCCATGCGATGAAATGACGCGCCGACGCTGGACATGCCGGACGCCTACCTGCGCCTGGCAAGTTTACGCGTCGTCGTGACCATATCCTCCGCCACCCGGCGTCTCGATGACGAACACGTCACCCACAGCCATATCGGTCTTGCCGATATGGCCCAGCTCCTCGACCCGTCCATCCGCGCGCTCGACACGGTTACGCCCGCGCTCTGCCGGGTGCCCGCCAGCCATGCCGAACGGCGCGTGAATACGGTTGTTCGACAGGATCGCCGCCGTCATCGGCTCCAGGAAGCGCACCTTGCGCACGCCCCCATTGCCGCCGCGCCAGCGCCCGGCGCCACCCGATCCCGGCCGGATCTCGTAGCTCTCGAGCCGCACCGGGAAGCGGAATTCCAGGATCTCGGGATCGGTCAGCCGCGAGTTGGTCATATTCGTCTGCACCACGTCGGTGCCGTCGTAGCCCTCGCCCGCGCCCGAGCCGCCCGAGATGGTCTCGTAGTACTGGTAGCGTTCGTTCCCGAAGGTGAAGTTGTTCATCGTGCCCTGCGCCGCCGCCATCACGCCCAGCGCGCCGTACAGCGCATTGGTGATGCAGGTCGAGGTCTCGACGTTCCCCGACACCACCGAAGCCGGATAACGCGGGTTGAGCATCGAGCCCGGCGGGATGATCACCTTCAGCGGCTTCAGGCAACCGGCATTCAACGGGATTTCATCGTCCACCAGCGTGCGGAACACGTACAGCACCGCCGCCATGCACACCGCCGACGGCGCATTGAAGTTGTTCGGCAGCTGGCCCGAAGTGCCCGTAAAATCGATCTGCGCGCTGCGCGCAGCCTGGTCGACGCGGATCGCCACATCGATATGGGCGCCGTTATCGAGCTCGTAGTGGAAGCTGCCATCGTTCAACGCCGAGATCACGCGCCGCACCGCCTCTTCGGCGTTGTCCTGCACATGGCCCATATAGGCGCGCACCACGTCGAGGCCGAAGTGGGCCACCATCTTGCGCAGCTCCTCGACGCCCTTCTGGTTCGCCGCCACCTGGGCGCGCAGGTCGGCCATGTTCTGGTCAGGATTGCGCGCCGGGTAGCGAGCGCCCTGCAGCATGGCGCGCGCTGCGTCCTCGCGCAGGATGCCATCCGCACCATCGACCAGCTTGAAGTTGTCGATCAACACGCCCTCTTGCTCGATGTGATCTGAATCCGGCGGCATCGAGCCTGGCGTGGTGCCGCCGATATCGGCGTGGTGGCCGCGCGAGCCGACGTAGAACAGGATGTCAATGCCGGCTTCGTCGAACACCGGCGAGATCACGGTCACGTCAGGCAAGTGGGTGCCGCCGTTGTACGGATCATTGAGCACGTAGACATCGCCCGAGCGCATGCGGCCGGCGTTCTCGCGCATCACGGTCTTGATGCTCTCGCCCATCGATCCAAGGTGCACCGGCATGTGCGGCGCGTTCGCCACCAGGTTGCCGTCATGGTCGAAGATGGCGCAGCTGAAGTCCAGGCGTTCCTTGATGTTGACCGAATACGCCGTATTCTGCAGCCGCAGGCCCATCTGCTCGGCGATCGACATGAACAGGTTGTTGAAGATCTCGAGCATCACCGGATCGGCCGTGGTGCCGATCGCGCGCCGCTCAGGCGGCGCTTCCACGCGCCGCAGCACCAGGTGGTTGTAGCCCGTGACCTGCGCCTGCCAGCCCGGCTCCACGATCGTGGTCGCATTGTCTTCGGCGATGATGGCCGGGCCGCGCATCACATGGCCAGGCTGCAGCGTGCGGCGGGCAAAGATGCCGGTGTCATGCCACTGCGCGCCGCTGTACATGCGCACCTTCTCTTGCGGCGCCGGCGCGGCCTCTTGCGCCGTTGCGCCCGCCGGCCGCTCGGGCGGCGCATCCGACTGGCCGATGGCCTCGACCGACACCGCCTCGACCACCAGCGCGCGCGACGGCATCAGGAAGGAATAGCGGCGTTTATAGGCCTGCTCGAACTGCGCCCGCATCGCCGCGACGTCGTCGAACTGCACGACCAGCGCCGAATCGGTGCCCTCGTAACGCAAATGCACCCGCTCGACCAGGGCGATACGCCCGGCCTCGACGCCCTGCCTCAACAACTGCCCGCGCGCCGCTTCGGCCAGCGATGACAGGCGCGTTGCCAGCGATGCGAGCGCGGCATCGGACAGTTTTTCTTCCACCGCCTGCTCGCGCATCGCGGTCTGGTCGGCCAGACCCATGCCATAGGCCGACAGCACGCCGGCCAGCGAGTGGATGAACACGGTCTTCATGCCCAGCGCATCGGCCACCAGGCAGGCATGCTGGCCCCCGGCGCCACCGAAGCTGGTCAGCGCATATTCTGTGACGTCGTGCCCGCGCTGCACCGAGATCTGCTTGATCGCGTTGGCCATATTGCCGACCGCGATCTGGATGAAGCCTTCGGCCACGGCCTCCGGCGCCGGCCGTTCACCCATGGCGGTGCCGATCCGGTCGGCCATCTCCTCGAAGCGCGCACGCACCGCCCCGGCGTCGAGCGCCTCGTCTCCGGTCGCCCCGAACAGGCGCGGGAAGTAGTTCGGCTGCACCTTGCCGAGCATGACGTTGCAGTCGGTGACCGCCAGCGGTCCGCCGCGGCGGTAGCTGGCCGGGCCTGGATTGGCGCCGGCGCTGTCGGGGCCCACGCGATAGCGGCTGCCGTCGAAATGCAGGATCGAGCCGCCGCCGGCCGCCACGGTATGGATGCTCATCATCGGCGCGCGCATGCGCACGCCCGCGACCTGGGTCTCGAATACGCGCTCAAACTCGCCCGAGAAGTGCGAGACGTCGGTGGACGTGCCGCCCATGTCGAAGCCGATCACCTTCTCGAAGCCGGCCAGCCGGCTGGCGCGCACCATGCCGACGATGCCGCCGGCCGGGCCGGACAGGATGCTGTCCTTGCCCTGGAAGGCGCGCGCATCGGTCAGGCCGCCGTTGGACTGCATGAACTGCAGGTTCACACCCGGCAGCTCGCCCGCCACCTGGTCGACGTAGCGGCGCAGGATCGGCGACAGGTAGGCGTCGACCACGGTGGTGTCGCCACGCGCGATCAGCTTCATCATCGGGCTCACCTCGTGCGAGACCGACACTTGCGTAAAACCGATCGCGCGCGCGATGCGGGCCACCGCCGCTTCGTGCGCCGTGTGGCGGTAGCCGTGCATGAACACGATCGCCAGCGAACGCAGGCCGGCGTCGAACGCCTGCTGCAGGCCGGCGCGGGCCGATGCTTCGTCCAGCGCCAGCACGACGTCGCCGTGCGCGCCCATGCGCTCGTCGATCTCGATCACCTGCCCGTACAGCAGCTCGGGCAGCACGATGTGGCGGTCGAACAGGCGCGGCCGGTTCTGGTAGGCGATGCGCAGCGCATCGCGAAAGCCGCGCGTGATGGCAAGGGCCGTCGGCTCGCCCTTGCGCTCGAGCAGCGCATTGGTCGCGACCGTGGTGCCCATCTTCACGGCCTCGACGCCGGCTGCCGGCATCGGCTCGCCCGCGGCCACGCCAAGCAGATGACGGATGCCGGCCACCGCCGCGTCGCGGTATTGTTCGGGATGCTCCGACAGCAGCTTGTGCGTGACGAGTTGCCCATCCGGGCGCCGCGCCACGATGTCGGTGAAGGTGCCGCCTCGGTCGATCCAGAACTGCCAATCCATCATTCCTTGCTCCTGCTGTATCGGTCAAGCGCCTATTGTAGATCGGACGGCGCGACAACGTTGGCGGAAATGCACGACAATGCATCCATACCCCATTGATACGAACAAGCATGGAACGACATCTTTATACCGTCGCGCAGCTGCGCGCGATCGAACAAGCGGCCTATGCCGACCTGGCGCCGGGCACATTGATGCAGCGCGCCGGCAAGGCGGCTGCCGACTACGCCCTCGAACTGCTGGGCGACCGGCGCGACCGGCCGGTGCTGGTGCTGGCCGGCCCCGGCAACAATGGCGGCGATGCACTCGAAGCCGCGGCCAACCTGGCCGACAGCGGCGTCGACGCCACCGTCCTGCACCTGCCCGGCCGGCGCGATGCATCGACCGAAACAGCAGCCGCCTATGAACGCGCCAGGTCCGGCTCGGTCGGCTGGATCGACATGCTGCCGCCGGACGCCGAATGGGGCCTGGTGATCGACGGCCTGTTCGGCATCGGCCTCGAACGGCCCGTCGACGGCGACTACCGCGAGCTGGTGGTCGGCCTCGAGGCGATACGCTGCCCGATCCTGGCGCTCGATGTGCCGTCCGGCCTGGATGCCGACACCGGCGCCGTGATCGGCCCGGACGGCATCGCGGTGCGCGCCACCCACACCATCACCTACCTGGCAGACAAGCCCGGCCTGCACACGGCCGATGGGCGCGACCATGCCGGCAAGGTGCAGGTCGACATGCTCGGCGTCGGCATCGGGGCGCTGCCGCGCGCCACGGCGCAATTGAGCGGCCTGCCGCTGTTCGCCGGCCGCTTTACGGCGCGCCGCCACAACACGCACAAGGGCAGCTTCGGCGACGTCGCCATCGTCGGCGGCGCCCACGGCATGGCGGGCGCACCGGTGCTGGCCGCGCGCGGCGCGCTGTACGCGGGCGCGGGCCGGGTCTACGTCGCTGCCCTGAACACGCCGCCCGGCTACGACAGCAGCCAGCCCGAGATCATGTTCCGCGCGGCCGACGACGTCGATTTCTTCGGCCGCACGCTGGTAATCGGCCCCGGCATGGGCGACTCGGCCAATGCGATCCGCCTGCTGGCCAGGGCGCTCGATGGCGACAGCCCGCTGGTGATCGACGCCGATGCGCTGAACCTGATCGGCGCCAGCCCCGACCTGCAATCGCGCCTGGCGCAGCGCGCAGCGCCGGCGGTATTGACGCCGCATCCGCTCGAGGGCGCGCGCCTGCTCGGGATGACGGCAGCGGTCGTGCAGTCCGATCGCCTGGAAGCCGCGCGCGAGATGGCGCTGCGCACCAATGCGACGGTGATCCTGAAGGGCTCGGGCACGGTGATCGCGCGGCCCGACGGCGAGGTGCTGGTCAACCCGACCGGCAATGCGGGGCTGGCCACGCCGGGCAGCGGCGACGTGCTGGCGGGGGTGTGCGGCGCCTTGCTGGCCCAGGGCTGGCCAGCCTGGGAAGCGGCGGCAGCCAGCGCCTGGCTCCATGGCGCTGCGGCCGATGCACTGGTCGAGGACGGTGTCGGCCCGATCGGCCTGACCGCCGGCGAACTGCCGCCGGCCGTGCGCAAGGTGTTGAACCGGCTGGTGAACGACGCCGCCGGTCGTTGACGGTTTATTCGGCCAGGCGGCCGGCAGCGATCGTGATGGTGCGGCCGCAGCGCGCCGCGATGCCTTGATCGTGGGTCACCAGCACCAGGGTCGAGCCGCGTTCGCGATTCAGTTCGAACATCAGCTGGATCACGGATTCGCCGGTGGCGGCATCCAGGCTGCCGGTCGGTTCGTCGGCGAACAGCAGCGGCGGTTCGGTAACGAAGGCGCGGGCCAGCGCGACGCGCTGCTGCTCGCCGCCAGACAAGAACTTGGGGTAATGCTTCAGGCGGCTCGACAGGCCAACCCGTCCCAGCATCTCGGCCGCCTTCTCGCGCGCACCCGCATCGCCGCGCAATTCGAGCGGCAGCATCACGTTCTCGAGCGCGGTCAGATGCGCGAGCAGCTGGAACGACTGGAACACGAAGCCCAGCTTGGCCTTGCGGAATGCCGCGCGGCCATCTTCGTCAAGGGCGAAGATGTCGGTGCCATCGAGCAGCACGGTGCCCGACGATGGCGTATCGAGACCCGCCAGCAGGCCGAGCAAGGTCGACTTGCCCGAGCCGGATGCGCCCACCAGCGCGAGCGTCTCGGCCGCTTGCACGGTAAAATCGATGTTTTGCAGGATGGTGAGCTCGCCGCTGGCGTCGGCCACCTTCTTCGACAAGCCGCTTACCTGGATCGCGGGCGGACGGCCTGCATGAACGCCAGCGTCGCTGACGCTGTTTTTGAATGCCTCGGGATGATCACGCATGCTTGCTTTTCTTAAAAATTTAACTGTCGTCGCATTCCTTACGCTGGCCGCGACGGCGAGCGCCTATTCTGCACCAAAAAACGTGCTCGTGGTGGGCGACAGCCTGTCGGCCGAATACGGCATCGCGCGCGGCGCGGGCTGGGTAGCCCTTCTGGAACAAAAACTGAAAACTGAAAAAATCGCCGCGAAGGTGGTCAACGCCAGCATCAGCGGCGAGACCACCAGCGGCGGCCGTGCACGCCTGCCGGCGCTGATCAAGCAGCATCGTCCCGACATCGTGGTGATCGAACTGGGCGCCAACGACGGCCTGCGCGGCCTGCCGGTGCCGTCCGCCGAAGCCAATCTGCGCGCCATGATCGCCATGGCGCAAGAGAACAAGGCGCGCGTGCTGCTGGTCGGCATGCGCATGCCGCCGAACTACGGGCGTGCATACACGGAACGCTTCTTCACCATGTTCGAGACCGTGGCCAAGTCCACCAGGTCGTCGCTGGTGCCGTTCATGCTCGACGGCGTGGCCGATAAACCCACCCTGTTCCAGCAGGACCGCCTGCATCCGACGGCCCAGGCGCATCCAATCATCCTCAAGAATATCTGGCCGCAGTTCTCGGCCCTCATCAAAAGCAAGTAAGAAAGCAATCAAGCCACCATGAAGTATCCAGAAGTCCTGGGGTTCGACGCCCTGCTGCCGCAACTCGACGCATTCGATGTCATCATCGATGTGCGCAGCCAGGCCGAGTACGCCCTCGACCACATCCCCGGCGCGATCAACTGCCCCGTCCTCAATGACGAGGAGCGCATCCGCGTCGGCACGTTGTACAAGCAGACCGGCGCCTTCGAGGCCAAGAAGGTCGGCGCGCCGATCATCGCGCAGAATATCGCGCGCCATATCGACACCCTGTGGGCCGACAAGCCGCGCGAATGGCGGCCGCTGGTATACTGCTGGCGCGGCGGCAACCGCAGCGGCGCGATGGCGCACATCCTGGCGCGCATCGGCTGGCCGGTGGCGCAGCTCGAAGGCGGCTACAAGGCCTACCGCGCCCACGTGAGCGCGGCGCTCGAGAATCCGCCGCCGCTCGATTTCCGCGTCGTCTGCGGCACCACCGGCAGCGGCAAGAGCCGGCTGCTGGAAACGCTCGACGGCGTCAAAGCGCAAGTGCTCGACCTCGAAAAGCTCGCGGCCCATCGCGGCTCGGTGCTGGGCCGCCTGCCGAACGAGCCGCAACCGAGCCAGAAGATGTTCGAGAGCCTGGTGTGGGACAAGCTGCGCCGCTTCGATCCGAGTCAGCCCGTATTCGTCGAATCCGAGAGCAAGAAGGTCGGCAACCTGCGCGTGCCGGGCGCGGTGATGGAGCGCATGCGCGCCGCGCCCTGCATCGCGGTCAAGCTGTCGCGCCCGAACCGGGTGCGGCTCCTGATGGAAGACTACGAACACTTCTGCGCCGATCCGTCGGCGCTCAATGCCCAGCTGGATCACCTGGTACAGCTGCATGGCCGCGCGCAGATCGAATCCTGGCACGCGATGGCCAATGGCGGCGAGATGGCGGAGCTGGTCGATCAGCTGCTGGCGCAGCACTACGACCCGGCCTACCTGCGTTCGATCGACCGCAATTTCGTGCGCTATCCGCAGGCGGACGTGCTGGAGCTCGATGACATCGCGCCGGAAGACTTCCTGAAGGCTGCGCGACACCTGCACCCGTAGGATTGGCGGCTACGCCGCCAACCCTACATCGCAATCCGATAGTCCGAAAAAAACAAAAAGCCCGACTGCTCACGCAGTCGGGCTTTTTGTCATCCGACAACCAGCTTACTGGGCGTCGGTGTTCGCGCCGAGTTCAGTCGGCTTGACGTTGATCTTGACCTTCGCCTTGGCCTTGAGGGCCTCGACGTAGTCGACCATCTGCTGCTGGCCAACGAGCTGGCCGATCTGGTCGGATTCCTGCTTGCGGCGGGCCGCATCAGGCTGGGCCGGCTGCGACACCTTGGCAATGCGGTAGACGCCATAGCCCTGCCCCGGCACCTCGACACCGACATAGGCCGGCAGCTTGGTCACATCGGCTTTCAGCACCGCGATCGCGGCGGTCTGGTTGATGGCCGGCTCCTTGGTGCGCGACACGCTCACTGGCGCAGCGAAACCGGTGGCGTCGCCGGAAGCCTTGGCGGCCTTCAGCTTCGCTTCGCCGGCGGCGCGCGCCAGGCGGCCCGCTTCTTCCAGCGTCACGCGCTGGCGGATCTGCGCGTCGACTTCAGCCAGCGGACGCTTCGAGGCTGGACGGAATTCGACCACGCGGCCCGACACCAGCACGCTCGGCGCCACTTCGACCGCTTCGGTATTGCGCTTGTTCTTGACCGCGTCGGTGCTGAACAACGCGGCCAGGAACTTGGCATTGTTGATCGGCGAATCGCCCAGCGCCGGGTTCGGCGTGCGGGTCAGGTTGTCGGCGGTCTGGATCTGCAGCTTGAGCTTGTCGGCGACCGGCTTCAGGCTTTCGGACTGGTCATATGCGGTCTCGCTGAACACGCCAGCCAGCTCGGTGTACTTGGCCGACATCTTCTGCTTCTTGAGTTCGGCGGCGATATCGCCCTTCGCATCGTCCAGCGAACGCTGCGACGACGGCTTGATGCCGGTGACCTTGATGATGTGCCAGCCGAATTCCGACTGCACCAGGGCACTGGTCTCGCCTTGTTTCAGCGCGTAGATCGAATCCTCGACCGATTTCACGAACAGGCCCTTCTCGACCACGCCCAGGTCGCCGCCCGACTGGGCCGAGCCCGGGTCTTGCGAGTTGGCCTTGGCGATCGCGGCAAAGTTGTCCGGATTGGCGCGCACCTCGGCCAGCACCGATTCGGCCTTCTTCCTGGCGGCTGCCTGGTCGGCGGCGCTGGCGTCGCGCGACATCGTGATCAGGATGTGGCTCGCGCTGCGCTGCTCGGGCGTGGTGTAGTTCTTGAGGTTCTTGTTGTAGTAGTCGGTGACTTCGGCATCGGTCACCTGCACCAGGCCTTCGACGGTCGACGCATCGAACACGACATACTCGGCCTTCACCTGTTCGGGGATCTGGAACAGCTGGGCGTTCTTGTCGTAATAGGCCTTGACCATCTCGTCGGTGACTTTCACCTGCGGCAGATAGGTCGCGATCGGGAACACGATCTCTTGCACTTCGCGTTCCTGGTCGTTGATGTCGGACAGGCGGTTGGCCACGGTGCGCGGCGCGAAGGCGGTCGCCTGGATCGCGCCGGAGAGCTGCTGCACTGCGAGGTCGCGGCGCAGGCGCTGGTCGAACATCTCGGGCGTCATGCCCTGCGCCGCCAATGCGGCCTTGTAGCCTTCCAGGTCGAAGCCACCGTCCGGCAGGCGGAACTGCTGGATCTCCATGATGGTCTTCTGCAGGGTCGCGTCGCTCACGGTCATGTGGGCGCGATTGATCTCGGCATTGATGGCGCGCTCGGCGACCAGGTTGTTCAGGATCGCCTGCTTGGCTTCCGAGGTCTCGAACAGCTTCTGGTCGAACTGCTGGCCCATCATCTGGCGCGCCTGGTCGATCTGGCGGCGCTGCGCGTCTTCCCATTCCTGCTGGGTGATCTTCTGGCCATCGACGGTGGCGACACCGGCGCCGCCGTCATTGCTCTGGTAGCTTTCCATCCCCACGAATACGAACGAAGGAACGATCAAGAGCAGCAGGATCCCGTACATCCAGCGCTTGTGGGTCCGAATAAATTCAAACATGGTCAGCCATTCAAGGTTGAGAATGCATTAACAGCACAGTTAAAAAAAAAGGCGAACTTGCGTTCGCCCCTTCTGGCGGAGCTACCCGAAAGGGCACTCCATACTACTCGAATTCTGGCGGAGCGGACGGGGCTCGAACCCGCGACCCCCGGCGTGACAGGCCGGTATTCTAACCAACTGAACTACCGCTCCAGACTATCTAC
>Ga0308157_10008401_pt1 | contig 11743 bp, 15 predicted proteins | sample PhyBR1_FD_201035 | JGI IMG/M metagenome (GOLD analysis project Ga0308157, IMG submission 201035) | Phyllosphere microbial communities from UC Gill Tract Community Farm, Albany, California, United States - DLSLB.R1 | ecosystem: Host-associated > Plants > Phyllosphere > Unclassified | place: USA...
GCGGCTGCGGATTAACTCAGTAGACACGGCTAAGCATGTAGTACCGACAGCGGAGTACTGGCGGACGGGGGTTCAAATCCCCCCGGCTCCACCAAATAATCATCTAAAGACGTCCACGGACGTCTTTTTTTGTGCCTAAAATCTATAAAAATCAAGGCGTTAGTGTCCATCAGAGTCCATGGACGTCCGACAGAACCCACATCACCTGGTATTCCACATGGTATTCCAAGCCCTTCAGTGGTAATTTTTGGAATACCGAATGATGTCATGGAATACCTCATGTGTGCCCAAGCGACCCGCCTCTCTGATCGCCAGCTCAAAGCTGTAAAACCGAAAGACAAGGACTACGTCCTCAGTGATGGTGATGGCCTACAGCTGCGAGTGAGAATCAACGGTTCTACGCTATGGAACTTCAATTATCGGCAGCCGGTTACCAAGAACCGTATCAACATGGGCCTCGGCACCTATCCAGAACTTTCGCTCGCGCAAGCCAGAAAGAAAACGGTCGAAGCTAGAGAGCTTCTCGCACAGGGCATTGACCCGAAAGAACATCGCAGCGCGCAGGAACAGACAAAAAGGCAGGCAACCGAGCACACATTCGAGAACGTGGCGTCTGCCTGGTTTGAACTGAAACAAGATTCCGTCACTCAAGCTTATGCCGAAGACATCTGGCGCTCGCTTACGCTGCATGTTTTTCCAACGCTAGGAACAACACCTATCTCGCAGATCAATGCTCCGATGGCCATCGAGCTGCTGCGGCCTCTTGAAACCAAAGGCAGCCTAGAGACCGTGAAGCGGCTGGCCCAACGGCTCAACGAGATCATGACCTACGGCGTGAACTCGGGAATGATCTTTGCCAATCCACTCAGCGGTATCCGAGCGGTTTTCAAAAAACCAAAAAAGCAGAACATGGCAGCCCTTCGCCCTGAAGAGCTTCCTGAGCTAATGGTCGCCGTCGCCAATGCGAGTATAAAAAGAACAACACGCTGCCTAATAGAATGGCAGCTTCACACCATGACCCGTCCTGCGGAAGCCGCCACTACTTCCTGGGCTGACATCGACCTCGACAAGAAAACCTGGACGATCCCAGCGGAGCGGATGAAGAAGCGACGAGCACACGTCATACCACTAACCGAACAAGCACTTGCTCTGCTTGAGACAATAAAACCCTACAGCGGTCATCGGGAGTTCGTGTTCCCAGCAGATAGAGATCCACGAACTCACTGCAACAGCCAAACGGCAAATATGGCCTTGAAGCGTATGGGCTTTGAAGGGCGATTGGTGAGCCACGGCATGCGGTCCATGGCCAGTACCATCCTGAACGAACAGGGGTGGGATCCGGAGCTGATCGAGGTAGCACTTGCGCATGTGGACAAAGACGAGGTGCGTAGCGCCTACAACCGCGCGGATTACATTGAGAGAAGACGCCCAATGATGATCTGGTGGAGTGAACACATCCAGCAAGCCGCTACTGGCAGCTTGTCAGTTTCAGCCATTCAGGAAACCAGAGGCCTGAAAGTGGTATCGATGCGATAGCCAGCCACGAGGCTCATGGACTTGACCACCCAATTGCATTGCCACTTGACGACTCATTTGTAAACGACTGGACCGGCGGGCATCTGCGATACCGCACACGCAGCGTTGATAGACATGACGTGATATGGCCGCCACTATCACGGGAAACATCCGCAAGACTTAAATATTCACAACCCGCATTGGAGGCCAGCATCGAAGAAGAAGCTCTGGATGCGCCCTATATCCTGAGCATGGAGCGGCAAAACCGCCGACATCAGATGCCGGCGGTTTTTTGGAATCTCGCTATGCTTCAGCAATTTCTACACTCACGTCGCCGGGATTCAAATGACTCATACACCAGTTTCAGAACAGGAGCTGATCGAAGAATTCCTGCCGGTCATACTAGACAACGAAGCAAAGGGCATACTCCAGGATCTGCTGGGCCACCCCTCACTTGCCTTGCATTTTATAACGTTCGACGAGACGGACACCCGAAAGGCGATTCGTCACGTTCAGGGCATCCTGGAAGAGTGCTACCGTGCGGGTCATCTTAAGGTCGCGATGAGCCACGAAAATGGGCGCTTGTATGGCTATGCGCTGCTCTTCGAGCATCCGGACACATCCATTCCGCGATACTGCCACAAAATCTTTGTGTTCAAGCGGTACAGAGGGCACGGCATAGGTACCCAACTGCTCCAAGCGCTGATGCTAGACACCAGAGGCTCATGCTTGCTCTGTAGTAACGAACTGATCACGTTCTATGAGAGCGTTGGTCTTGAAGTGAAGGGTACCTACACCGCTCCGAGCGCTCAGCAAGGCTTTGCCTTCACAAGGGATCTCTATACAGGCCTCACGATCATGGGGAGCCCTAGCGCTGGCAGCTTTGCACCGGTATTCATGCTCAACGATCAGGATATCAAACAGCTTATGGTGTTGGGCGCATGCTTATAGCGCGTGGATACCTGCTATGCGCAGAACCAACAGCACTCCACCTTGGTCCGAAGCCTGGAGAATTACCGTGTCAAACGCACCACGTGTCTTTCGAAGACCCGAGAGCATAGCCGCAGAGGCATTGTCTAGGGAGGCACTTGCTCCATTCCTGAATGACCGCGGTTACACCGTGTTTGCCGACGAGAGGATCTCCTCGGGCGACGCTGTTCAGCAATTTGTTTCCGTCCGAGCTCCCGATGGACGGAAACTGAAGATACGGGTTCGGCTCTGCTGGCGCCGAGGGGGAAGAAACCCAAACGAGAAGAACTATGCAGCGGCCCAACTGATTGCCCGGCTACGTCCTGGTGGGTGGGATGCGACGCTGGAGTATCTCGCCGAGCGAGACCGCCAGCACGGGATTACCCACAACTTGCTCCTTCAGCGGGATGGGGGAGAAATCATCTATGCCGCCCTCCTCCCCGTGGAAGCGGTCAGTTCGATCTGGCACCGCCAGCGCGAAGTAAGCAACGAGCTGCAACGCAGGGGGAGCATGGGGCGAATCCGAAAGAACCATGCGGAGAATGGTTCCAGCCCTACTCTATGGTTACAGGACGACAGAGCTCCGGATGCGCACAAGGTATCTGATGCACTTTGGCAGTGGCCTGGAGTGATAGATCTGGCAGCAATCGCCACTCAGGAAAGGCGAGAATACTTTGACGACACTTTTGATGACTGTCACCCTCCTGATTACTCGACCCTCGGTCGGGACGAAGGGAGTCGACTTTCTGTTGTTCGTTCAGAGGTACGTCGGAATCCCCAGGTGCGCCAAGCCGTTCTCGAACGCACTTCTGCATGTGAGCGGAAGGGATGTGGAGTAAGCCGAGATTTTGCCGGTTTCCTGGATGTTCATCACATTCTAGGAGTGGAAAAAAGTGACCGCGTATGGAACTGCGTTGCTCTCTGCCCGAACTGCCACCGGGAAGCGCATTTCTCTCCCTTCGCCAATGAATTAAATATGCAGCTTCTTGAATACAGTAAGCAATTCAAACACTCAGAGTAAGCCGCTCAAGTTCCACTGAAAATCAGCTGGCAGAGAGTCGGGCTAGACAAGCACCCAGCCACCCTTAAACCCACGGAAGCGCATATCCACCGCTTAGGGTAGCCAATTCTGAGTTTGACTTTGCCGAATCGTCAAGCGTGCCGCTACGTCTGTAAACCTTCCTGGAGTCCAGATGCCTACTTAAATTTGGCGGGCTCCACAACCTATACGTCCGTGCAAGGAAGTAGCAAATTACTTGCAGTGTAGATAATTTATCTCAATAGCTTACTTTCAGCGCCCCACAACAGGGCCGCTTTTATTTCAGCCGAAAAGTAGACACTTACTCCTCACACTCAGATTTTTACAGGCTGCCTAGCAGCTTTTGCGGCCACCAGGTCTCTATACTCTATTACTTCACGCACGACTGAATGGATGTGATGATTGGTGTCTATTGCGATCCAATCTGAAGAGCTACCCGAGAATCCTCCTTCACTGCACCGAAGAATCTCCCGATCTCCCCAGCTAAACTTTTCATCAACCCAGTGACCCGACTTTATCACCAAACGGGCAAGCTCCTGATGCTGTGCACCTTTCAACCCCTCAGTCAAAGGATAACCTCGAGCAATGAAAATCTCCCTATCAATTGTATAGCGAATTTTTCCATTCGCGTTCGAAGCACCGCCAGTTTCTTTTGCGTTAGGCCCACGGATACCGTAATCACTAAACCCAAGGGAATCTAGCCCCGGCTGCACGATCAAGGTCCTCCATGCCTCCATCTCCTTTCTAACAACTAACCCGGTGCTATTTTGCGTCTTAACCGACTGAGATATGAAAGCAGGGAGGGAGCACCCGGCCAATCTGAATATTTTAAATCCAGCTCTTAATAATAGATCAATCGCCCTTTCTGATTTAGAAACCAAATCAGGCACCGTATGCTTCTCGCTAGATATATCTCCAAAATCTATCATAACCATCACAAGAGCAGGATCAAAATCCAAAGTATCCGCTATATCGGTCAGTCTCTCCAAAACCAACTCCTCCTCGGACAGTTCCTCAACTGTATCGGAGTCCATCACGAGACGTAGAGCAAAGTCACACCCACCCGTTACTCCCGCCCCACGAAGCGCATTAGCGTAGACTGGATCATCCCATCTTACATAATCAACCACCAGATCGGCACCAACTCGAAATGAAGCCAATTCATTTCGTAAAAAAGGAAGTACGTGCTCGCCACCCTCGGTTTGAGCGTTAGTTGACCACTTTGGCATATCTAGCAATATCTTTCGGTTTTTCCACACCGTGGAAATTTCCGCTGCTACACCACTCAAATAAGCTTCAATCGGCGGAAATAGCTGACTACTGAGTCTCTCGAGCTTGTCATCATTAATAGGCGATATGTCAAACCAAGGTAGTACATGCTCAACAGCGGCGCCCTTTAAATGCATAAGCGCGGAAAGCTCACCAGCTTTAGCCTTTAAAATCGGAACATAAACAGTTTTCATAGCTCACCTTAGGAATGACAACCGATTAAATTTCTAACTTCTCCACGTCCGAGCAAATCAGAAAATATCTGGTAATTTTCTCTTTCTCGCTGAATCCTTCCCGCTATTATGGCGGGATGTATTTTCAGCTCTCTAGATAGCTTATCTATATTCTCTTTACTCGGATCGAGGTGGGCACCCGAGCGTTTCCAGGCGACACGCGGTATACATGCCTCTCTAGCAAGACGATTAGCTTCTGCCTCCCTCTTATCTTCAGAAGATGCATCCAAATCGTCAAGAAAAGCCTCTTCACTACCAATATGCTTCCATATATGAGCGACTTCATGCAGCAATGTAAACCAGAAATTATCTAACCGATCATACCTTAGGGTCAATCCAATAATCGGCGTTCCATCCACATCCTTTAAAGCTGCACCATCTAGCATAGTGCCTTTCAAATGTGGCTCAATAATCACTGATATGCCGTGCTTATTAAGGAACTCAACAGCAAGCAGCGGGCCATTTTCGAACCAGCTGAGTTGCGCAAGCTCTCTCAGAAATGAACTTGAAAGCTTACTCTGATCAAACTCACCTAATACTTCACGATTTTCTCTAGCGCGCTGAATCACCCTTAAAAGCCATGCATACAAGGAATACTTAGTCGTCGGCGAATATGCATCACCTAATGGAGTCCGCCTGAATGCAGCCTCTCCAAACTGCCATCCTATTAACGACACAAACTCCCGGAGAGTCTCTTCAGTAGTTTTAGCTGCCTTACCTATAGCTTTATTAATCCAGCCACGCGCAACCATTTCCTTAATTGGAAACCTAGACCAGTCCACTTCTTCCTTTGATTGTTTCTCATCTGTATGGGTTATCCCAAGCAATGTCTCAGCAGATATCCCCAACCCAACCGAAAGAGCTTTGATCATAGGAACTGTAAGCGGACGCTTACGACCCAAAACCTCCGACACTCTGCTTCTTGTTCCAAAGTAGGGTATTAAGTCAGCCTGCTTGAGATTTCTCTCATGCATCCTGAACAAAATTGCATCGATCGGATCTGGTGCATCTATAGGGTGTTTTTTTGACTCATAGTCTTCAATCAGGAGAATCAGGACTTCAAGGCGATTACTTTCTGACGAACCTGGGCCCGGCATCATTGACATCAGCCTGTCGACTTCGGCCAGATAGGACTGGTGCTGTTCTTCTGTTTTTATGACCTTAGTGTCCATCAATTTCTTCTGCACCTAATATCGCGACTATACGAGCGATTTTTTGAGGAAACACTATTCGCACTTCTAACCAACACTTAGCTAAACCCACTTCAAAAATGAAAATCCCTGCTGATTTTTCTCTCACCGAGGGAAACTGATCTATCAGATCTGCTTGGTGTGCCCAAATCGCGTGCTCGAGCTCGGCAGTCCATGCGCTGACCCATGTATCGACCTCTGGGTTACGCCCTTTAAGCCCACTGAGGATGTCCTTACCGACCAAATGCATAAAAGTGTTCCCAATTTGGGATCAATATAAATCCCTTCCAAGGAGTCGTCAACCGCTAGAATTCCCAAAATGGGAACACCATGAGAATACTCATAGTAGCGTTTTGTCATCCCCCCTCACAAGCAGTGACATCTGCGGGTTGGAACAGCCTTTGTCGACGGGAATATGGAGATACAAAGAGTCGCTTCGGCTTTTGATGATGCGCAGATGACGGTGGCAGGAGATGTCAACGGTGTTTGGAGCAGTCCATACCGATCAAATCATTCATCAAAAGCGCATATTCGATTCGAAAAAATCTTACCCACACATAACAGCAATGACATCACCACCAAAAGGTTCGCCCCATGTCATTGCAGTGCCCTCGCTGTCATTTCCCAAAAGTTGCCTCTTTCCATTACGCCATGAAAATCGGGGCTGCTATCGGCACCGTAGGCGGTGCTGCCCGTGGCGTCAGCGCAGCTCTAGCGGGTGGTCAGGCTGGTGCGCTTATCGGCGCTATTGCCGGGCCCGTCGGCATAACCCTCGGCTCAGTGTCAGGCGCCATCCTCGGCGGCTTGGCCGGCGGTGTCGGCGGCTGTGCGCTCGGCGCCCAACTGGGTGAGTCGCTCGATCGCCACGTCCTGGCCCACAACCTCTGCTTGCTCTGCGGCCACCGCTTCAACCTCCCAACCTGATCAGATCATTTACACCTTCTACCTATTACGTCCGAACGATGCTGCGCGCTGCGTGGCTCTCTATGCCGACTTGCACTCAAAGGAATCACAACCATGGCTCATCTCGTCGAAACAATGGCCTACGCTGGCGCAACTCCCTGGCATGGCCTGGGCAATCAGCTCACTCAGAAACAACCCATTGAAGTTTGGCAACGCGAGGCCGGTATGGACTGGCAGATCCAGGAAAGCCCCGTGCACTTCAAATCTGGCGCCGCCGGCCACTTGGGAGCCATCCACTCCTTCCCCCAACAGAAGGTGCTCTACCGCTCCGACACCAAGGCACCGCTGTCGGTGGTCTCCCAGCGCTATCACACCGTGCAGCCTCGGGAAGTGCTGGAGTTTTACCGAGACCTCACTGAGGTTTCCGGCTACGAGCTGGAAACCGCCGGCGTGCTCAAGGGCGGTCGCAAGTTCTGGGCGCTGGCGCGCACCGGGCAAGGCGCTGCCCTGAAGGGTAACGACCAGGTTAACGGCTATCTGCTGCTGGCCACGTCCTGCGACGGCACCCTTGCCACTACGGCAACACCAACCACAGTTCGGGTAGTGTGTAACAACACCCTGACCATCGCCCTGGACGGAACCAGTCGGGCTATCAAAGTTCCGCACAACACACGCTTCGATCCGAAAGCAGTGAAGAAGCAACTCGGCATAGCCGTCTCCGGTTGGGACGAGTTTATGTACCGCATGCGCCATCTCGCTGAACGCAAGGTGCAATGGCATGAAGCCCTGGGTTTCTTCATGAACGTGCTGTGTGAGGTCAATCCGAGCAATCAATTACCGGAACAGCTGCCCAACGAACGCGCCCTGCGCAAGGTACAGGAACTTTACGAAGGCCGTGGCCGAGGCAGTCAGTTGGACTCGGCACGCGGTACCGCTTGGGGTCTGCTCAATGCCGTGACCGAGTACGTCGATCATGAGCGTCGTGCCCGCAGCAACGAGTATCGCATGGACTCGGCCTGGTTTGGTCAAGGTGCGCAGATCAAACAACGCGCCCTGGATGCTGCTGTGCGACTCACCGCCTAATCACACCACTCATTAACCGCCGCGCTCGGTCAGCTTCATGCTGGTCGGGCGTTTTTATGTCTGCAGGTGAACAGATGAAAGCAACGTTATTGAACAGCCATACCCTCAAAGCCCGCCCTGCTCTGCGCCTGGTCAGCACCAAGGAATTACCGCGCGAGGACTGGCTGCAAATCCGCAAACAGGGCATCGGTAGTTCGGATGCCGCTGCTGCTGTGGGGCTGAATCCCTACAAGTCGCAGCTGGAGCTGTGGCTGGAGAAAACCGGTCGTGATACGTCACTGCCCAAGCTCGACCCGCAGGATGAAGAGAGTCCAGCCTACTGGGGCAATGTGCTGGAGCCCATCGTGGCCTGGCACTATAGCAAGCGCACCAAGAACAAGGTGCGACGGATCAACGCCGTACTGCAGCATCCGAATCCCAAGCTGTCCTGGATGCTCGCCAACATCGACCGCGAGGTGACCGGCGCCGACGACGTGCAGATCCTCGAATGCAAGACCGCCGGCATAAATGGGGCACGCCTCTGGAAGGAAGGTGTGCCCGAGTATGTAGAGCTGCAAGTGATGCACCAACTCGCCGTTACCGGCAAGCAGGCGGCGGATGTGGCGGTACTGCTGGGCGGTCAATCTCTGGAGGTTCACCGCATTGAGCGTGACGAGCAGATGATCGCTCGCCTGATCGAACTGGAACGCAAGTTCTGGAGCTATGTGGAAACCGACACCCCGCCGCCGGCCGACGGTAGCGCGTCGGCCGAGGCGGCTTTGCGCTGCTTGTACCCGGAGGACAACGGCCAGACCGTCAACTTCAGCTGCCATGCAGGGTTGGCGGCGGCCTACCTGGAACTCAAGGCCGTGCGCCAATCCATCGGCGAGAAAGAAACGCGCGAGGCCCAGCTCAAGCAGATGCTACAGCAGGCCATGGGCGATGCCACCCGAGCGGAGTTTCCCAGCGGATTTATCAGTTGGAAGAAATCTAAGGGCAGTACCGTGCTCGATGTCGAACGGCTACTGCAAGAGAAACCTTACCTACAGGTTCGCTACGCAAAAACCAAAGAAGGCAGCCGCCGCTTCCTGATCAACTGACTCCTCTACTCCTAACTTTCCTCCCCTTGGCCAGTACAGGCAGTTCGCGTTGCGTGGCTGGCCTTTTTTCATTTCCAGGAGAACCATCATGTTGAAAGGCTTAGCCCTGACGCCGCCCGTGCTCGGGCGCATCTCCATCGGCAAAGTCGTTGAGAGAAACGGTAAACGCCTGCCGGAGAAAGATGATCAATTCACCATCACATCCCAAGTGCAAAGCAAGGATGGCTGGCTGCTACATCCACTCAACGACGAACTGCGCCAGAGTAAGGAAGAGAAGCTGCGCAGCATTCCCGTGTGCCTTCTGTTCAATGAGCCGGAACTAAACTTCCGGGCCGACTACACCTTATTCGACCGGCAATCCGGGCGACCACTGTGCGTCGGTAATGGTGCAACCTGCAAGCGCATTACCCAGGACGGCATACAGTCTCTGCCCTGTCCTTCGCCCGATGCCTGCCCACTGGCCAAAGGCGGCGCCTGCAAGCCTTACGGCCGACTGAATGTGATTATCGGTGATGAGGATTCGTTGGGTAGCTTTGTATTCCGCACCACCGGATTCAACAGCATCCGCACCCTGGCCGCTCGACTGCATTACTTCCAGGCCATCTCAGGTAATCGACTGGCTTGCCTGCCGCTGGAGTTACGGCTACGCGGAAAGTCCACCCGGCAAAGCCAGGGGACGCCGATCTTCTACGTCGACCTGACGGTACGCGGCGGTATGGACATGGCGGAGGCGCTGCAGGCCGCCAATGAGCTCGATGCGCAGCGGCAAGCAGCAGGCTTCGATCAGGCCGCGCTAGATGAAGCAGCGCAGCGCGGCTTCGGAAATGGCGCCTTCGAGGACAGCGAGGAAGATGCTGGCGCCATCGCCGAGGAGTTCTACCCTGGCGAAGAAACCCAATCTCCTGCCACCAACACCCTCCAACGCTCTGCGAAAGCCAGTCTGACCGAGAAGCTGGACGCGCAAGCCCAGCGCTATATCCCCCCGAAAGATAACCATCAAGGAGCCCACCATGCGCCTGCACAAGCTGAAGGCCAGTGAATCGACCGGAATCTACCTGGTCGAGTCGCAGGTCACGGAAACCGACATCCTGCTGATGGCCCGGCAGTTGGCGAATCTGCGCCTGCGCCGGGGGCGAGCACTGACTTCACCGAAGGAAGTGTTCAGCCATCTGCAGGCTCTGCTCGCCGATTACGAGCATGAAGTATTCGCCCTGCTTCTGCTAGACAGCCGGCACCGGGTGATCGTCTTTCACGAACTGTTCCGGGGCACCCTGGACGGCGCCAGCGTCTATCCCCGTGAAGTCGTCAAGACTGCTCTGGAGCACAACGCCGCGGCAACCGTGCTGGTACACAACCACCCTTCCGGTAATCCAGAACCCAGCCAAGCGGACCTCGCCCTGACCCACAAACTGCGGGAGGCCCTGAACCTGGTCGGAGTGCGAACCCTGGACCATATCGTGGTGGGTCACGAGGGCTGCGTGTCGCTGGCGGAACAGGGCTACCTGTGAGGAGAACACGACGATGAAGCTATTACGTATTTTTGCTGCCGCTTTCATGTTCGCCGGCATCCTCGCGGGCTGCCTGGTCCTTCTGTTGCTGGTGATTCTGATGGTGCGCTTTCCGCCAATGCTGATCGCGGTGCTGCTAGCGTGCTGGACTTTCTGCCGCCTCGTAAAGGCATTGGCAACCGGAGCAGCAGCGGCAGAGTCCGCCACTGCACCACCGAAATAATCACTACCCCTAAGCGCCAGGCATGCACTGGCCGCCTCAATGCAATAGGGAGCACGATGATGAACAGACAGTGCTTGATCTGCGACTCCAGCGCCGTGCTGACACAGGACGCAGCCAAAGGGCTAGCCCTGCTGGTCGGGCTGTTCAGTGGCGCAATCAAGGGCGCTCAGCGCCCACACTAGGGGAGCGGCCACATCGCTCCTCTCAGCGGACAGGCAACAGTCGCATCCGCTTACCCGGAGGCCCGGAAGGCGGCAGAGGATATTGTGCGGTTTCACTTCGCCGACTTCGACTGCCTGTGCCTACGCTGCGGCGCGTTGTTCGACAAGACCTCGGAAAGTAAGGAGGGTCTTAGCCTCGGCTGAGGCGCTCCACTAGACGCTCCACAAACTCCAGAACCAGCGCGCGATCATCCGAGTTCAGAGCGGACAGCAGCCCCTGCAGTCGACGCGCCTGATCCTCCGGGCGCGAACTGCCCTCAGTCAGCAGATCGGCCGTCTCACAGCCGAATATTACTCCCAGATCAACCAAACGCTCGATGTTAGGCATGACGATCCCTCGCTCGATACGGGATACGGCCTCGCTTCCAATCCCAAGCTTTTCCGCAACCTGCTCCTGACTCAGCTTGCTACGAGCACGCTGGCGCGCAATTGCTTGGCCAACAAGCTCCGCCAGCTGCTTTGATTTGGTTCTTGACATGCCACCCTCCAGTTCAACCCGGATAGTTGGCTA
>Ga0308157_10008402_pt1 | contig 11742 bp, 9 predicted proteins | sample PhyBR1_FD_201035 | JGI IMG/M metagenome (GOLD analysis project Ga0308157, IMG submission 201035) | Phyllosphere microbial communities from UC Gill Tract Community Farm, Albany, California, United States - DLSLB.R1 | ecosystem: Host-associated > Plants > Phyllosphere > Unclassified | place: USA...
CAAGCTGTAAGCCACGGAGGATTTGGCCATGCGCCTGATCAATCGTCACCCCGATCGTCCGAGTCGCCTGTTGTTGGTGATCCTGCCGTTCGCGCTAGTGCTGTTCGCCTACTTCACAGGCTCGGCCGAGCGCCTGGCGGACAATCCCAACGACAAACTGCTGCCCAGCGCCGTGCAGATGAGTGACGCGGTAAAACGCCTGGCCTTCAACGCCGACAGCCGCACCGGTGAATACCTGTTGTGGCAAGACACTGCGTCGAGTCTGCGGCGCTTGGCCATCGGCCTCGGCATCGCGGCGCTGGCGGGTCTTTGCCTCGGTATTGCGGCGGGCACCCTGCCGCTGTTCGGCGCGCCGTTGTCGCCGTTGCTGACCGTGCTGTCGATGGTGCCGCCGCTGGCGATCCTGCCGATTCTGTTCATCGTTTTCGGCCTGGGCGAGTTGTCGAAAGTCATGCTGATCGTGATTGGCATCACCCCGGCGCTGGCCCGGGATCTGGAACAGCGGGCCCGTGACATTCCGGTCGAACTGCTGATCAAGGCGCAGACCCTCGGCGCCTCGACCTGGACGCTGATGCTGCGCGTGGTCTTGCCGCAGTTGTTGCCGCGCTTGCTGATCTCGCTGCGCTTGATGCTCGGTTCGGCGTGGCTGTTCCTGATTGCCGCCGAAGCGATCGCCTCCACCGATGGCCTCGGCTACCGGATCTTTCTGGTGCGGCGCTACCTGGCGATGGATGTGATCCTGCCCTACGTGGTGTGGATCACCCTGCTCGCCTGGCTGATGGACTGGGGCTTGAAACAGCTGACCCAGCGCGCTTTCCCTTGGTACGAGGGAGCACCGAAATGAGCTTCATCACGGTAAAAAACGTCTGGCAGCAGTACGCCGATCAAGTGGTTCTGGAAGGCTTGAACCTGAACGTCAACGAAGGCGAGTTCTGCACCTTGGTCGGCGCCTCCGGTTGCGGCAAATCGACCTTCCTGCGCCTGCTGCTCGGCCAGGAAAGCGCCAGTCGCGGGGAGATTCTGCTCGACGGCCAGCCCTTGGCCAGCGAGCCGGATGCCAGCCGTGGCGTGGTCTTTCAACGCTACTCGGTGTTCCCGCACCTGAGCGTGCTCGACAACGTCGCCCTCGGTCTCGAATTGCCGCGCGCGCCCTTGCTTGGCCGGCTGTTCGGCAACGCCAAACGCGAGGCGCGCGAGCAGGCTGCAGCCCTGCTGACAAAAGTCGGCCTCGGCCATGCGCTGGACAAGTACCCGGCACAGCTGTCCGGCGGCATGCAGCAACGCTTGGCCATCGCCCAGGCGCTGATCATGAAGCCGCGCGTGTTGCTGCTCGACGAGCCGTTCGGCGCACTCGATCCGGGCATTCGCAAAGACATGCACGCGCTGCTGCTGGAGCTGTGGCGCGAGACGCAACTGACGGTGTTCATGGTCACCCACGACCTGTCGGAAGGCTTCAGCCTGGGCACGCGCCTGCTGGTGTTCGACAAGGTGCGCCTCGACCCGCACGCCCCCGGCGCCTATGGCGCCCGCATCACCTACGACATCCCGTTGAACAGCGACCGCCGCGCCCAGCGCGCCGCCGTCGAGGCCCTGCCGCTGCCGCTGGCGGGCACCCTTCGCACTGCTTGAGAGGACTGCTCCCATGACCGATTCAATCCAACTTTTCCCACCCTTCGCTGAAGAAATGCTGCCGGGCGGCGGCCACCGTTCCTTCGTGCTCAAGCGCGGCCAATTGCTGCGCCTGACCGACCTGCGCGGCGGCGCCAATGTCAGCCTGACCTTGCTCAATGCCAATGAAAAAACCGAGCGGCTGAACCTGCCCGACAGCCTCAAATGCCAACACACCGCCAAGCTCACTGCCGGCCACTGCCTGTACTCGGACATGGGCCGCGTGCTCGCCGCGATCACCGCCGACACCTGCGGCTGGAGCGACAGCCTCGGCGGCGTGCTCTGCGCGCAAGAAGTCGCTGCGCAACGGCTTCTTTCGCAACGGCACCGACAACCTGCTGGTGGAACTCGGCAAGTGGGGCCTGGGCCTGTCCGACCTGCTGATGACCCTGAATCTGTTCAGCCGCGTGAACGTCGATGAGGCCGGGCGCTTCCACTTCGTCGAGGGCAATTCGAAGGCCGGCGACTACATCGAGCTATACGCGCCGATGGACACTTTGGTGGTGCTCACCGCCCTGCAACATCCGATGGACCCGTCTCCCGAATACGCCCCGAAACCCTTGAAGCTGAGCTGGATGAACGCCGACGCCAGCGTCGCCGAACATTGCCGCACTTCGCGCCCGGAAAACGAGCGCGGCTTCATCAACACTGACCGTTTGTTCGCCTGAGGATCGCTGCCATGTCACTCGCAATCGCCACTTCGCACAAGCAAGCCGACAGCGCGATCTACCGCGCGACCATTCCCGCCGGCGAGCCCTGGCTGATGGAAGTCAAGGCCGGGCAGACCCTGCGCATCCTCGATCTGGAAGGCAATCAGGCCGTCGACACTTTGTTCTACAGCCTCGCCAACCCCAAGGAACGCTACGACGTGCAACGCACCTTGCGCCGACAGAACAGCGTCTACCTGAGCACCGGCAGCGTGCTGTATTCCAACCTCGGCCAGCCGATGCTGACCATCGTTGCCGACACCTGCGGGCGCCACGACACCCTCGGCGGCGCCTGCGCGCAAGAGAGCAACACCGTGCGCTACGCCCTGGAAAAACGCTACATGCACAGCTGCCGCGACAACTACCTGCGCGCCTGCGCCCACGACGGCCGATTGAGCAAGAGCGACATCGGGCCGAACATCAATTTCTTCATGAACGTGCCAGTGACGGCGGATGGCGGGCTGACCTTCGAGGACGGTATTTCCGCGCCGGGCAAGTACGTTGATTTGCGCGCGGAGATGGACGTCATCGTGCTGATTTCCAACTGCCCGCAGTTGAACAACCCGTGCAATGCCTACAACCCGACCCCGGCGGAGTTGCTGGTATGGAATTGACCATCAGCCGTTTACGCCGTTGGCTTTTTGCCCTGTGCCAGGCGCGTTCCGGGCAGTGCCTGAAAGCTTCAAGGCACTGACAGTCCTGTGGGAGCTGGCTTGCCAGCGATTGCGATGTTTCAGTCACCAACAATGTTGGATGTGCCGACCTCATCGCTGGCAAGCCAGCTCCCACAGGAGTTTGTGGTGGGTTTGAGTGAAGTGTGTTTTTTCCATCCGGGACGGCCCGGGTGTCTGTCGAAAAACAGCGGGACGGCCCGCTCCCCCTTCAGGGGTTATGCCATGTTCGAAAAAATCCTCATCGCCAACCGTGGCGCGATTGCCTGTCGCATCCTGCGCACGATCAACGTGCTGAAGGCCCAAGGCGTCGCCGTGTATTCAGAAGCCGATGCTGCCAGCCTGCACATCTCCCGGGCCGCTGAAGCGCACAGCCTCGGCGAAGGCGCGGCGTCCGCGACCTATCTGGCGGTCGACAAAATCCTCACGATCGCCAAACAAAGCGGCGCCACGGCGATTCATCCCGGCTACGGATTTCTCTCCGAGAACGCAGCGTTCGCCGAAGCCTGCGAAGCGCAGGGCATCGCCTTCATCGGCCCGACGCCGGAGCAATTGCGGGTGTTCGGCCTCAAGCACACTGCTCGCGCGTTGGCCAAACAGCACGGCGTACCCATGCTCGAAGGCACCGACCTGCTCGACAGCCTCGATTGCGCGCTGAGTGCCGCCGAACAGGTCGGCTACCCGGTGATGCTGAAAAGCACCGCTGGCGGCGGTGGCATCGGCATGCGCGTGTGCCGCAGCGCCAGTGAATTGAGCGAATCATTCGAAGCGGTGAAACGCCTCGGTCAGAACAACTTCAGCGACGCCGGGGTGTTCATCGAGAAGTACATCGAACGCGCGCGGCATCTGGAAGTGCAGGTGTTCGGCGACGGCTGCGGTGAAGTCGTCGCTCTCGGCGTGCGCGACTGTTCGGTGCAGCGGCGCAACCAGAAAGTCCTCGAAGAAACCCCGGCGCCGAACCTGCCCGAAGGCATGGCCGATGAGCTGTGCGCAGCGGCGATCAAACTGGCGCAAGCGGTGAATTACCGCAGCGCCGGCACCGTCGAATTCGTCTTCGACAGCGAAGCCCAGCGCTTCTATTTTCTCGAAGTGAACACGCGCTTGCAGGTCGAGCACGGCGTTACCGAACAGGTGTGGGACGTGGATCTGGTGCGCTGGATGATCGAGCTGGCCGCTGGTGATCTGCCGCCGCTGAACGAGTTGTATCAAGGCCTGGAACCGCAGGGCCATGCGATTCAGGCACGTCTGTACGCGGAAGATCCGGGGCGTGATTTCCAGCCGAGCCCGGGCCTGCTGACCGCTGTGCAATTTCCGCCCGCCAACGGCGTTGAGTTGCGCATCGACACCTGGGTCGAGGCCGGCGTGGAAATCCCGCCGGATTTCGATCCGATGATCGCCAAGCTCATCGCGTGGGCGCCGAGTCGCGAACAGGCTCGCGCCGAACTCCATCAGGCATTGGGCGATAGCCTGCTGTATGGCGTGGAAACCAACCGCGATTACCTGCGCCAGATTCTGCTCGATGCTCCATTCGCCAGCGGTCAGCCGTGGACCCGTTGTCTGGAAAATCTGCTGTATCACGCCAACACCTTCGAAGTGCTCAGCGCCGGCACGCAGACCAGCGTGCAGGACTATCCCGGACGCCTCGGCTATTGGGCCGTCGGCGTGCCACCCTCGGGGCCGATGGACAGCCGAGCGCTGCGCCTGGGCAATCGTCTGCTCGGCAATGAACAAGGCGCCGCCGCACTGGAGATCACCATGAGCGGGCCGATCCTGCGCTTCAATTGTGACGCGGTGGTCGCGGTGACCGGCGCGCCGATTGCCTTGACCCTTGACGCTGAACCGGTGCCGATGAACACCGCGCTGCTGATCCCGGCCGGCGCGACGTTGCAACTGGGCAGCATCAGCGGCGCCGGCGCGCGCAGTTATCTGTGCCTGCGCGGCGGCTTGCAGGTGCCGGATTATCTGGGCAGCAAAAGTACCTTCACTCTCGGCCAGTGCGGCGGGCATGGCGGTCGCGCGTTGAGGGCCGGTGACGTGTTGCATGTGCCGGCATTGACCGAGCGCAGCGTCGGCCAGCAACTGGCCGAACAGCACATCACTGCGCTGCCGAGCGTGCGCCAGATCCGGGTGATCTACGGCCCGCACGGCGCGCCGGAATACTTCAGCGAAAACTACATCGCCACATTCTTCGCGACCCAGTGGGAAGTGCATTTCAACTCCAGCCGCACCGGCGTGCGCCTGATCGGACCGAAACCTGAGTGGGTGCGTGAGGATGGCGGTGAAGCGGGTCTGCACCCGTCGAACATCCATGACAATCCGTATGCGATTGGTGCGGTGGATTTCACCGGGGACATGCCGGTGATCCTCGGCCCGGATGGCCCGAGCCTGGGTGGGTTTGTCTGCCCGGTGACGGTGATTGAGGCGGACCTGTGGCAGCTGGGGCAGCTCAAGGCGGGCGATAAAATTCAGTTCATTCCCGTCGACCTCAAAACCGCCCGCGATCTCGCCCTGAAATGGGATCTTCCCTGTGGGAGCTGGCTTGCCAGCGATGGTGCCCGATCTGACACCGCAGCAACTTCATCGCTGGCAAGCCAGCTCCCACAAGGGATTGTGTCGCCTGTGGTTCTTGAGTTGGGTCAGGGGGATCGGCGGCTTGTCGGGCGGGTTTCTGGCGACACTCATTTACTGCTGGAAATCGGCGCGCCGGAGCTCGATCTGGTCCTGCGCTTCCGCGCCCACGCGCTGATGCAGGCGCTGGAAAGCCAAGCCCTGCATGGCGTGATCGACCTCACCCCGGGCATTCGCTCGCTGCAAGTGCACTACCAGCCCGAGCAACTGCCGCTGGCCGATCTGCTCGGCATCATCGCCGGCGAATGGGACGCGGTGTGCGCCGCCAAGGACTTGCAAGTGCCGTCGCGCATCGTGCACTTGCCGCTGTCGTGGGACGACCCGGCCTGTCAGTTGGCGATCGAGAAATACATGACCACCGTGCGCAAGGACGCGCCGTGGTGCCCGAGCAATCTGGAGTTCATCCGGCGCATCAACGACCTGCCGAATCTCGACGAAGTGCAGCGCACGGTGTTCGATGCGAGTTATCTGGTGATGGGCCTTGGCGACGTTTACCTCGGCGCGCCGGTGGCCACGCCGCTCGATCCGCGCCATCGTCTGGTGACCACCAAGTACAACCCGGCACGTACCTGGACCGCCGAGAACTCGGTGGGCATTGGCGGCGCCTATATGTGCGTGTACGGCATGGAAGGCCCGGGCGGTTATCAGTTTGTCGGGCGCACTCTGCAGATGTGGAATCGCTATCGCGAAGTCGCCGCGTTCGATGGCAAACCGTGGCTGCTGCGCTTCTTCGATCAGATCCGTTTCTACCCGGTCAGCGCCGAAGAACTGCTGCGCATCCGCCGCGATTTCCCCCTTGGGCGCTTCGATCTGAACATCGAACACAGCCAGCTCAACCTCGCCGACTATCAGGCATTTCTCAGTCAGGAAGCCGAGGGCATCAGCGCTTTCCGTGCGCAGCAACAGGGCGCGTTCAAGGCTGAACGCGAGCGCTGGATCGCCAGCGGCCAGGCGCATTTCGACAGCGAAGAAGCCGTGCCTGACGCCAGCGAAGAAGCACCGCTGGAAAGCGGTGAACACAGCGTCGACAGCCACATTGCCGGCAATCTCTGGCAGGTGCAGGTCGAGGCCGGCCAGCGTGTCGCGGCGGGCGACGTGCTGGTGATTCTCGAGTCGATGAAGATGGAAATCCCTGTGCTCGCGCCCCTGGCGGGCGTGGTGCGAGAGATCCGTGTGCAACCCGGCTCAGCGGTGCGTGCCGGACAACGGGTCGCAGTGCTGGAACTCGACTGAAGCCATTTCTGAAAAGGATCAACCGATGAATCTGCAACTCGATGCACTGCGCCAGGCCTACCGCAATGGCGACACCACACCGCGCCAACTGCTGCTGCAATTGCGCGAAAAAGCCGCTGCGCTGAATCCCGACTATCACCTGTTCATCCACCTGCTCAGCGTCGATGAACTGGAGCCGTATCTGGCCGCCCTCGACGGTTGTGACCTCGACAGTCTGCCGCTGTATGGCGTGCCGTTTGCGATCAAGGACAACATCGATCTGGCCGGCATTCCCACCACCGCCGCGTGCCCGGCGTTCGTCTATGTGCCGCAGCGGTCGGCAACAATCGTCGAGCAACTGATGGCGCTGGGCGCGATACCGCTGGGCAAGACCAATCTTGACCAGTTTGCCACCGGCCTCAATGGCAGCCGCTCGCCTTATGGTGCGTGCCCGAACAGCGTTTTGCCCGAATATCCGTCTGGCGGCTCCAGCGCGGGTTCATCCCTGGCGGTAGCGCTGGGTGTGGCGAGTTTCGCCTTGGGCACTGACACCGCCGGTTCCGGGCGAGTGCCGGCGGCGCTGAATAATCTGGTGGGATTGAAGGCGAGCAAGGGCCTGATTTCCACCGCTGGCGTGCTGCCGGCGTGCCGCACGCTGGACTGCGTAACCACCTTCACCGCCACCGCCCGCGAGGCCAGTCAGTTGCTGGCGCTGACGGCCAAACACGATCCTCGCGATGAATACAGCCGAGGCAATCCGGCATGGAACGACGGCTCGGCGTTCGGCGCGCCACGACCGTTTCGCTTCGGTGTGCCACGGGCGCAGGACCTTGAATTTTTCGGCTGCAACGAGGGGCCGCAACTGTTCGCAGCGGCCATCGAACGGCTCAAGGCTCTGGGTGGCGAAGCGGTCGAACTGGACCTGTCGCCATTTCTCGAAGCAGCGCGTCTGCTCTACGACGGACCGTGGGTCGCCGAGCGTTACAGCGTCGCCGGTGAGCTGATGGAGCAGACCCCCGAAGCGGTGCTGCCGGTGATCCGTGCGGTGCTGGCCAAGGCTCCGGCAGTGACCGGCGTGCAGACCTTCCGCGCGCAATATCGATTGCAGGCGCTGAAGGTCCTCTGCGACGAGGCCCTGGAAAATCTCGACTGCGTACTGACGCCGACCATCGGCCGTCCAGTGACCCTGGCCGAGCTTGCGGCCGAGCCGGTGCTGCGCAATTCCGAACTGGGCTATTACACCAACTTCATGAACCTGCTCGACTACGCCGCCGTCGCCGTGCCGACCGCGTTCATGAGCAATGGTTTGCCGTGGGGCGTGACGTTGTTCGGGCGGGCATTTACCGATCAGTATCTGTTGGGCGTGGCGGATGCCTTGCAGCGCCAGCAGGACAGCGCCCTGTCAGCTCCGGCGAACCCTGCGCGCAATGACCGCGCTCGATTGGTGGTATGCGGCGCGCACCTGCAAGGGCTGGCGCTGAACTGGCAACTGACCCAGCGTGGCGGGCGCTTGCTGGAAACCACGTTCAGTTCGCCGGACTATCGACTGCACGCCCTCGCCGGCGGCCCGCCATTGCGCCCGGGCATGGTGCGGGTCAAGGACGGCGGCGTGGCGATTGCCGTGGAGGTTTGGGAGTTGCCGAGCAGCGAATTGGGCTCGTTTCTCACCGGGATTCCGGCGCCGCTGGGGTTGGGCAAGGTGCAACTGGCGGATGGGCGCTGGGAGAGCGGGTTTATCTGTGAGCCGTATGGGTTGGAGGGTGCGGTGGATATCAGTCATTTGGGGGGATGGCGGGCGTATCTGGCATCCCGGGGCTGATCCGAAAGCTCGCCCTCACCCTGGCCCTCTCCCCCAGGAGAGGGCCAGGGTGAGGTGACTGTCCATCGGTTGCCATTGGCTGATACCGAGTCGATCACAGATTTTCCATCACCCACAATCCAGCTCCCTCTCCCCCGGGAGAGGGCTGGGGTGAGGGGCTGCGATTTCCCTGACACACCGCTACGTCATATCCCCCGCCATTTCAGGCACAAATCCCGCAGTGTTTTCCCGACCATCCCACTAGAATGCATCCCATCGGGCCACTGCCAACGGATCTGCCATGCCGCTTCGTTCTCCCTTGTACTCGCAACGTTCACTGGTGCTCACCCTGGTCGCCCTGCTCGGCGCCGGGTTTCTCGCCACCTCGCTGTTGAGCTATTTCGCGTCCCGCGAGTCGATCCGCGACAACATCGTCAACACTGAACTGCCGCTGACCTCCGACACGGTCTATTCGGAAATCCAGAAAGATCTGGTTCGGCCGATCCTGATTTCCTCGATGATGTCCCGCGATACGTTCATGCGCGACTGGGTGGTCAATGGCGAACAGAATCCCGAGCAGATGACCCGCTATCTCGACGAGGTCATGACCCATTACGGCGCCTACACGGCGTTCTTCGTTTCCAATGCCACGCTCACCTACTACCACGCTAAAGGCGTGCTCAAGCAGGTCAAAGTCGATGAACCGCGCGACACCTGGTACTTCCGCGTGCGCGACATGCAGGACCCGTACGAGATCAACGTCGACCCGGATCTGGCCAACAAGGACAACCTGACGTTCTTCATCAACTACAAGGTCTACGACTACCACAACCGCTTCATCGGCGCCGCGGGCGTGGGCCTGACGGTGGACGCGGTGATCAAGCTGATCGACAAGTATCAACAGCGCTATCAACGCAGCGTGTACTTTGTCGATACCTTCGGCCGCCTCGTATTGACCGGTGCCGAGGGTGGCCCGGAAGGCGCGCACATCGGCCAGAGTCTTGGCGAACTGGAGAGCATGAAAAGTCTGGTCAGCCAGTTGCCCAAGCCGCACAGCGGCAGCTACGAATACTCCACCCACGGCCAGGGACATTTTCTCAACGTGCGGTTTATCCCCGAGTTGAACTGGTACCTGTTCGTCGATAAACGCGAGGACGGCGCGCTGAGCGAGATCCGCCAGTCGCTGTATCTCAATCTGCTGATCTGCCTGCTGGTGACGTTGATCGTGCTGGCCTTGCTCAATCGAGTGATCAAGCGCTTCCAGGCGAAGATTCAGGCGCACGCCACCCTCGACAGTCTCACCGAACTGCCGAACCGACGCGGCTTCGACATCCTCGCCGCGCAAGCGCTGCACGAGGCCCAACGGGAAACCAAGCCGCTGACCGCGTTGTTGCTCGACCTCGACCACTTCAAAGCCTTGAACGACACCTACGGACACATGGCCGGCGATCAGGTGTTGATCGGTTTCGCCCGCGACCTGCAAAGTTGCCTGCGTCACGCCGATATCGTCTGCCGCTGGGGCGGTGAAGAGTTCATCGTTCTGTTGAAAGACACCGACGGCGAGACCGGGCAGAAAATTGCCGAGAAGATCCGTCAGCACGTCGAACAACACGAATATGCCTACGATGGCCACAGCCTGCATCTGACCGTGAGCATCGGCGCCACCACCGTGCAACGCGATGACACCTTGCACACTCTGCTGTCCCGGGCCGATCATGCGATGTACCGCGCCAAGCAAACCGGGCGCAACCGCACCTGCATGGAAATGCCGCACTCGACCTATGCCTGATAACGACGTCAAACCCGACCACTGCCCGGCCTGCGGTGCGCGCAACGATTGCAGCCTCGCCGACCCGCGCACCGCCGACCGCGAATGCTGGTGCTATGGCGTGACCATCGACCCGGCGGTGCTCGAAGCGCTGCCGGCCGCGCTGCGCAATCAAGCCTGCCTGTGCCCGCGCTGCGCACAGGTCGAAGCGCAACTGCAAGCAGGCCGGCGGCCGATCCCGTAAGATGCGCGGCCCTTCGTCCGTTGAATCCTGACCATGCGCGTCGACCGCTTCCTTAGCAATCTGCCCTGCTACAACCGTCAGCAGGTTCGCCTGTTGCTGGTGGAAAAGCGCGTGCGGATTGACGGAAAAGTCGTCAGCGACCCGCACAGTGAGGTGCTGGAATTCAGTCGGGTCGAAGTCGACGATGAGGTGCTGCAGAGCGGCAAACCGGCGCGCTATTTCATGCTGCACAAACCTCCGGGCTGCGTCAGTGCCACCCGCGATCCGCAGCACGCGACCGTGCTCGACCTGCTCGATGAACCGCACAAGGACGATCTGCACATCGCCGGACGTCTGGATTTCAATACCACCGGGCTGATGCTGATCACCAATGACGGCGCCTGGTCGCGGCGCCTGACGCAGCCGCAAACCAAACTGGCGAAGGTCTATTACGTCGAAACCGAACAGCACATCGACCCGAGCTACGCGCTGAAATTTGCCGAGGGCATCTACTTCGCTTTCGAAGATCTGACCACGCAACCGGCGCAGCTTGAGCTGCTCGGCCCACGCTCGGCGCGACTGAGCATCGTTGAAGGCCGCTACCATCAGGTCAAGCGCATGTTTGGTTTCTTCAACAACAAAGTCCTGCGCCTGCACCGCGAATCCATCGGCGAACTGACCCTCGATCACGCGCTAAAACCGGGCGAATACCGCGCTTTGCGCACCGAAGAGATTCATTTGTTCTAAGCCGGCGACCGCTCAGCCGAAGTTGTCGAACAATTCGCCGACGGCACTTGCGTGATCCTGAGTCCCCTGCTTGAATCAGGACGTCGGCCGAAATGTGACCGATGAGTCACCACATACTTCCAAGAAACTTTTTGTCGGTCGTCTGCCCTCAAGGGCTGCGCCTCAGCCGGCAATCTGCCCGCCAATAACAACACCCGTCGACCTGCCGTACCGGATCGACATGGGCCAGCAAATTTCAGGCGTATGCCTACCTGTCACAAAGCTCGTGCAATCTCGATTGCGCGCATACCCGCTTGCTTGCCAGGAGTCTTATGACATGA
>Ga0308157_10008403_pt1 | contig 11741 bp, 9 predicted proteins | sample PhyBR1_FD_201035 | JGI IMG/M metagenome (GOLD analysis project Ga0308157, IMG submission 201035) | Phyllosphere microbial communities from UC Gill Tract Community Farm, Albany, California, United States - DLSLB.R1 | ecosystem: Host-associated > Plants > Phyllosphere > Unclassified | place: USA...
AGTCCTGATGTACCGCTGGCCCTTCCCCGCATGGGAAGGGCCGGGACCAGGGTCCGGGTTTGCGCAGGCGGCCCCGGACCCTTGTCTTGTCGATGAACCGCCACCTTGCCCTCCCCGGAGGGGGAGGGAGAGAAGAGCATGAGCAAGCGCGATTACTACGAAGTACTGGGCGTGGCCCGCAACGCCAGCGACGAGGAACTGAAGAAGTCCTACCGTCGCTGCGCGATGAAGTTCCACCCGGACCGCAACCCCGGTGACGCGGCGGCCGAGGCCTCCTTCAAGGAGTGCAAGGAAGCCTACGAAGTGCTGTCCGACGGCAACAAGCGGCGCATGTACGACGCCCACGGCCACGCCGCGTTCGAGCACGGCATGGGCGGTGGCGGCGGTGCCGGCGGCCCGGACATGAACGACATCTTCGGGGACATCTTCGGCAACATCTTCGGTGGCGGCGGTGGCCCGCGCCAGCCGCGTCGCGGTGCCGACATCGGCTACGTGATGGAGCTGGACCTGGAGGAAGCGGTGGCCGGCGTGGAGCGCCGCATCGAGATCCCGACCCTGGCCGAGTGCGGTGACTGTGATGGCAGCGGCTCGGAAGACGGCAAGGTGGAAACCTGCAACGTCTGCGGTGGTCGCGGCCAGGTCCGCGTGCAGCGCGGCATCTTCGCCATGCAGCAGGCCTGCCACAACTGCGGCGGCCGCGGCCAGATCATCGCCAAGCCGTGCAAGACCTGCCACGGCAACGGCCGTGTCGAGGAAGACAAGGTGTTGTCGGTGAAGGTGCCCGCGGGCGTGGACACCGGCGACCGCATCCGCCTGCAGGGCGAGGGCGAGGCTGGTCCGCCGGGCACCCCGCCGGGCGACCTGTACGTGGAAGTGCGTGTGCGCGACCACGCCATCTTTACCCGCGACGGCGACGACCTGCACTGCGAAGTGCCGATCCGCATCTCGCAGGCGGCGCTGGGCGATACCGTGCGCGTGGCCACGCTGGGTGGCGAGGCGGAGATCCGCATCCCGTCCGAGACCCAGACCGGCAAGCTGTTCCGTTTGCGCGGCAAGGGCGTCAAGTCGGTGCGCAGCCGCACCGAGGGCGATCTGTACTGCCGCATCGTGGTCGAGACGCCGGTGAACCTGACCAACGAGCAGCGCAAGCTGCTGGAGCAGTTCGAGGCCACCTTCGTCGGCGAGGAAGCACGCAAGCACTCGCCGAAATCGGCCACCTTCATGGATGGCGTGAAGGGCTTCTGGGAACGCATGAAGTCCTGAGGCGACAGTGCGGCGCCACACCCCGCCGGACGTTTCCGGTGGAGCCGCCGCCGGACAGGGCCCGGCGCTACGGCCGGGCCTTTGTCTTTGTGCTGGATTCGACACGAAAGCCGCAGCTTGCTGCGGCTTTCCGCGTTCCAGGCGGTTGCGTTGGTTGCGCACGCAAGCGTCCTGGGCCGCGCGGTGGCAGGCGGACGTAGAATGTTGCAATGAACAATCCCGACCACAGCCACCTCGTGCATGGTCGCCGGCAGCGCCCCGATGGGCCGTCGCCGGTGGACGTGATTTCCGTTCAATCCCAACTGGTCTACGGCCATGCCGGCAACAGTGCGGCGGTGCCGCCGTTGCGCGCGCTGGGCCTGCGCGTGGCGGAGATCCCGACCACGCTGCTCAGCAATGCGCCGTTCTATTCGACCCTGCGCGGCCGGGTGCTGCCGGCCGACTGGTTCGCCGAGCTGCTGCAGGGCACGAGCGAGCGCGGCTTGCCGCAGCGGGCGAAGATGCTGGTGTCCGGCTACTTCGGCAGCGTCGACAACGGCGCGGCGTTTGCCGACTGGCTGGACGAAGTGCTGCCACAGTCGCCCAACCTGCGTTACTGCCTGGACCCGGTGATCGGCGACACCCATACCGGCCCCTACGTGGAGCCGGGATTGGAACGCGTGTTCGCCGAGCGGCTGTTGCCGCATGCCTGGCTGGTGACGCCCAATGCCTTCGAACTGGGACGCCTGACCGGCATGCCGGCGCTGGAACAGGACGATGCCATCGCCGCCTCGCGCAAGCTGCTTGAGCGCGGGCCGGAATGGGTGATCGCGCATTCGGTGTCCGGCGATCCGGGCGAGCTGGTGACGCTGGCCATCGGCCGCGATGAAGTGTGGCGCTGGACCTCGCCGCACCTGCCGGTGGACGTGGCCGGCACCGGTGACGTGCTGATGTCGCTGCTGGTGGCCTTCCTGATCAAGGGCCATGCCTTCGAGGACGCCGTCGGGCGTGCGATCGCGGGCGTGCACGCCGCGCTGGAAGCCACCTTGGCCGAGGGCGTGGAGGAGTTCGACGTGCTGGCCGCGGCGCCGGCCGCGCTGGGCACGCCGTACCGCTTCCGCGCCGAGCGCCTGGCGTGACGCAGGACGCGACGGCGATGCCGGTGATCGGCATCGTCGGGAGTGGTGGCGCCTATGGTCGTTGGCTGCGCACGTTCTTCCAGACCCGGATGGGCCTGGAAGTCATCGGGCACGATCCGGTGGATGCCTCGTCGCAGACGCCGGAGCAGTTGCTGGAGCGCGCCGACGTGCTGCTGTTCTCCGCGCCGATCCGGCAGACCCCGGCGCTGATCCGCCAGTACGTGCAGCAATCGGCCGGACGCGAACGTGGCCGGCTGTGGCTGGACGTCACCTCGATCAAGGCCGGGCCGGTCGCGGCGATGCTGGAGTCGCAGGCCTCGGTGGCCGGGCTGCATCCGATGACGGCGCCCCCCAAGGCACCCACCCTGAAGGGCAGGGTGATGGTGGTCTGCGAGGCGCGGCTGGATGCAGGCTGGCAGGCCTGGCTGGATGCGCTGTGCATGGCGCTGCAGGCCGAATGCGTACGTGGCACGGCCGAACACCATGACCGGGTAATGGCGCTGGTGCAGGCGATGGTGCATGCCACCCACCTGGCGCAGGCCGGCGTGCTGCGCGAGTACGCGCCGATGCTGGGCTCGTTGCAGGAGTTGATGCCGTACCGTTCGGCCGCGTTCGAGCTGGATGCGACGGTGATCTCGCGGATCCTGTCGTTGAACCCGGCGATCTATGAAGACATCCAGTTTGGCAACCCGCATGCCGGCGAGGTGCTGGATCACCTGCTGCAGCAGCTGCAGCAGCTGCGCGGCCTGCTGGCCGAAGGCAGCGAACAGGCGCGTGCCGCGTTCCGGAAGCAGTTCCTGGACGTCAACCGCGAAGCGGTCGGCGAGCAGACGTTGCGTGATGGCAACTACAGCTTCGAGCGGCTCGGCTACCTGCTGGCGGATCTGACCGACCAGCGGGCGATGAGCGTGCACCTGCCGGAGGATCGCGCCGGTTCATTGCGCGAACTGCTGCACGTGTTCGAGCGGCACGGGATCAGCCTGGCCTCGATACACTCCTCGCGTACGCCGGCAGGCGAGGTGCACTTCCGGATGGGGTTCGTGCAGGCCTATGCGCCCGAGGTGCTGGCCGCGGCGGCGGCGGAGATCGACAGCAGCGGCATTGGCCGGGTGCTGGGGCGCTAGGCGGACGAGGATGCCTGGGCGGGGATGCGATCCCCGCGTCGGGTCCTGCATGGATGTCGAAGCGTTGTTCCTCTCCGGCCGTCCCATCGACTGGCGCCAAGGGGTGAGGGCGTGCCTTGGACGGAGGGGTTTGCGTGCGTCAAGCACTCCCTGCTTCGTGGCCGAGGCGGCTCCTACGGTGGTCGCAGGCGGTGAGACGGTTCTGTACTAATCCACAGGGGGTGTGGATGAAATGTTCACAACCATGTGGATAATCGCCGGCAGCCCTTGGGGCACAAGGCTGTCAAGATAGTTGCCTAAATATTGACCAGTTCAAGGCGATATCGGCAAAGCGCATTCAGGCTCAGGCGCGATACGACTGGTTCAAGGACAGTCGGACCTCGCCGTCGGAGGTGAAAAGGCGGCTGCCCTCGCGTATCAGCGGGCGCCCGTCGGACAGCTCGTAGCGGATGGAATGCGCCGCGCCGCCGTCTTCGTCCTTGAACTCGATCACGACCCAGCTTTCGCCCTCTTCACTGGTGGCAGGGAACTGTCGAAACGCCATGGCTCACCTCCTGTCCGCACGATGCGGTGCGCGTGCACTGCCGGGGCAGCTTGCCCCTTGCAGCGTTATGCAGGCGTTACCCGGACGTGGTCAATCGATGAACTGCAGCCGGGCCAGCTCGGCGTACAGCCCATCCTGGGCCAGCAGTTCGGCATGCGTGCCCTGGGCGACGATGCGGCCGTGGTCCATCACCACGATGCGGTCGGCCTTGAGCACGGTGGCCAGGCGGTGCGCGATGACCAGCGTGGTGCGGCCGGCCATCAGCCGCTCCAGCGCCTGCTGCACCGCGCGCTCGCTTTGGGCATCCAATGCGCTGGTGGCTTCGTCCAGCAGCAGCACCGGGGCGTCCTTGAGCAGGGCACGGGCAATGGCGATGCGTTGCTGCTGGCCGCCGGACAGGCGCGCGCCACGCTCGCCCAGGTCACTGTCATAGCCCTGCGGCAACTGGCTGAGGAAGTCGTCGGCCTCGGCCGAACGGGCGGCGGCGCGCAGTTCCTCGTCGGTGGCATCCAAACGGCCGTAGCGGATGTTGTCGGTGGCGCTGGCGGCGAACAGGGCCGGCTGCTGCGGCACCAGTGCGATGCTCTGGCGCAGTTGGGCCGGGTCGAGCTGGCGCAGGTCGATGTCATCCAGGTACACCGCGCCGGCGTCCGGGTCGTGGAAGCGCAGCAGCAACGACAGCACGGTGCTCTTGCCGGCCCCGGAAGGGCCGACCAGGGCCACCGTCTCGCCGGGGGCAACGGTCAGGGTGAAGTCGTCCAGGGCCGGCTGGTCAGGTCGCTGCGGGTAGTGGAAGGCGACCTGTTCGAAGCGGATCTGGCCACGGACCGGCGCAGGCAGCGGCACGGGTTGCGCCGGCGCAGTGATGCGCGGGGTTTCCACCAGCAGCTCGCCAATGCGGCCCATACCACCGGCGGCACGCTGCAGCTCATTCCAGACCTCGGCCAGCGCGCCGACCGAGCCGCCGCCGATCAGGGCATACAGCACGAACTGCCCCAGCGTGCCGGCACTCATCTGGCCATCGACCACATCGTGCGCGCCGGACCACAGCACCGCCACGATGGCGCCGAACACCAGCATGATCGCGATGGCCGTGACGAAGGATTGGGTGCTGATGCGACGCCGCGCGGTAGCCACCGATACCTTCAGTGCGTCTTCAAAACGGCCACGTTCGTACGGTTCGCGTGCATGCGCCTGCACCGTTCGCACCGCGCCGAGTGTCTCGGCGGCCAGCGTGTTGGCGTCGGCCACGCGGTCCTGGCTGGCGCGTGAGATCTTCTGCAACTGGCGCGCGCCGAGCACGATCGGCAGCACCGCCAGCGGAATGCCGATCAGCGAGTACAGCGCCAGATGCGGGCTGGTCACGAACAGCATGACCATGCTGCCGACCACGGTGACGGTGCTGCGCAGCGCCACGGACATGGTCGAGCCGATCACGCTTCGCAGCAGCTCGCTGTCGGCGGACAGGCGCGAGACCAGCTCGCCGCTGCGGGTGCGGTCATGGAAACCGGCGTCCAGCCCGATCAGGTGCGCGTACAGCTGTCCACGCAGGTCGGCCACCACCTTCTCGCCCAGCAGGGAAACGAAGAAGAAGCGCGCTGCGGTGGCCAGGGCGAGCACGATCGCCACGATCAAGAGCAGGCCGAAGGCACGGTTGATCTCGCTGCCGCCGCCGGAGAAACCGGTGTCGATCATCTGCTTGACTGCCATCGGCAGGCTCAGGGTGGCCGCAGAGGAGACGGCCAGCGCCAGCAGCCATGCGCTGAACAGCGCGCCATGCCGACGCACGAATGGCCACAGGGTTTTCAGGCTGCCGAGTTTCTTCAGGCGCGGCTCGCGCGGCGACGGGGGGGCTTCAGTCATGGTGTGCAGGCTCGCTCAGGCGCAGGCGATCACGGGTGGCATCGCGCAGGCGGATGGCCAGGGCATCGATGCGGTCGGCCGGCAGGCGCACGTGCAGGCGCAGCCCCTCGGCCAGGAATTGTTCGTCCAGCTTCTCGGCACCGGCGCTGCCCAGCAGGGTGTGCACGATGCCCATGTCCTCGAAGCCACATTGCAGGATGCGCTCGGTCATCGGCACCAGCGGGCTGCGCGTGGCCAGCCGCAGGCATTCGGCGGCGGTGCCACCGTATGCACGCACCAGCCCGCCAGCCCCCAGCTTGATGCCACCGTACCAGCGGGTGACGACCACTGCGACGCGGTCGTAGCCCTGGCCGTCGATGGCGGCCAGGATCGGCCGCCCGGCGGTGCCGGCGGGTTCGCCATCGTCACTGGAGCGGTACTCGTTGCCGTAGCGGTAGGCCCAGCAGTTGTGCGTGGCATCCGGCGTGGAAACAGCATCGAAGAACACCAGCGCCTCGGCGGCGCTGTTGATCGGGCAGGCCTGGGCGAGGAAGCGGCTGTGCTTGATTTCCAGCGCGTGGCTGGCCGGTGCGGCAAGGGTGTCGAGCATCGCCGCCATTCTAGTGGCTGCCGCAGCAGCCGTGCGTTGTGCTCACGGTTCCAGCAACGGGCGCAGGTCACGCGGCACGCGCGCCTCGGGGTAGTCCTGGACGAACTGGCGCAGGCTGGCGCGGGCGCCGTCGAGGTCACCGTTGTCGCGGCGTTCGCGGATGCGCTTGAGCCACTGGTGCCGCGACAGGCCACTGTCAGCCCCGATGTCGGCCACCTGCGCCTGTTCCCTGCGGGCTTCGACTGCCTTGGCGGTGGCCTTGGCACCGGCATGCGGGATGGGGGCGGACATGACGGGACGTGGCGTTTGCGGCCGTTGCGGGACGGACGCGCGGTCAGCGCCCGCGTCGGCGGCCGGGAACGCGTCGGCCTGTTGGTCGACCGGGGCGCTGATGGCTGCCGGCGCGGGCGCCGGAGGCGCTGGCGGAGCGGGCGGGAGGATGGCGGTGCTGTAGGCCGCCGGTGGGGCGATGACTTCCGCGGCGGCCGGCTCAGCGACGGGAGCGGACGCGGCAGGCGCAGCCTGGGCCCGGGCCCGGGCAGGAGCCGGCGGGGGCGCCGGCACAGGCTCGGTTTCGGCCATGCCTGTGGCGGGCAGCGTCGCCTGATTGGCGGCGGCATCGGCCGACTGCTGCAGCGGGGGAGCCTCGGCGGCGGGGGCATCGGCCGGCGCCGCCTGGGATTCCGTGGCGGCGGGCAGGGCCATGCCGGATTGGGGCGGAAGCGGGCGCAACTGCCAGGCAAGGCCAACCACCAGGACCAGCGAGGCGACCGCCGCCAGCGAGGACACGACGCGGCGACGTCGTCCCCAGCCGGTGGTCCGGGGACGGACAGGCAGCGGGGCGGCGACCGGTGCAGCCGCCGGCGCGGTCTCCGCGGGCGGGGCTGCCGGTGCACGCGCCATCGCCAGGACGGCGGCGTCCAGGCCTGGGCCGGGGCCAGCGGCCGGGCCCGGACGACCGAGCAGCCGGGCCAGTTCGCGTTCTTCAGCGCTGAGCAGGTCAGACGTGTTCATTGGCTCAACCTCGCGCGCAGCTTGTCCATCGCATAGCGCAGCCGCGACTTGACGGTTTCCCGGCCCACGCCGGTGATCTGCCCGATCTCCTCCAGGCTCAATTCCTGCTCCAGGCGCAGGATCACGACCTCCTGTTGCTCCGGTGGCAGTTCGGCCAAGGCCTGGCGCAGTTCGAGCCGCTGGGCCTGTTCGTCCGCCAGCAGTTCAGGGGTGCAGGTGTCGGCCAGGCGCGCGGTGCGCTCATCGGCGTCGTCCGGGGCCACCGGGCGGTGGCGTGCAGCGCGCCAGTGGTCGTTCAAGCGGTTGTGCGCGATGCGGAACAGCCAGGTGGCGAAGGCCGCGTCGGGCCGCCAGCCGTTGCGGGCATGGATCATCTTCTGCCACACGTCCTGGAACAGCTCCTCGGCCAGCGAGCGGTCGCGCAACTGTCCGAGCAGGTAATGGAACAGTCGCGCCCGGTGGCGCGCATACAGTTCGGCGAATGCGTCGCCGTCGCCGTCGGCGTAGGCGAGCATCAGCGTTTCGTCGGAAGGGGATTGAACGGCGGTATCCACGCGGGAAGCGTAAGTGTTGCGGTGGAGCATGCCTAGTCGGCAAGGCCGGTGGATCGCGGCCTGTTCACGATTGTGAAGCGAAATATTTGCAGGTTTGAACCCGGCCGGGACGGTATGCTGGTTGATGGGGGGAGCTTCGGGGGAACCGGGGCCCAGAGAGACGGAATACATGACGTACAGCGAGTTGGAAACGCGTACCGAATCGACACAGGCCACCAGCCAGACGCCGCTGGAAAAGGTCGTGGCGACGCTGCAGGGACTGCTGCCTGCCGGGACTGCCGTTGCGGTGGTCTGGCGCGACGACGTGCTCGGCGAAGGGAGCTGCGTGCTGCCCGTGGATGCAGCGGTGGCGCTGCAGCGGGCCCGGCGTGCCCTTGCCGATGCGCCAGCCGGCGACGATGGCCCCGCGCAGCGCTGCTTCGCCTGGGAGCATGCCAGCGGAGTGCGGCTGGCGGCGGTGATCGATGCGGCCGGCGCCCTGGCGCCGCACCAGTGCCAGGCATGGCAGGGTACGGCGCGGGTGTTGATCGGCTGCGCCATCGATTCGATGCGCCAGCACGTGGAGATCAAGCAGCTGCAGCGGGCGCGCCAGTTGCAGCGGGCGCTGTTCGAGATCGCCGACCTGGCCGGCGCGGACCTGGCGATGTCGGAGATGCTGGGCTATTTCCACCGCATCCTGTGTTCGCTGATGTACGCGGAGAACTGCTACATCGTCGAGTGCGACGAGCGCCAGGAGAGCCTGAAGTTCCTGTTCTACGTCGATACGCAGGACGACTTCGTGCCCGAGGCGGGGCGCAGCTACCACCATGACGAGATGCCCGGCAGCCTGACCTTCGCGGTGCTGCGCCATGGCCGGGTGATGAGCGGGCCGTCGCGGGAGCTGCACCGCTTCCTGGAGTATCCGCCGGATACCAGCGAGGGCGCGGAGAGCCTGGACTGGCTGGGCGTGCCGATGTGGCGCGACAACCGCGTCTGCGGCGCGATCGTGGTGCAGAGCTACGTGGGCGAGGACAGCTACGGCGAGGAGGAACGCGCGCTGCTGGACTTCGTGGCCAAGCAGATCCTGACCACGATGGACCGCCACCAGACGCACATGCAGCTGGAGGAGCGCGTGCAGCAGCGCACCCAGGAGCTGGAGCGCATCAACGTCCACCTGCAGGAGGAGATCGTCGAGCGCCGGCGCGCGGAGCAGTTGCAGGCCGCGCTGTTCAATATTTCCGAACTGGCGATGGGCGGGCTTTGCCAGGACGCGTTCCTTGCGCAGGTGCACGCGATCATCAGCGGGCTGCTGGACGCCAGCAATTTCTACGTGGCGATGGTCAGTGCCAGCGGTGACGGCATTGAGTTCGTCTACTCGGTCGACCGTTTCAACCGTGAACGCCCGTCACGGCCGTTCAGTGCCGGCCTGACCGAGTACACGCTGCGCCGAAGGGCGCCGGTGTTGGCCATGCGTGCGGATATCGATGCGTTGCTCGCCGCTGGTGCGGTAAGCGAGTTCGGTGCCAAATCGTACTGTTGGCTGGGGGTTCCCTTGTTCAGCGACGACGAGGCGGTGGGTGTCATCGCCGTGCAGAGCTATGACCCGGAGACGGTGTTCACGCTGGATGACCAGCGCCTGCTGGTGTTCGTGGCGCGCACCATCGGTGCCGGCCTGACGCGACAGCGCGACCAGCAGCGCCTGATGCAGGCGCATGCGGACCTGGAACGACGGGTGATGGAACGCACCCGTGAACTGGGGGAGGTCAACCAGAAGCTGCTTGGCCAGATCGGCGAGCGCATGCGCGCCGAGCAGCGCTTGACCCACCTGGCCATGCACGACGTGCTGACCGGGCTGCCCAATCGCCTGCACCTGCAGGACCGCCTGGAACGCGCCATCGAGAATGCCGAGCTGGGCATCGCCCAGCATTTCGCGTTGCTGTTCCTGGACCTGGACCGTTTCAAGTGGGTGAACGACAGCATCGGGCATGCCGCCGGCGACCAGATGCTGGTCGAGGTGGCGCGGCGGCTGGTTGGACTGGTACGGGGCGAGGACGTGGTGGCGCGGCTGGGGGGCGACGAGTTCGCGTTGCTGGTCAGCTGCGAGCGCGGCGCCGATGCGGCGATGCAGTTGGGCCGCCGGTTGCTCAAGGCGCTGGAAGCGCCGATGTGGGTCGATGGGCGCGAGCTGTTCCCGTCCGGCAGCATCGGCATCGCCTTGTGGAACCCACGCTATACCTCGGGCGCGGACCTGCTGCGTGACGCCGATGCCGCGATGTACCGGGCCAAGCTGCGGGGCCAGGACCGTTGCGTGATGTTCGACGGAGCCATGCACGAGGAGGCGGTGCGCAGCCTGGAGCTGGAAGCCGACCTGCGGCGGGCGATCAAGAACCAGCATTTCATCCCGTACTACCAGCCGATCGTCTCCCTGCAGAGCGGCCAGGTGGTGGGTTTCGAGGCGCTGCTGCGATGGCGGCACGAGCGCCGTGGCCTGCTCACGCCCGGGGACTTCCTGGAGCTGGGGGAGGAGAGCGGGCTGATCGAGCAGGTGGACTGGCAGATCTACGAGCACGTGATCGGCGACCTGGCCGACAGCGCGGCCGGCTATATCTCGGTGAACGTGTCGCCGCGGCACTTCCGTTCGGTCGAGTTCGCCTCGCGACTGCTGGGCCTGCTGGATGCCGCGGGTGCGGACCCGGAGCGACTGCGGGTGGAGATCACCGAGATGGCCCTGCTCGACGACGCGCCGCGTACCCTGCAGACCCTGCACCAGCTGCGCGAGCGTGGCGTGGTGGTGCAGCTGGACGACTTCGGCACGGGGTATTCGGCGTTGTCGTACCTGCACCGGTTCCCGATCAGTGCGCTGAAGGTGGACCGCAGTTTCGTCGCCGGCCTGCATGCGGAGACCGGCAAGAGCACGATGGCGCTGGTCGAGGGGGTGCTGTCGCTGGCCCGCACGCTGGGCATCGAGACCATCGGCGAAGGCGTGGAGAACGACCGGCAGCTGCAGACCCTGCTGGAGCTGGGCTGCAGCTTCGGACAGGGGTATCTGCTGGGCTATCCGTCGCCGGGCGAAGCGGTGTTGCCGCGCGCTGCGGCGGGCTAGGGCAGGGGGGCGGATCGGGCGCGAAGCCGGTGGTGCCAGGGCTTCGCGGTCCGGGTGGAATGTCAGCTTCGCGGCCAAGGCCGCTCCTACGGCAGGCGTGCGGTAGGAGTGCCTCCAGGCGCTGCTTCAGCGCAGGGCGCTGCGCTTCTTCTCATCGAACCACTTGTCCGCCTGCGCCGGCGAATACGCGCGCATCCATTCCAGCATCTGCACGGCGTCGTCGCCGTACCACAGGTCCTCGCGCTGCTCCGGGTGCAGGAAGCGCTCGCTGACCATGGTGTCGATCATGTGGATCAGCGGCTTGTAGAAGCCGTCGATGTCGAGGAACGCGCAGGGCTTCTTGCCGATGCCGAGCTGGCGCCAGGTCAGCATCTCGAAGATTTCCTCGGCGGTGCCGAAGCCGCCGGGCAGGGCGACGAAGGCGTCGGACAGGTCGAACATGCGCGACTTGCGCTCGTGCATCGAGCCGACGATCTCCAGCGTGGTCACGCCCTTGTGCGCCACTTCCATGTCCACCAGGTGCTGCGGGATCACGCCGGTGACTTCTCCGCCGGCCGCCAGCACGCCATCGGCCACCGCGCCCATCAGGC
>Ga0308157_10008405_pt1 | contig 11739 bp, 9 predicted proteins | sample PhyBR1_FD_201035 | JGI IMG/M metagenome (GOLD analysis project Ga0308157, IMG submission 201035) | Phyllosphere microbial communities from UC Gill Tract Community Farm, Albany, California, United States - DLSLB.R1 | ecosystem: Host-associated > Plants > Phyllosphere > Unclassified | place: USA...
CGCATCATAGGCGATTACGCCGATGCCGCCGAACGGATGAAGGCGGCGGGGCTAGATGGGATTGAGCTGCAGGCCTACGGACATTTGATGGATCAGTTTTGGTCTCCCCTGACCAACGAACTTGATGAACCTTATGGAGGCAGCCTCGACAACCGGCTGCGCTTCACCTTTGACATTCTGCAGGAGATCCGTAAACGCTGTGGCGAGGAATTCATTGTCGGCGTGCGCTATACAGGCGATGAGGAACTGTCGGGCGGACTGACCCGTGATGACGGTCTGGCAATTTCGCATAAGCTAAAAGACAGTGGGTTGGTCGATTTCTTAAATATCGTGAAGGGGCACATCGACACCGATGCAGGGCTGACCGATCTGATACCAGTGCAGGGGATGCGCAACGCACCACATCTGGAGTTTGCCGGTGCTGTCCGCAAGGCTACGAACTTTCCTACTTTTCACGCGGCCAAGATCCCAGATGTCGCAACCGCGCGCCATGCTATTGCGGCGGGTCTGCTTGATATGGTGGGAATGACGCGTGCGAACATGGCCGACCCGCATCTGGTGCGTAAAATCATCGAAGGGCGCGAGGATGATATCCGCCCCTGTGTCGGCGCGAACTATTGCCTGGACCGCATCTATCAAGGTGGCATGGCGTTCTGCTTACACAACGCGGCAACGGGACGCGAGGAGACAATGCCACAGACTATCCTCGCCGCCCCCGCCAAGAAGCGTATCACCATCGTTGGTGCCGGTCCTGCCGGGATGGAAGCCGCGCGCGTCGCCGCCGAGCGTGGACACACGGTCACCGTGTTTGAAGCTGCCAATCAACCCGGTGGCCAGATCCGTTTGACGGCATTGGATGAACGGCGGCGCGAAATGATCTCGATTATAGACTGGCGCACTGCGCAATGCGAAAAGCACGGGGTTATTTTCCACTTCAACACTTTCGCCGATGCGGCCGATGTCTTGGCGACACGGCCTGATGAAATCATCATCGCAACGGGTGGTATGCCGCACACTGAGATACTGGACAGCGGCAATGATCTGGTGTGTTCGGCCTGGGATATCCTGTCAGGAGACTCGAAGCCGGGGAGGAATGTACTGATCTTTGACGACGCAGGCGATCATGCGGCGCTTCAAGCAGCGGATATGATCTCGGCCACCGGCGCGCAGGTCGAAATCGTGACACCGGACCGCAGCTTTGCGCCCGAGGTGATGGCGATGAATCTGGTCCCCTATATGCGTAACCTGCAAAAGCGTTCTACGACTTTTACTGTCACTTGGCGCCTGTTATCTGTGGCGCGAGACGGCAATCAGCTGCGCGCGGTTCTTGGCAGCGATTACTGCGACATTCGACGAGAGCGTCTTGTGGATCAGGTAGTAGTGAACCACGGCACCCGACCACTGGATGAGTTGTATTTTGATCTCAAACCGCTGTCTCGCAATCTGGGCGAGGTTGATTATGACGCGCTGACCGGCGGGAAATTGCAGCATCTGGATCACAATGAGGATGCGACCTTCCGGTTGTTTCGCATCGGTGATGCTGTCTCTGCGCGAAACACCCATGCGGCGATCTACGATGCCCTGCGGTTGGTGAAAGATTTGTGATCGGAGCGTTAGCAACGATCTCGCGCATGCCGCAATGAAGTGAAAGGAATTGCATGCGGCGCAGACATCACCTCTCTTTATTGTGGAGACGGTGAATGTTACGACCAGTCGGCGCACTCTGCCCGGCAGGTGAACAAAAACTTTATACCAAAGGAGGCAAAGAACCTCCTACTTTCTGATTAACCAATCAGCTAATCCAACAACAGGGGAATGCACATGAAAATCTTTGTTTCTGCAACCGCCATCCTTCTTGGCAGTATCTTTGCCGCTCCAGCAATGGCGCAAGACAGTCAATGTGGTGAAGTATCGATCGCCCAGATGGGCTGGGCCTCAGCCGAGATCATCACCGAAGTCGCCAAGTTTCTGTTAGAGCAGGGCTATGGATGCAAGGTCGATCTGGTGAAATCTGACACAATCCCCGCCATCACTTCGGTTGCCGAAAACGGGAAGCCGGACATCGTTACCGACCTCTGGCTGAACTCGGCTGGCGAGGCTTATACGAAGCTGGAAAAGGCAGGCACGATGGTGACGCTGAATAACGTGCTGGCCCCCGGCGGTATTGAGGGCTGGTGGCTGCCAACCTATCTGGTCGAGGCGCATCCCGAACTGGCCACCATCGAAGGCGTCATGGCGAATCCGGCGCTGGTCGGCGCACAGTTCAACAACTGCCCCGAGGGCTGGGGCTGCCGTGTGGTTAGCGACAATCTGGTTCGCGCTCTGAACCTCGAAGCTTCAGGAATCAAAGTGTTCAACCACGGCTCGGGCGAAACGTTGGCCTCGTCGATGGGGTCGGCCGTCACGGCGCAGAAACCGTGGTTCGGCTATTACTGGGGCCCGACCGTGCCATTGGGCAAATACAAGATGACCCGCGTGGCTTTGGGTGCCTATGACGCGGCGAAATTCGCGAACCTTCAAAATCCGAACGCTCCCGATCCGCAGGTTTCCGATTTCCCTGAAGCGCCAAGCGTGACGGCGGTGACGGCAGCTTTGGTCAAGGATAAGCCCGACGTGGTGGAATTTCTGCGCAAAATGGCGTTCCAAACCTCGGAAATGAGCGCGCTTCTGGCCTGGCAGGATGAAAACAAAGCCTCGGCACAAGAAGCTGCCGTGCAATACATCACGATGAACAGCGCAGACTGGTCCACCTGGCTATCGGACGGAGCGCGCGAAAAACTTGCGACGCTGATCAAGTAACCCTCGCGGCGTAAAGCCTCCGGTGCCCGTGTGGGCACCGGCTATTTGAAGCTTTTAGTATGTGGGGCGCGCAAGCGATGGCAGCTTACACTAGGGTGTTCGAGATATTCGGCTTGACCGAATGGTGTGCAAGGGGCGCCGGCAGCGGTGGACCAAAGTCAATGGCCGATTTGCTGGCGCAGACGCAAGGCAACGCTGGCGAAGCGTCGACGATCTGGTCGTTGCCGCTGCCTTCGCTGAACAACTTGCACGAAGCGTGCGCGGCATTTCCGCAAACCCGAGATCTGACATTGGGCCTAGAGCGCAGCTTTCTGTCCGCCCGCGATGTGTTGCGCGTTGTGCTGGACCCGCTGACGCAGCCACTGTCATGGATGTTGCGCGAGACGATATGGCTGATGACTGCGACGCCATGGTTTATCATGCTGCCGGTGCTGTTGTTACTGACATGGGTAGTGTCACGGTCGGGGCAAGTGCTGGCACTGGTGGCAGTGGCCCTCGCTACGCTGGCCTTCGTTGACCATTATACAGAGGCGATGCAGACGCTGGCGATCATTTTTGTTTGTGCATTCATTTGCGTGCTGTTCGGTGTTCCCATCGGTATAGCCATGTCGCGAAGCAACCGTCTGCAACGGATAATGACCCCAGTTTTAGACATGCTGCAAACCCTGCCAGCCTTTGTATATCTAATCCCGCTGATCTTCTTGTTCAGTGTAACTGAGCCGAAGCTCTACGGTATCGCGATCATACTCTACGCTATCGTTCCAGTTATCAGACTGACAGATTTGGGTATCCGGCTTGTGGACCGCGACGTGATTGAGGCCGCAGACGCTTTTGGAATGACAAAACAGCAAAAGCTCTTCCGTGTGCAGATCCCGCTGGCGCTGCCGAACATCATGGCAGGCGTCAACCAGACCATTATGATGAGCCTTGCAATGGTGGTGATTGCCTCGCTTGTCTCGGCCCCGGGTCTGGGTGTGCTGGTACTGCGCGGTATCCGCAATTTGGAACTGGGTGTCGGTTTGATCGCAGGCTTCGGCATTGTCCTGCTAGCAATCATTCTAGACCGCGTCACCAAAGCTGCGCTGGCGCGTCTGGATGCCAGCAAGGCCGGACACTAAGGGGGCACGTGATGAATAAAGCTGTCAAAATCGCGATCCGCAATCTGTACAAGATATTTGGTGAAAACCCAAAATCAGCATATGCTGATGTGCTGGCCGGGATGAGTAAACCCGATCTACTTGCTAAGCGTCACCATGTTCTTGGACTATCAGACATCAACATCGACATGCGAGAGGGCGAAACGACAGTCATCATGGGGTTGTCTGGTTCAGGCAAGTCCACGCTGATCCGTCATTTCAACCGTCTGATAGAGCCAACGGCGGGCGAAGTGCTGGTGGATGGAGAGAATATCCTTGCCTTCAACGAGAAGCGGCTCCGCAACCTGCGCCGCAAGACCATGTCGATGGTATTCCAAAAATTCGCCTTACTGCCGCACCGAACGGTGTTGCAGAATGCTGGCATGGCCCCGGCCACTACCGGCATCCCGGCCTCGCGTTATCTCCCCGAGGCACAACGTTGGCTGGAACGTGTCGGCCTTGGTGGCTACGGCGATCATTACCCAAATCAGCTTTCGGGTGGTATGCAGCAGCGAGTGGGCATTGCACGCGCGCTAACTTCGAACTCAGGTATCATGCTGATGGACGAGGCGTTTTCCGCACTCGATCCGCTGATCCGAACCGATATGCAGGATCTGCTGATCGAGTTGCAGCGCGAGTTGCAAAAAACTATCATTTTCATCAGCCACGATTTAGACGAGGCGCTGAAGCTGGCCGATCATCTGGTCATCCTGAAGGATGGGGTCGTGGTCCAGCAGGGCGAGCCGCAGCATATTCTGCTGAACCCCTCTGATCCTTATATTGAGGCATTTGTCGGTGATATCAATCGAGCGCGGGTGCTGCGTGTCCGCTCGGTGATGATCGAAGGTGCTGCCGAGGGCGACATTGCAGGCACAATCGACGCCGATGATAATCTGGAGCATGTTCTGTCGCTGTCCAGTGGCAACACCTCGCACCGTTATCGCGTGTTGCGCGACGGTAAGCCGGTGGGACTACTGGAGATGAAGGCGCTGATCCGGGCGCTCGTGCCGAAACGGACGGTGTGAGGACGCCAGATGAGGGTCGGCATTATTGGCGCGACGGGCTGGCTTGGCTCCGCTTTGGGAAAGCAGCTGCTGGATCACGGTCTTGTCGCACCGGAGAATATGGTGCTGCTGAACCGTAGTGGTCCGCGTAGCGAATATCACGGCTATCACGGTGCAATCTGGGCACATGATGCTAACGATCTGGTGGCGCAGGTGGATATTGTGGTGCTGTCGGTCAGGCCGTACGACTGGCCATCTCTGAACCTGCAGGCAGATGGAAAAATGGTTCTGTCCTTCATGGCGGGTGTTCGGGCAGAATCATTGCTGGCCTGTGGTGGACGGGTGGTGCGTGTCATGCCGAATGCTTCGGCGGATATTGGCCGATGCTATTCGCCTTGGTGGACCGCTTCTTCGCTCGATGCCACAGACCGTGCGGCGATCACGGATATCCTATCGGTGATCGGCACGTCGGACGAACTGGCCTCGGAAAGTCAGATCGACCTGATGACGGCGGTTTCGGGATCAGGTGCGGCCTATCCGGCGCTGATGGCAACAGCGATGGCGCGGTTCCTGTTAGATCGTGGCGTAGATGAAACCGTCGCTTGGCGTTCTGCAGAGGCGGTCGTTTGCTGTGGTGCGCAGCTGTTGGCGGGTCGGATCATAGATGCGCCTGCGTTGGTCGCCACCTACTGCAATTACAATGGCACGACAGCGGCGGGGCTTCAGGCAGCAGAAGATGCCGGCTTTAGTCGTGCCATTCTGCGCGCATTGGAGGCCGCAACGGAAAAAGCTCGCGGTATGGGTTAGGTCGCATTCGCGGCTAACCGCTGTGCGAATAGTCGAGCCTTGGGTGAGGCTCCGGGTCGGATTCGGAAACAAAAAGTTACGCTTGAAGAAATACTACCTCGCACAACTTTTAACAGCCGCCGGCGCGAAAGTATCCCCTGCATGTGCCTTTTCCACCCAGAACGGCGCCAACATCATCTTCTGCTGCCTGCAACGCGATCATGTGATTGTTGAAGAGAAAACTACGGCTGCACAGCACGGGATAACAACCTGTTCGGGGCTTAGCCCACAGCGTCATCCGTTTCAAGTGCTGACCCGGCACGTAGTCAGACATCCTCCCATGGGAAGGTATCGAGTCGCTCAGCTCCCCTCGACGTCACCAGAACCTGGGTCTCAAGTTTAATGCTTTCGGAACCAGCCTCCGCGATCAAACTCTCTACATTGAGTACCATGTTCTCTTCGATGATGCCCTCGAACCCTTGGTCGAAATCTGGATGAAGAAGGATTCCCGGCCACTCGTCCGCCATCCCTGTCCCATGAACGGCAAGCGTGTAACGGTAAGGTTGGTACTTTTTGGGTATCTGCCAGCTCTTTTCATTGAACTCGCGGAACGTCATGCCGGGGTGGATAATCGACAAATTGTGATCGATTTGAGCACGGGCTGCCGTGTAGAGCTCTTTTTGCTTGAGGGTCATAGCGACATGTCCGCACGTCCATGAGCGGGAAAGATCAGCGCAGTAGCCGTAAGGACCGATCATGTCGGTGTCGAACGAAATCATCTCACCGCACTGAACAACATAATCAGAGCACTCCTGGTACCAGGGGTTCGTGCGGGCGCCGGCTGTCAGGAGCTTGGTTTCCAGCCATTCCCCGCCGCTTCGAGCATTTTCAAAATGGAGCTCTGCCCAGATCTCGCGTTCTGTGCGGCCGGGTTCGGAGACCTCGTACATACGCGCCATACCCGCTTCACAAACGCGAATTGTCCACCGCATAAGTTCGATTTCGTCCAAACTCTTGATCGAACGCGCTCGTTCAGCGATTTCCTGGCCGTCGAGTAGCGTGAAGCCTCGGCGTTGCAGCTCTGCGGCAGGTGCGGGCTCGAGGCGATCGACCGCAATCCTGGTTTGATGACCGTGAGACCTGACGACATCGGCAATCTCGTCCGCCCATGCCTTCATCTTGTCCTGCGCAAGATTGCCAGCCGTGAAGAAGAGGAAAGACTTGGAAGTCCGAACCTCGTCAATGCCTGGAAGCCCGTTGTTGACATGCTCGGAGCCCTCAAACTCGAACATCATCGCCGGACCATCGACGATGATGAGGGCATATCGCGATGGATTGTGCATGGTCCAGATGCTCATGTTGGAGCAGTCGAATGCATAGCGTATATTAACTGGATCATAGAGAAGCAGGGCGGGACAATTCCATTCCCTCATTTTTTCTCGCAGTCTGTCTAAGCGATAGCGCCGGACCCTGTCCAGCGACGAAGCCGGTATAGGGCTGATGAGAGGCCGATCAGAACCGTCTGGGTTCAGATATGCCTGCTTGCGCTCATCTTTAAACACTGTAAGGTTGCTTTCACCTAACATAGATTATTCCCGCTTATCGTTCGACCACCAGATCGCTTAATGGTTTCGAGCAACACGGGAGAAATAAGCCCGCATCTATCTCTCGCTGGCGGATACCGCCGTTGTGGTTCATTTCGACTGAGCCCGAAACCAATTTCGACTTGCAGGTTCCACAAACACCGTTGGAACAGGAAGACGGCAGCCTCACGCTAGCCTTTTTCGCAGCAGCAAGGACAGTCTGGTCGGAGGATACTTCAAGTGTGCGCTTCTGCTTCGTGAACTCGACCTGATAGGCCTTACCAGTTGGCACCCCTTCGACATCGAGTCTTTGCTGGTCGATCACAGCGGCGTCGAAGCTCTCTTCAAAGTAGCTTGAGGCGACAACTCCAAGCTGTGCCGTGATCGAACGTGCTGCTGTCATGAAAGGGGCCGGGCCACAGCACATGACGATGCGCTCCGCGATATCGGGAACAGCAAGCCTGAGAAATTCCGGTGATATCCGGCCCGTCAACCCCGGCCAGCTAAGTTCGCCAAAAACGTTCTCCGGAAGGAATTGCAAGCGCAGCCCCTTAGTCCGAGTTGCCAAGCATTCAAGCTCGCTTCGAAAGATAAGATCGAGCGGTGTACGCGCGGCGTGAAGGAATACGATGTCCATCGGTTCGTAGCTGTCCGCCAGATCACGGGTGATCGACATCATCGGCGTGATGCCGGATCCGCCGGAGAGGAGCAGAAGCTTCTTGCCACTCGCTTTTGGCCGAATAAAGTGGCCAAGCGGCCCTTGAGCCTTCACAGTCATCCCAGGCGTCATAGTATCGTGCAGCCAGTTCGACACCTTGCCGCCAGTTACCCGCTTAACCGTGACGGTGAAGGCGTTGACGCGGTGAGGCGACGAGGAAATGCTGTAACACCTCGCTTCTCCCTCGATATCTGTCGGAAAGTTGAATAGGAAATATTGTCCGGCGTCAAAGTTGAACCGCTTGCCTTCCGGCGATGCAAATGTGAAGCTCTTCACATCTTGCGTTTCCTGATGGACGTCGAGACAAACGAGGGTCTCGTCTTGCTCGGGATTCCATTCGGACCTCTGGCCCCGCTGTAATTGTGCGAACTCAATACCCATGAGCGCGCATCCGATCAATGTACCAGTTCGCAAACTTGTCCAGGTTTGTTTCAGAAAAGCGCGAATATGGACCCGGCTGATAGGCTGGGTCGAGAGTACCGGCATGCGATCGGGCGACAAGCTCCGCATCCTGGTCGGTCGTCGCGATCCACACGTCGGTCAGCTTGTCGAGATCGTAATCCGTGCCTTCGACTGCGTCCTTGTGGACGAGCCACTTTGTTCGAACCAGCGTGCGACCCGCTGAGAGGGGGATGACGATGGCGACGACGGCGTGGTCGCCCATGAAGTGGTTCCAGCTATTGTGACCCCACAGGTGAGTGTCCCCCAGGTCCTTGCGCGTCATCTGCCCCAGGAGCTTGGATGAAGCGGCCGTCGCGTCGTGTGTCTGGGACTCACCAGCACCCGCGATGATCAGGCGCTGAGTACGGAAATTGGTCTCGCAATCAACGAGATGCTCAACCGCCGCGGAGGGAAAGCCGTCAGCCTCCCAAGCCGTAGTGCGCTCGTCGTATAGCCGCAGATGTTCAGCTGCCAACTCCCGGTCTTCTGGGCTCAGGGTCTCCGGATCAAAGCCGAAGTCGAGATCAACGAAGGAGACACAGAGCTCGGGATGGTTGGCCGAGCAATGGTAGCATTCACGATTGTTTTCCATCGTGAGTTTCCAGTTTCCGTTTTCAATGACGTCGGCCTGATAAGCGATCTTGGCATTGCGGATGTCATAAGGGGCGAGCCTTTCGATCATCGTCTGCTCGAGATTGGCAATGTCTTGAGGCGGACTGTCAGAGAGACAGACGTAAATCAAGCCGCCAATTGATTTGAAGTTCACGGGCTTGAGGCTGTGGCATTGCTTGTCTAAGTCCTTTCCCATGTGAGCTGCGTAACTGAGTTCGCCGGTAAGCTCATAGGTCCACGTGTGATAGGGACAGACCAGCTTCGAAACGATGGTTTTTCCGGGATCGAGCAGGCGCGATCCACGATGGCGACAGACATTGTGGAGCACCCGGATCTCGCCGTCGTCGTCACGCAGCAGGATGAGACTAGTTTTGCCGATATCAACGACAGTCGCGTCGCCCGGTTCCGGTACGTCGCAGTCCAAGCCAACGCAAATCCAGTGCTTATGGAAAAAGACGTCGATGTCAGCTTCGAAAACATTATCCTTAGTATACAGTCCCGCAGGAAGAGAGTGTCCGTCGGTACGTGCATCAAGAAGAGTCGAAATTGAGGATGCCATCTTTTTCAACATAAAGAACCCCTTGTTTTGCTTTTGGGTGAGAGTGCTCTTGCTATTGAGTTCGTTCAACGGCATTAATTCTCAAGTTCGCATAACGAAAACTGATGCAAGCGGGTTGATTTCAATGCAGTTTCGTAGACGGCTGCCATCCTTGACAGGGCTGCTTGTGTTGGAGGCGGTCCTTCGCCGAAAGAGCTTCACCGCGGCTGCCAGCGAGCTCGGCGTTACACAAGCGGCAGTTAGTCGGCAGATTGCGCTGCTTGAGGCGGAACTGGAGCAGCGATTGTTCGTACGCAAACATCGCGCAGTTGAACCTACAGCTGCGTGCCTTGCATTGGGAGCGTCCCTTGCTCAAAGCTTCGCAAACATTGCCGACACTGTTGAAACGCTCAAAACCTCCAGCCATGACGTCGTGACAATCGGTGCAACTGTGGCATTTTCGTCTTTCTGGCTGCTTCCGCGACTTGCCGATTTTCGCGCGCAAAATCCCGGCATACAGGTCCGCGTTATATCCCAGGATGAAAAAATCAATCTTGATGGCGGAGAGATCAACATCGCCATTCGATACGGTATCCCACCGTTCAATGACAGTATAGTCATTGCATCAAAGGAGGATGTGATCACGCCGGTATGTTCACCGGAATACCTGAAGCGCAGAGGAATTGGACCTCTTTCCATTGCAGATGAATTCATTGAGACCGACAGCTTCGATCCTTCATGGTTTTCTTGGACACAGTGGCTGGGACAAATCGGAGCATCGTTTGATCTGAAGCCGTCCTTGCGGTTTAGCCACTATACGGAAACAATTTTTGCGGCGCGTACGGGTCAGGGAGTGGCTCTTGGGTGGGGTGTTCTTGTTCAGACTTTCCTTGATGATGGAACACTTGTCGCGCTTGATGATCAAAACCTCGTTGCAGAGGGCAGGTACAACGTGCTGTTGCCTCTTAAAGCGCGCAGGACATTGGCGAGTGACAAGGCTGCTGCTTGGCTTGCTGCCGCGCTGCATGGATGATAGCAACGGTTGCGTCAGTCGACGGTTTATCCTGTACCAGTGAAGGTCCGACATTCTCTCCCCGCTCTTTCAAAAAGCCCTGTTCCTAAGCAAGACAAGGTGGGGTAATCGATAGCCAAACCATGTTGTCGTTCGACTTTGAAAGGGTGCTGTCATATTGATCATTCGTCGATATGATTGCGGTATTTGATGGCAGGGATGCCCCCCGTTCGGCATTGCCAAGTTGATTGAGCTTGGCGTTTCCAGTATCGGTGCGGCATGAAATTATCGAGTTCTCTTCCCCGGTTGAAGGGTTCTCGCTTTCCGCGTGAGATTGTCGCTTATGCAGTCTGGGTCTATCCCCGGTTTGCGCTGAGTACGGCCGATGTGGAAGATCTTCTTGCTCAGCGAGGCGTGATCGTAAGCCGGGAAACGGTTCGCCTTTGGGTCAACCGCTTTGACCGTCATTTTGCCGGCTGCATTCGCAAAGAGCGGTCAAGGCCGAATGACAAGTGGCATATAGACGAGGTCGTCATCACGATCGGCGGCAGGAAATTCTGGCTCTGGCGGGCCATTGACGCCGATGGTGACGTACTCGACATCATGGTTAAAGCGCGCCGTAATACAAAAGCCGCCAAACGCTGCTTCTCAAGGCTGTCAGGCAATTCTGTCAGCCCCGTGTCGTCATAACGGACAAGCTCGGCAGCTATGTTAGAGCATAATCCGACCGGAGTGAAACGAGGATCGATAAGATTATGCTTAAATAAAACGGTTTAGAGCGCCGATCTGATCCAATCAGATCGGCGCTCTAAACCGATACAGGCTATCGCGCCAAATGCCGATCATCGAGCCCACAAAGGCTTGAACAACAGAATTGAAAACTCGCATCGTCTGTGCCGAAAACGACAGAAGATCATGGGGCGGTTTAAATCGCCGCGTCAGGCGCAATGGTTTTGTCAGCCCACGATCAAAATCAACACGATCTTCCGTCCTCGCCGTTACAATCTCACGGTCATCTCCTGCAGACATGCAAGGGCAGATGCTTTCTTCCTGGGGTCCGAATATACCGCAGAAATGGCCCCTTGAAAAACACATGCGCAAGCTGCTCAA
>Ga0308157_10008407_pt1 | contig 11738 bp, 11 predicted proteins | sample PhyBR1_FD_201035 | JGI IMG/M metagenome (GOLD analysis project Ga0308157, IMG submission 201035) | Phyllosphere microbial communities from UC Gill Tract Community Farm, Albany, California, United States - DLSLB.R1 | ecosystem: Host-associated > Plants > Phyllosphere > Unclassified | place: USA...
CAAGGCGCTGCTGCTCGACATGCGCGCGGCCGTGGCCACGAACGCCAGCCGGCCGTGGCGCGAGATCGTCGATGCGGTGATCGAGGCGCAGCTCGACGCACACCGCGCGCAGCCCTTGGCCTGGGGGGCGCATTACCTCCTGGAGCGGCACCTCTCCAGCCCCGAGGCCTACCGCAAGATGTACGACCGCTTCGTGGCCGAATGGGTGGGCGTGCTGGACGCGGCGGGCGACGTGAAGGCCGACGGTCCGAAGAAGAAAGAGGCGGCGCGCGTGTGCCAGACCATCATCTACGGGCTGGTGGCGCACACCCACCTGGGCACGGGCGGGCGGCCCGACCTGCAGGCGCTGTCACGCCAGTTGCGTGACGCGCTGCGTGGCTACCTGGCGACGGTCGCCTGAGGCTCTGGCTCAGCGCGACGACTTGTTCGTCGTGCCGCTGACGCCGGCGTCGATGGTGCCGAACACCGTCACGCCGCTGCCCGATGACGTGGAGGACGAAGACGGCGACGGCGCGGTGCCGGCGCAGCCCGAAACCAGCAGGCCGGTCGCAAGGACGGCGAGGGCGGCAAGGATCGACTTCACGGCAGGACTCCAGAGAACAAAGGACGTCCCACTATAGGTCGCGGTCCCGGCCACCCTGTAACAAAGACACCTGCCCCTGCAGGGGCAGCGTTGTTCAGCCTGCAACGCGCGGGTCGGTCGCCAGCAGCATCTCCACCATCGAGCGCAGGTCGGCCCGCAGCCGCGCGGCGCCGGCCTCGTCGAGCGCCAGCGTGGCCTCGTCCATGTAGAGCTTGCGGTTGATCTCGACCTGGATGCTGTGCCGGTTCGCCGCCGGATTGCCGTGCCGACGCACCAGTTCCACGCCCTTGTACGGGTGGTTGTAGTCCACGCTGTAGCCGCGTGCGCGCAGGTGCGCGCACAGCCGCTGCGACAGCGCCGGGTCGGCCGTGCTGCCGTCGCGGTCGCCGATCACGAAGTCGGCGTGCACCAGCCCCGGGAAGTCGGTGGCGTGGCTGCCCGCAATCGCCGGCATCGAGTGGCAGTTGATGTGGATGCTGTAGCCGTGCCGCGCATGCGCCTCGTCGATGGCCTGCGCCACCGCCGCGTGGTACGGGTGCCAGCATTGGTCGATGCGCTGGCGCACCTCGGCCACCGTGAGCGGCCGGTCGTAGATCGGCAGGCCTTCGTCGGTGAGCTTCCAGATCAGGCCCTTGCCCAGGCGCACCTTCGACAGCACGCGCGGATCGGTCGACACGGGCCCGGTCCACGGGCCATCGAGCATGGTGGTGTCGACCTCGGTCATGTCGCGGTTGGCGTCCAGGTAGCTGCGCGGAAAGTGCGCCTCGATCCAGGCGGCGCCCACGTCGCTCGCGAAGTCGTAGAGCTTCTCGACGTGGGTGTCCTCGGCCCGGCGCAGCGTGGCGAGGTCGCACGCGGGCCGGAAGTCCTCGGGGTAGACGGTGCCGCTGTGCGGGGAGTCCAGCACCAGCGGGGTGTGCCCGGCGACGCTGGTCACCTGGGCACGGGTTTGAATCAGTTTCAGGACTGGATGCATAGGCGGTGTCGGTCAGTCCAGTCGGATGCGCGCGAAGGCGGCCACCTTCTTCATCTTCTCGATCTCGCTCGCGATCTGCTTCGTGAACTCGGCCGGCGTGGTGCCCGAGGCGTACAGCCCCTGCAGCGACAGGCGCTCGCGCACCGCGGGGTCCTTCAGCGCGGTGGCCACGGCCTGCTGCATGCGAAGCACCAGCTCGGCGGGCGTGCCGGCGGGCGCGATCATGCCGAACCACGAGGGGTCATTGCTGGCCGCGTAGCCCAGCTCGCCGTAGGTCGGCACCTCGGGCAGCACGTCGAGGCGGCCGCTCCAGGACACGGCCAGCGCCTTGAGCTTGCCGGCCTTCACGTGCGGCAGCGACGAGGCCACCTGGTCGAAGTACACCGGCACCTGGCCCGCGAGCACGTCGTTGATGGCCGGGCCCGCACCGCGGTAGGGGATGTGCACCATCGAGGTTCCGGTGCTGCTCTTGAACAGCTCGCCCCACATGTGGCCGATGGTGCCGTTGCCCGGCGAGGCATACGACACCTTGCCCGGGTTGGCCTTCAGGTACTTCACGAGTTCCGCGAAGCTGCCGACCGGCAGCACGGCCGGGTTGATGACGATCACGCCCGGCGCCTTCACCAGCTCGCTCACGGCCGCGAAGCCCTTGATCGGGTCGTAAGGCAGCTTCTGGTACACGGCCGGGTTCACGCCGTGCGTGGACAGCGTGGCGATGCCGAAGGCCAGGCCATCGGGCGTGGCGCGTGCCAGCTCGGCCATGCCGATCGAGCCGCCGGCGCCGGCGCGGTTGTCGATCACCACGGGCTGCTGGAGGATCTTGGCCAGGGGCTCGGAGAGCACGCGGGCCGTGATGTCGGTGGCGCCACCGGGCGGGAAAGGCACGACCAGGCGGATCGGCTTGCCTTGGGCAAAGGATATTCCTGGGGCGAAAGAAGCGGCGGCCAGGGTGGAGAGGAAATGACGACGTTGCATGAGGGTTCTTCCAATGGAACGATGAGTGAATGTGCAAAGCTGCAGCTCACCTGAAGCAAAGGATATACCCGATATCATTCCATTCTGGAATGATTTGATGGGCTCCCCATGTCGCTGCGACGCCTCAATCCGCCCCTGAACCTGCTGCGCGCCTTCTCCACCGTGGTGCGCTTCGGCGGCGTGTCGCGCGCAGCCGAGGCGCTGCACCTGACGCAGGGCGCGGTGAGCAAGCAGGTGCAGGAGCTCGAGCGCTGGATCGGCGCGCCGCTGTTCGAGCGCAGCCGCAAGCGCCTGGCGCTCACGCCAGCCGGCGAGCGCTACGAAAAGGCGGTGCGCGCCCTGCTGGCGCAGCTGGAGGCGGCGACGCTGGAGCTCATCACCAGCGGCGACGGTGGCGGTGCGCTGCACCTGTCGACCTTGCCCACCTTCGGCGCCAAGTGGCTGATTCCGCGCCTGCCCGATTTCCAGCAGCGGCATCCGCAGATCACGCTGCATTTCGTGCCCTTCGTCCATGGCTATGACTTCGAGCGGCCCGAGCTCGACTGCGCCATCCTGTTCGGCGACGGCCACTGGCCCGGCGCGCGCTCGCACTACCTCGCAGGGCGGGACGTGGCGCTGATCGCCCCGCGCGCCGCGCAGGCCGAGGCCGCCATCCGCACGCCGCAGGACGTGGCGCGCTGCACGCTGCTGCGCCACGTGAGCGTGCCGCAGTCGTGGCTGCACTGGAGCGAGGCGCACGGCGTGCGCGGGCTCGACCCGCTGGCCGGGCTGCAGTTCGACCAGTTCCAGACCATGATCCGCGCCGTCATGGCCGGCATGGGCGTGGCGCTGGTGCCGCGTTGCCTGGTGCGGGACGAAATCACCTCGGGGCTGGTGGAGGAGCCGCTGCCCGGCGGTGGCTACCGCGGCAACGAGGGCTACTGGTTTTGCTACCCGGAAGGGCGTGGCCAGCTGGCCACGCTCGATCATTTCCGCCACTGGCTGCTGGCCGAGGTCGACCGCAGCGGGGAAGACGGGGAAGAGGCGGCGCCGCCGGCCTGACAAGGCCGGGGCGCCCGCGGCGCTCAGGCCTTGTCAGGCCGCGTCGGGCGCCGAGAGGTGCTTGCCCACGATGCCCGCGAGTTCGAACATCGTCACCTGGTCCTTGCCGAACACGGGCTTGAGCTTGGCGTCGGCGTTGATCGCGCGCTTGTTGGTCGCGTCCTGCAGGTTGTTGGCCTTGATGTAGTCCCACAGCTTCTTGATGACCTCGGTGCGCGCCACCGGTTCGGCGCCGATCACCGCGGCCAGCGAGTCGCTGGGCTTGAGGCCCGCGCCCGGCTTGCGCGGCTTGGCCGCCTTCTTCTCGGCCGGAGCCTTCTTGGCGGCGGGCGTCTTCTTCGCCGCGACCTTCTTGGCCGCCGCGGTCTTGGCGGCCGGCTTGCCGAAGGTCTTGCGCGGCGGGAACTTGCTGCCGCCTTCGCGCGGTGCGAATTCGAAGGTCACCTTGCCTTCTTCGGCGTTCCACGTGAGGAAGGCCTTGAAGGCGCGGCGCGTGCGCATCGACACGAACTTGTCGAGCAGGTCGGTCTTGCCGGTGGCCAGCAGCTTTTCCATCTGGTCGCGCTCGACGGGCTGCTGCAGGATGATTTTGCCGGTCTTGAAGGTGCAGCTGGGGGTCGGCTGCTCATTCGTCGGCACCGACTTCTCGCAGACGTAGTTGCTGCCGTGATCGAACACCGGCGCGCCGCACACGGGGCACGGACCCACGGTGTCCTGCTGGCTGAAATCGACGATCTCGCCGCTCTCGGCGTTCTTGTCGTCGCCGAAGTCGAACTCCAGCTTCCAGTTCTTCGCTTCTTCCCCGTCGTACTTGAGGATGATCTCGGCCGTGAAAGGCCAGCCCGCCTTGGAGCGGAAGCCGTCGAGCGGGCCGATGTGCTTGTTGGCCAGCAGCTGTTCGGCCTCGGCCACCTCGAAGGTGCGCCCCGCGGGCGACTTGCCGAACGAGAAGCCGCAGGCGTCCTCGCCCGTGCCGCTCTTGCCGGTGCAGCCGTAGCGGCGGTAGTTCTCCCTCACCACGCCGCCGCAGTTCGGGCACGGCGTGGCGAGCGTGGCGTAGTCGCCCGGCACGGTGTCGCGGTCGTACTCCTTGGCCTTCTTGACGATGTGCTCCGTCATCTCGGCGATCTCGCGCATGAAGGCGTCGCGGCTCAGGGCGCCCTTCTCCATCTGCGCGAGCTTGTATTCCCACTCGCCGGTGAGCTCGGCCTTGGACAGTTCTTCCACGCCCAGGCCGCGCAGCAGCGTCATGAGCTGGAAGGCCTTGGCGGTCGGGATGAGCTCGCGGCCTTCGCGCAGCATGTACTTCTCGGCGATCAGCCCTTCGATGGTGGCCGCGCGCGTGGCTGGCGTGCCCAGGCCTTTTTCCTGCATGGCCTCGCGCAGTTCGTCGTCGTCGATGGTCTTGCCGGCGCCTTCCATGGCGCCCAGCAGCGTGGCTTCGGAATAGCGTGCGGGCGGGCGCGTCTTCAGGCCCTTGAGGTCGGCCGACTCGTTCTGCACGATCTCGCCCGGCTTCACCGGCACGAGGCGCTTGCCGTCCTTGTCGTCTTCCTTCTCGTCGTCCTGCGCTTCCTTGCCGTAGATCGCCAGCCAGCCTGGCTTCACCAGCACCTTGCCGTCGGTGCGGAACGGGTACTTCTTGCCGTTCTGCTCCACCGTGCTGATGCGTGTGGTCACCTGGTGTTCGGCGCTCGGGAAGAACACCGACAGGAAGCGGCGCACCACGAAGTCATAGAGCTTCTGCTCGGCCTCGCTCAGGCCGCTGGGGGCCTGCAGCGTCGGGATGATGGCGAAGTGATCCGACACCTTGGCGTTGTCGAAGATGCGCTTGTTGGGCTTGACGTAGTTGCCGTCGACCGCCTGCTGCGCGAACGGCGCCAGGTGCTTCATGCCGCTGCCGGCGAGCATTTCCATGGTCTGCTTGACCACCGGCAGATAGTCTTCCGGCAGCGCGCGCGAATCGGTACGCGGGTAGGTCAGCGCCTTGTGGCGTTCGTACAGGCTCTGGGCCAATGCGAGCGTGGTCTTGGCGCTGAAGCCGAAGCGGCCGTTGGCCTCGCGCTGCAGCGAGGTCAGGTCGAACAGCGCGGGCGAGGCCTGCGTGGTGGGCTTGCTCTCTTCGGTGACCGTGGCGGGCTTGCCGCGCGAGGCGTCGGCGATGGCGCGGGCTTCCTGCTCGGACCACACGCGGTCGGCGCGTTGCTCGGCATCGGGTTCGCCATTGGCCAGGAGCGGCGCGTTGGCTTTCTTCCAGTCGGGGTTGAACCACTTGCCCGGGTACTGTCCGGCCTCGGCCGCGAAGCTGCCGTGGATTTCCCAGTACTCGCGCGAGACGAACTTGCGGATCTGCTCCTCGCGCTCCACGACGACCGACAGCGTCGGTGTCTGCACGCGGCCCACGGTCGTGAGGAAGAAGCCGCCGTCGCGCGAATTGAACGCGGTCATCGCGCGCGTGCCGTTGATGCCCACCAGCCAGTCGGCCTCCGAGCGCGAACGTGCGGCGTCGGCCAGGCCCTGCATCTGCTTTTCAGTGCGCAGCGCATCGAAGCCGTCGCGGATCGCCTGCGGCGTCATCGACTGCAGCCACAGGCGCTTCACCGGCTTGCCCAGCGGGCTCTTGCCGCCGGCGTACTGCTCGATGAGGCGGAAGATCAGTTCGCCCTCGCGGCCCGCGTCGCAGGCGTTGATGAGCTGCGTCACGTCCTTGCGCTTGGCCTGCTTGACCACGGCGTTCAGGCGCGTCTTGGTCTTGTCGACCGGCTTGAGGTCGAAGTGCGGCGGGATCACCGGCAGGTTGGCGAAGCTCCACTTGCCGCGCTTGACGTCGAATTCCTCCGGGGCCTGGATCTCGACCAGGTGGCCCACGGCGCTGGTCACGACGTAGGTGTCGTTCTCGAAATGCTCGTCATGTTTGTCGAACTTGCCGGCCACCGGCGTGAGGGCCCGGACGATGTCCTGGGCCACCGACGGCTTTTCTGCGATTACCAAAGTTTTTGTCATCTGAGGGCTCTCTATACTCTGCGGCTTCCCGCGTGCACACGCGCGCACACGCATGTGTGCATATTCAACCTAACAGACTTCGGCGATGCCTTCCAAATCCCCACGCTCCAGCGGTCGTCGCATCCAGACGCGTCGCTCCACCGTCCACGGCAACGGCGTGTTCGCCGTGCAGGACCTGGCGGAAGGCGAAACGCTGATCGAATACAAGGGCCAGGTCATCAGCTGGAAGGAGGCGCTGCGCCGCCATCCGCACGACCCTTCGCAGCCCAATCACACCTTCTACTTCCACATCGACGACGGTCGTGTGATCGACGGGAATGTCGAAGGCAACGCCGCGCGCTGGATCAATCACTCGTGCGAGCCGAACTGCGAGGCCGACGAAGTCAATGGGCGCGTTTATATCAAGGCCCTGAGAAACATCGCCGCCGGTGAGGAACTCAACTACGACTACGGCCTGGTCATCGACGAGCCCTACACCGAGAAGCTGCTGTCCGAGTTTCCGTGCTGGTGCGGCTCCGAGCAGTGCCGCGGCACGCTGCTGACGCCGAAGGACGAGGACGAAGAAAAGGACAAGAAGAAAAAGAAGAAGGCCAAAAAGAAGGCCGAGAAGAAGAAGGCCGAGGCCAAGGAAGCGAAGAAGGCCGACAAGAAAGCCGAGAAGAAAAAAGCGGACAAGAAGGCCGACAGGAAAAAGGCCGAGGGCAAGAAGAAGTCCCGCGACGACGTCCCGTCCGCCGCCGGAGACTGACGATGGGCACGCCGGCCTCCGCTTGGTTCGAAGACCGGATCGCCGCGGCGGTTGCGCCGCTGCTGCCCGGCTTCGCGGTCGAGGCCGTGGCCGAAATCGACTCCACCAACACCGAGCTGATGCGCCGCGCGCGCGCCGGTCGCACCGACCCCGTGCTGCTCGTGGCCGAGCGCCAGACGGCCGGGCGCGGTCGCCTCGGCCGCCCGTGGCAGAGCGCGCAGCAACCCGAGGCGCCCGCCTCCCTCACCTTCTCGCTCGGCATGCCACTGACGCCGCTCGACTGGTCCGGCCTGTCGCTGGCCGTGGGCGTGAGCGTGGCCGAAAGCCTCGACCCGACGGGCGCGCACCAGGTCGGCCTCAAGTGGCCGAACGACATCTGGGTGAACGACCGCAAGCTGGTCGGCATCCTCATCGAAACGGCCATGCCGCAGACCGCCCGGCCCGATGCCGCGCGCTACCTCGTGGTCGGCATCGGCATCACCATCGGCCCGCGCGAAGGCGACGGCATGCGCACGCCGCCTGCCTGGCTGCGTCAGTGGCAGCCCGACGCGTCCGCGCCCGAGGTGCTGCAGGCGTTGGCCGAGCCGCTGGTGCGCAGCGTGCTCGCCTTCGAGGCGCAGGGCTTCGCGCCCTTTGCCGAACGCTTTGCCGCGCGCGACGTGCTGCGCGGGCGCGAGGTGACGCTCAGCGACGGCACCGCCGGCCTGTGCGAAGGCGTGGCCTGGGGCGGCGAGCTGCAGGTGCGCACCGACGCCGGCCTGCAACTGATTTCGAGCGACGAGGTGAGCGTGCGCCCGCGCGGCATGTCTTTCTGAGCGAACGCATGAAGCTGCGCCTGTTCCTCATCGCTCTGCTCGCGGCCAACGCGGGCTACTGGCTGTGGACGCGCGGCGACCTGGCCGGCTTCGGACTCGCGCCCGCTTCGTTCGACGAGCGCGAGCCGCAGCGCATGGCGCGGCAGATCCACCCCGAGTGGGTGCAGATTCGCAAGGAAGCCAAGCCCGCGCCCTGATCCGGTCAGGCGACCGCAGCGCGCGCAAACATGCGCCGAGCATTTGCAGCACCGTGGCTTGCATGGAGCAGGTCGGCACCGAAGTCGAACATGTCCGACACGTCGGTGGCGGTGCGGATTTCCAGGAAGCGCTGGCGCAGCGTGTCGAGCGGGTTCATTCCGAAGGGGCCTCCTCGAAGCGCACGGTGAAGAGCGCGCCCGGCGGATGCTTGCCGGGGTGCGCGTCTTCCAGCTTGACCTGCGCGCGGTGCTGGTTGGCGATTTCTCGCACGATCGGCAGGCCCAGCCCGGAGCCATCGGCCTCGTTGCCGAGCACGCGGTAGAAGGGCTCGAACACCAGCTCACGGTCGGCCTCGGCGATGCCCGGGCCGTTGTCCTCCACCTGCACCAGCTGCACGTGGCCGAAGGGGTCGGCCAGCACGCGCGCGGTGATCACGCCGGGCCGCTCGGGCGTCGAGGGCGTGTAGTTGAGCGCGTTGTCGACCAGGTTGCGCACCAGCTCTTTCAGCAGCGTCGGGTTGCCCTCGACCATCACGCCGGGCGCGCCGGCCTGGGCGCCGTCGTAGCCCAGGTCGATGCGCTTCTCGATCGCGCGCGGCACGGCCTCGCGCACCACCTCGATGGTCAGTCGCGCGAGGTCGCAGGGCTGGCAGTGCGTCATGGCGCTGGTGCCTTCGGCGCGCGCCAGCGACAGCAGCTGGTTCACGGTGTGCGTCGCGCGCACGCTGGCGCGGCCGATCTGCTTGAGTGACTGCTTGAGCTCGTCGGCGTTGGCGCCTTCGCGCTGCGCCAGGTCGGCCTGCATGCGCAGGCCGGCCAGCGGTGTCTTGAGCTGGTGGGCCGCGTCGGCCAGGAAGCGCTTCTGCGTGAAGATGGAGTCGTTGAGCTTGTCGAGCAGCTCGTTCACCGACGACACCAGCGGCACCACCTCGAGCGGCACCGAGGATTCGTCGAGCGGGCTCAGGTCGCCGGGCCGGCGCTCGCGGATGCGCGCCTCGACCACCGACAGCGGCTTGATGCCGCGCACCAGCGCCAGCCAGATCAGCAGCACCGCCAGCGGCAGGATCGCGAACTGCGGCAGCAGCACGCCCTTGATGATCTCGGTGGCGAGCACCGCCTGCTTCTCGCGCGTCTCGGCCAGCTGCAGCAGCGACGGCGGCACGTCGTCGCTGCCGCTGGGAATCCACAGCGAGGCCACGCGCACTGGCTGGCCGTGCACCGTGCTGTTGTGCAGCAGCACCACGTTCGTGCCGGGCGGATCGTCCACGTTGGGCTGCGGCAGATCGCGCTCACCGTGCAGCAGCGTGCCGTGGCCGTCGAGCAGCTGGTAGTAGATGTGGCCGGCGTCGTCGGCGCGCAGGATCTCGCGCGCCGACTGCGACAGCACGAAATGCGTCTGCCCCTCTTTCACCGTGACCAGCTCGGCCAGCACCTTGACGTTGTGCTCCAGCGCGCGGTCGTAGGGCGCGTTGGCGATGCCCTGCGCCACCAGCCAGGTCACGCCGATGCTCACTGGCACGAGCAGCAGCAGCGGCGTGAGCATCCAGTCGAGGATTTCGCCGAACAGGGAGCGCTGGGCGCGCTGGAAGAGCTTCAAGGGAGTTCCTGGCAAGGCGAAAGAACGCATGCGAGCGTGAACTAATACTGCGATTTGCGGCTGTGTCGTTTCATTGACAAGGTGTGACTGGTTGTAGCCTTGGTGTGCAGTTTCTGCAATTCAAAAACATCAGGGAGAAATCATGAAGCAAAAGACCGTGGGCGGCTGCCCCAAGCCGCTCTGGATGGCCGCGACCGTGTTGGCCGCCAGCGTGGGCATGACCGCATGCGGCGGCGGCGGCGGTGGCGGTGGCGGTGGTGGAGGCGGCGGCGGTGGCATGCCGATGCTGCCGATCGCACCGATTCCAGCGCCCGCACCCTCTCCGTCCCCCCCGCCCGCACCGGCCGAGAATCGCGATCCTGTGCCGGGCTCCGAGCCGTCGCCTTCGCTGAGCGCGCCGCAGCCCGGTTCCACTGCTGCAGTGGGCAACGACAGCGAAGGCATTTACGCGGGCGTGCGAGGCATTGCCTTCGTCGGCACCAACGGTTCGTTGGCAGGCAGCTTCCTCGGGGGCACGATGTGGGGTTCGCTGAAGGTCACGGGGCTCGATTGGTCGTTCAACCCGGACACCGAGTTGTATGTTCCGCCCAACGCATATCCGGTGACGGGCTCGGGCACCTTCACGCCGAAGAAGTCGGTGGATGGCACCTACGCCTACGACAACCGCACGCCGTCCGATGTCGGCCCGCTGGCCTACACGATCGAGAACGCGCTGGCGGTGTCGCAGGCGAGCATGGCCGGCACGTGGTCCAACACCGACAGCAGCCCGAGCCTGGGCGTGACGGTGCAGGTCGATGGCCAGGGCGTGTTCACCGGCAGCACGAGCGGCGTGCAGATCGGCCAGTGCACGCTCTCGGGCACCGTCGCCCTGGCGCAGCCCGGCTCGGCCAAGAACATGTACAGCCTCACGCTGAAGGCCGTGAATGCCGCCACGGCCAGCACCAACGACTGCAAGCTCACCCCTGCCGCCACCGGCAGCTATGCCGGGCCGGCCATCATCGGGCTGGTGCCGGCGGGCGTGTACGACAGCAACGGCTACTTCCGCAGCCTCATGTTCCTGATCCGTTCCAACACCGGCGCCACGCTGCTCGTCAATCTGCGCAAGCAGCCCTGACGGCATTGAGCGCGGGCGGGGCACGCTCAACCGGGAATCTTCTCGAGGCAGTAGCCCAGCCCGCGCACCGTCGCGATGCGCACCGGGCCCTTCTCGATCTTCTTGCGCAGGCGGTGGATGTAGACCTCAATGGCGTTAATGCTCACCTCTTCGCCCCATTCGCACAGCCGGTCCACCAGCTGGTCCTTGCTGACCAGCCGGCCGGCGCGCTGCAGCAGCACTTCGAGCAGGCCCAGTTCGCGCGCCGACAGCTCGATCATCTTGCCGTCGATGGTCGCCACGCGGCCGGCCTGGTCGTAGACCAGCGGGCCGTGGCGGATCGCGTTGCTGGTGGCACCCATGCCGCGCCGCGTGAGGGCGCGCACGCGCGCCTCGAGCTCCTGCAGGCTGAAGGGCTTGGCCATGTAGTCGTCAGCGCCGTGGTCCAGGCCCTTGACGCGTTCTTCGACGCTGTCGGCCGCCGTCAGCACCAGCACCGGCAGCTGCGAGCCGCGTGCGCGCAGGCGCTTGAGGATCTCGATGCCGTGCAGGCTGGGCAGCCCGAGGTCGAGGATCAGCAGGTCGAACTCGCTGTGGGTCATGAGCGCGGTGTCGGCCTGCGAGCCGTTGGCCACATGATCGACCGCCGCGCCCGAGGTGCGCAGGCTGCGCAGCAAGGCATCGGCCAGCACCTGGTCGTCTTCGGCAAT
>Ga0308157_10008408_pt1 | contig 11737 bp, 3 predicted proteins | sample PhyBR1_FD_201035 | JGI IMG/M metagenome (GOLD analysis project Ga0308157, IMG submission 201035) | Phyllosphere microbial communities from UC Gill Tract Community Farm, Albany, California, United States - DLSLB.R1 | ecosystem: Host-associated > Plants > Phyllosphere > Unclassified | place: USA...
GAAGACTGGGCCCACGGCGTGAGCTTCGATACTGACGCCATCGACAAGGAGCGCGGCATCATCCTCGAAGAAGCGCGCCTGGGCAAAGGCGCCGCCGACCGCATGGGCAAGCAGATCTATCCGCGCCTGTTCAACGGCTCGCGCTACGCCGAGCGCCTGCCGATCGGCCGCGAAGACGTGCTGCGCAATTTCAAGCCCGAGACCCTCAAGCGCTTCTACAAGGACTGGTACCGGCCCGACCTGATGGCGGTTGTCGTCGTCGGCGACATCGATCCGGCGCAGGCCGAGAAGCTCGTCAAGCAGCACTTCACGCGCCTGAAGAATCCGGCCACGCCGCGCCCGCGCGAGTACGCGGCGATTCCCGCGCGCGCCGACACCGAGGCGTTGGTCGTGACGGACCCGGAAGCCGATGGCAATGCGGTGCTGATCCGCTACCCGGTGCAACCGGTGCGCGACCTGGGCACCGTGCGCGCCTACCGCGAAGAGCTGGTGCAGGGCCTGTTCGCGTCGATGCTCAGCGCGCGCCTGGCCGAGATCTCGCAACTGCCCGATGCACCGTGGCTGGGCGCCAGCAGCTCGCTGGGCAAGCTGACCCCGCGCTACCGCGCCTATAACGCCTCAGCCGCCATCGGCCCGCGCGGCGCGCAGCCCGCCATTGCGGCGCTGGTCCAGGAAAACGAACGGGCGCGCCAGCACGGCTTCGGCGTGCAGGAACTCGAACGTGCCAAGAAAAACCTGATGCGCACCTACGAGCAGGCCTGGAACGAACGCGCCAAGAGCGATTCGGGCACCTACGCCGCCGAATACATCCGCAACTTCCTGCAGGACGAAGCCATTCCCGGCATCGAGACCGAATACCGCTACGTGCAGAACCTGGTGCCCGGCATCACGCAGGCCGAGATGAACGCCTATGCGCGCAGCACGATCCCGCAAGACTCGGGCAAGCTGGTGCTGTACACGGGCGTGGCCAAGCCCGACACGCCTACCGGGCCGCAGTTGCTGGCGGCGGTGAGCGAGGCTGCGCGCCTGCCGGTCGAAGCGTACGATGAAAAACTGCTGGCGGCGCGCCTGATGGAACGCCCGGCGCAACCCGGCACGATCACGCACGAAGAGCACGACAAGGCGCTGGGCCTGACCCGTTTGACGCTGTCGAACGGCGTGAAGGTGATCCTGAAACCCACCGACTTCCTGAATGACCAGGTGGTGCTGAGCGCGGCGCGTCCTGGCGGGCAAAGCCTGTTTCCCGATCAGGACATCCTGAATGCGCGCTTTTCCAATGCGATCGTGGCCAGCATGGGCGTAAAGGATTTCACCCCCCTCGACATGCGCAAGATCCTGGCCGGCAAGGCGGCCGGCGTGACCGTCGGCCTGGGCAGCTACACCGACGTGATCGCAGGCGCCTCGGGCGCCACCGACATCGAAACGATGCTGCAGCTGCTGTGGCTGAAGTTCGCGGGCGTGCGCCGTGACGAAGACCTGTTCCACGCGTATATCGACAAGCAGGCCGAGATTGCGCGCAACGCCAGCGGCCAGCCGGGGCGGCGCTTTGGCGACGCCGTGGTGTCGGCGTTGTTCGGCAATCACCCGCGCGCACCACGCTCGCTCGAGGCCGACGAATACGCCAAGATCGACCTCGATCGCAGCATCGCCATTTTCCGCCAGCGGTTCTCGAGCGCGAAGGACATGACGTTCATCCTGGTGGGCAGTTTCGACGAAAAAGCGATCCGGCCGCTGTTGACCAGCTATCTGGGCACCCTGCCCACGCCCGCGCTGCCGGTGGCCTACCGCGACGTGGGGCTGCGCCCGGTGACGGGCGTGGTCAAGCGCGAAGTACGCAGCGGCACTGAGCCCAAGAGCAGTATCTCGATCAACTTCACGGGTCCGGCTGAATTCTCGGAGGCCGAGCAGCTGCGCCTGTCGGCGCTGATCGAAGTGACCAATCTGCGCATCATCGAGGTGCTGCGCGAAAAGATGGCGATGATCTACGGCGGCGGCGCCAGCGGCGCGCTCAGCAAGATCCCGTACGGGAACTACTCGATCGGCATCAACCTGCCGACCGGGCCGGAAAATGTCGACAAGGTGGTGGCTGCGACGTTTGCCGAAATCAAGCGCCTGCAAGAGAACGGGCCAGACGCCGCCGAGCTGGAGAAAGTCAAATCCGGCTGGATCCAGAACCACCGCCGCTCGCTGCGCGAGAACGGTTACTGGGTAGCCAATCTGCAATCGAGCCTGACCGAAGGCACCGACCCGGCGTCGATCCTGAAGGTCGAGCAGCAGGTGGCCGCGCTGACGGCGCAGGACGTACAGGCGGCGGCGCGGCGTTACTTCGATACGAAGAACTATGTGCAGGTGGTGCTCAATCCCGAAGCGGCGGCCAAGGCAGCCAACGTGGCCAAGGCGCTGCCCGCAGTGCAGCCGCAGCCGGGTCAGCCGGGTCAGCCGGCGCTGCCGGGCACCTGATGGGCCACGCGCGCCGGCGTGGCCTTTCGGGCTGCCGGCGCGCATCGTCTATACTATGCGTGCCCGCAGCGGGCATTCGCCTCCGTACACATCAACGCCGGCGCCAGGCACCATCGGCGCTCTACTGGTAACAATCCATGAGCATGCCCGATCACCCGGTTCACCTGGCCAGCGCCCTGTTGCATGGCGCCCAAGCACACCACCGCGTGATGCCAGCGCACTGAGTCTGCAGCTGTATGCATTCACCCGACGAGTACCGCGCCGAGATCGACCGCCTGCGCAAGACCACCCGCGATCTGGTTGCCATGACCACCCTCCCGGCCATCTGGGGCGACCTGCCGCCGGAGGGGGTAATCGACAGCCTGGCGAGCTTCCTGCTCACGACGCTGGACCTAGACCTGGTCGGTATCCACCTGCCGGGCAAGGGCGAGATCGATCCACTGGACACGATTCGCCTCCGGCGCAACGATGACAATGACGATGATGGGGCGATGCTGGCGGCTGCGCACGCGGCGCTCGACGCCGCCATCGGGTCGGCCGACCCGCATGACATGCGGCCCGCCACCCTGCATGCCAACGACGCGCCGCGGCAGTTCGGCACCGCCCGCTTCGGCATTGGGAGCGAGCTTGGCGTCGTGGTCATCGGTGCGCGGCGCGCCGGCTTTCCGTCCGAACACGAGCGCCTGCTGCTGGGCGTGGCCGCCAACCAGGCCGCCGCCATCCTGCAGCGCCGCCTGGCAGAATGTGCGCTGGCGCGCAGCGAATCGCGCTTCCTGGACCTGGCCGACGCCGCGCCGGCCATGCTGTGGGTGACTGAGCCCGATGGCAAGCTTTCGTTCCTGTCGCGCGCCTGGCACGAATTCACGGCCCAGGACCGGGGAACGAGCCTGGCGTTCGGCTGGACGGCCGCCGTGCATCCCGACGAGCGCGACGCGGCGCTGCACGCCGTCGTCGATGCCAATGCGCGCCGCGTGCCATTCAGCATGGAGCATCGGCTGCGGCATGTCGTCGATGGGTACCGCTGGGTAATTGCGACCGGACAGCCGCGCTTTGCGGCGAACGGCGACTTCCTGGGTTTTGTCGGCAATGTGCTCGACATCAGCGACCGCAAGCGAACCGAACAAGCATTGCACGAGACGCGCGACACGCTCGTGGCGATGTTCGACGCCCTGCCGGTGGGCGTGGCCGTGGCCGGCCAGGACGGCAAGCTGCTGCTGTCGAACCAGGCAATGCACCGCTACCTGCCCACCGGCGTGCTGCCGTCACTGGACGAAGAGCGCTACATGCGCTGGACCGCGTTTCATGACGACGGCCGGCTCATCGAGCGCCGTGATTTCGCCGGCGCACGGGCGTCGCGCGGCGAGCGCGTCGTACCGGGCATCGAAGCGCGCTACCTGGGCGACGATGGCGTCGAGATCTGGACGCAGGTGGCTGCCGTGCCGCTCAAGGGCCGCGACGATGTCACGCGCGGCCATGTGGCGATCGTCACCGACATCGATGCCTTCAAACGCACCGAAGCCGCGCTGCGCCTGGCTGAGTCGCGCCAGCGCGAGCTGTTCGACGAAGTAGCCCGGTCCAACCGCAACCTGAGCGAATTCCTCGCCGTGCTGGCGCACGAACTGCGCAATCCGCTGGCCCCTTTGATGACGGGCCTGGAATTACTGCGCGTGGGGCCTCGCGACCCCGCCGTGGCGGCCAATGTGCGCGACATGATGGAGCGCCAGGTACGGCAACTGGCGCACCTGATCGACGACTTGCTCGACATCGCGCGCGTCACCAACGGCAAGGTGGAGATACGCAAGACCCTCGTCGACCTCAACGCCATCGTGACCAATGCGGTCGAGACCAGCCTGCCGCTGATCGACAAGCACCGCCATGCATTCGACCTGCAGCTGCACGCTGCGCCGCTGCCGGTACAGGCCGACGCCACCCGCATCGCGCAGGTGATCGGCAACCTCTTGACCAATGCGGCCAAATACACGCCCCCTGGCGGCGCGCTGTCGCTGCGCGTGACGCAGGACGGCACCCACGCCCTCATCACCATCACCGACAACGGCGTCGGCATTCCCGCCGCCTCACTGGAATCGGTGTTCGAGATGTTCAGCCAGGTGGGCAGCAACCGCCAGCACGCGCAGGGCGGCCTGGGCATCGGCCTGTCGCTGGTACGCCAGCTGGTCGACCTGCACGGCGGCGCGGTCAGTGCGCACAGCGAGGGCATCGGCAAGGGCAGCACGTTCGTGGTCAGGCTCGCGCTGGACGACGCGCCGGCGACGGCGCCGCCTGAGGAGGTCGCCGCGCAGGGCACGCCGGCTGCGTCGGCACTGCGCATTCTCGTCACGGACGACAATGTCGATGCGGCGGTGACGCTGTCGATGCTGCTCGAGATGGCGGGCCACGCCGTCACGGTCGCGCATGACGGCCAGCAGGCGCTGAATATGGCCGCGCAATGCAGACCGGACGTGGTGTTTCTCGATATCGGCCTGCCGGACATGTCGGGCCACGACGTGGCGCGCGGCCTGCGGCAGATCGCCGGGCTCGAACGCTGCACCATCGTCGCCGTTTCCGGCTGGGGCGCGCAGGACGATCTGGCGCGCTCGAGCGCTGCCGGCTTCGATGCGCACTTCACCAAGCCGGTGGACTCGAGCCGGGTGCTCGATTACCTGGCGGTGGTGGCTGCCAGCATGCTGTAGATATAAGGAGCTATTGGATAATGTGTACCACCGGTGTAACTGCTAAGCTTCGCATCAGATTGGTGTTAGTTACTATCGTAGATAACGTAGGTAGCTTAGATAGCTAAGCCAGCTTCTAATCATCTCGATGGCTGGCAGCAGGTTGATTATGCAGCGAGCTAGACGCTCTTGCGCTTAACAGCTCGGGTCACACTTTTCCCAGAGATCTCATCCGCTGCTGCCTTGATCAAGGTGAGTATTACCTTTGCATCATCAATGCTTTTGCCAAGATGTCGGCGAACAAATTCGGCGGCTGATGCGACAGTCTGGGAGCCATTGATGATGGAGAAGCCACGTACTCTGAACTTCCTAACGTTGTTCCTAGTACCTTTTGGTTGTATCAGGTCACACACTGCGGTAACACGGTTGTTGAGATAAAGAATTCTTTTGGAGCATCATTTAAAGTGATCTTAATCGTCTTTTTTACATCGGACCTGCTGCTTCCGAGAAAGTAACGGATATTGCGTTTAATGGGCCTTTCCATGCGCTTGGTGTAAGGCCGCCAAATTTCTAAGTTGTACAACACCGTAATGGGTGCTTCGTGGATTTTCTATTCTCTCGCACTTATACAACTCGATATCAGTATGCACTGGCGTGTATGCCTGCTCACAAGATGATCGCGGGCAATCGCGGCCGTCCCATATTATTCTACTTGCTTGACTAAACGTTCCTCGTCTAGATTCTCGTTGCCAGATAGTGCCTACAATACATCTTTCGCCATCTGTGAGACACCGTCTCCTGTATATGGCACAACGATTTTGATGTGGCTGCAAGAGTCTAATGCGCTTTCTATGTCAGCCTTACGGTTATAAAAATTTGCATTGAATGCGGTGAAGTCCTGCTTAAGCAGCAAACGAATGCCCTCGCTGAACAGAAGGGCATCTTCCTGCTCGAACTGTTCCGACTCCTTCAGTTTTCCTTGCAATAGATACAACGTTTCCGATGGTCTATGGTAATAAATCGCATCGATCCCTTTGCCCTAAAAGGCATCCACGACAGATGCGGCGGCGGCTTGAGGGGTAAGGTCGAGTAACATGTGCAATGTAAACGCGCTGAAGGCCATGGAAAGCTGATTAGCGGGCCGATCGGCTGAGTTGCCTGCGCCAAGCAGAGGTGGGAGATACCGCACGAATCGTGTGGCCAGTACATTTTTTAGGATAGTCAGGTCCTCCGGGCGTTACGTGAGCTTCAATTCGATATTTAATAGCATTTGCTCAACAACATGCTGCTGCATTTGGACTTCCAATTGTGTAATCAAGTCGTTGCGATGCGCCTCGACCTGCCTCGATAGTCTTTCCGAGCCCGACCTCATACGCTAGGATAACGCCATGCAAAAGCGGATTGCTGCAGGCGAAAGTTCCGCCTCGATCTGATGCGGGTTGAAGTCAACCTCTGAGCCGACGACGGTTGATGCCTGCGCCTCGACCAAGTCGCTTGCTGTACGCCGCTTCAAAACCCGCGCATAGTACTGGCTTTGATACTGCGTCAAAAGCTGTTGCACTATCGACTTTGCTTGTATCAACCAGATTTGACTCAACCTCAAGTGAGCTTGCCGGCTCTTTCGATTCTATTATTTCCGCACATCATGAAATAGGTCACATGAGTGACTTCAGCAACTGCGAAGGCAGGAGTACTTCGTAGACATGAGGCCCGAAACATAACGAAGAGGGACGAACAAGGCAGTCTCCTTTGACCCAAGGTCATCGTAAGTGAGGCGAATCCATAAAAGCGAGCCGACAGTGACATCGGAAATTTCGATAGATAAGTTCCCGGTGACCCAGCGTCATCTCACAAGACCGGAACATAACTTTTTGCTCCACTGATTCAGCGAACAAAAGCGACAACCGACTTCGGCAATATTGCCCAACTAATCAAAAGCCACGATTAACGATGGTAGCCTTAGACGCTCACATGAGTTTATTCAAATAAATATGAATTACACTGCAACCAAAAAATTTAAATATTTTTATGCTGAGCAAATTTTACGCTCAATGTTAAGATTTATTTCTTATAAGTCCAGGGCATCCAACCCGGCGTATTCATTTCATGCCAACGAAGTAAGTATTCTACGTATTCATCAGCCATTCCGTTAACTTTTTCTGCAATAAGATGGGGATTTGGTCGATGCTCATGCCGATATTTCCGTATGTTTTCATATAGAATGTCTCCATCCTCATTCATAAACCCAGGCTCAGAAAAACCGCGTCCAATTCTGTATTCTATTTCTTCAGCCGCATTGAATGGAGACATGATGAGCCACTCTGAATATCCATCCGTTCCTATCATCGGAATTCTCAAGGCCATCTTCCTATGTAAGTAATCCTCAAAGTCGAGCAATTCTCTCTTGCTAATTCCTATTCCAGCCATATCATAGCTGTTAAAAAGCGTGTAAAAGGGATTGGCCGTGTTAGCTCCTTTAACGCGATATCTTGCTTCAACCTGCTGAGTAATCCCCACCTTACAAATGTTCATATGGCGAACATCGATGGCTATATATATCCAAGCAGACTTAATAAGTGGATACTTATCGTAATAGCTCATGTCGAAAAATATTTAAGGATTTTCACAATATCTGCTGCTTAAAAATTAACGTTTAATCGCCGCTGATATACTTCGAGTCGATTTTTAGCCCGATCGACAAAATGCTGATAGAATACAAGCTCTTGATATAACTCGCCATATTGCCGTCCAGTACGTGGATCTTCCAATCTGCCAGTGTTAAAATATCCATCTATAGACGGAAATTTAATCCATCCCGTTGGCATCCTATTTTCGTCCATCGTATCTCCGACAAGGTATCCATAGAACCTCTTAATACGCCCATTCGATTTTGCAGCCAAAAGCCGGGCATATTGGGCCAGATCATTAATATGATCTTGCAGCTCTACTCCTGGCGCCTTGAATTCTATAATAATCGCCGCCCCTTCCTTGTTGAAAATCGCGATATCGGGACGCTTTAGATAGTGCTCTTCATTATTTTTCTTAAATAGTTTTTCTAAACTTTCATCGATATCAGCGTCGAAAAGATTCTTTCCATCCCATTTAATTGTTGATAGTGCCTTGTCAGATGCAATATGCTCATAATAATGGTACTCTTCATTAAGAATCCAGATGTCATGATCTACACTATCCGTGCTATCTTTTCCGGTTGGAAAGAAAATATTGTGAATAATTTTTTCGTGTTCCTGGCGTTTGCCTGGCTCATGTTCTTGGCACGACAACAAAAGCTCGGTGGCTCGCTGGAGAACTTCCAACATGGCAGTCCTTCTCACTACTAACTGCGAAAGATTTGCCATATCCATCTTTTGCAAGCTGCTAGTGTACCTCCAGGATAAATTATTGACCACGTCACGAAAATCACTGCTTCTTGGATCTAACTTCAACAGTGCTTGCTTCATATCGAAGATACTTGATGTGTCGCGCACAATATCGTCCTGAAACTTTTTAAGTACTCGCTTAGCGATATTCTCCTCAGTATCGCCGTAATGTATTTTGATATTAACTGCATCCAGCATTGCCCGCGAAATTCCAAATCTATTTTGAGTTGAATTTAAAAGTTCGTCCCGATTGAAATCGGATGGAGTCAGAATTCTAAATACTGTTTCTTCGAGCGATTCAACAATATCTTCCAGCGAAATTTCTTCAGAAAATTCTTTACTGTTCGTGCATTCTTTAGGAATATTAAACCCATCACGCTGCACGTTAACTTTCTGATCAAGCACTTCGCCTTCGACTAGCAGTAATTCGATCTTCCCATCAATCGGTCGTCGTCGATCTGGAGCAGTTTTCAGAAAATATCTGGTTAGAGATGTAACGATTGCAGAATTGGCACAAAGAGCTACTTCATGCTCAAGCGAAGGACTATCTTTTTCAAATAAGGAGTATCTAGTTAATTTCAATGCATAAAAACTAGCGTCATCTCGATGACTGCAGCGCACGGAAATAGGGATTACCTGGGAAGGCGTGGGAAGCTGGTCAGAACTGATAACCTCGCATACGTCCTCCCCATTTTCGCGCTCTATAATATCTATCGAAAATCCTCCTACGAGGTTTTTCAGTACGATAAACCTTTGTAGAAATGCCGTCTTGAGAAAATGGTGAATAGTGAATGCGGAAAAATCACTACGTAGAGTGGCGATATCGAAAAGAGGCCCGAGTGCTTTCTCTTTAATTCTTTTTAACACTAGACGAGTTCTTACTGTCTCTAAAGTTGGCTCTTTCACAAAATCGCTCTCTGCAATTTCACGCGCTTCGGAATTTACGAAGATCTTGCGACGCCACCTTTCGTTGCCTGAGTTGTAAAAACTATCAATCTCAAGCTGCGAAAAGAAATGGAAGAACTGAATTCTCCCAGCTCCTTTGCACTTTCCAATTCCTTGAATTTGCAGATAATCTTTGTAGGTAGAGTCCTTAGTTACAAACGCTTTAATCTGCTCATCACCAAACCCGGCACCATTATCTTCGCACCAGATTGCTACATCATAGGTATCTGCAATCAACGAATTCCTGACAAACTCGACACCCAACTCAATATGAAGGGGGGGCGTACTTGGCTCTACACTCCGACGAATAAGATACGAGTCAATTGAATTAGATAGTAACTCTTCAAAGACAACATATCGGTTATGGCTTATCGAGGTGTTTTTTAAACCACCATTAATGTCTAGAGTCATCGCGTTTTTTGGTGTTAATCGATTAACACTAAGTATGCCTGCTCTGAGACTCGAATGCAACTTCCATCAACAAAGAGCTCTGGTTAATTGCCAATATCATATTTTTGCTAAAAATGCAAAATTTCTATATTACACGTTGAGGCTCTGTCAGGAGCGGGGGTGCCTACCGTAAACTGCGAAGTGGAGCTGCCCTGACCTGGCGACAAGCTCTAAACAACAGAGGGTATTAGGGAATGTATGCATAGAGGCTGGTGAGACATAGAAGTCTTAGCGTCACCTTCTGCTGGTTGGACCGGAAATTACCGCGAAAGCCCTCCGTTGCAGATCTCATTCGGCGAATTATCGTCCACCGGCTACCACTGATTAGCTCGTTTCAGAATCTTGCCTTCGAAGTAACAGCAGAAGGCGTCTCCCCTGTCGCTACGCAAGGCATGAGCAAGATTGCCCGCTGTCGCGCAACTGGCAGCTAATCTCGTCGCCGATCCCAAGCCTGTAACCAAGCTAGATGCTGCTTCGTCAGTATCTCGCCTTCACTACATCTTATTACGTACCAAGTCAGATTTACGGAAGCCTAGGCATTCGCTTCCCGTATTCAAAAACTTGGCTACAATCTAGCGTATCCAGTCGGCATTCTCCTGGTCGAAGCGTTCGCGCACTTTGTTTAGCACCGTCAGAAGTGTTTTTCCCGAGATATCGTTCAAAATCAAATTCCCGACATACGCAGCGAGATTTGGGCGCAGATAAAGACTATATGTCTCTTTTTAAACTGCCGACCACTGCTCCTTTACCTTAAAACTAAGCCTTCGCGACGATACCGAATATGTTACTAAGTGCAATACTGCGTTCAAGGTTTAAATCTTCTTCTGTTGGGCAGGATCGGCGCCGATAGCCCAAGAGGTGCTCGCTTTAAAGTGCTTTTTGCATGTCGTCGCTGATGTCACATTAAGAAATCTACGAACCTCAAAGTGATGCGGTTTTCATTCACTCGTTAACCATCGCGCAAGAATTTTAGCCGCGTAGGCGTAATGTACAGATAAAACTCACACTCATCAAAGAATTTTTCTCGATTTTTCTATTACATGGATTGCTTTGACACTGCTCTGGAAACTTGACGGTATCTTGATTAACGAATTCATACCACCACTAATACCGCTAAGCTTTCATTAAATCGATATTTTCCAGCGCTGTCCAGTTATGATTTAAACCATTAATTCTTACAGCTGTTTATCGATTACTTAACGGAGTTAGACGTCGCCAGCATGCGCTCGACGTAACGCGCAATCAGGTCGATCTCGAGATTGACGCGCGAACCGGCCGCCAGGTGACGCAGCGTGGTGACGTCGATCGTGTGCGGAATCAGGTTGATCGAGAAGCGGCAGACTTTCTGGCCGCCCTCGTCCAGGTCGTGCACCCGGTTGACGGTCAGCGACACGCCATTGACGACAATCGACCCTTTATAGGCCAAAAATTTGCCCAGCTCGTGCGGCGCATCGATGATCAGTTCGCGCGATTCGCCGACCGGCTCGAAGCTGTGCACAACGCCCAGGCCGTCGACGTGGCCCGACACCAGGTGCCCGCCAAGGCGCTCGGCCAGCGTCAGGGCTTTCTCGAGATTGACTTCGCCGGGCGCGTCGAGGCCCACGGTCTTGTTCAGGCTTTCGCGCGAGACGTCGACCGTGAACCCGGTGGCGCTCTTTTCGGTGACGGTCATGCAGGCGCCGTTGATGGCGATCGAGTCGCCCAGGCCGACGTCGGCCAGCGGCAACGGGCCGGCATCGATGGCAAGACGCACGCCGGCGTCCAGGCCGCCGGCCAGCGGCGCGACGGAAGTGATGGTGCCGACAGCGGCGACGATTCCAGTAAACATACGACGTT
>Ga0308157_10008410_pt1 | contig 11736 bp, 10 predicted proteins | sample PhyBR1_FD_201035 | JGI IMG/M metagenome (GOLD analysis project Ga0308157, IMG submission 201035) | Phyllosphere microbial communities from UC Gill Tract Community Farm, Albany, California, United States - DLSLB.R1 | ecosystem: Host-associated > Plants > Phyllosphere > Unclassified | place: USA...
CCTCTACAAGAACCTGCCCTACCAGCCCTCGCAGCTGGCCCCGGTGGCGCTGCTCGGGCGCGTACCCAACGTGCTGCTGGTCCATCCGGCGTCGGGCATCACCCGGGTGTCGGATCTGGTCGCCCGGGCCAAGGCAGCGCCCGGGCGCATGAACTACGCCTCCAATGGCAATGGCACCTCGCTGCACCTGAGCGCCGAAGTGTTCAAGCGGCAGACCGGTGCCTTCATCACCCATGTGCCCTATCGGGGCTCGGCCGCCGCCGTCACGGCGCTGCTCGCGGGTGAGGTGGACATGATGTTCGACAACCTGCCTTCGTCCATCGGCCAGATCCAGGCCGGCAAGCTGCGGGCGCTGGCCGTCACCACGCCGCAGCGCAGCGCTGCGCTGCCGCAGGTGCCCACCCTGGCCGAGTCGGGGCTGGACGGTTTCAACGTCAGCGCTTGGTTCGGCGTGGCCGCACCCGCAGGCCTGCCGGCGCCCGTGGTGGCCCGGCTCTCCCAGGCCCTGCAAAAGGTCGTGCAGGAGCCCGACACGGTCGCCGCCATCCAGCGCCAGGGCGCCGAGCCTGCCTTCATGGATGCGCCCGCCGCCGCAGCCGCCATGGCCAGCGATGCCGCTCAGTGGAAGCAGGTCGCGGCCTTCGCCAAGATCCAGCTCGACTGACTCCCGCGCACCGTGGGCCTCGGCGCGGGCTGCGGGCCGCAGGGTGCCCAGACCTCCGCGCCCGCGCGAGGCGGCCGCGGGCGCGCTGGGCCGCAGTCACGGCCCACCCGGGCGAGGATGCGCAACGCCGCTGAAGCCCCGGTTCTGCCGGGGCGCACGGTGCGGCGATGCACGCAGAGCATCTGCAGGGCTTGGAGTACAGTCGTCCGGCAGTCCCGCACTGCTATCTTCTCAGCCCCACGCCCGTCCGCTGCCCCATGTCCTCGTCCTTCGCCGCCATCAAACCCACCATCAAGCTGGCCGACCAGGTCGCCAGCGCGCTGGAGGCGGAGATCCGCGCGGGGCGCATCCAGGCGGCCGAGAAGCTGCCGACCGAGACCGCGCTGGCCCAGCAGTTCCAGGTCAGCCGCACGGTGGTGCGCGAGGCCATCTCGCGCCTGAAATCGCGCGGCCTGGTCGATTCGCGCCAGGGCAGCGGCGTGTACGTGCAGGCCCCGGGCATCGAGCCGCTGCAGTTCGGGCTGCCGCATGCGGCTTCGCGCGAGGCGGTGATGCAGATCGTGGAAGTGCGCCGCGCGCTCGAATCGGAGGTGGCGGAGCTGGCCGCGCAGCGCCGCAGTCCGCAGGACCTGATCGCCATCCGCCAGGCCGTTCAGGCCATCCACGACGCCGTGGCCGCCGGCCGTGACGGGGTGGAGGAAGACGTGCAGTTCCACCGCGCCATCGCCCGGGCGGCGGGCAACCCGTTTCTCATCAACACGCTGGACTACCTGGCCCAGTTCCTCCAGGGCGCGACGCGCGTGACACGCGCCAACGAGGCACGCCGCAGCGATTTCTCGCAGGCCGTGACGCATGAGCACGACCGCATCGTGCAGGCGATCGAGGCGGGCGACCCGGTGGCCGCCCGCACCGCCGCGGCCGGGCACATGCACAACGCCCTGGCCCGCATCGCCCAGGCGGACCCCAGCTTCTGGACCCAGTCCGGCGACAGGCTGGCGGAGCCGCTGGTGGCAGCCGTTCCGCCCGGCGTGAAGTAGATCCACCCATAGGCGGGCGCCGCAGGCTCCGAATCGGTCCTGCGCCAATGGCCACGCCTCTTTCCTGGACAGCAGCACCGTGCCTGCCAGCGCCCGGCACCCTTCGCTGGGATGGCACCTCCGGCATGGGTTTACCCCAAGACACGCCTCAATTCAAATTTGTATGATGACCTGACAATACCAACAATTCAGGCTGCGGCGCATGTATGTCGCGGTCGACTTCTGGAGGCATCCCGTCGTGTCAACCGTCGCACTTCTCGCCATCGGCGCTGGCAGCATCGCACTGCTGCTTCTGCTCATCATCCGCTGGCAGGTCCATGCCTTCGTGGCCATGATGCTGGTCAGCTTTCTGGTGGCCTTCGCCACCGGCATGCCCATCGGCGACATCATCGGCACGTTGATCGCGGGCATGGGCGGAACGCTGGGCTCGGTGGCCATCCTCGTGGCGCTGGGCTCCATGCTGGGGCGCATGATCGAGGTGTCCGGCGGCGCAGCCACCTTGGCCAACCGCTTCACCCAGCTGCTGGGGCCCACGCGCGTGCCCATGGCGCTCACCGCCGCGGCGCTGGTGCTGGCCGTCCCGGTGTTTTTCGACGTGGGGTTCATCATCCTGGTGCCCATCGTCTATGGGTTCTGCAAGGCAGCGGGCGTCAACCCGGTCAGGTTCGGGCTGCCCGTGGCGGGCATCATGCTGGCCGCGCACGTGGTGGTGCCGCCGCACCCCGGCATCGTGGGCGGCGCGGCCATCGTGAAGGCTGACATTGGCTGGATCACCCTCATCGGCCTGGCCATCTGCATTCCGCTGGCGGCACTGTCGCAGTACGTCTCGGGCTGGCTCAACCGCAAGGGATATCCCATGCTGCCCGCCACGGCCGAGCAGTTCGCCGCCTTCGGCACCGCAGAGGACAGCGCGGCGCCATCCGAATCCAACCACCGCGCCCCCGGCGTGGGCACCATCATGGCGCTGATCCTGGTTCCGCTGGCGTTCATCATGGCCGGCACCACCGGCGCCACCCTGCTGCCCCAGGGCGACGGGCTGCGCGCGGTGCTGGCCTTTCTCGGCTCACCCATCTTCGCGCTGATGGTGGCCGTGGGCCTGGCGATGTTGCTGCTCGGCCGCAGCCAGGACTGGAACCGCGAACGCACCAACGCCATCATGGAATCAGCGCTGCCGCCGGCCGCCACCGTGATCCTGGTGACGGGCGCAGGCGGCGTGTTCGCCAAGGTGCTCACGGCCAGCGGCATCGGTGCCGCGCTGTCGCAAAGCCTCACCGCCACCAGCCTGCCCCTGATCCTGCTGGCCTTCGTGATCTCGCTGGCGCTACGCGCGGCGCAGGGCTCGGCCACGGTGGCCATCATCACCACCTGCGGCCTGCTGGCCGACGCCATGGCCGGCGGCGGGTATTCGCCGCTGCAGGTGGCCTTGCTCACCGTGGCCATCGGTTTCGGCAGCCTGGGCCTGTCGCACGTCAACGATTCCGGCTTCTGGATCGTGACGCGCTACCTGGGCCTGAGCGTGGGCGACGGCCTGCGCACCTGGACGGTGCTGACCACCGTGCTGGGCCTGGCCGGCTTCGCGCTCACCGCGCTGATCTGGGCCCTGGTGGCCTGAACGCCCCCTTCTTCCAACGCTTCTCTCTCTTCTCTCTCTTCGAGGACTGACACCATGAACCTTCCCACCGTGGGCATCATCGGCCTGGGCGCAATGGGCGCCGGCATCGCCAAGACCTTGCGCGGCAACGGCTTCGCCATCCATGTCTGCGACGTGCGCCCCGGCGTGGCCGAGGCCTTCATAGCCGAAGGCGGCACGGCGCACGCCACGGCGGCGCCCCTGGCTGCGGCGAGCGACGTGGTGGTGTCGGTGGTGGTCAACGCCGCGCAGACCGAGAGCGTGCTGTTCGGCGAGGGCGGCGCCGCAGCCGCCATGCGCCCGGGCAGCACCTTCGTGATGTGCTCCACGGTGGACCCGAACTGGTCCGTGGCGCTGGAGGAGCGCCTCAACGCGCTGGACCTGCACTACGTGGATGCCCCCATCTCCGGCGGCGCGGCCAAGGCCGCATCGGGCCAGATGACGATGATGACCTCGGCCCGGCCCGAAGCCTATGCCGCGGCCGGCGCCGTGCTGGACGGCATGGCCGGCAAGGTCTACCGCCTGGGCGACCGGGCCGGCGCGGGCAGCAAGGTGAAGATCATCAACCAGCTGCTGGCGGGCGTGCATATCGCCGTGGCCGCCGAAGCCATGGCCCTGGGCCTGCGCGAAGGCGTGGAAGCGGCGGCGCTGTACGAGGTCATCACCCACAGCGCGGGCAACAGCTGGATGTTCGAGAACCGCATGGCCCACGTGCTGGCGGGCGACTACACACCGCTGTCGGCCGTGGACATCTTCGTGAAGGACCTGGGCCTGGTGCTGGACACCGCGCGCGCCAGCAAATTCCCCCTGCCGCTGGCCGCCACCGCGCACCAGATGTTCATGCAGGCCTCGACCGCCGGCTTCGCCAAGGAGGACGACAGCGCCGTGATCAAGATCTTCCCGGGCATCACGCTGCCCGCCGGCCAGGAGCCGCAGGCATGACGCGCGCGCTGCTGGGCTGCATCGCCGACGACTTCACCGGCGCCACCGACCTCGCCAACAACCTGGTGCGCGCAGGCATGCGCGTGGTGCAGGTCATGGGGGTACCCACGGCCCCGCTCGGCGCCGATGCCGATGCCGTGGTGGTCGCGCTCAAGTCGCGCACCACGCCCAAGGACGAGGCCATCGCCCAGTCGCTGGCCGCGCTGCGGTGGCTGCAGGCGCAGGGCGCCGAGCAGATCTACTTCAAGTACTGCTCCACCTTCGACAGCACTGTAGAGGGCAACATCGGCCCGGTCACCGACGCGCTGATGGAGGCGCTGGGATGCGACTTCGCCATCGCCACGCCCGCCTTCCCGGACAACCGCCGCACCGTCTTCCAGGGCTACCTGTTCGTGGGCGACGTGCTGCTCAGCGAAAGCGGCATGCAGAACCATCCGCTCACGCCCATGACCGACCCGAACCTGGTGCGCGTGCTGCAGGGGCAGACGCCAAGCCGCGTGGGCCTGATCGACCACGCCGTGGTGGCGCAGGGCGAGGCCGCCATCCGCGCGCGCATCGGGCAGCTGCGGGCCGAGGGCGTGCGCATGGCCGTGGTCGATGCCGTCTCCAACGCCGACCTGCTGCGCCTGGGCCCGGCCTTGAAAGGCATGCCCCTGGTCACCGCCGGATCGGGCGTGGCGATCGGGCTGCCGGGCAACTTCGGCATCGCGCCGGGCGACGAAGCCGCGCGCCTGCCCGCGCCGCAGGGGCTGCAGGCCGTCGTCTCGGGCAGTTGCTCGGTGGCGACCAACCGGCAGGTCATGGAATTCATCCAGTCGGGCCGGCCGGCCCTGGCCATCGACCCGCTGCGCATCGCCGCCGGGGTGGACGTGGCGGCCGAGGCCCTGGCCTGGGCCGACGCGCATCTGGCCCGCGGCCCGGTGCTGGTGTATTCGACGGCCGAGCCCTCGGCCGTGCGCGCGGTGCAGGGCCAGCTGGGTTCCGGCACGGCCGGCGCCATGGTGGAGGCCGCCATCGCCGCCATCGCGCGCGGGCTGGTGCAGCGCGGCGTGCGCCAGCTCATCGTGGCGGGCGGCGAGACCTCGGGCGCCTGCGTGCAGGCCCTGGGCATCGCGCAGATGCGCATCGGCGCGCAGATCGACCCCGGCGTGCCGTGGTGCCACGCCCATGCCGCCGACGCGCCCGACGGCCTGCACATCGCGCTGAAGTCGGGCAACTTCGGCAGCCCCGATTTCTTCACCCAGGCATTCGCCCGGCTGCAGCCATGAGCACCAGCGCCGCCGAATTCCTGCCGGAAGACACGGCCCGCGCCGAGATCTGCCGCGTGGGCCGAAGCCTCTTCGAGCGCGGCTACGTGCACGCCACCGCCGGCAACATCAGCGTGCGGCTGGCGGAGGGCTTTCTCATCACGCCCACCGACGCCTGCCTGGGCACGCTGCAGCCCGAACGGCTGGCGCGCCTGGATGCCGAAGGCCGGCAGCTGTCGGGCGACCGCGCCAGCAAGACCATCGCGCTGCACCGCCGCATCTACGCCGCCACGGCGCAGGCCGGCCAGCCGGCGCGCTGCGTGATCCACACCCACAGCACGCAGCTGGTGGCCTGCTCGCTGGCGGCCGACAGCGCGGCCAGCGGCAGTGCCGCGGCCGGCGGGCGGCTGGCGGACGACGCGGAACTGCTGCCGCCCATCACGCCCTACTTCGTGATGAAGGTGGGGCGCGTGCCGCACATCGCGTACCACCGCCCGGGCAACGCGGCGGCGGCCGAGGCCGTGGCCCGCGCCATCGCTCACCACGCCGCGCAGGGCCGTCGCCTGCAGGCGGTGATGCTGGCGCGCCTGGGGCCCAATGTGTGGCACGGCAGCCCGGCCGAAGCCATGGCCGTGCTGGAGGAGCTGGAGGAAACCGCCCGCCTGCACCGCCTGGTGCCCGATGCCCGGCCGCTGTCCGAAGCGCAGATCGACGAGCTGCGCCTGCGCTTCGGAGCCAGCTGGTAGCCAGGCCCCGACAATCGCCTTGCCGCCATGACCTCGCTACCGCCGCCCCCGCCGCCCACGTCCACCCATCCGGCGCCGCAGCGCGGCGAATGGGCGGTGCCGGACTTCCGCTTCCATACCGGCGAGGTGCTGCCTTCGCTGAAGCTCGCCTACACCACGGTGGGCGACCCCGGCGGCGAGCCGGTGCTGGTGCTGCACGGCACCAACGGCTCGGCCGAGTCGCTGCTCGGGCCGGGCTTTGCCGGCCAGCTGTTCGGCCCGGGCCAGCCGCTGGATGCCCGCCGCTACTTCATCGTGCTGCCCGATGCCATCGGCACCGGCCGCTCCAGCAAGCCTTCGGACGGGCTGCGCACGGCGTTTCCGGCCTACGACTACGGCGACATGGTGGCGGCCCAGCACCGCCTGCTGACCGAGCACCTGTGCCTGGCCCATCTGCGCGCCGTCATCGGCTATTCGATGGGCGGCATGCACACCTGGCTCTGGGCACGGGGCCACCCCGGGTTCATGGACATTGCCGTGCCCCTGGCCGCGCTGCCCACGCCGATGGCGGGGCGCAACTGGATGCTGCGGCGCCTGGTGACGGACTCCATCCGCAACGACCCGGACTGGCAGGGCGGCCACTACACGCAGCAGCCGCGCAGCCTGCAGTTCGCCTCGGTGTTCTACGGCATCGCCACCAACGGCGGCCACCTGGGCCTGCACCAGCTCGCGCCCACGCGCGCCGCAGCAGACGCGCTGCTGGAGCAGCGCCTGAAGGCCGCCTTCGCGGGCGATGCGAACGACCATCTCTACCAGTGGGAAGCCTCCCGCGACTACGACCCCACCGCCGACCTGGAACGCATCACCGCCCGCGTGCTGGCCATCAACTCCGCCGACGACGAGCGCAACCCGCCCGAGCTGCAACTGCTGGAAGCGGCCCTCGCCCGCATACCGCACGCCCAGGCGCTGCTGATCCCCACGGCGGCCGACACCACCGGCCACGCCACCGCCCTGCAGGCGCGCTTCTACCGCGACCGGCTGGCCGATCTGCTGGCCACCGCGCCGCGCCTCTGAACCGCCCCTCATCCGCATTTCCAAGGACTCCGCCTATGCCCCGCTTCGCCGCCAACCTGTCCATGCTCTACAACGACGTGGACTTTCTCGACCGCTTCGCCGCCGCCGCCCGCGACGGCTTCGAGGCCGTGGAATACCTGTTTCCCTACGCCTGGCCTGCGCAGCAACTGGCCGATCGCCTGCGCACGCTGGGCCTGCAGCAGGTGCTGTTCAACGCGCCGCCCGGCCACTGGGATGCGGGCGAACGCGGCATCGCCTGCCTGCCCGGGCGCGAGGCGGAGTTCCGCGCCGGCATCGTCCAGGCCATCGAATATGCGCAGGTCCTGCAGTGCCCGCGCATCCACGTGATGGCCGGCCTGGTGCCGCAGGGCGCCGACCCGGCCACCGTGCGCGCCACCTACATCGCAAACATGCGCCATGCGGCCGAGCAGGCCGCGCCGCACGGCATCCGCATCCTGCTGGAGCCGATCAACGGGCGCGACATGCCGGGGTTCTTCCTCCGCCGGCAGGACCAGGCCCACGCGCTCGCCGGCGAGATCGGCGCGGCCAACGTGCAGGTGCAGATGGACCTCTACCACTGCCAGATCGTCGAGGGCGACCTGGCGATGAAGATCCGCCAGTACCTGCCCACCGGCCGCGTCGGGCATGTGCAGATCGCGGGCGTGCCGGAGCGCCACGAGCCCGACGTGGGCGAGGTGAACTACCCCTACCTGTTCCGTCTGCTCGACAGCATGCGCTACGACGGCTGGATCGGCTGCGAATACCGGCCCGCGCGCGGCGCGGCGCCCCATGCCACGCGCGACGGCCTGGGCTGGCTGCGCCCCTGGCTGCCCGGGCGCGCCTGATTGCTATCATACTGATAGCTATCAGACCTTATCCATCAGGCGCTACAGCCCGATTTGCCTAATATCGATGGGAGAAATTGGCGCTGATGCGCTGGCGCAGGTAGTCGCCCGCGCAGATCGGCGGGTGCCGCTGCGCCGGCCCTGCGATCACCGCGTCTTCATTCGCCTGGGCGAAGAACGCCAGGCTGTAGCGCGCGCCCTGGTATTCGTGCGGCAGCGGGTTGCGCACGCGGTGAAAGTTGCTGGGCAGCGCATCGTCGCTCCAGCGCGTCAGCATGTCGCCGATGTTGCAGGTGATGACGCTCTCGACCGGATCGACCGGCGTCCAGGCACGGCCCTCCATCTCCTTGCCCGGCAGCACCTGCAGGCCGCCTTGGCCGGCACGCTGGAAGAGCAGCGTGAGGCAGTCGAAGTCGGTATGCGCGCCCGCGCGCCACAGGCCCAGCTCATCCTTCAGCGCGGGATCGACAGCGAAGTAGTGCAGCATGCGCAGCGTGCTCTGGTAGGCGGGCAGTGCGGGGTCGTGGGCGCGGGTGAAGAAGTCGGGCGCGAAGCCCAGCTTCCAGGCGAAGCACGACAGCAGCCGCATCGCCACCTGCCAGCACTGCGCCTCGAAGCGCAGCGTGGCCTCCTGAAAGCCCGGCAGTTCCTGCTCGGTCGGCCACAGGCCCGCCATGCGCGGGCGCGTCACCTGGTAGGACTCCTTCTGGTCCGGCGTGCGGGTGGAGGGGCGGATCTGCGCCTTGTGCTCCCAGCCCGCGTTGCGCGCCAGCGGCCATTGCGCCTTGGTTTCGGCGGGTAGCGCGAAGAAGCGCTCGGCCCGCTGGAAGGCGGCGCGGATGTCGTCCAGCGGAATGCCGTGGCCAGTCACCTGGAAGAAGCCGATCTCCACCGATGCGCTCCAGAGCGCCTCGGCGATCTCTTCCTTGCGCGCTTCGAAGTCGGACATGTCGATGCAGCGCACCTCGCGGGCCGTGGTTTCCCGCCCCAGGCCGCCCATGCGGGATTCCTTTTCCAGTTCGGCGATCACGCTCCGGGCGTGGGTGGGGTCGTGGAGAGGCGTCGCAGTGGTGGCCGTGGTGGTGTCGGTGGTGGCGGCAGCGGGGGCAGCGGGGGCTGTCAGCGTTCGGTCGTTCATGGGGAAGGCTCCTAGGGCGGTGACGAAACCTCCAGGAAGCCGGCAGCGCATGCGGGAGGGCAGAACCCACGCGGCGCCAGCGGCTCTTGAAGGCACGAGGCACCAGCCGGGCGCGGGCCGGGCGCTTGCAACGGCGCACGGCACCCCCAGCCGGCTGGCACCGGCTTCAAGAGCAATGACCCGCCGGCCCCGCCGGCCGGACGGGGTCGCCGTGCCTTGGGGCCGAACTGAACGCTTCTACTCTCGCCGATGCGGCATGCAATTCACGGGCCAAGGCGCGTGCACCAAGCCGGCGCAGGCCGGCGGCTTTCGGCCCGGCACGCTTCATGCAAAGGCCTCTGCCGAGTAGAAGCGTTCAGCGCAGCCGGCCATCCACCGCCCGGCAGCGCCCGGAAATTGCTCAGTTCGCACCGATCGCGCAGGTGGCACCACGGCCGCTGCGCGCCGGACATCCGACTGACCTCCACCCTTGCGAGGAGCCTCCGCCATGCAACGCCGCCACTTTCTCTCGTCCAGCCTTTCCGCCACCGCCCTGTCCACCGTCGCCGCCGCCGTGTGCGCACCCCTGGGCCTGGCGCTGTCGCCCGCCGTCCACGCGCAGCGCAGCCTGGTGCCGATCAAGTTCACGCTCGACTTCCGCGTGACCAGCCAGACCGCGCCCTTCTTCCTGGCCCTGGCCAAGGGCTACTACCGCGACGAGGGACTGGACGTCTCCATCGACGTGGGTTCGGGCTCGGTGGCATCCATCACCCGTGTGGCCAGCGGCGCCTACGACCTGGGGTTGGGCGACCTCAGCGCGCTGGCCGAATTCCATGCCCAGAACCCCGCCACGCCGGTGCAGGCCATCTACCAGTACTACAACCGCGCGCCCTTCGTCATCATCGGCCGGCGCGACCGGGGCATCACCGAAGACTTCCAGTCCCTCAAGGGCAAGAAGGTGGCCGCCGCTGCGGTGGAGTCGACCCGCCGCTGCTGGCCCATGGTGGCGCGCTCGCTGCCCGGCGGAGCCGACCTGTTCGAGTGGGTGACCACCGATTTCAGCGCGCGCGACAACGTCATGGTGCGCGGCGACGTGGATGCCGCCACCTACTTCCACGACTCGGCCGTGTCGCTCTTCGCCCGCATTCCGCGCAAGGACCTGGCCGTGCTGGACTATGGCAGCGCCGGCCTGCACCTCTACGGCAACGCGCTGGTGGCGGGCAAGCTGCTGCAGGACAAGCCCGACGCCGCCCGCGCCTTCCTGCGCGCCAGCAACCGTGCGCTGCGCGAGACGCTCGCCAACCCGGAGGCCGCGCTCGGCGCGGTCAAGGCCCGCGAGCCCATCCTGAACCTGGACGTGGAGCGCGAACGCTGGGCCATCACCCGCCAGTACCTGCTGACGGCCGAAACCCAGGCCAGTGGCCTGGGCGCCGTGCAACCCGCCGTGCTGGCGCGCCAGGTGGAGGAAGTCGCCACCGTCTTCAACCTGCCCGCCCGGCCCGCGCCCGAGCGCATCTTCAACGCCGCCTTCCTGCCGCCAGCGGCCGACCGCAAGGTGGCGGCATGAACGCGACCGCAGCCCGCACCCTGGCGGCCGAAGTGCCGCTCGACGAGCGCGACGGCCGCTACCTGCGCCAGGCCATCGCCTTGGCCCACACGGCCCGCGAGCGCGGCAACCGGCCATTCGGCGCCGTGATCGTCGCAGCCGACGGTTCGCTGCTGGCCGAAGCCTGGAACGCCAACGGCGAGACCGGCGACTGCACCGCGCATGCCGAGACATCGGCCATCCGCATCGCCAGCCCGGCGTACGGGCGCGACACGCTGGCCGCGGCCACGCTGTATTCGTCGGGCGAGCCCTGCGTGATGTGCGCGGGTGCCATCTTCTGGGCCAACATCGGCCGGGTGGTCTATGGCATCGACGCCGAACGGCTGCGGTCTTTCCGCGGCGAACGGCAGGACCAGCGCGATGCCGAGCTGTCGTGCCGCGACGTGTTTGCCGCCTCGCCGCACCCCATCGACTGCATCGGCCCGGCGTTGATCGAAGCAGCCTCCGCCGCGCACGTCGGGGCGTGGAAGGCCTGAAGCGCATCGGCTTCTCAAGCCCGAACGGGCTGCAGCGCGCGTATATCATGCGCCTTCCGCTCTTCATTCGATAGCAATCACCGCATGACCTGGCACGCCCGCCTGCAACTGGACTACCGCCGCGAACACGCCCGCACCGTCGCCCGCTTCGAGCACAGCGGGCCGCTGCGCGTGCTGCAGAGCCTCTACCCCGAAGGCGACACGGTCTGCCACAACGTGCTGGTGCACCCGCCCGGCGGGCTGGTGGGCGGCGACACGCTGGACATCGCCCTCACCGTGGGCGAGGGCGCGCACGGCCTGGTCACCACGCCCGGCGCCACGCGTTTCTACCGCTCCCTCGGGCCGCTGGCGCTGCAGCGCACGCATGCGGTGC
>Ga0308157_10008411_pt1 | contig 11735 bp, 12 predicted proteins | sample PhyBR1_FD_201035 | JGI IMG/M metagenome (GOLD analysis project Ga0308157, IMG submission 201035) | Phyllosphere microbial communities from UC Gill Tract Community Farm, Albany, California, United States - DLSLB.R1 | ecosystem: Host-associated > Plants > Phyllosphere > Unclassified | place: USA...
ATGAGCATTTCCGACCATATCGTGGTGATCAACCAGGGCACGCCGCTGGCCGACGGCACGCCGGAGCAGATCCGCGACAATCCTGAAGTGATCAAAGCCTATCTGGGGGAAGCGTAAAATGTTGCAGTTCGAAAACGTTTCCACGTTCTACGGCAAGATCCAGGCCCTGCACGACGTGAATGTCGAAGTGCGCCAGGGTGAGATCGTCACCCTGATCGGCGCCAACGGTGCCGGCAAATCGACCTTGCTGATGACCCTGTGCGGTTCGCCGCAAGCCTACAGCGGCAGCATCCGCTACATGGGTGAAGAGCTGGTGGGCAGGCACTGCGCCGAAATCATGCGCAAGAGCATTGCAGTGGTACCGGAAGGCCGCCGCGTGTTCTCGCGCCTGACCGTGGAAGAGAACCTGGCCATGGGCGGGTTCTTTACCGACAAGGGCGACTACCAGGAGCAGATGAGCAAGCCCAAGCTGTTGCTGCTGGACGAGCCCTCCCTGGGCCTGGCACCGATCATCATCCAGCAGATCTTCGATATCATCGAACAGCTGCGCAAGGACGGGGTGACGGTGTTTCTGGTGGAGCAAAACGCCAACCAGGCATTGAAAATCGCTGACCGGGCCTATGTGCTGGAAAACGGCCGGGTGGTGATGCAGGGCACTGGCGAGCAACTGCTGACCGATCCGAAAGTGCGCGAGGCGTACCTGGGCGGCTAACCTAGTTCAAGGCAGCAACCGCCTCTAAAATGTGGGAGGGGGCTTGCTCCCGATAGCAGTGTGTCAGGCACAGGCCATGTGACTGATATACCGCTATCGGGAGCAAGCCCCCTCCCACATTTTTGCGTAACTTGAAAAAATTCGACTGATTTTGTAACGAACTCAATCCCCCTCTCTCTAGTGGTGCAAGCAGGCAATCAAGCCTGCGCATTCAACCACTGCTGGAGACACACCATGACCACCAAACTGTCCGCCGCCACCCTCGTCCTCGCCCTGGGCTCGGCCCTGAGCCTGTCCGCCCTGAGCACCACAGCCCACGCAGCCGATGACATGCAGAAATGCTTCGGCGTGGCTGAAGCCGGCAAGAATGATTGCGCGGCAGGCGCCGGCACCTCTTGCGCCGGCACCTCCAAAACCAAGGACCAGGCCAATGCCTGGAAGCTGGTCCCCGCCGGGACCTGCACCAAGACCCCAAGCACCACCTCGCCGACCGGTTTCGGCCAGGAAACCGAATTCACTGCCAAATCCTGAAACCCTGTGCAGCCTGAGTACTGATGATGACGCCTACATCCCCTTACACGGTCTCACCGACTCAGGTGCCCGGCCTGCCCTTGCGGGCCGGGCTGGGGTTGAAGATCGAGCACTTTACCCAAGTGCTTGAGACCTGCCCCGATATCGGTTTTTTTGAAGTACACGCCGAAAACTACATGGTGGCCGGTGGCCCGTTTCATCACTACCTGGGATTGATCCGCGAGCAGTACGCGCTGTCGTTGCACGGCGTGGGCCTGTCCATCGGCGGCGAAGGTGCCCTGGATCGCGAACACCTGGCACGCTTGGCGACGTTGATCGAGCGCTATCAACCCCAGTCTTTCTCCGAACACCTGGCCTGGTCCAGCCACGGCCCGGTGTTTCTCAACGACTTGCTGCCGCTGGCTTACGACGCCACCACCCTGAGCCGGGTGTGTGCGCATGTTGACCAGGTGCAGAGCACACTCAAGCGGCCGATGCTGCTCGAGAATCCCTCGACCTACTTGCAGCACCAGCGCTCTACCCTGGATGAAACCGACTTCATCAGCGAGGTCATCCGTCGTACCGGCTGCGGGCTGCTGCTCGACGTCAACAACGTCTACGTATCCTGCATCAACCACCAGCGCGATCCATCGGCCTACATCGACGCCCTGCCCTTGCACGCAGTGGGGGAGATTCATCTGGCCGGCTTTGCCGAAGACACAGACAGCCTGGGCGACCGCCTGCTGATCGATGACCACGGCGCGCCTATCGATAACGCCGTGTGGCAACTGTACGAGCACGTGCTGACGCGGACCGGGCCGGTGGCCACGTTGATCGAGCGGGATAACCAGGTGCCGCCCTTCAGCGTATTGCAGGCCGAAGCCCGGCAGGCTGAAAGCTATTTGTCGCAGGTGGCCCGATGAGCCTTCAACAGGCATTCGCCCACGCGCTGCTGACGCCGGACGCCACCTGTCCGGAGGGCATGTTCAGCAGCAACGGGGCCGACCCGGCGAGTCGCTTCGCGGTGTATCGCAATAATGTCCACAGCGCGTTGATAAACGCGCTCGTCGCCGCCTATCCGGTGACGCGGCAGCTGGTTGGCGATGAGTTTTTCCACGCCATGGCCAGCCTGTATGTCCAGGCTCACCCGCCCACCAGCCCTTTGATCAGCGAATACGGCAGCACGTTGGCAGCGTTTATCCAGCGCTTCGAACCGGCCTCAAGCGTGCCATACCTGGCAGATATCGCTCGGCTGGAGCGCCTGCGGGTTCGGGCTTATCACGCGGCGGATCGCCAGCCGCTGGATCAGCACAGCGTGCTCCAGCAACTGCAAGGCTGCACGCAGCTGGGGCAATTGCGGGTGCGACTGCATCCATCCCTTGAAACACTGGAATCTCCCTACGCGATCGTATCGGTTTGGGCTGCGCACCAGACCGACGGGGTTATCGCCACCTTGAACCCCTGGTACGCCCAAGGCGCGCTGGTCCTGCGCCACGGGTTGGCGGTCAAGGTGTTCGCCATCGACAGCGGCTCGGTGACGTTTATCAACCGCCTCAACCAAGGCGCCGGGCTGGAGTTGGCCATCGCTGACGCCCTTGAAGCCTCAGCCGAATTCGACTTGCACCAATGTCTCACGCTGCTGATCAGCCACGACGCCATTACTCATTTGCATCTGCCACCCAAGGTATCGCCATGAACACTCCCGCTCCATGCCTGATAAAGCGAACCGTCGCACTGTTTGAAAAAATCCCCTACAGCCTGATCGCGTTTATTGCGCGCTTCTCCATTGCCGCAGTGTTCTGGAAATCCGGGCAGACCAAGGTAGAAGGCTTTGCCATTGATGTGATCAGCGGCACATTCCAAGTCGGTGAACCCAAGCTTGCCGCCTCGACACTCTGGTTGTTTCGCAGCGAATATCAGTTGCCCCTGGTGCCACCGGAGGTGGCCGCGTACCTGGCAACCTTTGCCGAGCACTTTTTCCCGGTATTGATTCTGCTGGGGTTTGCCACACGCTTCTCGGCCCTGGCCCTGATCGGCATGACCTTGACCATTCAGTTGTTCGTCTACCCTGACGCCTACCCCACGCACGGCACCTGGCTCGCGCTGTTGTTGCTGTTGCTCGCCAAGGGGCCTGGCCGCTTGTCCATCGACCACCTGATGGCCCGTCGCTTGCGTTAAAGCCGATCCAGCGCCTCGCCGCTGCGCCGGAACCAATCCACCAGGTAATCGGCCAGCACCTGGGTGCGTCTCGGCAGGCCACCCTGGTAGGGATGGACCAGGTACATCGGCATTCGGCGTGTCTGATAGTCGCGCAGGATCCAGCGCAATCGCCCCTCGGCCAACTCCGTCGGCAACACGTAGGACGGCAGGCGGGCGATTCCGGCGCCCACCAGGGCGGCTTTTTTCAGCAGGTTGTAATGGTTGGAGGCAAACGTGCCGCTCACTCGCACTCGCAGTAATTCATGCTGCTGGTGATACAACCACTCCTCACGACCGCTGTAGTGACTGTTGAGCAAGCAGCTGTGCGTCGACAGGTCCGCCGGGGTCAGCGGTTCGCCATGCCGCTCCAGATACGCCGGGCTGGCGCAGGTCACCTCGTGCCAGGCCAGCAGAGGCTTGGCGACCAGGCGTTCATTTTCGATGGTTCCCGCGCGCACGCCCAAGTCAAAGCCATCGCGCGCCAGGTCTCGGTAGCTGTTGTTAAGCTCCAGCTCGATCTGCACCTGCGGATATTGCCGAGAAAACTCCAGCAACAAACCATCGAAGAAGGTTTCGCCCAGCGACACCGGAACGGTCATACGCACAGGGCCGGCCAAATCATCTTTGAGCCGCGCCAACGCCTGCCGCGCGCGTTCTACCTGTACCACCAGCGCTTGTGCCTGGGGCAGCAATGCCGCGCCGGCCGCGGTGAGGCTGAGCTTGCGGGTGGTGCGGTGCAACAGCACCACGGCAAACTGCGCTTCCAACTGGCTGATGCGCTTGGACAACTGCCCTTTGCTGCAGCCCAGCTGTTCGGCCGCCACGGTGAAACTGCCCGCTTCGATCAGCACAGCAAAGGCTGCCAGATCATCCATTTCGCTCATCGATTGTTTCCATTTGAAAACCAAAGGTTGCCTATTAGCGCGTTTATTCGCCTGAAAAGCCACACTAAACTGGACCCAACCACTGTAGGAGCGAGCTTGCTCGCGAAGATCGTCAAGGTTTACGCGGCAAGCCTGACTACACGGCGGCGCTACTGAGCTTTTCGCGAGCACGCTCGCTCCTACCGTTAATTAGCCCAGAGGAACAGCACGATGAAAATCCTATTGATTGGTGCCAGCGGCACCATAGGTTCAGCGGTCAAGGCAGAGTTGGCGCAACGCCACGAAGTGATCAGCATCGGCCGTACCAGCGGCGACTTCCAGGTGGACATCAGCGATAGCGCCTCGATACACAGGCTGTTCGAGCAGACCGGCAAGTTCGACGCCCTGATCTGCGCCGCAGGCAGTGTGAACTTCGTGGCACTGGGAGAGATGAGCGACAGCGATTTCGAACTGGGCCTGCGTGACAAGCTGATGGGCCAGGTCAATCTGCTGCTGATCGGGCGCGAATACGCCAATGACGGTGCCTCGTTTACGTTCACCAGCGGCATTCTCAACCGCGACCCGATCCGTACCGGTGCCTCGGCCGCGCTGGTCAACGGTGCACTGGATGCCTTCGTCAAAGCCGCGGCGATCGAGTTGCCACGGGGCTTGCGTGTCAATTCGGTGAGCCCGACAGTGCTGCTGGAAGCCATGGGCAGCTACGCTCCATACTTTCGTGGGTACAAACCGGTGCCTGGTGCAGATGTGGCGTTGGCCTACGCGAAGAGTGTCGAGGGCTTGCAGACAGGGCAGACCTTTATCGTGGGCTGACCTGCGAAAGAAGGTTCTCGGTACCTGCCACCTTTAGTGCAGGTACCGAGTCGCCCACTCCGCTGCCAAGTCTTTGGGCACGGCTACTCTGAGGCTCCCCCCCACGATCCCTTGAACGTGGCTGGTGTATAAACGGCGACCATCGATATAAAGCGTCATCTGCTTTCCGTAGGCCAGCGTGGTAATGGCTGTGGTACGCGCCTTGGCCTTTTCGCTTAACGTAATGCTGGCCGATACGGTATCCGCATTCGGATTGTGGATACTCTTGAGTTCAAGCGAGATCTCGGTGAAGTCATTAGCCGACGAATACTCCAACCTCGCGGCGTCATCAGCAAACACCGAAACGCTGGCAAACAGCAGTCCATATGCGCTCCATTTACTTGTCATCGCAACGCTCCCAGGCAAAGTCATCAACCCTTGCATACCGCTCCCGTCCTTGCATCAGTAAAGGCTTAAAGGCTGATGTATGCCGCAGGTATTGGTTTCGAGGGGTTTACAGACTTGTGGTGCGGCGCGAGGCTGCGTAACGTGGCGGCACTTGTTTTGGAGACCCGATCAATGCGCGCCGCCCGTACTCTTGCACTGTTTGCCCTGCTGCCCCTGTTCACCGCTTGCCAGATGTTCGAGAGCGAGCCGGCCAAACCGTCTACTGCCGGGCTGACCCGTATGCAGGGTGAGTTGACCGCTGTGGAGGGCAAATTGTTGTTCCAACCGTGCGGCGACAAACGCAACTATGTGGTCAACGACACCGGCGGCACCAGCATCCTGCAGGAAGCCGCGTCCCTGGCCGGCCAGCAAGGCGCGTTGTTTGCCGACCTGCGCGGCAAGTTTTCCGGAGTTGCCAGCGGCACCCAGGGTTCACTCGACCTGCAACAACTCTATCGCGTAGAGCGCTCGACCTCAGCCTGCGACGACCCGGACTTCAAGCGCATGATCCTGCGCGCCAACGGCCATAAGCCGGCCTGGGCAATGAATGTCACAGCCAAGGGCATGGTGCTGGAACGCGAAGGCCAGCCACCGCTGGCGGTGCCCTACGTCGAAGAACAACTGGGCGATGGGCGCTTCAACCTGATGACCGAAGCCAATAACCAGCACATCGAACTGTGGGTGGCGCCCCAGCGCTGCATCGACAGCGTGAGCGGCAGCCTGCAACACATGAGCGCCGAGTTGCGGGTGAACGGCCAGGTGCAGCGTGGCTGCGCGGCGTTTGGCGGCTCCCGGGACGACTGATTGTGCCTTGGGCTGTTTTAACCTGACGGAAAACCGCCTTTGGGGCTTATAATCGCCGGTTTGCAAAACAGCCGGCCTCCTTGCCCGCCGCCTACCGGATCCTGTCATGTTACGAATCACCGAACTCAAGCTGCCCATCGACCATCCCGAGGAAGACCTGCGGCCTGCCATCGTGCAGCGCCTGGGCATCGCCAGTGATGACCTGCTCGACTTCACCCTGTTCAAACGCAGCTACGACGCCCGTAAAAAATCGTCGGAGCTGTGCTTCATCTACACCGTCGACCTGAACGTCAAGGGCGAACCCGCCCTGCTGCTCAAGTTTGCCGATGACCGCAACGTCAATCCCGCGCCGGATGTCAGCTACAAGGTCGTGGGCCAGGCGCCGGCTGGCTTGGTTGAACGGCCGATCGTGGTGGGGTTTGGTCCCTGCGGGATCTTCGCCGGGCTGCTGCTGGCGCACATGGGCTTCAAGCCGATCATCCTCGAACGCGGCAAGGAAGTGCGCCAACGCACCAAGGACACCTGGGGTCTGTGGCGTAAAAGCGTACTCAACCCCGAGTCCAACGTGCAGTTTGGTGAAGGCGGTGCCGGAACCTTCTCCGACGGCAAGCTGTACAGCCAGATCAAGGACCCGAAATTCCACGGCCGCAAAGTGCTGCACGAGTTCGTCAAGGCCGGTGCACCGGAAGAGATCCTCTATGTCAGCAAGCCGCATATCGGCACTTTCCGCCTGACCGGCGTCGTGGAGAACATGCGCGAGCAAATCATCGCCCTGGGCGGTGAAGTGCGCTTTGAACAACGGGTCACGGATGTCTTGATCGAAGACGGGCAGTTGAACGGCGTGGTCATCGACGGCGGCGAGCAGATCCTTTCCAGGCACGTGATTCTTGCCCTGGGCCACAGCGCCCGTGACACCTTCCGTATGCTCCATGAGCGCGGCGTGTACATGGAGGCCAAGCCGTTCTCGGTAGGTTTCCGTATCGAACACCCCCAGTCGCTGATCGACGCGGCACGCCTGGGCAAATACGCAGGCCATCCGAAACTGGGCGCAGCGGACTACAAGCTGGTGCACCACGCCAAGAATGGCCGCTCGGTCTACAGTTTCTGCATGTGCCCTGGCGGTACCGTGGTGGCTGCGACCTCAGAACCGAACCGCGTCGTGACAAACGGCATGAGTCAGTACTCGCGTAACGAACGCAACGCCAACTCCGGCATCGTGGTCGGCATCACCCCCGAGGTGGATTACCCGGGCGGCCCGCTGGCCGGTATCGAGTTGCAGGAGCGCCTGGAGTCACACGCCTACATCCTCGGCGGCAGCAACTACGAGGCGCCCGCGCAACTGGTGGGTGACTTTATCGCCGGCAAACCTTCCACCGCCATCGGCAGCGTGGAGCCGTCCTACAAGCCGGGCGTGTCCCTGGGCGACCTGGCCCTGGCCTTGCCGGACTTTGCCATCGAAGCCATCCGCGAAGCGTTGCCGGCGTTCGAAAAGCAGATCAAAGGCTATTCGCTGCACGATGCAGTGTTGACCGGCATCGAGACTCGCACTTCGTCACCCTTGCGCATTACCCGCGATGAGTCGATGCAGAGCCTGAACGTCAAAGGCCTGTTCCCGGCCGGGGAAGGCGCGGGTTACGCCGGTGGGATTCTGTCGGCAGGTGTCGACGGGATTCGGATTGCCGAGGCGTTGGCGCGGGATATGTTGGGCATCGAAGCCTGAGAACACTGCAGTAAAAAATGTGGGAGGGGCTTGCTCCCTCCCACATTTTGATTTGCGCCCGGTCAGATATTGGCGCGCAGGATAGTTTTGGGTAGCGGATCACCGCGCTCGACACTTGCCGCCACCGCCGCGATCAAGCTCTCCAGCTCATACCCCTGCCCCGCCAACCACGCCTGATCGTAATAGGTCGTGGCATAACGCTCGCCGCCATCACACAAGATCGCTACGATCGAGCCTGATTCTCCCGCCGCTTTCATCTGGTGCGCTGCCACCAACGCGCCGATCAGGTTGGTCCCGCTGGAACCGCCGACCCGTCGTCCCAAACGCCCAGCCAGGTAATGCATGGCCGCCAACGACAAGGCATCTGGCACCTTGACCATTGCATCAATCACCGCCGGCAGAAACGACGCCTCGACGCGCGGGCGACCAATCCCTTCGATTCGCGAACCACACTCCAGGCGCAGGCTGGCGTCGCCGCTCTGGTAGAAGTCGAAGAACACCGAGCGCTCGGCATCGGCACACAGCACGCGGGTGCAATGCTGGCGATAACGTACGTAGCGGCCCAGTGTCGCGGTGGTGCCGCCAGTGCCGGGGCTGGAAATCAACCAACTGGGCTCCGGGTGCTGCTCAAAGCGCATCTGCTGGAAGATCGATTCGGCGATGTTGTTGTTTGCACGCCAGTCGGTAGCACGCTCGGCGTAGGTGAACTGGTCCATGAAGTGACCACCACTTTCCTGAGCCAGGCGTTCGGATTCGGCGTAGATCTGTGTCGGGTCCTGAACCAGATGGCTCTTGCCACCGTAAAAGGCGATCTGCGCGATCTTTTCCTGGGAGGTGGTGGCCGGCATGACGGCAATGAAAGGCAACCCCAACAAGCGAGCGAAGTAGGCTTCAGAGATGGCTGTGGAACCGCTGGACGCTTCGATCACCGGGGCACCTGGCTTGAGCCAGCCGTTGCACAACGCGTACAAAAACAGCGAGCGAGCCAGCCGGTGTTTCAAGCTGCCTGTGGGGTGGCTGGACTCGTCCTTGAAGTACAACTCGATGCCGGACAGCCCAGGTAACGGCAACGGGATCAGGTGGGTGTCGGCGCTCCGCTGGAAGTCCGCTTCAATGATGCGAATGGCTTCGCGGGCCCAGGTACGGTGGTCGCTCATGGTAGGTTCTCTAAGGTTTTCAGCCTTGATCTTAAGATGTTTCCTACACTTGACACAGATACAGTGCCGACTCAATTGGACACACAATTGCTAGTCTTTGACGCATTGGTAACCCAGCTCATCTCTTATAACAAATAAGAATATAACTTTTGTTTTAACAACTAACTGTACGGGTTAGGGTACCCACCTATTGAACCTCAAATGGAGAGCATCCCTTGCCTCTGCGTAGCACTTTCACCCGTTTCTTCCAGCTGGAAGCCGCCAGCGGTCTGTTGTTGATCGCCGCTGCCGCTTTGGCGCTGATCATCAACAACTCACCGTTATCGCACCTGTACAACGCGTTTCTCGATACACCTGTGGTTGCCCAGGTCGGCGCGTTGAAAATCGCCAAGCCGGCACTGCTGTGGATCAACGACGGCCTGATGGCTCTGTTTTTCCTGTTGATCGGCCTGGAGGTCAAACGCGAACTGCTCGATGGTCACCTCTCCAAGCCTTCCCAGGTTGTGCTGCCCGGCGCAGCGGCCATCGGCGGCATGGTGGTGCCGGCGCTGATCTACTGGGCGCTGAACAAGGACAACCCGGCCGCCCTCGCAGGGTGGGCGATCCCGATGGCCACGGATATCGCGTTCGCTCTGGGCGTGCTGGCCCTGCTGGGCAAGCGCGTACCGGTGTCGCTGAAACTGTTCCTGATGACCCTGGCAATCATTGATGACCTCGGCGCCATCATCGTCATCGCGCTGTTCTATTCCGCTGACTTGTCCGGCGCGTCCCTGGCGGGCGCGGGGGCTTGCTTGATTGCCTTGATTGCGATGAATCGCCTGGGCGTGATCAAGCTTGGGCCTTACCTGATCATCGGCCTGATCCTGTGGGTGTGCGTACTCAAGAGCGGTGTGCATGCCACACTGGCCGGTGTGACCCTGGCGTTCTGCATTCCACTGCGCACCCGGAATGCCGAAACCTCACCGCTGCTGACCCTGGAGCACGCCCTGCACCCATGGGTGGCCTACGCCATCCTTCCGTTGTTCGCGTTCGCCAATGCCGGGGTTTCCCTCACCGGCGTGAGCCTGGAGAGCTTCACCCACTCCGTGCCCATGGGCATCGCCGCCGGCCTGTTGATCGGCAAGACCATCGGAGTATTCGGCCTCACCTGGCTGGCGATCAAGACGGGTATCGCGTCCCTGCCCAGCGGCGCCAACTGGGGCCAGGTGCTTGGCGTGGCGATCCTGTGCGGTATCGGCTTCACCATGAGCCTGTTTGTCGGCTCCCTGGCGTTTGTCCCGGGTGCCAGCGAGTTTGCCGGTGAGGACCGCATGGGGATTCTGACCGGGTCGATCCTGGCAGCCTTCATCGGGTATGCGGTGACGGCGATGGCGAGTCGCAAGAAAGAAGTCATTTCATAGTTGATCCAACGGCCAAAAAACCAAAAAGCCGCCTCGACCGAAATCAAGGCGGCTCCACTTCTCAGATCTTAAAGGTCATCAAAGCTGTCCCGCAGGAATACCCATACGTGATAAAGACGCAGGGCATTCACTACGAGGTTCCACGTACGTCGTGCAAACTTAGACATACTCGGCCCTCCAAAGGTTGGGCCTTACCTCCAGCGCACTTACCGGAACACGTGCGCTATTGGACGCAGGTCAATGCATCTTTGAGGCGGCCGGGTTGATGGGCTTCCCGCATCAATCCGGCACGGATTACTAGCCCGTGGCGGTCAGTCCAGAATTCGCGCACATACCCGGCTCACCTGAAAGCGACAAACGCAGAACGGGGATGAGACTATCCAAAATACCGTGCGAAGGTGTAACGAGAAGTGGTCAAATATCCAGTACTGACCACAAGATATATTGCGAGTTTTTGCGGAAAAAGGACCAACAGGAAAGCCTCGGGAATTATCGGTGCGGGACCTGGTGCACCTTGCGCGACGATATAACCAGCGCTAGTATTTGTCAGCAGGTCAATGCATCTTTGAAACTGCTTTCCTGGCTAATAATCGGGACTGCAATAAAAAACCGCCCTACTAAGGCGGTTTTTTATTGCCCATCGATTTCTAACCCGTAAAAAAAACCCCAACCGGTCACCCGGCTGGGGTTTTTCTTTGCCTGCTCGCTAGCGCTTAGCGAGTAACGCGGCTGGTACCGTCAACAGTCATGATGCGTACGCGGTCGCCGATGCGGAAGATTTCATTTTCCTGCACGGCTTGTACGTAGGCGCGCATGCTGCCGTCGTCTTCGCGCACGGTGATTTCCACGCCCTGGGTGCGGGTCAGGCCTTCTTCGGTGGCCGAGCCCAGCAGGCCACCTGCGACCGCGCCGATTACAGCGGTGACGATGCTGCCACGGCCGCCACCGATGGCGCTGCCGCCAACGCCGCCGATGACTGCGCCCGCAGCGCCGCCGATTGGGGTCTTGGTGCCTTCGATTTTCACCGGACGCAGGGATTCGATGGTACCCATGCGCACAGTCTGTACACGACGCGCTTCATCACGGGAGTACGAGTCGCCGGTCAGACTCGAG
>Ga0308157_10008412_pt1 | contig 11734 bp, 13 predicted proteins | sample PhyBR1_FD_201035 | JGI IMG/M metagenome (GOLD analysis project Ga0308157, IMG submission 201035) | Phyllosphere microbial communities from UC Gill Tract Community Farm, Albany, California, United States - DLSLB.R1 | ecosystem: Host-associated > Plants > Phyllosphere > Unclassified | place: USA...
TCCTTGAGATGTTAGCTTTTCATATATACCTTTATCCTTAGTTACCCAAAAACAGTTTTCATTAAGATGGTTGTCAAGCAGCCACTCAAAAAAATATTTTGCATTATCAGAGTAGCTATACCCACCTTGTGCTCCAAATAGCCACAAGTTATTCTCCTCTTTGACTACCAAAGAAGCGCTAAATACTGTCAGAGAATAAAAAATATCTACTAGGTTTTTAAATCTCATATTATATGTTGCCTATATGTTATACGGCTATGCTAAGGGGTAAGCTTAACCTCGCATCTCTCGTTTGATTTGTGTAGTAGAAATCTCAGGAGTTCTTTCTAAATAAACAACTTCACAGTAGTCTTTTAGAAAGTCAAACTTACCTTCCCAGTCGTTGCCTATAACAAAGGTATCTACATGGTACAGCTTGATGTCTTCAATTTTCTGCTCCCAGCTATCCTCAGGAATAACTAAGTCTACAAATCTTATGGCTTCTAACAGCACTTTGCGTCTTTCATATTTAAAATAGCATTTTTTTTGTTTGGAATTCCAGTTAAATTCATCTGTACTCAGAGCAACAAGTAGATAGTCCCCCTGCTGCTTAGCACGGCGAAGTAGGTTGATATGACCATAATGGAGGAGATCAAATGTTCCGTAGGTTATTATGCGTTTCATAGTTTAATCACAACAGAAGGTTAGTATTAGCTATATAGTGAAGCCGTTTATATCTCAAAAGAGGATTTATCTGGGAAGATCCTTTCAAAGCTACTTACTAGCCGCTCAATAACATAGTCTAAATTTTCAGGATCATGATCATTTAGACAGATGATAGGCTTTTTACTAGAGTTTAGCTTACTGAGTACTTCATTGAAAGGTGATTTACCTACTAAGCAGAAGTCACCAAGTAAATGTTTGTTAACTGGGTGAAAGTTATTATTAACTAATTGCCAGTTCCTAAATATGTATTGATTAACATCTAAATCATGGCGGAATTTTCGTAGACTGGTCTCATGTAAAAGTGAGTATTCATTCTCCCAAACTGTATTAAGGGTCGACTTAAGAAATGCATTTGGAAGATGATAATCATAAAAGCCTGTAAACTCGCCCCAAGGTAGTAAAAGAAAGTTAAATAATAGCTGCTTTCTATATTTAGGGTTGAACCATTTTAGAGGGTGTGACTTAAGCATGTGACGCTTATTCTGATATTTATTCATAACTGCACTGGAGTTCAGAACAATTTTGCCAAAACCTGTACCACTAGTAACTTGCATTACTCCTGAATCACAAGGAAGACCATTTTTAAAAAAATCTGAAGCCTTAAGCGGCGCCTTAATGAACATATCGTCATTAAAGTATACGAAATGTTCACTAAGAGACTCTATTTGATGAATATTGAGCTCGATAGGGTGGGAGCTAAACGTAGGAAGATAGTCAGCCGGTATATAGTCTTCATGTTTAACGAAGTTTAGCTTAGGGTGATCTAAATTTAACCAGTCAGGATAATGTCCACAAGTAATCAAGTGAACTTTATTTACCCAGGGAGCATACTTCTCTACACCTCGAAACCAGTATTTGAATAGTCCCCAGTCACGATATCTTTTTTCGGTCGCGTCTTCATAGATACCTGAGTTACTTTTGTGTTCTTGAAGGCTTTTTTGCCATTCTGGATCAGTTGAATCTAGCCATGGGACTACAAAATCTATTGGAAAATTTTTCATCTTTTTATTCACGTTAATTCCAACTATTAAAAAATATCATTAAATACCTTCCAGACTTGTGCATTTTCAAAATCTTAATAAGGATTAAGATTCAAACCCATCTTCGATACACATCTGTAATATATAGATTTAGCAGCCAAGCGTGCTCCAACTAAAGGCAAAGGTTTGTGCGCTGACAACAGTGCAAGCGCTAATGGATTACTATCGTATATAACATTAATAGCTTCTATAAGCTTCTCATCGTATTTGATGATATCGTTTAGATCTAAAACATGATACTCACTTCGAGAAAGCTGCGTCCGATACATATTGATAATATTATTTTTAAACTCTTGACTAAGTGTAGGGAAAATACTCACAGCCAATGCAAACGCTCTAAAATGCTCCACATAAGCATCTGAACTGTTAGTTGTAGATGTAACACTGGTGTTGTTGACTACATAATCGTAAAGAACGTCTTTTAACAGATATACACTTTTAGCTTGTGAAAAACAGCCTATATTTAAAAGCAAATCTTCATTCATTGTTTGACGCCAAGGATAGTATAAATTGAAATAAGGTTGAATAACATGACGTTTATATAACTTATTACAAAGCATCCCTGTACCAAATTCAAATCGGCAAAACTTTACAAAAATACTTTTCTCAACTTTTCTAGATTTTTTAAAATTTAACTTTAGACGGACAAATTTTCTATTTTCATCAACTCGTTCAGTGCTGCATATTACAATATCGGTATTATATTTCTCACCAGCGGCCAGCATTGTTGAGTACATATTAGGTCGTACAAAATCGTCAGCGTCCATAAAGCCAATCCAAGGTGCTGATGACTTTTTGAGTCCAGCCAGCCTAGCTTCATGTACACCCTTGTTTTTATCTAAATGCACGGCCACTATGTTAGTATGCTCATTAGCTAGATTTTCTATTATTTCCCCAGTGTTATCACTAGAACCATCATTAACTATTATTATTTCAATATCTTTAAGACTTTGACCTAATAAGGATTCAATGTGAGGTACTAGCTCTCGACCTGAATTATAAACGGGAACAATGACACTTACTGATGTTTTCATATTTCACTCATTAAATCTATAACAATGCTAATGTACTTTCTTATCATCGAACGGACAGTAATTTTACATAAAATTAGAAGTTAAAATTTATATAAACAGATATTAATAAATTATTGAAGGTATGAGATAGTTAAATTGTTAGCCCTATCTGCTTAAATTTTTTTAACTAATGACCGTCTTTTGCACCCATGTGGTAATAGCAAACCAAACTTATAAACAAGTTTACATTTAAGTACTTGTTCTACCTCAGGTAGTCACGCAATACCTATTTTTGTACGTTTCATTTCACTCTGAATTTGCCTCCACTCTGCACAGAAGCTTTCAATAGGTGCATTGTCGAAACAATTGCCACGACCACTCATCGATCCTATGAACCCATGCTGATCAATGATCTTATGATAAGCATGGCTGCAGTACTGACTGCCGCAGTCTGAATGAACGATGAGCCCTTTAGCCGGTCGTTTGTTCTTAACTGCGACCATCAGCGCACGGCAAACCAAATCTGCGGTCATTCTGGGCCCCATGGCATAGCCGACCAGCGCTTTGGTGAATAGATCTTTCACCCCTGCTAAATACAGCCAGCCCTCCTTTGTCCAAACGTAGGTGATGTCGCTGACCCAAGCTTGATTTGGGCTTTGCCGATCAAACTGCTGATTTAATACGTTGTCATAGACCAGCTTGTTATGGTTTGAGTCGGTGGTCACTTTAAAGCGCTTGTGACGGCGGCATTTAATGCCGTGTTGCTCTTTTATTCGCCTAATCATGTAGCGGCTGATCGTAAACCCTTGCTGGATTAAATGAGCGTGAAGCCTATCAATACCGTAGCGCTCCTGAGTTTGACGATGAGCGGCCTTGACCAACAGCTCGCACTGGTTGCGATGAATCTGCTGATCACTGATACCGCGCTTTGCCCAGTCGTAATAGCTTGAGGGGTTAACGCCAAGCACACGGCACATTCCAGAAATGCTAAATTCCAAAAGGTGCGCTTTGATAAAAGCGTACTTTACGAGCTGTTTTTCGCGAAGTACGCCGTTGCCTTTTTTAAGATCTCGCACTCCTCTTCGGCAACTTTAAGCTGTCGTTTAAGCTGCTTTATTTCTTGAAGAGCTGTCATAAGATCAGGTTCATATTGTTCTGTGCCAATCAGCTTGCCTTGATGGGCTTTGTTGTTCCAGTTTGATAGGGTTTGCATGGCAATGCCAAGCTGCCTTGCGGTTGCTGAAACATTGCCGTTGTTGTCAGCAATCTTTTTAACAGCTTCGGCTTTAAATTCGTCGCTATAAGGGATTATTTTCTTGGTCATGATAAACTCCGATGAATACGCTTAGTTTACCAAGTTTTCCTCTCCAGTTTTGTCAGCATACATCAAGTGGCAAAAATTTCAGCACGCTCAGATTGTTCTCCTATAATTATGCGAGAAGGGTGTAAGTTATCATAAAACGCCTTACCTTCTCTAAGAAATTCAGGAGAAAAAATTATGTTATCAGTACCAAATTTTTGCTTAAGTTGTTCAGTGTATCCAACCGATACCGTAGATTTAATAATCATTACTGCCTGAGGGTTGATAGACAGCACAGTTTCAATAACTGACTCAACACTGTTGGTATTAAAGTAATTGGTTTAAGGATCATAGTCTGTAGGTGTGGCAATAATAACAAATTTTGCCTCAATATAGGCTCTAACTGCATCTAGATTTGCTGTAAAATTAACTGTATGACTGGATAAAAGCTCAATAATTTCTGCATCCTCAATGGGAGATTTCTTGTTATTTAGTAATTCGACTTTCTCTTCGATAACATCTATAGCGACTACTTCATAATGCTGTGCCAATAGCATAGCATTTGATAGTCCAACATAACCTGTTCCTGCTATTTACATTACTTAAGACTCCCTCAAGAGGTATTAACTGACTAAGTTTGGTTAAATAAAGTACATGTTTAATGAACTAGTTAATATATTTCTATCAGCACTTAAAAACATCCTCTATAACTCTAGGGGAGTCTCTATTTTAAGACCCATTGCTATGCTTACTAAAGTTTAGTAATCACACCGCTCCTAGTATAGCTTTAATTTTTAGATTTTAGTTAACTTATTTCGAAAAATTTTTGTAACTTTATAAAAATTAGTTTATTAGTTTTAACTTTAAAGAAGTTTTTATCTTTAATTTCATTACTGCGCTTAATACAGTGGACCGCCCCGACAATATCGGAGACATTTTGTTTAAGTTAGACGGCGACATCTAACGGATTAAGACTCTCATAATACTGCTTTTCAAACTCAAAAGGTGACACATAGCCAATGGCACTATGCAGCCTTTCTTTATTAAACCAGTCTACCCATTCAAGGGTTGCCAGTTCAACATCATTCACACCTTGCCACGGTTTTTTTAAATATTCAATCACCTCAGACTTATAAAGTCCATTCACGCTCTCAGCCAGCGCATTGTCGTAGGAGTCGCCGGTACTGCCAACAGAGGCGATCACGCCGCAATTTGCCATCTTCTCAGTATAGCGAATGGATAGGTATTGAACCGCCGCGGTCGCTATGATGAATTACGTCTTTGGGGTTGTTTCTATCAGCAATGGCTTGATTGAGCGCGGCCATGACCATATCAGTATTCATACGCTTTGATACCTTCCAGCCCACGATGCTGCGAGCAAATACGTCAATGATAAAGGGGGTGTATACCCAGCCGCTTAATGTCTTAACGTAAGCAAAGTCAGCGACCCAAAGCTGATTCGGGCGATGGGCGCTAAAGTTACGGTTAACGAGGTCATCAGCGCGATCTTGGTCATCACGGCTATGGGTTGTGATCTCGCCCTTACCGCGCCAGATGCTTTGAATGCCATGCGTCCTCATCAGTCGCTCAACCGTGCAGCGTGCGATTTCTATGCCTTCAGCCTTCATCTGCCGCCAAACTTTACGAGCACTATAGCGGCATTTGCTGCCCTGCCAGATGCGCTTAATCTCAGCCAGATAAATGTCGTCATTCTGACTGCGCAATGAGCGCTTTTGGGGGCAGCTCTCCAAGTCTTTAGCACGGTAGTAGGTTGATAGGGCAATCGGTAATGCTTTACAGATTGGCTCGACCCCATAAAGTTGCTTATTGTCGTCAATAAACCTAACCATCACTTCGGTTTGCGGCCCGTCTCCGTTTGAGCGAAAAAAGCGGCTGCCTTCATGATGATTTCATTAGCTTGTCTAAGCTCTTGGCATTCACGTTCAAGCGCTTTAATGCGCTCGGCTTGGTTTTAAGCTTAAACATTGGCAGGAATGGTTTGTTCGACGTGCTTTTTATGCCATGACCGCAGGGTCTCAGGGGTACAGCCTATCTTAGGGGCAATGGCTTGAATTGCCGACCATAGGGAAGGATAATCGTCTTTGGCTTCAATGAGCATGCGAACGGCACGGTCTTTGATTTCGGAAGTATAGTATCGTGTTTTCATTGTCGTATTCTCACAGATTATTGAGCCACCGACAATACTGGGACGGTTCAATTCGCCCATATATTGAACTGTGTTATAATGAGGAGCGATTAGCAAAGCACTGCTTTGCAGTGATGCCAGGCAAGAGCTGAGCTTAATTCTATTTGATAGCTGTCTTAGGTTTGGGAGAATCACCATACGTTTAGTTTACTAAGTTTTGGTGTCCGGTTTTTTCAGCATAGATCACTAAAATATTCATTCATAATCCTTTTCATTTTGTTACCTTCTAAATTAGGATACTAAAGTTAAGAGTGTTTAGCCATTTCTCTAAACTTAGCATTATTATTCACAAGCTGCTGATAAGTACCTTGATCGATGACTTTGCCTTTTTCCATTAGATAGATAGTATCGCACTTCTGCACAGTTTTTAAACGATGAGCAATCATGATAATAGTCTTCTGGCCAGTGAAGTCATGAATAGCATCCATGATAATCTTTTCAGTAATACCATCTAAAGCACTGGTTGCTTCATCAAATATCAATACATCTGCTTCATTATAAAGGGCTCGTGAGATTCCAATACGTTGGCGTTGTCCACCTGACAGCTGAACGCCACGTTCTCCTACTTTAGTGTGTATACCTTCAGGCAACTCATTAACAAGGTCTGTTAAATGAGCTAAGTCGATAGCATTAGTTACTTTCTCGTAATTAATTTCATCTGCAGGTATTCCAAAAGCAATATTTTCAGCAATACTACCTTCGCTCAAAAAGATGCTTTGCGGTACAAAGCCTAATAAGTCTTGCCAACCACGCTTATTGTTTTCAGTTATTAAGGTGTCATCAACATAAATTTTACCTTCCTGAGGAGTTAATAATCCCAGTACAATGTCAATAAGAGTTGATTTACCTGAACCTGAAGAGCCTACTATGCCAATGACGTGATTAACTGGGATGGATATTGAAACGCCATTTACAGCGTACATATTTTTATTAGGGTAAGCAAAGTGAATATTGTGAAGGCTTATACCTTTGGTCAGACTAAGATTACTGCGAGATAAGCTCATTTTACTAACCGATTCTTCTTGAGAATTGATTAAATCTTCTTTAACAGACTCAAAAGCTGCCATGTTGCCTTTAATAGTAGTAATACTAGAGTAAATTTGCTGTAATGCAGGTAGTAACTTAAAACAAGCTAGCGCATAAACTGCAAGAACGGGTAATACATTACCGAGATTCCCTTCATGGGTTTTAATTAGAATTAACACTAACCCTATCATAGCGCCAAAGGCCAATAGCTCAATAAAAAAGCGGGGAACTTGAGCTATTGTTTGGTTCAGGCCTTGAGCTTTTGCTTGAATACTACCTTCTAGGCTAAATCTATCTATAAAGTCTCTATTACGATTCAGTAATAGCACATCTTTAATACCACCAAACCCTTCATTCATTAATCTAAAGCGATTGGTAGCAACTGAGGAAAGTCTTCTACCGTTTAATACTAATGCCTTTCTAACAAACTTGTACATCAATAAATAGCCGGACACGAACATCAATAAGCCAACTATAGAAACAATTGGATTGTAAATTAAAATACTAATCGCAATAAAGACAGCTAATACTACCTTAGCATTCATTTGCATTAAAGGCTGAATAATATTATTACTAATTCGGGTGGACTCTGTTGAAACTTGCTTTGTGAGCTGAGCACTGCTGCCATTAGCATGAAATTGCCAACCCTGCTTCATATAATAGTCATAGAGTCTATCGGCAAGCTGTATCCCTATGCTTGATCCATATAAGGCTAATCGCCAAGTGGTGAACATAGAAACTATAGTCGATACTGCCAAAGCAATAAGTACTCCAGTGCCTGTTACAAATAGAAAGTTTATGGGGTCATTGATACCAGACAATCGATACAGCTTTGAATATACACCGTCCTTCTCGAGCAAGCTCATATCACCAACTAGTGCCATAAAAGGAGCAATTGAAGCAATACCTAATAGTTCAGTAAATGCCATTAAAATAACAAGAATCTGAAGGGTATAGAACTTCTTTCTTTGTTTATCGGACAATAAAGAAAATAACTCTCTAATTACACTGAGCATATATATTCAACTATATTTTTAAGATTAATGAACTAACATACCAAGCATTGCTTGATAAATACCTTGAGAGATATTGAAACGGGATATATAGTCTAAAAAGCTACTGGCTTTAATTACATCAGTCTGAATATGGTACACATCTTCGACTCTAAAGTCGCATTAACTTTTAGCTCTTGTCCATCTTGAACAGTATTATTAGCAAGCGCTGATCTAATGCCATTGAATAGCTCAATTAAAATGGTTTAGTCACCTACGGCTACATTATAGACTTGATTAGTCGCTTTGGAATTCTCAGTAGCGACAGCCAACATTTCAGCCTGTATTGTATCATCGATATAATAAAAGTCCCGACTGGCCTCATCATTGCTCTTAACAAATATCGTATCACTTTCAGTCATTGCAGCAGTCCATTTAGGAATTACCGTAACATAAGCTCTGTTTAGATCTCGACGACCAAAAATATTAAAGTATCTTAGACCAACGCTTTTAATATCATATAAGTAAGCAAATACATCAGCATATGGCTCATTAGTGTATTTAATCGCAGCATAAAAAAATAGAGGCTTACCAATTTTTTCTTTTACTTTATAAGGCCCAAAATGGTCCCCATAAATCAAGCTTTTAACTTCAGCATTTCTTGCAGTAATTAACATATTTAGAAGACCTAGGATATTGACTTCACTTGCAGTAATAAGGTCTACCAAAGAACGGAATACTGAACCTAAGGCCGCTTGATGCAGTTTATAGTTAACACTCATACGAGCCTTTTTGCAGTGTACGAAGTTGCAGATATCACAAATAAAGCTAAAGCATTGCCATTGTTCGGCAGGAACCAAACTTTTTACTTCGTTTAGGTTCTTCTGATTGCCGGTAACGAAGTTATTTAGCCTTACTACAGTTTGCTCAAGTTTAAATAAATACTTTAAATCTTACAGAACATATCTCTGCTTACCAAGCGCTCTAATTTATTCCAACTCCTGTTTCCATGAATTGGTTGTGCGCTACTGCCGGTATAATAGCGTTATATTTTTGATGCAATAACGCTCTAACTTTATTAATAGAATTGATACTGCACTCATGTTGTGCTTCCTCTGTATCTATTCAAAGCTCATGAACGTCAACATCAGCATTATGATCACAAATTTCTTTAACAATATTGATAACGTTGGTACTGTAAACGTCATTTTATTCTAATACGCTTTTTAATCATGGTTTTGATAAACTGCGTAGCGACATACTCACCAACACAATCATTTAAGCGTCGTCCTGCTAAAATAATCTAAGAATTATAGCTGATTTCTAGTATTTATAAACCCAGTAATACGGATCAACCTTAATACGGTGCCTATCGACAAGATAAGGGCGGAACGACAAAAAGTTCCATTTTGATCCTGCAACTTTAAGCACTGCTTCTTTATTTATGTTAATTTTATTAAAGATGACCGCAATCTCATCGATAAGTTCCATATTAATATCCCTTTAGATATTTTTAGTTATGGAGGCAATAAGTCGGGCTTTTCATAACCATCAATAGCTGTTGGCACAATGACAATAAAAAAATTGCCGTTGTTAAGATCTGCTAAACTTGAGCTACAATTAAGCTGAGGGGGTTCTGAGGTCTCTTCATCGCTGATCCAGACTTGAGTTCCTCAATAAGCTGACTATATATATCAAATCTTACAACGGAGCGATACTTACCAAATTCAACCCAATATAACCAAGCCCAATAACGGCAATTTTATATTATCAAGTGTTAGCATCTATTATCCTCAGTTTTACTATATTAAATTTATTCTAAGCAGGCTGTGTTTTATAGCCATCCACAAAATACTCAAAACGCTGTTTTAGCCAATCAATATCACTATCACGCGCTTTTTGTGGCAAAGCTGCAAGAGCCTCTTCAAGCTCACTAAGGGCAAAACTATGCTCCATAGCTTGCATAATCAGCGGATGATGGGTCGCCTCCACATTATCATCGCCAATGATCAGCTCTTCATAAAGCTTTTCGCCAGGACGAAGTCCGGTAAATTTGATTTCAATATCGCCGTTTGGATGAGCGTCGTCTTTCGGGATACAGCCACTTAAGAAAATCATCCGCCGAGCTAAATCAACGATTTTGACGGGCTCGCCCATGTTTAGAACGAAAACCTCTCCACCCTTTGCCATTGCTCCTGCTTGAATGACAAGGTTTGCGGCTTCCGGAATGGTCATAAAATAACGGGTAACTGCAGGGTGTGTGACAGTAATTGGTCGACCTTGCTCTATTTGTTTGGTGAATACCGGAACAACAGAACCAGAGGAGCCCAAAACATTACCAAAGCGCACCATGCTAATACAAGTAGTAGATTGTGATTGGCTTAAACCCTGACATGTAAGCTCTGCTAAGCGCTTGGATGCACCCATAATATTAGTTGGGCGAACGGCTTTATCGGTTGAGATAAGCACAAAAGTGGCAACACCTGCTTTGATTGCAGCGCGAGCGCAATGATACGTGCCTTTACTGTTGTTTATTGCCCCTGCAAAAGGGTTAAATTCAACAATGGGAACATGTTTATACGCGGCGGCATGGTAAACCGTTTGAATTTGGTATTGTTTAAAGGTTTTGATTAAATGATCTTCATTGATAACATTACCAAGGATGGCAGTGATTTTAATATCTTTATAATCAGGCTTATTATTTTGTTTTAATAGCAGCTCTTGGTGAATGCTATAAAGTGCAAACTCAGATAGCTCATAAAGCACTAAAGATTTAGGCTTATTTTTAAGGATTTGCCGACAAAGCTCACTGCCAATAGAACCACCTGCACCAGTAACCAAGACACATTTACCAGTGATATTTTTTTGCAACAGTGTTTGATCCGGCTCCACCGTTTGTCGATCTAATACATCTAAAATATCAATCTTGCGCATACTACTGACAGTTACTTGATCATCCGCAATTTCTTGCAGGCTCGGCAACGCTTTGATCTTAATTGAGATATCTGCAAGGCTATCGATAATTTCACGGCGGCGGTTGCGACTGATCGACGGCATAGCTAAAAAGATTTGTGCAATTTCAAGTTTATTGACGACATCAAGAAGCTCATGAGCGGCATAAATACGTTTGCCAAAAACATAAGCTCCGGTTAATTGAGGGTCATCATCAATAAAGGCACTGACATAATATTTATGAGAGTTTTTCAAACCTTCTAATAGCTCACGACCCGCCTCACCAGCACCATAAATCAAGACATTATCATAGCCAGAATAGTCTTTGCTTAACTTCAAGCTTTTGCCCTGACCGCGCATCAGCAGCTCTTTAATGGTCAGCCGGCTATTCCAAAGCCAAATAAAAAACAAGAACAAAAATATGATCGGCGCTGATTTTGGCATATCAGGCATATCATCAAAAGATAAGAGTCCTTCATAAATGACAATAAGAACAAGAA
>Ga0308157_10008413_pt1 | contig 11732 bp, 12 predicted proteins | sample PhyBR1_FD_201035 | JGI IMG/M metagenome (GOLD analysis project Ga0308157, IMG submission 201035) | Phyllosphere microbial communities from UC Gill Tract Community Farm, Albany, California, United States - DLSLB.R1 | ecosystem: Host-associated > Plants > Phyllosphere > Unclassified | place: USA...
GCATCATTGGTAGATTGAGAGAGATTAACCTGATCATTCGGCGAACAAAACTGGTAATCGCCTTTCACTTTGCCACGCTTTTCGAGCACGCGGTTAGCAATAACCTCATTCGCATTCATATTGACTGATGTTCCGGCTCCGCCCTGGATCATATCAATCGGAAACTGGTCGTGCAATTGGCCGGCCATGATCTCATCGCAGGTTTCGCCAATAAGGCTGTTCATCTCTTCGTCCAGCAAACCAAGTTCATAATTGGTTTTCGCGGCCGCCTTTTTTACCATTGCCAGCGCGTGGATAAAATGCGGATAAGACGAGAGAAGCTGCCCGGAAATCTTAAAATTATCTATAGCGCGCTGTGTCTGCACGCCGTAATATGCGTCTGCCGGAACCTGTAGCGTGCCCAGCAGGTCAGTCTCATATCTGAAGTTTTCCATATTTAAATAAGATTACATTTGTTTGATGAAAGAATTAGGGCCAAAATAAGGGATATTATAAAAAGGGACGAATAAAATCGTCCCCTATTTATTTAAATTCTGATAGCTGTTACTTTGCAGCATATTTTTGATTGAGTGCCTGCAAAATCGCCCAGGATTCCGCGTCCATTACGCCGTCATATTTCTCAGGACGGAAATGATACTGAAATGCTTCGATGGTTTTTTTTGTGGCATCATCTACACGTCCGGAGGCTTCTAAACCGTAACCGAGTTTTTTAAGTGCCAACTGGTAACTGTAAATAAATTCTGAATTTCCCGACTGCATTGCATAATTTTCCGGTGTTGTCTGACTCAAGAAACCATCCTTAACAGGCGCATCGTACCACATCCCGATCTGATAGTCCTCATAAAGTTGCTTCCATGGAAATTTCGGGCCGGGATCCTGCTTCCTTGTCGGAGCAATATCTGAATGTGCCAAAATATTGGTTGGTGGTATCATATATCGGTCTGCAATATCCTTTACCAATGCCCCGACTTTTTTTATCTGATGGTTGTCAAATTCCGGAAAAATCTTGATACCGCTAGAATCTACTTTGTAACCCGCGTTCACAATCTCAATGCCGATTGAAGTGTCGTTCAGCGAAGTGTCATTACGCCAAGAACTCACACCCGCGTGGTAAGACCTTTTGTTTTCATCCACTAACTGGTAGATTTCACGGTCGCTGTGGCTGTTCACCAAGTAATGCGAACTCACAGACTGCTGTGTAAGGACTGTAACTGATTTGTCATCGTCCAATGCCGTGTAATGCAAAATGATATATTTCTGGCGGAAATTCTGTGCGACTGCGGGAAAAAAAGACTTTACGATTTTGTATCCAGTAGGGTTTGCTGATACGATAGAGCCATAGCTGATGGTGTTATCGTTTTTTGATGCGTCAGCAATATTTACCTTATAGAAATCATAGCCACTTTCAGATTTAATTGTGGGTTTTGCCGCTGCCGGTTGCGGCGTTTTCGGGGTCGTAGTCTTGGTTGGCTGGTTTGTTTTGGTATTTGTGGATGATTGTTTCACCGGTTTGGTGGAAGCGCATGAATTTATCAATACGGCTAATCCTATGACATATAATGGTTTACGCATTTTCAATTTTTTATTGCAGATTCAGACTCAAAAATACAAAATAAATTACGTAAAAAATTTTGGTTAATGTTGGAAAGTATTCTATATTTGCACTCGCAATTACAGAACAGAAGGTCATTCAAAATATTGCATTTTTGGAGAGTTGCCTGAGAGGCCGAAAGGACATGTTTGCTAAACATGCGTACTGGAAACGGTACCAAGGGTTCGAATCCCTTACTCTCCGCAACAACCAGAAAATATTCGGGGCGTAGCGTAGTCCGGTCATCGCGCCTGGTTTGGGACCAGGAGGTCGCAGGTTCGAATCCTGCCGCCCCGACATTTTTTATCACAAAAAGTTCCTTCGGGAATTTTTTTTTACCCACTAAGGGTGCGTAGCTCAGCTGGATAGAGCATCTGCCTTCTAAGCAGACGGTCCCAGGTTCGAATCCTGGCGCGCTCACTTGAAAATCAGATACTTACATTAACTTGTGAGTGTCTTTTTTTATTAGGTGCATACAATGTGCATATTTCTTGAATTTTAGCTGCATTACTCAGCAAAAAAATATTTCTTTTTTCGGCTACATTTTCTACATCAACTACATACATAGATTCTCTACAACGGTGCTCTGTAACAAGCAAAGCGCCATAAGACTGATAAGTCCCCGGATTCAGGTATATTTTGTTTAGAGAATATTTATCTAAATTACCTCAAACTCGTCATCAAAAAGGTTACATATTTTTTCATGGTTTGATTCAAGGTAACATGAATATTCGTAAGTGTTTTCCGTATCTCTCCACAAAGAACTTATAACAAATATTGAACCTTCAGGATAACCTTGTTCATAGCTCAAAAGCCTAACTCTTGTGCCACTTCTTAGTGCGTGTTTTTTCATTTTTTTCGTTTCAATTAAAACAAAGATACAAACAGGACAACATAAAAGACGTTTTGCTTAATCGACTGAATATTAAAATCCCATTATTTTTTAAAATCTTAGATTTACTACGTTTACTGGTTCCCCTTTCAACCGAACGGGAACAAAAAAAAACAGCCCTAAGGCTGTTAAATCCTGTATGGATAAACAATTTACCAGTTATCATTTAATACTTCCGTGTTATTGAAATCCATTAAATCTATAAATGTCACATCAATTATTTTACCGGCAACTTTTGGAAACCCTTTTCTTACCTCCCCTTTTTTGTTTAAGGCCATCGCTTCCAATGTAGTGTCTAAATCACTGCCAAGCCCTAATCCTGAAGTATACAATGTCATTGTCATACCTTCAGACGCAACATTCCGTATTGTTGCTCTATATTTTCCATCTTTGTATTCTATCTTAAAAAGACCATAATATTTATTACTTTCATTCAGGACAATTGGCGTTCCCATGTATGTATGGCCAGCCTTTCGGTAATTCATAATTAAACCTTTAAACTCACCTGCAATTGTATTTTCATTCTGCTCAGTGATTTTGATATTATTTTTATTCTTTACCGCTGCAAATACCTCATCAAAGGTTTTAGTAGTTTCAAAAACCTTTTGCCATTGGACCTGCCCATCTTGAATTACATAGTTCTCCATTTGTCCGAAACTAAACCCGGAAATAAAGACAAATAATAAAAATAGTTTTCTCATTGTTTTGTGTTTACTTCAAAGTTAGTCAAAAAATACAGCCCTTTTAGGACTGCTTTAAAATTATTCTAAAATCTCTGCATCTGAAAAAAGTGGCCTTTCATGTTCTGCTGTTTGCAGTATGGTTTCAATAATTTGTAGCTGCTCAGGTTTTAAAGATTTTAATTTTTCCTCATTATAAACATTGCCATTTATTTGAATGTAATTATTTTGCGTGGAATTTTGTTTTTTACTCTCTCCTACAAATTCTAAATACAACTTTGCTGCTCTCATGTCTCCATTGATTGCCCCCCTCAGAACCTCACCTAATACCTTTGGAATCATAAATTTAAACTGCTGCTCTATCCCCTTATACAAAGGATTATTTTGAATATCTTTGAAATGCTTATTCACTGTCTGCCTGCTTAAACCGGTGGCCTCCGCAATCCTTGTTTTAGGTGGCATACCTCCGTACTGCTGTACATACTGCATTATTGCATTCATTATATTCATGTTATTAATTTCCCAAATAGCATTGCGCTCAGTTTCCGGCAGAATACCTATTACCTTGTCTAACAGCCTGTCTTTTTTCGCATCTTTGGCCTCATTATAAAAAACGGTAAACCTCTCATTTAACAGAATCTGTTGTCTTTGGGTAAGTTTATTTACATCTGCATTGCTTATTTTGGACTGCTTTAATAACTTATCTACAAACTCAATATGTGTCAACTTTTGTAAACTCTCTTTTGTACTCATGGTAATTATTTTTTTGTTAAAATATAATTCGGGTAATCTATTGCGGTTATGATTTTCTGAATGGTTAATACATCAATTAAATCTGTTACATCATTGCCCTGCAAACCCCGGTTAATTAAATACTGCTTTATATCGGCAACGCTTATTGTTTCCGAACCTTTAAACATCTCTGCTGTCATCTCTGCCAGTTCCTGAACCGGAAACCTCAGCCCGGCTTTTATTCTTTCCTCATAAGTGTATTGCTCATAAGGTTTTTTAATCTTTGGCCTAAAATCTTTTGGGTTGAGGTTAGTTAGTACATCTGCCATATCTGCACCCTGTAACCTCTGCTCAGGTGTGGCGTGCTGCTCTAACAGGTCCGAAAAAATAAACCTTGTTCCGGGCAGTCTTGCTTCAAAATCCTTAGCCTTTCGCTGCCATTCCTGAAAAGTGCTGCCATCTTTGGAAAGGTCCGGAAATACAAAAACATCTCTGCCCTGTAATGCTTTTAACTTTTCAAAACTGAAGCTGCTTTTATTGTAAACCGCTAACCAAATTAGGTTGTTTGGCATCTCAGGACTGCCAAAATACAAAGTGCCATAAACAGCCGTCTTAGGGGCTTCAACCAATGCAACCGGACCAAGTATAAACCTGCTTAATAAATGCTCACCAAATAGGCAGGAAACCCGCTTATCCTGCTTTGTGTAGTCTGCTAACCATTCCGGGAATTGCTTATTGCTGCTGAGGTGTTGTTTTTCAATAATTGAGTGCAGAAAATCTGTTCCTGTGGTGTGGTTCTGTTCATCAAATTGCTTAACCTGAATTGTTCTAACATTCCCGGAAAGGTCTATAAAAGGAAATGTAATTGCACCTGCCCTGTACCCGGTTGTAACTGTACCTAATCTGTACAACTCAATAACTTTTGTAATATCTGCTGCATCAAAAGGAAAATTTACCCGGTGCAGTAGGTTCTGAATAAATGTATTTTGCTCATAGCCCTTTAGCGTATTTTTAAAGGTGCTATAATCGATATAAACCGGCTGCTGTACCTCAGGTTTTTTAATTGGTATTTGTACGGCTGTTCCGTTTCCCTCTGCTGAAAAATATTTTTGCTCATTCTCATTATATTTCAATTTGCAATTGTATTTACTATCCTGCAGAAAGTAAACAGCAACAAAAATTCCTGTCGGTAACTGCTCAAAAGCAACTTTCTTAGGTATTAACATTTCAAATGTTCCCTGCTTAACTAAAAAGGCCTTTGCGGAAATATCTCTAATGCTGTCTGTTATTACAAAATAGCATAATGTTTCCGGTGGTGGTGTTGAGTGGTGGTTGCAACTGGCTTCACGGTCACAACGGCCGTACTGCTCAGGTGCATAAGTCTTGTTCACCTCATCAATATATTTAACAAAAGTTAATTTATTGCAGGCAGGGCAACGGTACTTCTTGCTGCTCTTATCTAATTTATATCTGTAATCCATTGTAAAAAATTTGTTGTTTTTACTGTTGCATTTCCTACACTAACTACACAATGCCGAAAGTGTAGAAAGTGCAGTTTTAGTAATTATTATTTTTTACAGCATTTACAGCCATTCCATAACTTTTGCGCTCAGCAACAAAACCTAAATTTTTTAACCGGTCTGAAAAGGTTTTGAGTGAACAGGCTCTAAAACCGCTGTCAATACAATAGGTTCTGTATTCCGTGAACAGGTCTTTTAATTTTGTTTCCTCTGTTGCTGAGGTTTTATATTCAAAATCTGTTAAAAACATCTGCACGCTGTCACTCTCTAACCTATACTGCTCAACCGCTTTCTGCACGGCAATACTCTTAGTGAATTTCTTCTGCTTCAATAACCGGTGCAGGCCATCTAAAACCCAGTTAAAAACCCCTGAAAGTTCCTTATCAATTATCTTGTTATGCAGCTCACTATCCTGCTCATCTTTTGGTATCGTGACTTCAAAAGGAATTATTACCCAACGTCTAAAAAATGCATTGGTATGCTCAACATCTTTTGGTAACTCATTACAATTGAATATAAATTTTGCATACTGCTTTAGCTGCATCGGTTTACCGTATGGAAGCCGAGCCGGTACAGGTTCACCGGAAACCATTCTTTTGAAATAATTTACCTCCAGTTTACCGTTTATCTCACTTGCATAGTTTACCAACTTATTTGCAACCATTGCTCTGTAATACCCTGTATTGTCTGTAAGTTCCTGTAAAGAATAGCTGCTAACATTCTCATTGCCTAACATCGCATTCACTATCTCAAAAAATACACTTTTGCCATTTGCTCCTGAACCGTACAGAATCAGTGCTGCTTCTAACTTCAAACGTGAACCATGTTTAATGAAGATATAACCTAAGTATTCTGCTAAGACTTGTTGGCTGTCCTTATCCGGTAAAACCCTATCTAAAAACGCTGTAAATATTGGTGCTGTTGCTTTCGGGTTGTACTCAAAAGGCAATTGATAAGTAATGAAATCTGAACCGTCAAAAGGTCTTAACTCAGTACCGGTTTTTGTTATTTCAAAAGTTCCGTTTTTAAGATTTATTAAAACCGTGTCTTTGTCGCTTTCCGGTGTGGGCAGATATGCTGTTGCTAAGAATTGTTTAAATAACTGCTCTCTAAATTGGTAGAATCGTGCTGAAAATTTAGCAACTCCCATTTGTTCTGCTGCCTCTCCCAAAAATTTCTGAAAGTGCTCTTTATCAATTTGCAGCCAGTATGTACCATTGTACAGATAAATAAAATCTTCGTTTTTACATAAGCCCCAGCGGTTCTGCTCTGCTAACTGCAATACATTTTCTACAGATAATACCTGCACGTGCCTTAGTGGAATAGAACCATTTTTGCCTAACTCATCAGCAGGCACTAAACTATAAAAATCCACCGGCTGCACCTCTTTTAAAAGCTTCTGTAAAATTTCAGTATGTGGTATTGCAGCACTTTCTTTTTTCAGGCTTTCAATATGATTTATGATAACCTCAGGATTGCTAAGATTTGCAAAATCAGGCTGTATTTTAATTGCTTTCATTGATATTAGCTTTGTTGGTTAGTAAATAGCTTTTATCACTTGAAAGGAATTGTACGCCCCTGCTTAATGTAGTAGGGCATTGTCCTATGTATGTAACAAAAAGACGTTTTTCATTGACTAACTGCATTTTTAAACGGCAAATGTACTTTTGATTAATTCCCGTTTCTTTCGTGAGTGTGGATGCTGTTTTTGGCTCAATAGCTGTTTTTTCTATTAGTCTGCGTATTGCATCCTGTTTAAATATCCCCTGATAATTTGATACCTCAAAACTTTGTGCAATGGTTTTATGCTCAATCACTTCCGGAAATTTTGAAAGGTTACATAGATAGCTTAGTAACCGCTTTTTATTCGTATCTTGCATCTGTCTTTTATGCTCCGGTGCTGTATTTCTATTTTTCATAGTGCAGCACTTTTTTTATTGTTAGACAAATACAATTCTGCTTCTGCTTCAATCTCAGCAAAAGATTTTTTCTTACCGTTTTTCAGGTACTCCGTTAATTCTGTTAGTGAAAAGTATAGGCGTTTACTCCTCTTCATTACAGGCAGTTCACGCTTAGAAACCTTACTGTAAATTGTAGCTACTGAAAGGTTAAGAAATTCTGCTGCCTGCTGAATGGTTAAAAACTGTTCCGGCTGTTCAGTTTGCTGCTCTTTAGAAATAAGCAACTCTTTTAGTGCGCTAACCTCTTTGGTTAGATTGGTTACCGCTTCAGGTAATTGTTCAAATGATAAATTCATTACAAAGTATTTTTGTTTGTTATACTTTGCAATGATATTAGGGTCTTTTCAGGGCATTTTTGGGTAATGCTCCCAATTTTACGCCTATTCCAATTGTTGGTAGTAGTTTTCTACAGTTTCAGTGAATTGATGAGCAGTATAGCGCTCTCTACTCTCTTTAGAAATTAAGTTTAAAGTATTTAAATTTCCCTTTATAGCACGACTGCAATCTTTGTCGCACAAAATTTCTGAGACAATTTTATACATACTTTCTTTAGTTTTGCAAAAATTATTTAAAAGGTGGGTAAAAAATCCTAAATAATATAACATTGCTACGGCATAGGGCAAACCTTTATTTGAAATTTCTTCAATAATTTTTCCCTTGCTTTTGTCGCTTAATTTCTCAACTTTTTCCAAATTATTAAAATCGTACTCCGCTAATGAGGAATTAAGTTTTTTTGCTTTTGTATCTTTTAGCTGAGGTGCTGCCTGACTTTCAATTGTTTCCTTAATTCTATTGTGCTGTACAGACAATGCAGCAGCATACATTTTTTCATATTCAACAAGGCATTTAACAAGGTGGTAAAAACGAGGTGCAGAACCTATTACCTTTGTTTTGTAACTCTCTCCGTTAAATATATTAAAAAGCATTCCTTTTAATTCTTTTACGCTTTTTTCAGCAAACTGCTCAACCTCATCAATTTCACTCTGAAAGGTCGCTGCTTCAAATTTTGCGTTATACCGGTCAACAACTCTTTTTGCTCCTGCTTCTAAAACTAAGTCCTTAACCTCTTTTTTATAGTGTTCTAAGAAATCCGTAAATGAGGTAAAATTAATATTTTGATATTCAGCTTTGCCGGTTAACAATTGTACGGCCTCTTCTAAACTTTCAACCTTTACAGGTTTATTGGAAATATACTCAACCTCGTTTTCCTCTTCAAAAAATTTAAAGTATTCGTACAACTCTCTGTCTAAATCGCTAAAAAACAAACCAAAAGAAAAGTAACCCTGCCAACGTGTTTTAATCCTGTAAATAATATATTGGTTTTTGGCCTTTTGAATTTTTAATAAATCCTGCTCATCAAAGTTCCGCTGCAACTCTAATAAATCTCCTAAGGCATTAAGGTTAACAATTGGCGTGCTAATATCTGCTATATCATAAAACTCTATTTTCTCCCTAATTGGTACAATTATACCGGCTTCAATAACAGAAAGTTTTTCTAAAAATAAATTCTGCAACATGTCATTTTCTGCTTTATCCTTAAAATGTTTTGTTGGTCTTAACTTATTTTGTTCTGCTCTAATTTCGTTTATCTCATCAACTAAATACTGTTGGCTTAAAAAGTAATCTACCTTAGAATGCAGCCAGTCAATAAAATCAAATAGGTTCTGTACTTTTTCTGTTATCATTTGTCTTTTATGTTTTATGTAGGGAATGTAGTAAATGTACTAAGAAAATAAACTTATTTTTCAGAAATCTAAAAGCAAATCTGTTATTTTCTTTTTGCTGTCTTTTTCAAATCCTTTAAAATAATTCATTGTTGTTTTAATATCGGTATGGCCTAATGCCTCACCTACAAACTCAATACTCATTCCCTTGTTTATTGCAACCGTGCTGAAAGTATGTCTTGCCCAGTAGGTTGTTATTTTCTCCTTAAATCCTAAATCCTTTGCGTACTTATCAAAGTGGTCATTTATAAAACTTATAAAATTCAATTTCTTTTGGCGCTGCACCTCGCTGCTCATTCCTTTTGAAAGTACAGGAAAAACGTAATCTTTTGGGCTTTGGCATTTATTACCGTACTCATCAATTACTTTCCGGGAATAGTCATTTAAATAAACCTCAATTGCTTTTACCTCTGAGGTTGTTTTTTCAGTCTTTGCCCTTACAAAAGATATCTTTTCATCATCAACATCCTTGCAACGTAATTCTATGATATCCTTTACATTCATTCCATTACACAAATAAGAAAAAAACCAAAATGCTTTGGCCTGTTCCTGTTCAGGTGTTTTTGGCGTTCCCTTAAAAAGTATTTTCACCTCATCTGCTGTTAATGCTTTCTTTACTTTTGATGAGGTTTTAATTTTGTATTTATTTTTCCCAAATGGGTAAACTTCATGTGAAATAACTTTCTCTGCAATTGCCTTATTAAAAACCGCTCTTAAATTTCGGGTGTACATACTAACAGTAGTAATGCTTTTATTTTCCTCATTAATACAGAACCTCTCAAACCCCTCTAAAAAGGAAACTGTAATATCTTTAAAATTCAAATTGCTTTTGTTTGCGAACCTGCTAATACAGTTAAATGCATCATTGTAACCCTTTGCTGTACTTATACTGCCCTTTTCTGTAAAATCAGCAATAACTTTCTGAAAGAAAAAGGAAACATTTCTTTTTGTTCCGGTATTACCAAACATTAAACGCTCAAAATCTTCAAAAGTAAATGCAGGCAATTCTTTAGCAACATCTTCTGCTTTCTTTTCTAAGGCGTGCAGCGCTGCTTTATATTCTTTGTACTCAGATTTTACCTTTAAAGTTTCCCAAACATTCTTAAAATCCTTTTCAGTAAAATTAAATACAGTATTATACAGCTTTTGTTTTTTAGTTTCAGGCATAAAAACCCTCAACCGAACCGGAAAAGTTCCATTTTTCTTAATACGTCTCCTATCTAAGACAATTGAAATTATGTACTGCTTTTGCATAGTGAATAATTTTGTATGCACACGGTTGCATAAAATATGCATACAAATATACAGAATAACACAAACTAACCAAATAACAAATAACAGTTAATTCATTTATTTATAGTAGTTTTACAAAGTATTCAGATAGAAACCAAATAACAAATAAAAGGCTAAAAAACTGCCTTCTAAGCAGACGGTCCCAGGTTCGAATCCTGGCGCGCTCACTTAAAAATAGACTGAGATTTTTCTCGGTCTTTTTTTTTGTTTCAATAAGTCATCCCAAAATGTATTTCTTCTAATTGAATTTAAAGTTAGAGCGACAGCTTCGCAGCGTTTATCACTACTTTTTTCTTCAAATTAATGTAGATTTGCACTTCAACATTTGAAAATATGTCGCTGCAGATAAACAGTCTCACCAAAAAATTCGGAACGCAAACAGCCTTGAATAACGTCAGTTTAACAATCGGCAAAAGCGAGATCGTTGGGTTGCTAGGGCCGAACGGGGCCGGAAAATCCACCCTGATGAAATCGATTGTAGGCGCACTGAAAATTGATGAAGGCGAAATCTTTTTCGAAGGCAAAAACATCAGCCAGTATTCTTTGGAGACCAAAAGTAAAATTGGATTTCTGCCGGAAAATAATCCGCTTTATGCCGAGATGTACGTGAAAGAATATCTCACTTTTGTAGCAGAAATTCACGGCGTGTCCAAAGCCAGAATTGAGGAGGTGATTGAACTTGTGGGTATTACGCCGGAAAAAACCAAGAAAATATCACAGCTTTCCAAAGGTTACCGCCAACGCGTCGGCCTTGCGCAGGCGATTTTACATTCACCGGATCTTTTGATCCTTGATGAACCCACAAACGGACTGGATCCCAATCAGATCGTGGAAATACGCAATGTAATAAAAGAGATTGGGCGCGAGAAGACCGTGATTCTCTCAACCCACGTGATGCAGGAGGTGGAAGCGCTGTGCTCACGCGTTATTTTACTGCACAAGGGAAACATCATTCAGGATTCGCCTATCGCAGAATTTAAAGACAAATTTGGAAGCCTCGAAGAAGCATTTGCAGACTACACCACCGAATAGCATAAAAAAAGCCCCGAAAGATTTCGGGGCTTCTATTTTTACCTTCAATTAAAGCTTTTCCAAACTGTCTGAAAGGGAGTTGATGAAATTTTGCAGCGGTTTCTCCACCATCATCTTAATGAACGGATTGAATTTTCCGTCGAACAGCAACTGAACTTCCGTTTGGTTCTCAGCTATCGGATTCATCGTTCCTTTCAGCTCAAAATCAAGATTGGATGCCGCTGATTTCAGCACCACTTCACGGTCAGAGACCTCTGAAATTTTCAGTGCAATTTCAGGCATACCTTTCAGGCTGAATTTAAAACCA
>Ga0308157_10008414_pt1 | contig 11732 bp, 11 predicted proteins | sample PhyBR1_FD_201035 | JGI IMG/M metagenome (GOLD analysis project Ga0308157, IMG submission 201035) | Phyllosphere microbial communities from UC Gill Tract Community Farm, Albany, California, United States - DLSLB.R1 | ecosystem: Host-associated > Plants > Phyllosphere > Unclassified | place: USA...
GACCGGACCGAGCCTCCGCGGTATCCGCTCCTTCGACCACCGACCCCGCGCGCAGCAGCACCCCGCCGGCCGTCCCCTCAGGACCGCACACGACGTTGACGCACGAGTGGATGCCATGGCTGAGGTACACGTAGAGATGCCCGGGTCCGCCCCACATCGTGGCGTTCCGCGCCGTACGTCCCATTCGGGCGTGGGACCCGGGATCGGGCACATCACCGGTGCCCTGCCCGTGATACGCCTCGGTCTCGGTGATCCGCAACCGCACGTCAGCGCCGTCCACGACCGTCCGCAGCTCAGCGCCGAGCAGCCGCGGTGCGACCTCGAGGGGCAGGTCTTCGAGGTCTGACCGCGCAGCCCTTCGCATCAGGACTTCGGAGCCATCTGGCACCACGAAGCATCGAAGCCGGTGAGCGCCACGAGCTCCTCACCGCTTCTCAGATCGAACAGGTGCGTCTCCATGGTCTTCGGCAGCGGCACGAGCATGTCGTCGTACGCGTTGTCGACGAGGTCGGGTGCGACGGTCACGGCGGCGTACTGACCGCTCGGTGACGGGCACGCCTGCAGGATCGCGTTTCCGGATTCGATCTCGAGCAGCGGTTCGGCCGCCCCCTCATCGTCGACGCGGATGATCGACTGCCCGGTGGGCAGTCCGTTCGCGTCGCGCGCGACCACATGGCGCAGGGTCCCACCGGGGAATGGCGTGATCGTCGTCGCCCGACCGAAATCGGGAGAGGATGCCGCGAGAGGAGTCTCCTCGCCGTCGGCCAGGTTCAGCTCGACGATGCTCCGGTCCACGCGTTCGATCAGCGCCGTGTACGTACCGCGCGATACGCCCAGCAGCCGCATCGCGGACCCCATGTTCTGGGCACCGGCGTCGCCGGAGCGATCATCGAGCGACAGCGTGCTGGCGAAGTCGATGAACAGCACGGCAGCAGAATCGGGCACGAACTGCCACTCGGCGACGCTCGCCTCTTCGCCGCCGACCTCCATGACGTGCGGTTCGCCAGCGCCGCTCAGCGGCTGCGTGACCAGCACACTGGCGCGCCCGCTGTCTTCGCTGATCTCGCGATCCGAGTACGTGTACCCGACGAGGCCGCCGCGATCAGAGACCTGCACTGAGCTCACGTATCCGTCCCCCGGGAGGGTGAGCTCGTCGATGTTCTCGCCGTCGCGGTCCATGACGAGAATGCGAGAACCGTCGTCGTCCTCGACGGCCACGACCAGCTTGCTCGCGGTAGCGCGGTAGTCGTTGATGCGCGGATGAGCGAACACCGGGATGCCGTCTCCGCTGAGATCGGCCCGGAAGATCTTGTCGTCTTCATCCGACCGGTTCAGCAGGAATATCTCGGCGGCCGGAGTCGTGAAGGCTGTCTGCAGATCGGCTGACGGCCCGCCGCCCTGCCCAGTCACACCCGCGACGCTGACCGTGTACTTCGTCGCGTCATCGAGGGGGACGGTGAAGCGGATGCCGATGCTGCGCCCCGCCGCATCGACCGTGAACGGCACCGCAGGTTCGACGGTGACCTGGGATTCGTCGATCTGCGCCAGGGACTGGTTCGCGGTGAGCATCACGCGGCTGCCGGAGACCTGGATAGCCTCAGCGGCGTCGACCTGCACCTGGCTGATCCGCGGACCCTGCAGCAGACTGACCACGCCGAGGCCGGCGACCACCAGCACGAGTACGCCGACGACAGCGAGGATCGTGCGCACGAAGCGGCGGTTCGACGGCCGCGCTGCGTCATCGGCCGATGGCCGCGAATCGTCAGTCGACGGCCGAGCCGCCTCCGAAGACGCCTCCTCGGCAGGCTCGGAGATCGAAGGAGCGACCACCGATGGGAGGCCGATCCTCTCTCCTTCTGGGGCACGCGGAATCTCGGGCGGCTTCGGCTCCGCTTCGGGAGCTCCTGCGTCGGCGGTTTCAGTAGATCCAGTGTCGGCGGCTTCGGCAGATCCAGCAGTCTCGGCGGTCTCGGCGACTTCAGCAGCCTCGCGGGCGGCGCGCGCCTCCGCACGGGTCCGCGGCCGCTCGACCCCGGGCTCGTCGTCAGTACTCATACGGGTCCCCGGGCTCATCGATCTCCACGACCGAGGTCGGCTGAACGCGGAGCGATCCATCGGCATCGGCCTTGACCGTGCCGGTGACCTCGATCCACTGACCGGTGCTGAGCGCTCCGGCCTCGCCGGCATCCACAGAGACCGGAACAGCAGCGGGCTGGGCGTCGATCACGCAGTGCGTGATGATCATGCGGGTCAGGTTCACGGCATCCGCATCGCCCGGGGTGACGAACCCGACGAGCGTGACGGGCGATCCGTCGTACGACTCGGGACGCGAGGCGGTCGCGAAGACGCTCGACCACTCGCCGATGCCGAATGACGTCGTATCCGCGACGCCGAGAGTGGGGGTATCGGCTCCCGCGAACAGGGTGCCTCCGGCATCCGCCCGCGACATCGCGAGCTCGACGGACAGCGATGCCGGCGGAAGCACGAGTGCGGCGACGACGACACCACTGGCGACGACTCCGGCAGTGACGGTGCCTGCGAGAGCGAGCGGGCGGCGGGGGGCTTCTGCGCCCTCCGCGTCCTCCGTCGGAGCCGGCGAATGATCGTGACCGTGGTCGGACTCAGCGCCCAGCGGCAGGGCGAACGACCAGATCGCACCGATGATGACCACGACCGCCCCAGCGCATGCGAACCAGATCGATTCCGGGCTGATGTAGAGCGTGAGCTGCCCTGCGACCGCGAGCCCGAGCGTGACGATCGAGATGAGGACAGCCAGTCCGATGCCGAGCCAGCGCGTGCCGACGGCGGACCATCCTGGGGTGTGCGACTCAGCCAAAGACGTTCACCCCGATCCCGATCGCGAACGCGCTCATCAGCACCACGGCGACGATTCCGACGAGGGTGCGGGCGGTGAAGGTCGTGCGCAGCAGCGCGAGCATCTTGATGTCGACGAGCGGGCCGACCAGCAGGAACGCGATCAGCGCACCTGACGAGAAGGTCGACGCGAACGACAGCGCGAAGAATGCGTCGACGTTCGAGCAGATGGCGACGGTCATCGCCAGCGCCATCATCGCCACGATCGACAGGACGGGATTCGACCCGATGGCGAGCAGCATGTCGCGCGGAACCAGCACCTGCACGGCTCCGGCGAGCGCCGAGCCGATCACCAGAGCCGGCATCACGGCGCGCAGCTCGATGATGAACTGAGTGAGGCTGCGGCGGATGGGAGTGCCGTGCTCGTGCGTCACCCGCTCGCAGGTCGCGGTGAACTGACGGGTGAGCATGGCGTCGGGATCGGGGTGGCGGCTGTAGATCCAGCCGATGAGGTTGGCGATCAGGTAGCCGCCGACGAGACGGATGACGAGGATACCGCCGTCGAAGCCGAACGCAGCATGCGTGGTGATGATGACGATCGGGTTCACGATGGGGGCGGCGATGAGGAAGGTCATCGCCTCTGCGGGTGCCAGGCCGCGCATCATGAGCCCGCGGGCGAACGGCACGTTGCCGCACTCGCACACGGGGATCAGCATCCCGAGCAGCGACAGCACGGCACGTCTGCCCCAGCCGCTGCTGGGCAGCCAGCGCTGGATGAGATCGGGCGGAAGCCACACCTGCACGACGATCGAGAGCACCACGCCGAGCACGACGAACGGCAGCGCTTCGATGAGAACGCTGAGCGCGAGAGTGAGGCCGTCCTGAGCCCGGGTGGGCAGTGCGTCCTGGAACAGGGTCGGAGCGAACCGGTCGACCAGAACCAGCGCGGCGATGACGACGACGCCGAGCGCCACACCTATCCACGGCGAGCGACGCGGCCGCGAGTCACGGCTGCCGTTCCCGGAGCCTGTCGAAGCGTGCGCCCTGGTCGCCGTGCTCACGCCGACCCTTGAGCGGCGGCGCGTCGATTGGCGCACGGCGTGCACAGGCCGAAGATGTCGACGACGTGCTCTGCCTCGCTGAAGCCGTGCAGTGCGGCGGTGCGCTGGGCCCAGGCTTCGACATCCTTCGCCTCGATCTCGACGGTCAGACCGCAGGACCGGCAGATCAGGTGGTGGTGGTGACCCTCTGTGCTGCACGCCCGGTAGAGCGCTTCGCCCTCAGGACTCTGCAGGGAATCAGCGTCGCCGGATGACGCCAGACCCGCCAACGCGCGATAGACCGTCGCCAGACCGATTCCGGTGTTCTCATCGCGAAGCGTTGCGTGAAGGCTCTGCGCGCTCACGAAACCGCGAGCGTCGGCGAGCGCTTCGCGCACGCGTTCGCGCTGCCAGGTGTTCCGCTGAGCCATGCCCTTGATTCTAGGCCGCTCGGCTTGAGGCGGGCTGGGCAGTCGCGGGTCCCCCGGATCGGCGAGTCGCCACCGCCCGTTCCCCGGGCGATGCGAGAAGAGTTTCGCGGGTTCCTCGGACCGCGGGCCCGTGAAATCCTTCTCCCATCCGCACGCAGGTCGGGATCGGGTGCCCGCCGGGTGCGTCAGCGTCGCACACGGCCGCGGATGCGCTGCACGATCCAGCATCCGGCGTAGATGAGGAACGAGATCGTCGTGATGTACGGGCTCACCGGCAGAGTTCCGGCGAGGGCGAGCAGGATGCCGCCGACGGCCGAGACGAAGCCGAACAGGGCCGCGAGCAGCGGGACTGCGAGCGGCCCAGCGGTTACGCGCATCGCGGCTGCGGCTGGCGTCACCAGCAGCGCCATCACCAGCAGTGCTCCGATGATGTGCACGCTGACGGCGACGATGAGTCCGAGCAGCACCATGAACGCCAGGCTCACGAATCGGGTCGGGATGCCGCGGGCGGATGCCGCGACCGCGTCGAGCGAGTCGAACCGCAGTGGGTTCCACATCAGCAGAAGTCCGACGAGGACGACCACGCTGATGCCGATCAACCAGCCGAGATCGGGGCTCGATACCGAGACGATCTGCCCTGTGAGCAGACTGAAGCGGTTGGCGCTCCGCCCGTCGTAGAGCGACAGGAACAGGATGCCGAGCCCTAGGCCGAACGGCATGAGCACGCCGACGATCGAGTTGCGGTCTCGCGCCTTGGATCCGAGGATGCCGATGAGGATCGCGGCGACCAACGCGCCCCCGAGCGAGCCGGCGACCACGCTTCCGCCGAACAGGAGCGCCGCCGCGGCACCGGCGAACGACAGCTCGCTCACGCCGTGGACGGCGAAGGCGAGGTCGCGCTGCATCACGAAGACTCCGATGAGCCCTCCGACGATGCCGAGCACGGCACCGGCGATGATCGAGTTGGCCAGCAGGGCCACGAGCGCGCCGTAGTCCTGGAAGGAGAAGATGTCGCTCCAGTCGAACATCGGGGCGATCATGCTTCGTCCTCGTCGTGATCGTGGTGCGGCGCGGCATCCGGAGCACCGACGACGACCAGTCGGTCACCAGCGCGCAGCACGAACACGGGCGTGCCGTACAGATCGGTGAGCACGCGGCTCTGCAGCACCTCATCCGGGGTGCCGAGCACGAACCTGCCGCCTGCGATGTACAGGATGCGGTCGACTCTGCCGAGGATCGGATTGATGTCGTGGGTGACGAACAGCACTGCGGCATCGCGCTCGCGTCTCTGCCGGTCGATGATCTCGGTGACTCCCACCTGGTTGGCCAGGTCGAGGTTCGACAGCGGCTCGTCGCAGAGCAGCAGGGCTGGTTCGTCGGCGAGCGCCTGACCGACGCGCAGTCGCTGCTGCTCGCCGCCGGAGAGCAGTCCGACGCGGCGGTCGGCGAAATGCGTCGCTCCGACGCCGTCGAGCAGGGCATCGACTCGCGCCCGGTCGCCGCGGTGCGGGATGGGCAGTCCGAAGCGCGTGCCGCTCACACCGAGTGCGACGACGTCTCGGGCTCGCATGCTCGTGTCGGGCGGCAGCGGCCGCTGCTGCGGGATGTAGCCGATCCTCGGATTGCCGCGCCTGGCAGGGCGACCAGCGATCCGGATGCTGCCCGAGCTGAGCGGCTGCAGTCCGAGGATCGCGCGCAGCAGCGTGGTCTTGCCCGACCCCGAGGGGCCGAGCACCGCGATGAACTCGCCGGGCTCGACGGAGAGGTCGAGCCCTGACCATAGTTCACGGTCGCCGCGACGGAGCGCAGCCCCGCTGACCTCGAGGACGGGAGAGCGCTCGGCCGACTCCTGAGCTCGCCGAGGGGCCGCGCTCACGAATCGAGCGCGTCTGCGAGGTTCTTGATCGCGTCGTGCATCCACTCAGAGTACGACGATCCGTCTTCGAGAAGCTCCGTGAACGCCACAACCGGGATGCCAGCGGCCTCTGCCGCCTTCTCGACACGGTCGGTTTCGGCGCCACCGGTCTGCGCATTGGTGAGCAGCACGGTCACCTCTCCGCCGTCGATGATCTCCAGCGCATCGAGGAGCGTCGCCGGGGCGACATCGCTGCCCTCTTCGACCGCCTCGGCGAAGCCATCCGGGGTGAGGTCGGTCAGGCCTGCGGCCGCGGCGATGTAGCCGGGAAGCGGCTCGGTGAGAAAGACCCCGGCGCCGTTCGCGTCAGTCTTGATCGTCTCGAGCTCTGCCTCGGCAGATTCGAGGTCGGCGATGATCTCGTCGGCGGCTGCTGTGAAGTCCGCTGCGCCGTCGGGGTCGATCTCGCCGAGCTCTTCTGCAAGCCCCTCGACCACGTGGATCATCGTGTGCGGATCGAACCAGACGTGCTCGTTGAATCCTTCGATGTGGTTGTGACCCTCGTGGTCGTCGCCTTCTTCACCCTCGTGCTCGCCCTCGGCGTGGTCATGAGACTCTTCGCCTTCGTGGTCGTGCGTCTCGTCTTCTTCAGCGTGGTCCTGAGCGTCAGCATCCTCGCCTTCGGCATGCTCGCCGTCGTGGCCGGCATTGCCGGGGAAGTCATGCGAGAACTCGGCCGCGGTGAAGACGTGGGCGTCCGAGTCGGCGGTGAGGGACTCGATGAAGGCGTCGTAGCCGCCACCGTTCTGCACGACGAGGTCGGCATCCTGCACGGCGAGTCGATCGCGGGCGGTCGCCTCGTAGGAGTGCGGATCCTGCGTCGCCGAGTCAATGATCGTGGTCACCTCGACCCGGTCGCCGCCGATCTGCTCGGCGAGCGATCCGTAGATATTGGTGGATGCCGTGACGCGGACCGCGCCGTCGCCGCCTCCTGCTCCGTCGCTCCCCGTCGTTGATGAGCATCCGGCGAGGACGAGGGCGGATGCGGTCAGTAGTGCGGCGGCACGGAGTTTCTGCATACCGCCATTATACGCTAATGATAACCATTCTCAGCACGCCGAACGGCGCCTACCGCCAGGCGAACGCCACGATCACGTCCGCGATCGCGAGGATGCCGATCGTGTAGATCAGCGTTCGAAGCGAGGCATCCGACTCCCCGGCGCGCACAAGGCGACGCTGCCGCACCAGTGCAACGATGACGAGGGCGAGGATAACGAGCGCGATACCCATCTTCACGATCATCTTCAGCTCGGGCACGGGGAGGTCATCGAACTTACGCACCGCGATGAGCGCACATCCCGACACGATCTGAACAATCGATCCGACGAGCATCGGAGAGAAGTCGAATCTCTTGCGCCAGGGCATCTGAAGGATGAACGCGCCGACGATCGCAGAGGTGCCGACGATGTGCACGACGAGCAGTGCGATCCGCACGATCTCAAGAATGGACATGAAGCCTCCCGAGGGTGAGTGAACATTTACTTACCCGATGCTACAGTGAGTGAACACTCACTTGTCAATCGGAGGTTCCGTGTCAGCCCGAGAGCGGATGCTCGACGCCGCAGCGCAGATCATGCGCGAGCGGGGAATCGTCAAAGCGACGACCAAAGAGATCGCACGCGCCGCCGGGTGCTCAGAGGCGCTTCTCTACAAGAACTTCTCCGGCAAGCACGAACTGTTCGAAGCAGTGCTGCGCGAGCGCCTGCCGCGCACGCTCGAGAGAGTGGAACCGGGAACCGGCGACGTCGTCACGAACATCGAACACGCCACGAGCGGGCTCATCGGCTTCTACCGCGAGGGCTTCCCCATCGCAGCCGCGCTGTTCGGCGACCGGGACATGCTCAGTTCCTGGCGCGACCAGTCCGCAGCGCGCGGAGGCGGACCGTCCGCGCCGCAACGCGGATTGGAGCAGTATCTGCGCGATGAGCAGTCCCTGGGGCGCCTGCCGTCGAGAGTCGATCCCGAAGCCACAGCCTCATTGCTCACCGGCGCAGCGCTTCACGAAGCGTTCCAGGCGAGCTTCGAGGGCCGCGAGATCGACGACGCCAGTGCCCTCGCGCACCGCTGGGTGGCAGCGCTCCCCCTCGCCGACTGAACCCTCGTGTCAGTCCGGATTCGGTCAGTAGTGCGGCACGGGAGCTCCCAGAACGTGCGTCACGAGATCATCGACCTGAGCCACCAGGGTCTCGACGACCTCATGATCGCCTCTCGTCTCGGCGTCGAAGACATCAGCCATCTGCAGCAGTGACATCACAAGGCCCCGAGTTCCCCGCGCCTGCGCAACCAGAGACAGAAGTTGATCGCGTCGCGGATCATCGACGAGTTCAGGCAGGTGACGGACCACGACCATCCAGGCCGCGATGGCCCGGGCGACGACGTCGAATTCTTCGTTGCGGCGTCGCAGATCACGAAGTGGGGCGAGCAGCCTCACCGGAATCTTCTCACTGCCGTCCTTCGCGATCTGCCGCACAGTGTGCGCGAGCGCAGGGTTCGCGAATCGGCTCAGCGTGTTCTCCTGGTACTCCGCGATGTCCACCCGCTGCGGGACCGTCAGAGAACGGGCCGTCTGCGCCATGAGATCGCGCGCGACTTCGGCTAGGCCCTGGTCAGCGACACAAGCGTCGATCGTGTCATGACCTCGCAGAGCCCCCTCGTAAGCGAGAAGGGAGTGCGTCGCGTTGAGAGTCCTGATCTTCAGGTCCTCCCATAGCGACACCTCATCGTCGACCAAAGCTCCGACGCTCGCCCACGCTGGCGTCGGACCGGCGAACTCGTCTGCGATCACCCAGCTCGAGAACGGCTCCGCGACCACCGCAGCCGAATCTCGCACGCCGGTCAGACGCTCAACCCGGTCGCGGTCGTCATCAGTGGCAGCGGGGACGATCCGATCCACCATCGTGCGAGGAAAAGCCACCGAAGAGCTCATCCAGCGACGAGCGTCTGCACCCACTGACGCAGTGACGAGCGATTCGAGAACGCGACCGTTGTCTCGCAGGTTATCGCAACTGATCACAGTCAATGGCCGACCATGCGATGCGCGCCTCAGCTCGAGACCGTCTCGAAGATTCTGCAGCGGCCGCGAAAGACTTTCTGCCGTGTACGCCTTCTCTGTGATGGTCAGCGTGATGACGGCGGTCTCTTCGGCGGCGATCGCGGCGATCACCTGCTGGGCATCGCGCTCTCCCGCCGCAACATCAGTCACGGAGCCGATCAGCTCGACGCGGTCGGGCCCTGCGGAACGCTCGAGCACGCCGTAGAGGCCGTCCTGCGGCGCAAGCGCATCAGCAACATCCGGTCGCCTGCCGGTAACCGCGAGAATCCCCCAGTCGCTGTCACCGGTCGCCTCGAAGGCACGCTCAGTGAACACAGCCTGATGCGCGCGGAAGAACGCGCCAGTACCCAGGTGCACTATCCCCGTGCGTTCGGGCCTCCGGGTCGGCACCGACACCTGCGATGAAGGCAGCGGCAGCGATGCCGGCGACAGCCTGCCACCCGCCGTCACGTGTTATCGCCTGCAGGTGTCGTCAGCAACGAGCGCGGATCGATGGCTTCACCGCTTCGGGCGGATCTCCACAACGCCTCGCCGGCCGCGACTGCGAGCGCCGCTTGACGGCTTGTCGCCGCTAGACCGAGATCATCCGCCGCATCCTCATCAGCGCCGAACAACCGCCGGCGCATCGTCGTGTCCGATCCATCGTGACCACCCTGAGTAGGCGCGATCACCAGCCGCTCGGGCTCCTCGAAGAGAGGCTCCACCACGACGGCATCCGAATCCGGCCGCGGCTCCCCATCGGCGTCACGGCCGTAACGCGTCTCGATCCGGCCGTGGGTACCGGAGATGCTCAGCCGGTAGCCCTCCCACGGCGACGAGAAGTCGATCGTGTATGCGAGTGCCGCACGGGACGAGAACTCGACCGTAGAGACGAAGGTGTCTTCAATGTCGATCTCATCATCGAACGGGGTGAACCGGCGTCCGGCCGGATACTGCAGGCCGTACGGAAGGTCGAACAGTCCAGTGCGCTCCTGACCCGGTGACACGGCATCCGGACTGAGCAGAGAATACGGATCGGTGCCCTCTTCACCCTGAGCCGGCCGGAGCGGACCGTCGGGTCCGTAGTAGTTGCGGCCGCCCACGGCGAATACGCGGGCCGGCTCCGCGTCGAGCAGCCACGACACGAGATCGAGATGATGAGTGCTCTTGTGAACCGACAGCCCTCCGGACAGAGCCCGAGTACGATTCCACCGCAGGAAGTAACTCGAACCGTGTCTCGCGTCGACGTGGTACTCCAGGTTGGCGTAGGTGACCCTGCCGATCCGGCCGTCCATGATGAGCCGTTTCATCGCCATGTGACGCGCGGAGTACCTCAGGTTGTGCGTGACGATCACGCGGGCCGCGGATCGCTTCTCGGCAGCGAGCACCCGAGCGGCATCCTCCGCCGTGGATGTCATCGGCTTCTCACTGATCACGTCCACACCGCGCTCGAGTGCGGCAAGGATGTAGTCCACGTGCGTCGCGTCCGGCGTTGCGACGATCACCGCGTCGGGCTGTGTCTCATCGCACATCCGGTCGAAGTCTTCTCGGTCATATCCGCGGACCGTGGGATGCCCGTCGGGCACCAGCGCATCCAAGAACCGAGCGCGTCGCGACGGATCGGCATCGAGCACGGCGACCAATTGCGCCGCGCCTGACGGATCGGCCGGGTCAGCCCCGTATCCGAGGCCGGCGTCCTCACCCCCGCCCGAGATTCCCATCAGTGGGTAGGCGAAGCTGGCGACACCGCGATTCGAGAGCCCGCACAGTGCGTAACGCCGTCGTTCGGATGCCGCGGGTGTTGAGTCCATGGATCCACCCTGCCAAGAGAATGCACATGTTGCAAGCGCGTGCAGCAATTTCCATTTGCGACTAGGCTGACCGCGAACGAGAGGTGCACAATGGCCACGTGCAGCACAGCTGTTGACTCCGAAGAAGAACGTTCGCTGGCGTTCCACCCCTACCTCAACGGCCACCATGACGCCGAGCACGACATGCGACGGGCGATCGAGCGACGCACGATCGAGGCCGTGGCGGTCGCGCGAGGCCGACTCGACGAGGTCGGCGATCGCGAAGCGCTCGGAGCCGAGCGGGAACGGGTCCGCTCGACAGTGCAGGCGTCTCTTGGCGGCCCGATCGAGGTCGGCTTCGTTCCGACGCAGTTCGTGAAGCGCATCAGCGACTCACGCATGACCATCGATGCGCTCGTGTACCAGCCGCGGCCGGAGATTCACGTACCCGCGACTCTCTACACGCCGACGAACCTCGACGGACCTGCCGGTGCGGTGTTCATCGCCTGCGGGCACACGGATGAAGCCAAGGCCGACGCCGACTACCAACTGCTGGCACGATCGCTCTGCAGCAGCGGGCTCGTCGTTCTGATCGCTGACCCGATCGGCCAGGGCGAGCGCCACAGCTATCCGGAGGGCTCGGATCCGCACGTTCCCTGGGGCACGCGCGAGCACACCTACGCCGGCATCCAGAGCTGGTGGCACGGTTTC
>Ga0308157_10008415_pt1 | contig 11730 bp, 9 predicted proteins | sample PhyBR1_FD_201035 | JGI IMG/M metagenome (GOLD analysis project Ga0308157, IMG submission 201035) | Phyllosphere microbial communities from UC Gill Tract Community Farm, Albany, California, United States - DLSLB.R1 | ecosystem: Host-associated > Plants > Phyllosphere > Unclassified | place: USA...
CAGCGTCAGCAGGGCGCCTACTCGGCGACCGTGCTGCTCGTCGGGTCTCCGGCCAGCGTGCTGCACATCGGCCGCGAACTCGCTCGTTCCCCCGAAGCCGGCTACCGCGTGGTCGGCGCCGTCGTGTCGACGAACCACCGCGGTCTGCTGACGGGTTCGACCATCCAGAGCCACGGCGGCTTCGACGACGTCGGCTCCGCGCTGCGCGAGACCGGCGCCGACACCGTCGTGATCACCAGCTCCGACGACCTGCCGCCGGAGCGCGTCCGCGAACTCAGCTGGTCGCTCGAGCCGGGCCGGCAGCACCTGGTGGTCGCGCCGAGCCTGACCGACATCGGTGGCCCCCGCATCCACACCCGACCGGTGCAGGGCCTGCCGCTCATCCACGTCGAAACGCCGACCTACTCGGGGCGCAAGCTCTACACGAAGCGTGCCTTCGACCTGATCGGTGCAGGGCTGCTCGTCGTCGTGCTGTCGCCGCTGCTGCTCGTGCTCGCCGTGCTGGTGAAGACCACCTCGACCGGTCCGGTCTTCTTTCGGCAGGAGCGCGTCGGCCTGAACGGCAGCACCTTCCGGATGATCAAGTTCCGATCGATGGTCGTCGACGCCGAGGAACGTCTGCAGGAGCTCAGCGCACTCGACCGGGCCGAGGGCAACGACGTCCTGTTCAAGATGCGGAACGACCCCCGGGTCACCCGGGTCGGCGGGTTCATGCGCCGCTACAGCCTGGACGAGGTGCCGCAGCTGTTCAACGTCCTGGCCGGCAGCATGTCCCTCGTCGGACCCCGACCGCCGCTGGCGCGTGAGGTCGCCCGCTACGACACCCACGTCCACCGTCGGTTCCTGGTGAAGCCCGGCATGACCGGCCTATGGCAGGTGAGCGGTCGATCCGACCTGTCGTGGGAGGATTCCGTGCGGCTCGATCTCTACTACGTGGAGAACTGGTCGATCGTGGCCGACCTCCTCATCCTGTGGCGGACGTTCCGCGCCGTCATCGCAAAGACTGGAGCCTATTGAACGTCTCGGCTGATCCCGGGCAGGTCGTGCTGTCTGCGCCGTACCCCGAGGGCGCCATCGTGCAACTGGCCCGTCACGCCGAGGAGTTCCACGGCGAGGTCAAGACGTTCCTGCCGTCGAGAGTTCTCTCCGTCTCGGCGGGTCGAGTCATTGACCGGTCTCGCGGACTCGAGACCCGGCTGACCCGCGGGAGTGCTGACCTCCCCGGTGCCGAGTACATCTGTCCTTCGCTCGAGGCGCTGCGCCTCGCTGGCAGAGTCCCCGGACTCCGACGTGCCCTTCCCTCCAACATGGACTACGTCAAGCAGGCATTCGATCGAGCAGTCGCTCGGAAGACACGCGATGGAGTAGCAGCCCTGGTGGCGATGCCGGGGGCCGCACTGCAATCCTTCCGACAAGCGAACGTGGGTACCAGGGTGTTTCACGCCGTTGACGCGCATCCCGGCGCATTGAACACGGTGCTCACCGCCCACTACGGGAGTCGCGCCGACCGCGAGAAAGTCCGTGCGGCACAGGTGGAGAGAATCTCCCACGAGCTCGAGTTGGCGGACATCGTGATGTCTCCCTCGGTGCTCGTCCGTGACCAGATGATCGATTCAGGCCTCTCACGCGATGCGATCGAAGTGATCCCCTACGGGGTCAACTTCGGGACCTTCGCGCCGACGTCGTCGCGATCCGTGAACTCTGTGCCGCACCTGCTCTATGTCGGTCAGGTTAGCTACCGCAAGGGGATCCCGTTCCTGCTCGACGCCGTGCGCAACCAGCCCATGACCGTCGAGTTGGTCGGCCCGGTGGTCGCTCGCGAGCTGCTCGTGAACCTTCCGGACAACGTCAGGTATCGCTCAGCAGTCGGGCACGACGAGCTTCCGGCACTGTTCGGCAGGGCTGACGCCCTCGTCCTCCCGAGTGTCCTGGACGCGTACGCTCTCGTCGTCACAGAGAGCCTTGGAAGTGGGCTTCCGGTCATCACGACACATTCGGTCGGGTCCTCCGTCCTCATCCACGATGAGCGGGACGGAGCGGTGGTGGCGGCTGGGGAGGTTGCTGAACTTCGGGCTGCGCTCAGGGACGTCAGTCCCCAGACACCGGACGAACGATCGTCACGTGCAACACGCCACCGGTCTGCTCGAACTGGCGTGCTCGACTGGGACGCTTACGCTCGAGCCGTGGCGAGCGCGATCGGGAGTGCCCTGCGAAATCGGACGCGACGGTGATGCTTGATGGGCGGTCTGGGCAGCGGAGACTGGCGGCGAGCGGACACGGTCACCGGGACATGAGCACCGGCCCTGTCGCGGGCACGCCTGCGGTGGGGAACGGGGAAGGGGGGACGAAGCGTTGAGAGTTGTCCTCGCTTTCTCGGACAGCAGCCTCGGCGGAACGTCACGGAGTGCCCTGATGTACGCCCGACTCTGGCGGGACGCCGGTGCCGACGTCCTGGTCTACTCGCCACGTCCGTTGCATGAGCGGCGTGCGAGCGAGACGGCCGAGTACGGAATCCGAGTGACGAGTTCCCTCGTCGAGGTGCAACGGTTCCACGCACCACTTGCGCACCTCCATCACGCTGCGCCGAGTCCCGGCACGCTCGAGTGGGCCGCTGCATTCTCGGCGGTGATCTCGAGAGAGGCGGTCGTCCTCACACACAATGTTTTCGGCCAGGTCCTGCCACTCGACCTTGGAGACCGAACGGTCGTGGGGGTCCTCGGACACTGGGTCGGCGCGCAATACCGATTCCAGGGCGGTGGGCCCGCGAAGCGGATCCGGGTTCTCCCGAACCCTCAGGACCTTGGCTTCTTCCGGCCTCCGACGGTCGCTGAGCGTCGTGATGCTCGGGCGGCGCTCCACATCAGCGGTCAGCAGCACGTCGTACTCCGGGTGGGCTCGCCGACGGACGAGAAGTGGTCTCGGGCGGGATACGCCTCGCTCGTCGACTCCGCTCAGGGGTTGCGGGATGTCGCTGTCCGGCTCATCGGAGCTCCGGTCTCCCACTCGTTCGGCGGCCAGGGCGTCACTGTTCTCCACGAGCCGCTCGACGACCTGTCCCTGAGGCGTGAGTACTGGGCGGCGGATGTGTTCGCCCATTGGTCCGAGCGTGGGGAGTCATTCGGGAACGTCGTCCTCGAGGCGCTCGGTACCGGATTGCCGGTCGTCTACCGGGCGGTCCGTACACGAGACAACACGCCCGCCGAGTTCCGCGACCTGCCCGGGTTCGAGTACGTAACGCGACCGGCCGAGTGGGTGCGGCGGAGTCTTGCTCTGCGTGGTGATTCGTCGGCCCTGAGGAGGCCGCTCGTCGAGCGGTACGATGCCAGCGCGATTCGCGCGATGCTCGGCGTTGTCGTCGATCGCTACCGGGGGGACGCGGACGAACTCTTGAGAACGGTGCTCGAGACGCTGCCGAGGCCGAGACGCCTAAGCGTCGCAGATTCAGCCGCGGTCGCAATCCGCCACAATCCGCTCGCCGCGGTCGTGAAGCGTCGGCGCTTGCGGGGTGCCAGGTGATCGACACTCGGCCTCCTTCTTGGAGTGGTTAGTGAAAACCATCTGGTCGCTATCCGCGAGGATCGCCGCACAGGCGTTCCTCGCGCTGAGCAGCTACGTCGTGTCAGTCAGTGCGGCGCACTCGCTGGAGACCGGTGCGCTCGCGATCTTCTTCGTCGGATGGACCGTGGAGTCGATGTGGATAGGAGCGATCAGAATGGTCCTCGTGCCCGCGCTCTTGTTGCACGACCGCGTGCCTCGCGCCTCCGTGCTCGTCGCCATGGGGGCACTGTTCGCGACACCCCTGGTGGTCGCTGTCTTGATCGCGTGTCGATCACTCCCCCCGGGAACGCGTTGGTTACTGGCAACGTCGGTCCTGACATTAGGCGCGTACGAAATCGCTCGCAGCCTTCTCAGTCGACAGTCAACCAGTGTCTTCACTCTCCCAGCGGCGGACAGCGCCCTCTTCGTCCTCGCGCTTGTGGGCGTTGGGTTCGCAGCGCTCTTCTCCCTCAACCTGTTCGACGTAGCACTCGCGAGCGTGTCCGGCGCCGCGCTCTTGTTGGCGGTGGGGATCGTCGTGCTCCTCGATCGGAGGGATCAACCATCTAGTGCTCCAGAGGATCTTCGGGCTTGGTCGGCCGCGACTTGGCCCCTCGTACGCCTCGGTGTGCTGGAATGGGCAGTCTTTTTCGTGACCACCACGTTGGGCCTCGCGCTCCTCGGATTTCTGGGCGGACCTCAGATCCTCGCTGGTGTCCGACTCGCGGAGACGCTGGTTGCACCCATCGGGCTGTTGAGCAGCGCCTTGCCGTACGTCGTGTCGGGCGCGCTTCGCGAAGACCGAACCAGTACGAAGAGGTGGCCGAGGACCGTCCGGGCCGTGTGGTTGATGCTGACTACCGTGACAGTGCTCTACCTCGTGGGCATCCAATTGGTACCCGCGGATGTCCTTGGCATCCTCGTGGGAGATCACGTCGCGATTGCGAGGGACGCGTCGCTTGGGCTGGCTCTCGGAGTCGTTGCAAGCGTGTTCGGCGCGACCGCAACGCTGGTCATGAAGCATCGCCGTCAAGTCAGGACGCTCTCGAGGCTGCGGTCGATCGGGCTCGCCGTGACGCTCCCTGCGGTCGCGATCGGGTCGGCGACGGGCACCGTCGTGGGCGCTGGCTTCGGGGTCTCGTCGTCGCAGCTCTTCCCCGCGGTCGTGCAGGGATTCCTGCATGTTCGTGAGGTGCGGAATGACGCTGTTGAACGGTGACGAGTGAGAGGTCGGCCACGTGAGACACGACGAGGAGAGGACAGCGGAGCAGTGGAAAGTTCGAGACGAGCGAAGGTCCGCCGACGGGTTCGATCGATCCTCCGGAGCTTGGTACGTACGATCTGGGTACCGCCGCGCATGCGCCTCCAGGTCCTTCGGCGCGCCGGGGTTCCGGTCGGACGAGCCATCATTCGCGACGGGTTCAGAGTTCTCGGGGACGGGCTTGAGATCGGGAACAACGTCTTCATCAACAGTGACTGCTACGTCGAGGCGGAGGCTCCTGTGACCATCGCTGACGGCGTTTCGATCGGAGTCGGAGTGCAACTCCTCACGGTGAGTCACGCGATTGGACCATCCGAGAAGCGGGCAGGACGCAGCACGTTCGGATCGATCACGCTGGGACCGGGTTGCTGGTTGGGTGCCCGAGTGACAGTGCTTCCGGGCGTCAAGATCGGCAGCGGCGCGATCGTCGGCGCGGGCTCGGTGGTCACTCGTGACGTTCCGGACAACACCGTCGTTGCCGGCGTCCCGGCAAAGGTGCTCAGGACTCTCGGCTGAGACGACCACCTGAAGTGAGGATCGACGGCGAACTCGCGCGTCGAGTCTCAAGGCGTGCACGCGGCGGAGCACGCCTCGGACTGTTCACATTGAAGCGGGTGTCATTCCAAGCGGGAGGGGCGTTCACGCCGTGACCCTCCGGCAGATACTATGTCCACATGGTGGGGGTTGAGACGTTCGGCCGGCGTGACTTCCTCCTGCGTGCGGCTTGGCCGTTCATGCTACTCGGTGCGTTTTCGACGCCGATGCTCGTGTTCCGGATCGGCGGCGTGACGGTCTCCGACATCAGCTTCATCATCGGGGGCGTGCTCGTTTTGTTGTCTTCGGGGCGCCCGAAGCTGAATGCGCAACCGTTGGTTATCCTCGCTGCCGTTCTTGGCCTGATCGCGATCCTCCTCGCTTCATTCAGTGCAGTTAACATCTCTGAGAGCGTCGCAGTCGGAGTTCGGCTGCTTTACGTGTGGACACTCTGGCAGTACACGATCCGAGTCGTTGGACAGGAACCCACGAAGCTCACGACATTTGCACTTGTCTATGCATTGGGGTCAGCTGCATCCGGACTGGCCGCCATCGCCCAGACAACTGTCGGACTCGATATCCCCAACTCGCAGGTCGTTTTCGGCCGTGTGGGAGGGCTCGCAACGCACGTGAACGGGCAGGGCGGGGCCCTGGCCGCTGGAGCGGCGATCGCCTTCGGGCTCTTCCTGATGAGATATCGAAGGCCCCTGACTTTCACTGCACTCGTATTATCTGTCGTCGGGATCGTCCTCGCAGGGTCTGTTACTGGGATGCTCGGCGCCGCAATCGGAATCCTGTCGGTGATGATTGCACGCGGCGTTCGCCCTCAGACCTTCTTCTGGTTGATAGCTGCCGGCGGGATCGCCTGGCTCGTTGGATCGCGTGTTCAGGCGTTGATCCCTGGTGTCGCGGATCCCTTGGAGCGTCTCAAGCAGGCCACCGGCAACTCAGGCGTTTACGGCGATGTCGGCACGTTGACGCTTCGCATCCTGACTGATCGGTTCGCATGGGGGCGCATCAAGGAGAACCCACTGACCGGGTATGGACTGGACAGCGCATCTGGGTACACCTACGACGGGGCCACGGCAACTCACAACATGCTCTTGTTGGTCTGGTTCCAGGGGGGAATCCTGCTTCTCGTCGCCGTCCTGCTCATCCTTTTCACCGCGGTTCGCCGGGCCTTGGCGAAGAGCAATCGGATTACGACCAATGGCTTGGTTGCAATCGGAGCGTTCGCTGCTGCATTCGCCTGTGCAATGACCGCCCCAGTTCTCTTCGACCGGTTCTTCTGGCTGCCGATCGTGCTCTCTCTAGCGTTGCCTGTACCTCCGGACGAGGCGCGCTCCGTCCGCGGTGCCGTCGCTCGGCCGGCGGGCGCCGCCGGTCCACGCGATTCCCTGCCAGCGCCGAATCTTCTCTAGCTTCCACAAGGGCTGCAGGTCCTTCGGAGTTGCCCAACCACTGATCGAAGCGGATTCCCGCTATGTGCCGGGGGCGGACTGGTACAAGTTCTCCAGATCAAGTGCCACTGCTCTTGAACCGAACTCGCCCTCCACCATCTTCCTGCCCGCCGCCTGCATTGAGGCGCGAAGGGACGGGTCTTCGAGCAGTCGGGCCACCGCGGAAGCAAGTGCCCCTGGCGTGCCATCCGTGACCAGCGCGGCACCCGTCCGCTCAAGAGCCGGCGCGATCGCGCAGTCGGCGTTCATTACGACTGGCGTTCCCGCCGCGAGAGCCTCGAGTAGGGCCATCGGGAAGACTTCACCGACGCTCGGTAGGACGAACACGTCCGCTTCCGCGATACGGCGACTTCCCTCGCCGGGCGGCACCGACCCCTCGTAGCGCATGGGCAGTTCCGAGTGACGAGCCATGAACTTATTGAGCTGATCCAGGTCGCCTTCATCGGGCCCGACAACCGAGAACCGCGCCGAGGGGTGACTAGTGACGATCTGTAGGGACGCCTCTGCGAACGCCATCACGCGTTTCCGAGGATGAAGGCGGGACAGGAACAGCACCTCGTGATCGCCTACCGCGGACTTTCGTTCCCGCTCGACCGGCGCAACACCATTCTGCACCGGGCGGATCGTCGCAGCCGGTTGTACCTGCCGTACCCCGGCAGTTTCCTCTTCCGACAGCGTGAGCACCGCTTCCGCTCGACGCAGGACGCGACGGGTGAGCACTCCGTCGAGGAGCTTTACCGCCGGGCGGCTGTCGGGCATCACCATCCCGTGCGTCTGCACCACGACCGGGAGGCCAAGGTCCTGAGCTGTCTTCGCAACGGTGAGGTCGACCAGGTGGCGGCCAAGGTGCACGTGCACGATGTCGACTGCCGCCCGGTTTCGACGAAGCCAGCGGGACAGCTGTGGTGCGTAGATTCCGCTGAAGCCCGCTCCAGCGATCCGATGCGCACGAGCGAGAATCACCCGGGTGCCAGGCACTTCCAGTTGCAGTTCTCCGTCCCATCCAGCAAGGAGTGTGACGTGGTGACCCAGCCTGGCCAGCTCTCGGCATTGCTGCATGGCGACGGAAAGCGGTCCTCCAAAAGCTCCGTCAGACGAAGCGAGCGTGACGCACTGGACGATCCTCATCGAGGAACGCTCCCACCGAATCGGTCTCCGACCCGGGAAGCGGGAACTCCGCCATAAACCGCTCCTGACGGAACGGAGCCGCTCACCAGTGACATCGGTCTGATAAGCGCCGAACGGCCGATGTTCGTTCCACCCAGCACCATGCAACGAGACGTCACCCAGGCGCCATCTCCGATGACTATCGGCTTCGTGATCAGCGCCATGTCTCGACGGTGTGCATGGCTTCCGGTCGTGAGGAAGGCTTCCTGGGAGATGACGACATCATTTCCGACGTGGATGTGGTCCTGGTTGTGGAACCAGACCCCTTCCCCGATCCAGCTGTCCGTGCCGATGTGCAATTTCCAGGGAAAGCGCACCCGAGTGCGCGGTCGGAAGATGACGCCCCTTCCGATCTCAGCGCCGAATGCCCGGAGCACCCGGATGCGCAGGGACGAGGATATTTGCCACGGGTTCGTGACGAACAGAAGTTCGGCGACGCCCCAGAGGTAGACCACCGCTTTCGATCGCCCCCACGAGGCCCGCTCGCCGGGAGCCGACCGAAGGCTGATGACAGGTGTGTCGTCGGCTGCCATCAGATCCCCTGCTCCTGTTGCTCTTGAGGAGGGACCTCGCTTCGTCGCGCCCTGAAGCGACGGCCCCTTGACTCGTTCCCGCGAGCCAGAAGGTCGACCGCCTGCACGAAACGATCCACCATATCGCTCAACTGAGCACCCTCCGCCTTGCGGGCAATGGCACTCTGGAGGGTCGAGGCGGCAGCCGGATGGTCGACGAGGCGGACCAGCTCGTCTGCAATCGCTCGCGCTTCGGGCGCGCACACGACGGCGTCGACGCCGGGCGTGAGGTACTCGAACTCCGGCCCATGTCGGGCTGCGGTGGTCGTGATGATCGGTAGCGCCATCGTCATGCTCTCGACAGCGATGAGGCCGACCCGGCCTGGATTCACCAGGGCTACGGCGATGCGGGCGATGCGGCCCTTTTGCTCGTCATCGACGTGACCAAGCAATCGCACCTGGCCGCGTTCTCTGGCCCGATCGAAGTCGGACTCGAGATCCCCCCGGCCCCCGACGATCAGTTGTATGTCGGGCCGCCGGCCCCAGAGCTCCTCGAGTGCGGAGACGACGAGGTCGACACGCTTGCTGGCATCGATGCCTCCGATCATGGCGAACACCGGACCAGGTCCGAGACCGAATTCGGCACGGATCTCAGCCTGCGTGCTCGTCAGCCTATTGTGCTCGACAGCATGGCGAAGCGCCACAGTGTCGATGGTGTTGTGGAGAACGGTGATTCGTTGCGCGGGGACTCCCCAACTCCGTGCAACTGCAGCGCCACGGTCTGTGTAAGCGAGTACGTGAGCCGCGCGACGCGTCTGCCAACGGCGCAACCAACGCGTGAGCCTTGTGTCGGAGGCGACGAACGCATCGACGTGTCCCCAGACCGCCACGGCGCGGCGGCGCTGCAGGAGCGCGGCGTAGGTCGCAAGGGAGCCAGCAGCGAGTTCGGCAACGACCACATCCGCATCACGCCAGACCGGGCGACTCTTCGTCAGTCTGAGCTGAATCGGCCCGAGGCGTATCAAGCGGATGGAGAGGTCCCGATGCCGGACGCCTTCGACCTCCGCGGAGTCCAATCGCTTCGCCTGGGCTCCGAGAGGAGCGCCGGACGCGATGACAAGTTCGTGACCGGCGTCCCGAAGGCGGCGGTCGAGCGCGGCGAAGAGCGGTGCACGATACGTCGGAACGTACGGCTGCATCACGACGATCCGTGCCATCCCACCCCTTTGGTGCCAGTGCGCTCAGATTACAGGTCCTTCCCGGCGGTCGTTCGACCCGCTCGATCTCGACCTGCGACAGCTTCGGACGAGAACATAATCCTCACGGCTGTTATGTTCACCCCGTGACGAGTCCTCTGTCGGTCCTGTTGGTCGGCATCAACTTCGCTCCCGAGACGACGGGGATCGCCCCGTATTCCGCTGGCCTCGCGGATGAGTTGGTGCGTCGAGGCAACCGCGTGCGGGTCCTCACAGCGCACGCCCATTACCCGCAATGGCGATTCGAGGGGACACCGGCGAGACGATCCACTGAGGTGCGCGATGGCCTTCGCATTGATCGTTTCCGCCATCGGCTCCCGTCGAAGCCGGGCGGACTGTCCAGAGCGTTTTCGGAGATATCCTTCGGCCTGGCCTCGAGCTTCTCGCGCTTCGGTCGGCCGGACGTGATGGTCCTCGTGTCTCCAGCCCTGCTCTCGAGCGCCCTCACGTTCCTACGCGCTCAATTTGGACGACGCACACCAGTCGTCGTGTGGGTCCAAGACCTGTATTCGCTGGGTCTGGCCGAGCTCGGCGAACGGCCGGGTCGTCTGGCGCGGGCCGTTGCCGCACTGGAGGGATGGCTCTTACGCCGCGCCGACGCGGTGGTGGTGATTCATGAACGATTCCGGGACTCTGTCGTCCAGCGACTCGGCGTGCTGCCCGGCGCCGTTACCGTGGTGCGGAACTGGTCGCATGTGGACGGGGACGAGCCGGTGGACCGTGCCGTCGCACGTAGGGATCTCGGCTGGGCCGAGCACGAGACCATCGTTCTGCACGCGGGGAACATGGGTGTGAAGCAGGGGCTTGAGAACGTCATCGCGGCCGCCGGCCTGGCAGCTGAGCGGGACAGTCACGTGCGCTTCGTCCTGCTGGGCGACGGTAATCAACGGCCGTTCCTGGAACACGCCGCTCGTGGTGTGCCCAGCGTGCAGATGCTCGGTTCGCTCCCGGACGCCGCGTTCCGCGCGGCACTCGGAGCCGCGGACGTCCTCCTCGTCAATGAGCGCCCGGGAGTCACGGGGATGGCCGTCCCGAGCAAACTCACGTCGTACTTCAGCACGGGCTTGCCGGTGATCGCAGCGACCGATCCGGGCAGCGTGACGGAAAGCGAGATACGGCTCTCCGGCGGAGGTGTGGCCGTCGCCGCTGGCGATCCTGAGGCCCTTCTGACCGCGGCCGAGGACCTGGCGAGCGATCGTGAGCGGGCGATGGAACTGGGCCGATCTGGCCAGCGCTTCCGCGAGGAGCGTCTGTCCAGTAGGGCGTCGATTGACACTTATGCTCAGCTTCTGCAGCGACTGGCGCGGGCACGTCGGACTGCACCTTCTACTGGAATGGGGAACGGTTGACCAAGCGCGCACTCATCACGGGCATCACCGGACAGGATGGCTCGTACCTGGCCGAGCTGTTGCTTCGTAAGGGGTACGAGGTCCACGGACTCATCCGTCGTGCTTCGACGTTCAACACGTCTCGGATCGACCACCTGTACGTGGACCCGCACAACCCCGACGCCAAGCTGTTCCTGCACTACGGGGACCTCGGTGACGGTGCCAGGCTCGTCAGCCTGCTGAGTGAACTGAAGCCGGACGAGGTCTACAACCTCGCGGCGCAGTCACACGTGCGGGTGTCGTTCGACGAGCCGGAGCACACCGGTGACGTGACCGGTGTTGGCACGATGCGCATGCTCGAGGCGGTTCGCGTGTCCGGCATCCACACGCGCTTCTACCAGGCGTCTTCCTCCGAGATGTTCGGTGCCACCCCGCCGCCGCAGAACGAAGAGACGCCGTTCTGGCCGCGATCTCCGTACGGCGCCGCGAAGGTCTACAGCTACTGGGTGACGCGCAACTACCGCGAGGCCTACGGCATGTTCGCGGTGAACGGCATCCTGTTCAACCACGAGTCACCGCGTCGCGGTGAGACGTTCGTCACCCGGAAGATCACCCGCGCGGTCGCTCGGATCAAGGCCGGCCTCGAGGACCACGTGTACCTCGGCAACCTCGACT
>Ga0308157_10008417_pt1 | contig 11729 bp, 9 predicted proteins | sample PhyBR1_FD_201035 | JGI IMG/M metagenome (GOLD analysis project Ga0308157, IMG submission 201035) | Phyllosphere microbial communities from UC Gill Tract Community Farm, Albany, California, United States - DLSLB.R1 | ecosystem: Host-associated > Plants > Phyllosphere > Unclassified | place: USA...
GCCGAGCTCCTCGAAGACATCCGTGCGGTAGTAGAGAACGGGGCCCTCGATGTTGATCGGCACCGCGATGATGTTGCCGTCGGCATCCTTCATCCCGTCGATCGCAGATGGCGAGAAGTCCTCGACCATATACGTGTCGGGCGCCTCGTCCAGGTAGTCGTCGAGCGCCTGGTAGTAGCCCGCGTCTGAGAACTGCGGCCCTTCGCGCGAGGGAAGCGTCATGAAGACGTCCATCGCCGAGCTCTTGGATTGAAGGTTGAGCAGGATTCGGTCGCGAGCCTGCTGCTCGGCGAACGTCTGCACGTTCACCTTTATGCCGCTCTCCTCCTCGAACTGGCTGATCAGCGGCTCGAGAGCCCTCTGCCAGGGGTGGTTCGACAGGACGACAGTGATGGCGTCGCCGTCTGACGACCCCTCCCCCGGTGATCCGCATGCTGTCACAGTTGTGGCGATGAGGGCGGCCGCCGCAAAGGCGCCTACCCGACGGGCAGTCTTAGACATCGTTCCTCCTTGATCGATTTCTCTTGGTGTTCGGGTGAGGCGCTCTAAGCGAGCGCCACGAGTGGTGAAAGCCAGTTGTGAAACATCTGCAGGTCTCGCGGATCGGTGGAGCACCATTCCGGTGGGACTGCGCGAACATGACCGCCGACCTCGGTGAGCGGGATCGCGACGGCATTGCCCTCATGGTCGAGCGCTGCCATTACGTCCGTCAGGCCCTGATCGTCGAGGAGCCAGCGGCCGGCCAGCTCGCCGAGCAGGTGCGCCTCCCGTGCGTCGATGGGGCTGATCATCGCCGAATTGCACCGCTGCGCCGTGCCGAGCACCTCGCCGCGCGCCGTGATGCCGAGAGAGTCGGATGCTGCATCCGCCAGAACACGCGCAATGCCGCCCTGGATGAGCTGCGTATGATTCTTCGCCTTCACCGGCTGACGCGTCAGCTCAGGAGCGACGCCCTCGCTGACGATCACGAACGCGCGTCCGTTCGCAGTCAGTGCTCGATCGATCTCGGCGAGGACTGCGTCTAGCTCGAATTCAAGCTCCGGGATGAGCACGAGATCTGCCGCGCAGTCTGGGTCGTGGTCGTGAAAGCTCGCAGCAAGCGCGAGCCAACCGGTGTCACGACCCATCACTTCGACGACGCGCACTTTTTCGATCCCTGCCATTGCCTCGTGATCACGTGCCATGTCAGTTGCCGTCGCTGCGAGGAACCGCGCGGCCGAGGGAAAGCCCGGAGTGTGATCGACGGCGACGATGTCGTTGTCGACGGTCTTCGGTATGCCGACGACCCGCAGAGGTGCACCGATCTCACGCGCCCGCCCGGAGATCGCACCGAGGAATGCCATCGTGCCGTTGCCGCCTATGAGCGCCAGTGCTGTGACTCCAGCACCAGCAAGACTCTCGACAATCGCATCGAGGTCGTCGCTCGTAACCGCTCGGCGTCCCCCGCGCAGCCACGAGCCGGTTCGCGCCAGTTCGGCGGGTTCCGGCCGTTCCTCGGTGAAGATCCCGTCGACGAGCGCGTCAGGACCTCCACGAGCGAACAGGACGGAAGCGTCGCCGACTGTGTCGATGAATCCAGCAAGGCTACGGTTCACGACGGCGGTCGGAGCGCCGGTCTGGGCGATGGCTACAGTCACTGCGTCGCCGTTCGGACAGCGATCATGCGGAAGTGCTGGTGTGCTTCGAGCCCCTGGCGTCCGCCTTCATAACCGACGCCGGAGAGGCCGATGCCGCCGAAGGGCGCACCGGGATAGTTGGGAGTCGCAGTGTTTATGCCGATGATCCCCGCGCGCAGTTCAGCGGCAACGGCATCCGCTCTGCTCGGGTCCTCCGTGCATACGTAACTGGCGAGTCCGTACCCGGAGGAGCGCTGGAGGCTGAGGGCCTCGTCGAGGTCGTCATACACGATGACGCCCGCCGCGGGGCCGAACACCTCGTCGGCGACGAGTGACGACGACGGCGAGGCACTCATGACGAACTGCGGCGCTGCGTAGTGTCCTGCTGCGGGAAGATCGCCGAGCTCGAGCAGTGGCTGCCCGCCTTCTGCGATGGCGTCGCGGACAAGCGAGGCCACCCGTTCCGGATCCTTGGCTGGAGCAAGTGGTCCAAGGTCGGTCGTCGATTCACGGGGGTCGCCGACGACCAGCTTCCCTGCCGTCACTGCGAGCGCGTCACGGAAGTCGCCTTCCAGCGACCGCGGGATGAGCACGTTATTCGCACCGATGCACGATTGACCGTTGTTCCGGAACTTGGCGATCATCAATGTGTCGACGGCGTGCTGCACATCTGCGTCGTCGAGAACCACGAATGAAGCGTTTCCGCCCAGCTCCATCACCGCTGGTGTGAATCGCGCGGCGATGTGTTCGTTGATGATGCGGCCGACGCGGGTGGAGCCTGTGAACGAGACCGCATCGACTCGGTCGAGCCACGGCGTGACGATGTCATTCGAGAAGCCGAGAACAGTGTTGACGACTCCTGCCGGAACGAACCTGTCGATCAGCTCCGATAGGCGCAGCGATGAGAGAGCGGCGATCTCCGCCGCACGGAACACGACCGTGCATCCGGCAGCGAGAGCCGCGGCGATCTTGCGAGCGGGAATCGAGATGGGGAAGTTCCATGGGGTCACCACCGCGACGACTCCCATGGGCTGTGGCTCCACCCGATGCTCGATTCCGGGAATGACGGCGAAGTGCTCGTCGCGCTGCGCCAGTAGCAGATCAGCGAACGCGTCGAAGTACACAGCAGAGAAGTTGATCTCTCCCTGCGCCTCCGCGAGCCGCTTACCCGTCTCCGTACTGATCAGCCAAGCCCAGCTCGATTCCCCCGTAACCGCCGCCTCTTCGCGCAGCGCGGCCGCGATCGCTCGGAGAACAGACGCGCGCTCGTCGACGCTTGTGGAAGCCCAGCCGCGAAACGCTCCCTGCGCGACCTCGAGCGCGCTGAGCGCATCGTCGGCGGTCCCTTGAAGAACCTCGCCGAACGGGTTTCCGTCGATCGGGCTGATGGCGTTGATACGACGACGTCCGCTGGAATCAGAGACGGCCTCGCCGCCGATCCGGATGCCGCTTGCAGACAACTGATTCACTGTGCCTCCTCCGAGAGATGAACAAGATGAGCGGAAAGGTGACTGAGATCGATCTCGACGCCGACGCCAGGACCCTGCGGAACCGTCACGCTCCCTGCCGGAGTCAGCAGATGATCGACGGGCTCGCGCACCGGGTTCTGACGGATGTCCCACTCGAGCCACGGCGTCGTGGGGTTCGCAGCGGCGAGCTGGATCGAAATGGCCGTCGAATGCGCTCCGTTGTAGAGGTGAGGAGCGACCAGCGTGTGCGTCTCGCGGGCGGCTTCGACCACGCGCTGATACTCGGTGATGCCGCCGACCTTGCCGACGTCGGGTTGCACGATTGCGACTCCGGGCAACGCCAGGTAATCGCCGAAAGCGTCTGCGCCGTAAAGGTTCTCGCCGGTGGCGATCGGAATGCCGGTCTCGCAGAACACCTCGTCGAGATGCTTCGGGGCGTCGCCGATGACAGGCTCTTCAATCCACTCGACTCCGAAATCACGGAGCAGGGGAGCCATAGCGACGGCTTCGACGGTCGACCATCCTTGGTTGGCATCTCCGAAGAGCCGAAAATCGTCGCCGAGCACGCGGCGAGCACTGGTCAGGTTCTCCTCGTCGCGCGCGCGTCCGAACCCCAGCTTCACCTTCGCTGCCGTCAGTCCGATCTCGAGGCAGCGCTCAGCCGACTCGACGACTCCGCTGGGGCCGAGGCTCGACCCGTACACGGGGATCTCGCTCAGGGGGGCGTCGCTCAGAAGCGCTGACAGCGCTACCCCTCGCTGGTTGGCGGCGCGAATCCAGAACGCCTGATCGATCGCGCTGATCGCCTGATAAACCGGCCCCATCGCGCCCCACTGGCGCGCGACTCGCATCAACGATGACAGCAGCAGTTCCCGGACCGCTGCGGTGTCGGTGAAGCGTCGACCGATGAGCAGAGGAGCCACCCCCTCTGTGATCGTCGCGATCCGCTCCTGCCATCCCCACGACGGGAAGTTCACCCAGGTCTCCCCCGTCGAAACCGTGCCGTCGTCGAACGCCACTTCGACGAGGAACATCACTCGGTAATCGAGCGCACCGAATGACATGGCAACACCGGTCGTCACCGGCGCGCGGTAGACGCGGCACCTGACGCTCGTCACCGCACTGTCCGACATGTCAGCATGCGGGACAGTTTTAGTGAATTGATCGCTTTCTAACATTGCATGCAGTGTTGCAGGAGAGTTCCGCTGTCGTCAACCCCAGCATCGGAAAAGTTACGGGAGAACGAAGGTCACGCCGGTCGCAGTGATCCTGTCGACAAGATCAGCGGGCCACTCCTCATCGGTGGCGATGCGGGACACCCGGTCCAATCCACACACTCGCACCGCTCCACTGGCGTCGGCCTTCGTCGAGTCCACAGCGAGAATCACTTCTCCAGCCGCGTCGATCATCGCGCGCTTAGTGGCAAGCTCCACCGAACTGTGCACGTAGACCCCGTCCGCATTCACCGCACTGGCGCCGAGCAGGAGAACGTCGATCCGCAGATCCCGCAAGGCCGCGACAGCCCCGGGCCCCACCATCGCCTGATTCTCATGCAACAGGTCGCCGCCGACGCCGATGACCCGGAGTTCCGGCCACTCGAGCATGCTGGCCAGCACAGGCACGGAGTGCGAGATCACGCATCCCGTGAGTTCCGGGGCGAGAGCCAGGGCGCACACGTGCGTAGTGGTCCCCGCGTCGATTCCGAGCACCCCTGACCGGGGAGCAATCGCCTTCACGGCAGCGGCCACACGTTGCTTCGCACGCGAGTTGCTCTGCGTCCGACTCGAGAATCCTGCCGGCGACTGACGCCCCGCAGGAAGGCGCGCCCCACCGTGCACAAGCTCGAGCTCACCCTCCACAGCCAGCTGCTTCAGGTCACGCCGCACTGTCATCTCAGAGACGCCGAACTCCGCGCTCAGAGAGTGGACGGCAACGTGGCCGTCCCGGAACAGCGATTCGAGGATGAGTATCCTCCGGCGCTCAGCGCCGCCATGACGCAGCGATTCTCCGAATGTGCTCACATCAAGAATGCTAGCAAGGGTCTGATAGTGTTCGGACATAATGTTTGAATTCTCACATTTTGTGTAAAGGATCCTCTATGCCTGATCTGACCACTCTCGCCCGACCGTCCGGCGGATTTGCAATGCTCGCCGTTGACCAGCGCGAAGCTCTTCGCGACATGATGTCCCGCGCCCGCTCGACTCAGATCAGCGATGCGGACATGACGGAGTTCAAGGTTGCGGCCGCGCGAGCACTCACCCCGTACGCTTCCGCGGTCCTCGCGGATCCTGAGTTCGCTTGGGACGCCATCATCAATCAGGATGCCGTTTCCCCGTCGTGCGCATTGATCGCCGCTGCCGACCGCTTCACAGCGGGCGAGAACGAGTTCGTGCGCGAAGCAGCGTTCGATACGGGCTTGGACTACGCGGCAATCACCACGCAGGGGGCCAAGGCTCTCAAGCTCCTCGTACTCTGGCGCGAAGACCAGGACCCTCACAGCCGAATAACTGAGGTCACGACGTTCGTGGAGGCCTGTCGGTCGCTCCGGCTGATCTCGATCATCGAGCCCGTCTCGCGCGGGCGCTGGGACGGCGCCCCGAGCGATGTCGAGTCCGGCGTGCTCGCTGCTGCCCGAGAGCTCGGCGATCTCGGAGCAGACATCTACAAGGCAGAAGTCCCGTTCAAAGCAGCCGAAAGCGATGAGCGCATCTTCGATGCCTGCCGCGAGCTGACCGACACGATCAACGGCTCATGGGTCGTCCTGTCCTCGGGTGTCGACGCCGACAGATTCCCCGATGCAGTGGGGATCGCCTGCCGCGCCGGTGCATCCGGCTTTCTTGCCGGTCGCGCAGTCTGGGCCTCAGTGCTCGGCGCGGAGAACGTAGAGGACGAACTGCGAAAGACGTCGATCCCTCGTCTGGAGAGACTCGGAACGATCGTCGACGACAATATCCAGCACTAGCCGAGAGTCTCGAACGTGACCTGGGTGTTCGCGCTGTGCGCGGTCACGATCGGAGCGGCTCTGCAACGGGTCACAGGGCTCGGATTCACGCTTATCTCAGGTCCTCTGCTCGTTCTGGTGCTTGATCCGTTCGACGGCATCGTTCTCGCCAATATCCTCTCCGGCCTCATCGCGGGAATCGTCCTCGTACGCACGTTTCGCCATGCGAGCTGGCGAGCGGCCATGAAGCTGTCCTTCGGTGTGATCATCGGCGTACCTCTGGGTGCCCTGGTCGTGTATGCATTGGATCCCGATACGCTGCTCATATTGGTCGGTGCCCTCACGACGGTCGCAGTCGTGATCGCGCTGATGCGGCGCCCCCTCCCCCTTTTCCACGGAACGTCCGGAGCGATCTTCGCGGGAACACTGTCGGGGTTCAGCAATGTCACAGCGGGAGTCGGCGGCCCTGCTCTGGCGATGTTCGGAGCAGCGACGAAGATGCAGATGTCTGTTTTCGTGCCGACGATTCAAGTCGTGGCGCTGCTCACGAATGCGCTCTCCGTGGCGGCGAAACCGAACTTCTCGCTTCCCTGGCCTCTGCTGCTCGCGGCTGCAGCGTGCGTCGCTGTCGGTCTGGTGGCGGGTTCGTTCCTTCATCACGCCATTACGCCTCAGCGTGCGCAGAAGCTTGCACTCATCCTCGCTCTGGCGGGTTCACTCGCCGCGACGGTCCGAGGGATACTCGCCGTGGTCGGGTGAACTCGTCAGACGCCGACCGATCAGAGCTTCTCGATCGGGGCGATCTTGATGAGGAGCTTCTTCATCCCCGCAGAATCGAAACGCACGTGGGCTATGCGCTTCGCCCCTTCGCCGGTCACGGCATCCACTCGCCCCTCGCCGAAATCGTCATGACGGATGCGGTCGCCGGCTGCGAGTTCGAGGTCGCCGTTGTCGCGCACCTTGCCGGTGACCTTATTGGGGAACTTGTCCATCGCGGTCGACAGCGGCTTGAGTCCGTCTCGCTTCGCAAGGGGCTTCACGCCGAAACGGTCGTTCCCGCCGCCGAAGCCACCACCGCGACGGGCGTTGAGCGCACGAGACTGCATGCCGCCGCGCGAGTTCACGTCTCCTGGGGACTGCCGCCAGTCGACGAGGCCAACCGGGATCTCCTGCAGGAAGCGGCTCGGCATCGCCACCGACACCTCACCGAACTGCGCGCGCGTCATCGCCAGCGACAGATGCAGGCGCTTGCGCGCTCGCGTGATGCCGACGTAGAAGAGCCGGCGCTCCTCCTGCGGTCCGCCCGGTTCGTTCGCGGAGATGCGGTGCGGGATGAGATCTTCCTCGACACCGGTGACGAACACGGCGTCGTACTCGAGCCCCTTAGCGGTGTGCATCGTCATCATCGACACAGAGCCCGACTCGTCGTCGAGATCGTCGGCATCCGCCACGAGCGCGACCTCGGTGAGGAAATCGACGATCGTGCCGTCGGGATTGTTGCGCGCGAAGTCCCTCGTGACAGCGACCAGTTCGTCGAGGTTCTCGACGCGTGCCTCATCCTGCGGGTCGCGGCTGGCGCGCAGCGCATCCAGGTAGCCGCTCTTCGAGAGCAGCACGGTGAGTCCGTCTGCCACCGACGTCGAGGGAGGCACCTCACCGGATGTCGGCAGGAGGATCTCCGTCGCCTCTTTCAGAACGGCGTCCAGCTGCGTGATCGCTGCCTGGATCTTCGGCCCGACACCCAGTTGCGCCGGAACGGACAGTGCGTCGCGGAACGAGATGTCGTGGTCTTCAGCGAAGCGTGCGATCGCGGTCTCGGTGACGTCTCCGATGCCACGGCGCGGCTTGTTCAGAACGCGGCGCACCGACATCTCGTCTGCCGGATTCGCCACCGCGATGAGATAGGCCATCGCATCCTTGATCTCGGCGCGCTCGTAGAACTTCGTGCCGCCCATGATCTTGTACGGCACGGCAGAGCGGATGAAGATCTCTTCCAGTGCACGCGATTGCGAGTTGGTGCGATAGAACACGGCCATCTCGGAATACGGCATGCCTGTACGCCGCAGAGTCTCGACCTCGTCTGCCACGAACTGCGCCTCGTCGTGCTGCGAGTAGCCGGTGAAACCGACGATCATGTCGCCGTCGCCCTTGTCACTCCAGAGCTTCTTCTCCTTGCGATCGAAGTTGTTGCCGATCACCGCATTCGCCGCCGAGAGGATGTTCTGCGTCGACCGATAGTTCTGCTCGAGCAGAATGACCTCAGCCCCGGGGAAGTCGCGCTCGAACTCGCTGATGTTGCGGATGTCAGCGCCTCGAAAAGCGTAGATCGACTGGTCGGAGTCGCCGACGACAGTGAGTGACGCCCCCTGGATCTCCGGTGTCGTCTCGGGCTCGAAGATCATCATGCCGTTAGAGGCATACGGGTCCGGAGCATCCGCCGCGACCGGCCGGGTCAGCTCGTGGATCAGCGCGTACTGCGCGTGGTTGGTGTCCTGATACTCGTCCACGAGAATGTGTCGGAACCGGCGCCGATACGTGTCGGCGACCTTCGGGAATGCCCGGAACAGATAGACCGTCTGCCCGATGAGGTCATCGAAGTCGAAGGCGTTCGCCTTGCGCAGCTGCCGCTGATAGTCGGCGAAGATCTCGACGAACTTCTGCTCGGCGGGGTCGCTCATGTTCGCGTCGCGCGCGTACGAATCGGAGTCCTGCAGTTCGTTCTTGAGCTTCGAGATCCGCGATTGAGTGGATGCCGGAGTCAGCCCGTAAGCGTCTGCCTCGTGCTCTTTCACCAGTCGCTTGATCAGCGCGCGCGAATCGCCGGAGTCATAGATCGTGAACGACTTCGTGAATCCGAACTGCTCTGCCTCGCGACGCAGGATGCGCACGCAGGCGGAGTGGAACGTCGAGATCCACATTCCCCGGGAAGCCTCGCCGACGAGCTGCTCGACCCGCTCTCGCATCTCACCGGCCGCCTTGTTGGTGAAGGTGATCGCGAGAATCTGGCTCGGCCAAGCTTCTCTGCCGCGCAGCAGCGACGCGATGCGACGGGTCAGCACGCTGGTCTTGCCCGATCCTGCACCAGCGACGATGAGCAGCGCGGATCCGCGATGGGTCACCGCGGCGAGCTGCTGAGGGTTCAGGCCGACGAGAAGGTCGTCCTGACCCTGCTGGCCAGAGGCGGCGGGAACGATGAGAGGAGCTTCTGTCATGACCCTACGAGTCTAGGCCGGGGCGCCGACGTCGGCGGTCTCCTCTAGCCGCAGCATCCGCATCGCAAGTAGGCTGACCAGAGCTGCGCGATCCGCGCGCGATCGGGGGGCCCGTGGAGCAGTGGCGAGTAGATCCGGATGGCGTGCTCGGAGTACTCGCCGGGATCGACGATCTGGGTCCGCAGTTCGAGAGCGCGTATACCGATATCGATGATGCAGCGCGCAGCGGCGAAGCGTCTCTGTCAGCTGACGGACGCACTGTCCTCTCCACCGCCTGGGACTCGTTCATGTCGCAGCGCCGGCTCGTGCCAGGCAAGCTCATGCATTCCGTCAGCGCTTCGGCCGCAGCAGTCGGAGAAGCCACCGTCGCGATCGTCACCGGCGACGAGCAGATGATGGAGAACGTCGCTGCGGCAGAGAAGCACGCGGAGGACGCCTGGGGAATCGCACCTCCTGCTGCCTATGCCGCCGCCGGGTCGTACTGGTGAACGCCGTCTCGACGTCGCTTCCCAACGTGGTCGACGCCGCGCCCGTGGAGGCGCTGTCCACGCAGATCACCAGCGCTGCGACCACGCTGCAAACGGCGATGATCGACTCTCAGGACCGGTGGAAGCGGATCCGCGAAGTGTTCGAGGTGAGCGGCGCCGAGGGCGCCCAGTTCATGCTCGATCCGCCGACGGAGTCCGCTCAGGATTTCGTCACCGCGATTCTCGAGGGCGCGCGCGTTCTGTCGGAAGCCGCGACCTACACCCTCCCCGCGCTCAAGGCGCGGAGGGAAGAGCTCGCGGCACGGATCATCACGGTTGCCCAGACGGGTGTCGAGACAGCGGAGGCCGCCTACTGGTCTGCGTTCGATGCGGACCCGGATTCGTCGACGACGACGACTGCGCGCGCTGCCCGTATGGACGCGCTGCACGCTGAGGAGAGCGCCGACCGCGAAGCCGGCCGACTTCGGTCGGATATCGAGAAGTTCCGGCGGGACATCGATGACGCCGAGGAAACCATCGCCGGCGAACTCACGCGGATCAGTGGCGGAGACGAGGTGCGCGGTGCGTGGGGCGAGTATCTGCGCATTTCCCAGACGTACTGGGGCGTCGTGGAGTCGTCGTATCCGATGGGGCCCACCACGAGCCTGGGACTGGCCGAGAGGCTGGAGGTCGCTCTCTCCGACGCCTCTGCGTCTCGACTCGATTGGCTGAGCACCACCGATCCATCGACGGCCGAAGCGTGGATCGCTTCGCACCCCGACTTCGCGAGTGCCGTCGGATTCGTCGACCCGGATCGCGCCATCAGGCTCTGGGAGGGCCTTGAGGCTCAGTCCTCCCGTGGACCCGACGGCGAAGGCCCGTGGGCGACGGGACCGCTCGCCCAGCTCTTCGCTCTCGCCCCGTTCGCCATCGGAAACCTCAACGGGCTTCGAGCGGCAGACAAGACGGAGTTCAATCGCGAGACGCTGAAGCAACTGCTCGCAGGAGAGCTGAGCGAGACGCAGCGGAGTCAGCTCGACCAGCTTGATTCTCTGCTGAAAGAAGCCGCTGAGAATCCAGAACCACCGATATCCTTGCTCTCTCTATTCCTCGAAACAGATGATGGCAGCCCGCGAGCTAGTATCGGGTTCGGCGATGTGGACACCGCTGATCAGATCACGACGCTGACGCACGGTATCGGAACCGACATGGGGCAGCTCGGCGATTGGTCAGACAGCGCCATCGAGATGAAGGCTGGACTCGACCGCGAGCTCGGGAAGCGTGAATCGTCGACGACGAGCGCGACTGTTCTGTTCATGGAATGGGACTCCGGCGGAACCGGCAACGTGTGGAACATCGAGCGCCCGGATGGTGGCGCAGAACGAATGAGCCAGTTGCTCAGAGGCTTCGAATCGAACAACCCGAATGCCCAGCTCAACCTCGGTTTGCACTCCCTCGGCACGACATCAGGAACGCAGATGGTCGCCGACAACCCTGGCCTGGTCGACAACGTCTGGCTGTACGGTTCGGCCGGGGTCACGCCCGAGACTGCCAGGGCGCTGAGCAGTCAGATCGATGATGGGCTCCTGGTTGTCCATGCGACTCACGCAGAAGACGACTTCATCGCCCCGATCGGCCGCTGGTCGGTATCGGAGCATCCGGTCGATCCCCGCGAGATCGATGGTGTCAATGTGTTCAGCGCCGACGGTGGGTGGGTGCCTGGCTACGGTGACGGATCCGGTGAGCACGGAGAACGCACCGAGGGGCATAACGCTCAGCGCAGTACGGAATGGTATTACCGGGTCGATGGGTTCGAGTCATCGCCGACAGGCGATCCCATCCCGATCATGGATGACGAGTCGGTCGGGTATCTTGACCCAGTGTCGCAATCCTTCAAACAAACGGTCGTCGACCTCGTCGATGCTGCTGCCGTGCCGGAGGCCGCCCGGTGATGCGCCGGCGCCGGTGGGGCCTCACCGCCGTGTTTGCGGGTGCGTTGTTGGTGTTGAGTGGATGCGGGGAAC
>Ga0308157_10008418_pt1 | contig 11728 bp, 8 predicted proteins | sample PhyBR1_FD_201035 | JGI IMG/M metagenome (GOLD analysis project Ga0308157, IMG submission 201035) | Phyllosphere microbial communities from UC Gill Tract Community Farm, Albany, California, United States - DLSLB.R1 | ecosystem: Host-associated > Plants > Phyllosphere > Unclassified | place: USA...
CTGGACGTGCTCGCGACGGAAGAAACGAAATACGGCTGGCAGCATCCGGTTTCTTTCACGAACTGGGTGACGACCGATCCGCTCGACCATCCGAACGAACCGCTGGCACAGGAAGATCTGGTTCCAGTCGATCCGATGCATATGGAACCCACGGACGCTTGGACAGCCGGATATTTCGCCTCGTATCACGTGTATCCGTACTATCCCGATTCCCTTCGCCGGGATCAGAAATACCTGGATTACGTGAACGACGAAGGCGTCAACGATCCGTATGCCGGTTATCTGCACGAACTGCGCGAGCATCACAAAGGCATCCCGTTGATCATCGCCGAATTCGGCATGCCGAGTTCGCGTGGCATTGCCCACTACGGCCTGCTGGGCCGCAGCCAGGGCATGCATAACGAGAAGCAGCAGGGCGAGTTGAACGCGGGCATGCTGCATCAAATCTACAACGAAGATTATGACGGCGCGATGCTGTTCGAATGGCAGGACGAATGGTTCAAGTTCACCTGGAACACGATCGAACTCGAAGTGCCGGGCGATCGACGGGCCATGTGGCGCAACCGCCTGACGAACGAAGAGCATTTCGGCGTCATGGCGATCGAACCGGAAGAAAGTCCGGAAGAGCTCATGAAGATCGACGGAAAAACCGACGATTGGGAAAAGCGCGGCCTGGCGGCGGAAGACGTCGGAAACGGCCTGCGGATGGCGATGACCAGCGATTCTTCCGACCTGTATGTCCTGCTGCAAAAAGACGGCGGAGACTGGAACTTCGACGAAGACGTGCTGACGCTCGGATTCGATACGACGTCCGGCGGCAGTAAGTCCGCGAAGCTTGCGCCGGGCATCCAGTTCGATAGCGGCTTGGAATTTCTGGCCCGGTTCGAAGCGGGTCAGGGCGGACGCTTATACGTGAACAGCGCTTACGATCAGTTCAGCTGGCTGTACGGCTACAAGCTGAAATCCGTTCCGTACAAAGCGGAATATGCCGATGAAGAAGCCGGGATCTTCCTGCCGTGGAAGCTGGCATTGAACCGAGCGTTGTACCTGCCGCAAAGCAAAGTCACCGCTCCGTTCGAAGCTTACGACGTCGGCAAGCTGCATTGGGGCACCAATGATCCGGAGAGCGAAGAATTCAATAATTTGTCCGACTGGTATTTGCAGGGCGACACGCTGGAGCTGCGCATCCCTTGGATGCTGCTCGGCTTCACCGATCCGAGCAAGCTGCAAGTTTGGAAGTATCCATACGGTACCGAAGCCGTCACGCCGATCGATACCGACGGCATATCCGTCTCCGCGGTGCTGTCGGAAGCGAGTTCCGAAAGCACCGATGCGGCGCCGGCCAAGCCGGTTTCCAAATCTTATACCTGGGATGCCTGGGATCTGCCGCCTTACCATGAACGACAGAAGAAAAGCTTCGACATTCTCAAAGACGCTTTCGCCGAATACGACAAACCGGTCAAAGGAACGGCGCGCGAGTAGCCGTTGCGGGAAACCGACTTGTATGCGTACCGGCTTCCTTTTCGACACAAACAGGCCTAGCCGGATTCTTTTCCGACAGGCCTGTTTTCATTTTATGTCCGATCCGCCGGCTCCGACGAATCGAAGCTTGGCAGGTTCAAATATTCCGCAAAGTTTTCCGACAAATAAGCCGCATTGATATCCTCATGCAAATGATGCTGAACGATCTCGTCGATCTTTTCCCCGTTACGCCCGATCACGCTGTCGAGAATCAAACGATGTTCGGCAAGAATTTCTTTGAGCTTTTCCCTTTTGAGCAGATGAAGCCGCCGATAGCGGGCATAATGCGCATTGGACTGTTGGATCAAATCCCATAAAAACACCCGACCCGCCAATGTGAACAACGCCTTATGAAACGCATCGTCCAACTGCAGAAATGCTTCACGCGCATGTTCCTGCTCCTGCTCGATCGTCTCCTCCTGGCGCTCCAAAATTCCTTTCAGCTCCAGCACCCCGCGAAGAGGCAGCGGAGACGCATGGGAAGCCAAATTTTTGATCATGTCTTTTTCCAAAGTGCTCCGCAAATAAATGATCTGCTCCACCGATTCCAGATCGATATACGAAACCAGATTGCCCCGCTTCGGATAAACGTCGATATATCCTTCATGCGCGAGCTGCTTGAGCACGTCCCGCAGCGGCGTACGCGAAATTTCGAAACGCTCCGACAAAGCCGTCTCGCTGAGTATACTGCCCGGCTTCAACTCCAGCGTCAAAATCTCGTTCTTCAACTGACGCAGAATGTCGGCCTTGCTGGTCATGCCCTCGCCCTCTTTCCTCAATGATGTCCTTTTCCGCCTCTATTCACAAGTAGTATACAACGTTTATTCCCAAACAAAAACAAGCGCTCCGAAAAGAATTGACATGAAGAATTAAGGACACTATGATATAGCTGTTCTTGTATACAAGGATTGTCAAAAAATGAAATCCAATCACTTGGGAGGCTATTTCATGAAAATGACCTGGCGATGGTACGGTGAAGGCAATGATAATATTACGCTTGATCAAATCCGGCAAATTCCCGGTGTGAGCGGGATTGTATGGTCCCTGCATCATAAGACGGCCGGCGAAGTTTGGGAAGAAAGCGAGATCCTCGCGGAAGCCGAACAGATCAAAGCCAAAGGATTCTCCGTGGCTGTGGTCGAGAGCGTGAACGTGCATGACGATATCAAAATCGGACTGCCTTCGCGCGATCATTACATTGAGGTCTATGCCGATACGATTCGCAAACTTGCGGCGGTCGGCGTTGAAGTCATCTGCTATAATTTCATGCCGATCTTCGACTGGACGCGCACCAATCTCTACTACCCGCTGCCGGACGGTTCGAATGCTTTGTTTTATGAAAAGGCTTCCATCGCGACCGATCCTCATGAGATGGCGCAGATGATCATACGCGGCGGCGGCGATTTTACGATACCCGGTTGGGAACCCGATCGGTTAGCTCGACTGGACGAGCTCTTCGCAGCTTACGCCGATGTCACCGAGGAGAAGCTGTTCGACAACCTGGTTTACTTTCTTCAAAAACTTATGCCGATCTGCGAGGAATGCGGAATCAAGATGGCGATCCATCCGGACGACCCGGCTTGGCCGATCTTCGGACTACCGCGCATCGTACGCGGCCAGGATACGATTCGCAGATTGCTGAACACCGTGGACAACCCGCACAATGGTCTGACCTTCTGCTCCGGTTCGCTGGGAACGAATCCGCAAAACGATCTTCCGGCCATTATTCGCGAGTTCAAAGATCGGATCTACTTCGCGCATCTGCGCAACGTGAAAATTTTCGACAACGGCGATTTCGTCGAAGTGTCCCATAAGCTCGGCGACGGAAACGTGAATCTGCCGGAGTTGGTTCGCGTGCTGCACGAGAACGGATACGCCGGCTACGCGCGTCCGGATCACGGACGTCACCTCTGGGGGGAAGAAGCCCGCTGCCGGCCGGGATACGGATTGTATGATCGGGCTTTCGGGGTCATGTATCTGCTGGGGGTATGGGACGGATTGGAGAACGCCGAACGTCATGCGGCACAAACCCAAGGAGGCGATATCCGTGTTGGAGCTGAGTGAACGGGGACTGGAGCAGGTTGAAGCCTGGGCCGCAGCCGGTGTTGAACTTCCTAAGTTCGATCGCAGACAAGCTGCGGAGAATACGCGGGATCACCCGCGCTGGATTCACTTCGGGGCAGGTAACATCTTCCGGAGCCTAATCGCAAAAGCGCACCAAAAGTTGCTGAACCAAGGACTTGCGGATACCGGCATCCTTGCAGCAGGCACGCCTGATTCGGAGACGATCGATCGCGTGTATCGGCCGCATGACAATTTGACGCTGCTGGTCGAGATGGACGCCAAGGGCAACTTAAGAAAAGAAATTCTCGCCAGCGTGGCGGAAGCGCTCTATGCCGACCCGCTGCGCACGGACGACTATGCTCGCTTGGTAAAGGCATTTGAAAACCCAAGCCTCCAGCTCGTCTCCTTCACCGTGACGGAAAAAGGGTACGCGCTGACCGAACCTGGCGGCGGGTATACGGAAGAAGCTTTGCGGAATTTCGAAGCCGGACCGGAAAGGTCCGAAAACGTGATGGCCGTCGTCGCCGCTCTAGCCCTTCGTCGCTACCGCACGGGAGCCTCGCCGCTGGCTTTCGTCAGTCTGGATAATTGTCCGAATAATGGCGATGTGCTGCGAAAAAGTCTGATCACGGTCGCGAAAGAATGGGCGATCCGAGGACATGCGGAAGAAGGATTTGTTCATTACTTGGAGAATCGAAGCACGGTTTCTTTTCCGCTTACGATGATCGACAAAATTACGCCGCGGCCTTCTCCCCTGATTCGGGAAGAGCTGACGCGGCTCGGCATAGGCGGCATGGAGGAGACGACATCCTCGCGTCATACGTACGCCGCTCCGTTCGTGAACGCCGAGAACGCGGAATATCTGGTGATCGAAGACGACTTCCCGGCGGGCCGCCCGCCTCTCGAAGCGGCGGACATCCTGCTCGCCGACCGGGATACCGTCAACCGTACCGATACGATGAAAGTCACCGCCTGCCTCAATCCGCTGCATACGGCACTGGCCGTAACCGGATGCCTGCTCGGATATGCCAAGATTTCCGACGAAATGCGCGATCCGCTGCTCCGAACCTTGGCCGAACGGATCGGCAGAAGCGAAGGCCTGCCCGTCGTCATTGATCCCGTCATTTTGTCTCCCGAAAAATTTCTGGACGAAGTATTGAACGAGCGATTCCCCAACCCGTTCATCCCGGATACGCCGCAGCGAATCGCTTCGGACACGTCGAAAAAAATCGGGATCCGGTTCGGACATACGCTTCGCGCCTATGCGGAGCGGGAAGAATTGAAAACCGCCGATCTGGTTGCGATCCCTTTGGCTATCGCTGCCTGGTGCCGGTATTTGCTGGGCGTCGACGATGAAGGACGAGCTTTCGAGCCGAGTCCCGATCCGATGCTGGACGAGCTGAGGCGGCGCTTGGCCTCTCCCGCGGCCGAAGATGCCGAAAGTACGGAAACCGCCGAAACGGGAAAAGCTCATGCAGCGGGACTTCCTCCCGACGGTGCACGGCTTGGCAGCGTACCGAACGTTCCACCCGTTCTCGCAAGCAGCGCTTTGTTCGGTACGACGCCGAACGTTCGCGCCGTCTTAGCGGACGCCGAATTATTCGGCGTCGATCTCTACTCGGCGGGACTGGGCGGCAAGATCGAAAAAATGTTCTTCGATATGCTGGACGGACCCGGAGCCGTACGGCGAACATTGGAGCGGGAGCTCGGAATCGGGCAGCCCGATCGAAAGGAGAAACAATCATGACTTCATCATCAAGAGGCAGCGCGGCGTGGCTTCCGGCTGATCGCTGGCAAGACCCGGAGCGAATCGAACGTTGGCGTCCGCTGCTCGAACGAATCGAGGCCCGCATGGAACTGCGTCCCGAAGGTCCCGGAGCCTCCGCTCTGCAAGAACTGGTCGGCGGGATCAAAATGCTGACCGGATTGTCGCCGTCGCTGACGCTGAAAGCCGGTTCGCCGCTCCTTATACTGGGGTCGCCCGAATCGCCCGCGCGGTCGTCGGATGAATGGAACACGCTTCCTTTGGCGGAAGAAGCTTATGTACTTCGCATCAAAATGGCGGATGAAGACGGAAACCAAGCCTGTCCGAAAGCCGAGTATGCGATCCTGCGCGGCGGCTCGGAGCGGGGACTTTTATACGGAGTATTCGCTTTGCTCCGCCTGATGGGTACGCAGCCGCATGGACCGCGCGAGTCGGACATCGCGGAAGCGCCGAGAAATCCGCTGCGCATGATTGACCAATGGGACAATATGGACGGCAGCGTCGAACGCGGTTACTCCGGCGGTTCGATCTTTTACCGGGATAATCGCATCCTGCCGGAATCCGATCGAATTGCCGGTTATGCCAGGCTGCTGGCTTCGGTCGGCATCAACGCGATCTCGGTCAATAACGTCAATGTGCACCGGGAGGAAACAAAACTGATTACCTCTTCCCTGCTGCCCGACGTCAAACGCTTAAGCGATATATTCGGGCGCTACGGCATCCGAATGTTCCTGAGCGCAAATTACGCTGCTCCGATTGAACTTGGCGAGTTGGACACGGCCGATCCGCTGAACGAAGACGTCAAGCAGTGGTGGCGGCGCAAAGCCGAAGAAATCTATGCGGCGGTGCCGGAGCTCGGCGGTTTCGTCGTCAAAGCCGATTCCGAAAATCGACCCGGCCCGTTCACCTACGGACGCGACCATGCCGACGGTGCCAACCTGCTGGCCGACGCTTTGTCTCCTTACGGCGGAACGGTCATGTGGCGCTGCTTCGTGTACGACTGTCATCAGGATTGGCGGGACCGCTCTACGGATCGTGCGCGAGCCGCTTATGACCATTTCCGCGATCTGGACGGACGATTCCGCGACAACGTCATTTTACAAATCAAAAACGGCCCGATGGACTTCCAGGTGCGCGAGCCGGTATCGCCGCTGTTCGGCGCAATGCCGCAAACGAACCAGGTGATGGAATTCCAGATCGCGCAGGAGTATACCGGACAGCAGCGGGACGTCTGCTTCCTCGTGCCGCAATGGAAAAAATCGCTGGACTTCGATACTTTTCTGAACGGGGAAGGCAGCACGGTCAAACAAATCGCCGCCGGAAAGTTCCATCATTTTACCCGAAGCGGCGTTGCGGCAGTATCCAATATCGGCGACGACGACAATTGGACCGGTCACCATCTGGCGCAGGCCAACCTGTTCGGCTTCGGTCGCCTGGCTTGGAATCCGGACCTGGAATCGGACGTCATCGCGGCGGAATGGAGCGCGTTGACGTTCGGCGTCGATACTCCGGCCGCGAAGTTCGTCGAAGAGCTGCTGCTGGAATCCTGGCCGGTATACGAAAGCTATACCGCTCCCCTCGGCGTAGGCTGGATGGTGCAGCCGCATTACCATTACGCGGTCGACGTGGACGGCTATGAGTATTCGAAATGGGGGACTTATCACTTTGCCGACCGGACCGGAATCGGCGTCGATCGGACGATGGCGACCGGCACCGGTTACGTCGGACAATATGCCGCCGAAAACCGGGACATCTACGAGTCGCCGGCCGAATGCCCGGACGAGCTGCTCCTCTTTTTCCATCACGTGCCTTATACGCATGTGCTGAAGTCGGGCAAAACGGTCATCCAGCATATCTACGATAGTCGATTCGAAGGCGCGGAGAAGGTGGAGCGCTGGATCGCGCGTTGGCGGGAGTTGGAGAGCGAAGCGGATCACGAACGCTTCCTGCATATCCTGCGGCGCCTGGAAGGTCAAGCAGAGAACGCGAAGCAGTGGCGGGATGTGGTAAACACGTATTTTTACCGCAAATCGGGCATTCCCGATGAGCGCGAACGGACGCTTTATGCCTGAGCGGCGAACGGACGCCGACGCCGTGAATCCGTTAACGACCGTGCAAACGGTCATCGACGCGCTGACGGCGAACATAACCGCGGCACAACCCGAGCCGACGGTAGACAAGCTGCTGATCGGCGATTCGAACGCTCCGGTCACCGGAATCGTCACGACATTCATGCCCACTTTATCGATCGCGCGGCAGGCCGCCTCGCTTGGGGCCAATCTGGTAATCGGGCATGAAGGACTCTTTTTCTCCCATCATGAACGCCTTGACGGATCGCCGGAAGGCGAGATCGAGCGAATAAAGCGGCAGCAGCTTGAAGCTTTGGAAGTCGCGATTTTCCGTTTGCATGACGGCATTCATCGCTATTCACCGGACGGAATCACCGAAGGACTCGTCGCCAAGTTGGGCTGGTCCGACCATGTTCGCGAGTATCGGCCGGAAGCCTGCTTGCTCGATATCCCTTCCGCCCCGCTGCGCGACATCGCCGAGGAAATCAAGACGCGGCTCGGACTCGCATGCTTAAGAATCTCGGGCCGTCCGGAAACGGTCTTTTCGCGTGTCGCGCTTTTGGCCGGCTATCGCGGCGGCGGAACGCTGACGATTCCGCTGCTGGAGTCGAAAGACGCGGATCTCGTCATTTACGGAGAAGGTCCGGAATGGGAGACGCCGGAATATGTACGCGAGGCAGCGCGGATCGGGCGGCAGTGCGGACTGATCGTTCTCGGGCATGCGGAAAGCGAAGATCCCGGCATGGAACGGCTCGCCGAATCTCTGTCGGGCCTTTTTCCCCATATTCCGGTTCACCATCTGCGGGAAGAAGCCTCGCTCCGGATCTTGTAGCTTATCGCCGTTTTGCGAAAAAACAAAAAGCTCCCCATGGAAATATCCGAATAACGGACATCCTCACGGGAGCACGATGGTAAAGCTCGGGACAGACTCTACGCTGTCGTAGCCGCAGACTCGGCATACTCGGGCAGCATCTCATAATAACTGCTCAACGATTGTCCCATGATCGTATCGAAGACGGCAGGATTCTCCATGCGGAGCAGCCTGTTCGCGTACCTCCAGGCGTTCTGCTCCAAACGAAGCGTGATACGCGTGCGAGGCAAGCTGCCCCGGATGTTGACGAGACGGTCCGACAAGTATTCCAGTTCCGGATCATTGGCATGACCGAGTTCATGAGCTAATACGACACGTACGTATTCTTCGAACGGCTCGAGCGAACCGAACAGGATCAAGCATTGTTCTTCAAGCGCACCGAGGTAAAGGGTGATGCGATGATCATCGAGATTGTACTTGCCTCCGATCAATCGTTTTCCGGGAAACAGGTTTTCCAGCACCACTTCGATCTCGCTATTCGAACGGGTCAAGACGTCGGTTACGGTATCTTCGATAAGAGTTCTGTTCATGCAGTTTCTCCCGTTCCTTTTTTACAATAAATATCGGCAGATCGCCGCTCTTTTTAAAGGGAAGCCGGAGAATAGTATAACGCTATTGTAAACGAAATGGAAACAAAATATTATTTTACCCGCTTACTGACTTTTTGAAACAACTTACCAAGTACGGAAGCAAAAAAAAGCTTTTATTCCTCCCCTGTGCGATGTTCGCTTGGAAAATCCGGGCGCGTCCGTTACACTTTCAGGGAGGGATTTTTTACTTCAAGGAGGATATGAATAGTGACTATGCTTGAATTGAAAAACCAAACGGCCGTCATTACGGGAGCAGGCAAAGGAATCGGACGCGCCGTCGCGGAAGCACTGGCAGCCGAAGGCGTGCATCTGGGTCTGATTGCGCGTACCGCTTCCGATCTGGAATCGCTAAGCAGCGAACTTAAAGAAAAATACGGCGTGAACGTGTTCGTACAGGCTGCCGACGTGTCCGTTCGCACGGAGATCGAAGCGGCCGTCCAAGCCTTGCATGAACAGCTTGGCGCGATCGACATTCTGATCAACAACGCGGGAATCGCTTCGTTCGGCAAATTGGTCGACATGGACCCCGAGGAGTGGGAGCGCATCATCCGCGTCAATCTGATGGGCGCTTACTATACGACTCGCGCGGCTTTGCCGTTCATGATCGAACAAAACAGCGGCAATATCCTGAACGTCGCTTCGACGGCAGGCGAGCGCGGCTTTGCTACCGGTTCTGCTTATTGCGCATCGAAGGCGGCGCTGATCAGCATGAGCGAAGCGCTGATGCAGGAGGTTCGCAAGTCGAACATCCGCGTCGTCACGCTCAACCCGAGCACGGTGAACACGGAGCTTGCGACCAACAACAATCTGCCGATCGGCGACGAAGACCGCATGATGCAGCCGGAAGACGTAGCCGAGCTCGCGCTGGCTACCCTGAAGCTGCCTGCGCGCGTGTTCGTGAAGTCGGCGGGAATTTGGACGACGAATCCGCAATAACGGGTGGGTGGAGGGAAGCGAGAAGACTCCGAGAAAAATTCGTTCCGGTCGCGTGTTGAAATCGGGAAAACAGATTAAACTTTTAGTGGAATTTTCCCGATTTCAAAGGCGACACATAGCATAGGCTTCCGAAGTGCATTTCTTCGAAATGCTTCAGCTCCTTCACTGAATTTTTCTCTCCGTCTTCTCGCTTCCAGTTAGGTTGGAGTGTGTAGGTACATTAAAAACGCTTTGTCTTCAGGACAAAGCGTTTTTGTATATCAAAGAACCCTACCCTATCATGCCGAAGGCCGCTCTTTTTTTCAATGAAACGGACAACCGCTATGTGCTTCCGCAGCGCAGGCTGCACGTTCTGACGGCGCTTTTTGCGGCGGTTCGGTTACATTGAACAGACGCTCTTCCGGAAAAGCTCCGACTTGTGCATTCGCTCCGGTGACCGGGCAACCTCCGGTTGGCGTGCTTGGATCGGTCTGCTGCGCTTGCTTTCCTTGCAGCAAATCGACATACGGCTTCCCGTAAAAGAAGTTCGGCTTCACAATGGTGTTATCGTAGCGCTTGTGAAAAACATGCGTCGTGGCAGGCGCCATCGGCGGAATGAGCCAAGCCCAGTTGCCCGTCACGTCTCGCCCCGCTTCCCGCTCGCGCTTTTCAAAACGTTCGAATTGCGCGGCTGCGGTATGATGATCGACCATGCTAACCCCTGCCGCCCGATACGATTCCAGTACCGCCACGTTTAGCTCGACCAAAGCCCGATCCTGCCATAAGGTGCTGCGTCGACTGCGGTCGATCCCCATCAGATCCGCCACGACGGGCAGCAGATTGTAACGTCCTTCGTCCGCCAAATTACGCGCTCCGATCTCGGTTCCCATATACCAGCCGTTAAAAGGAGCCCCGCCATAACGAATACCGCCGATCTCCAGCCGCATGTTCGATACAGCCGGAACGGCGTACCATTTCAGCCCCAACTCGTTGAAACCCGGCAGCTCCGAATGACGAATGTCGACCTCCAGCACATGCTCTCTCGGCAACTCGAACCACTTCGGCGCTTGCCCGTCCAATTGGATCACCAGCGGCAGCACGTCGAAATCCGTTCCCGTCCCCTGCCAACCCAGCTGTTCGCAGATTCGAGTGAATTCCAGCGAAGCCGGGTCGCCGATTCGGCTTCCGTCTTCCCGCGTATATCCGGCATAACGGATCAACTGCTCGTTCCATACGCGCGCTCCCGGACGTCCGCCTTGTTCCGGTCGCAGAATCGTGATCGTCGGACGGATGCGTCCCCGATTCGCGGCGTAATCCAGATGCTCCAACAGCGCCGCCGCGATCTCTTCCTCGGAAGACGCGTCCCGCTTGTCCACCACATGCAGGCCGTCCCACGGCAAACGTCCGATGCAGCGATTGCTGTTGCGCCACGCCATCCTCGCGCCATGTTGGAGTTCCTCGTAAGTATGGCTGTAAGTTCCGCTCTGTTCGATCTCGCCTGCAATCTCCTTCAGCCGCAGCTCCGCCGCTTCTTCCGTCAGGTTCAGCTCGGCGTAACATTGTTTTATAAAAAATTCCGCTTCCGCGAAAAGAATAGAACGTTCACTCATCGTCTACACCTCGTCTTGTAAATGATCTCAATCACATCTCTTTGTATCATAAAGCAGTACGTTAGAAAATAAGCGGTCTGTTCGGGGAGATTTGGTGTCGAAAAGTCGATACGGCAAAAAGCCGGAGTAGGCGCTCCTGCTTATCGCAGGCAGACCCACTCCGGCTCCGTTCCTATCTATGCGGATTAACGACCTAGGTATGCTTCCAGCATCCAAGCGTCTTTTTCGACTTCAGCCTTCAGGCCGATCAGCATGTCTTCCGTCGCTTTGTCGTCCAACGAACCGGCGATTTCGATCGCGTCTTGCAGTTCGGATGCTTCCGT
>Ga0308157_10008420_pt1 | contig 11723 bp, 6 predicted proteins | sample PhyBR1_FD_201035 | JGI IMG/M metagenome (GOLD analysis project Ga0308157, IMG submission 201035) | Phyllosphere microbial communities from UC Gill Tract Community Farm, Albany, California, United States - DLSLB.R1 | ecosystem: Host-associated > Plants > Phyllosphere > Unclassified | place: USA...
ATGCAAACAGCACAACATCGCCTTTGTTAATGTTATGTTCTGGCAATTCGTTGTTTAAAATCATAGTAAGCAGTGACGGAATGGTAGCTACGCTGCTGTTTCCTAATTTATGAATAACCATTGGCATGATATTTTCGGGTACCGAAGTATCGTAAAGCTGATAAAAACGGTTAACGATTGCTTCATCCATTTTTTCGTTTGCCTGATGAATGATGATCTTTTTTAATTGATTGATAGAATATCCGCTGTCATCAAAACATTTCTTCATGGCATTTGGAACATTCAAAAGTGCAAATTCATAGATCTTTCTGCCGTTCATTTTAATAAACTTGGTATCGGGACAGCTTTGGTTATTGTATGATTTTCCAAAATACAGATAATCTTTTTCTTTCATAGTGAAAGAAGCCGAAAGGTGTGATTTTATACCCGAATCGTCTGTACTGATCTCTAAAATCGCTGCACCCGAACCATCGGCATAAATCATACTGTCTCTGTCATGAATATCGGTAACTCGCGAAAGTGTTTCGGCACCAATAACCAGACAACGTTTTGCAATACCCGATTTAATAAAGGCATTTGCTTGAATCATTGCTTCAATCCAACCGGGACAACCAAATAGCATATCGTATGCAACGCAAAAGTTGTTTTTTATTTGTAAAAGATGTTTTACGCGCGATGCCAAACTTGGAACCATATCAGACTGAACCGTTCCATAACGAACATCGCCAAAATTATGTGCGAATATAATATAGTCTAAAGTTTCAGGATCGATACCCGCATTTTCAATGGCTGCCTGTGCTGCGATAAATCCTAAATCAGAGGTAACCTGATTATTCTGCGCATAGCGCCGTTCTTCAATACCGGTAATCTCTTTTAATTTATCGGCAATAGTTGAGTTGTCTTGTAGTAATGTTTTTCCACTTTCATCTAAAAATTGATGTTCGTCAAAAAATAAATTAGTAATGGTTTGTGTAGGAATATAGTTTCCAACACCAATAATTTTGCTTGTCATCTAAATTTTCAATTTCTGCAATAAACTTTTATAAAAGTAAAAGTATTTATGTAAATATAACTATAAAAAAGTAGATTATAGTATGTTGGGGCAATTTATAAACGAAGAGCCTTAAGTAGTTTCAAATATAAGCGTAAATTTACCTTTGTAAGAAATTGAAAAATGTACCCGTACCACAATAAAATTAAGCAGCGAATTAAAAATGGCGAATTAACCAGTTTTGAATTTGTAGAGAAATATAAAAACATAAGTCCGTGTTTGCTATTGTATTTTAATACCGAACCTTTTGTGAAACCTGTTAGAGAACATCGTTTTGAAGAATACCGTTTGCTTTTAAATATCGATCAAAGTCAGGAATAATGCGGTGTAGCATATTAAAGTAATGTTCCTTTTTATGTATTTCTTAACAATTCATTCACATGGTTGTGGTTTTCCTTAACAGTTCAATAAACTTCTGCTAACGTTCTAAATTTGTTCTATAAGTAGTTTTGTGCAAATAATTTTTTGAAGCCCAAAACTATAAAAATGAAAAATTTTTACATTTTAGCCGCATCTTTAGTAAGTGCATTGACATTTGCTCAAAATGGGGTAATTGCCGGAAAAATTACCGACGGAGACAACCAGTTTTCTTTACCCGGAGCAACAATTAAAATCGAAAATTCTAACCGCTATACCGTATCCGATCAAAACGGAGGTTATGAATTTTTAAGCCTTCCAGAAGGAACTTACACCGTATATGTAGAATATATTGGTTACGTAACTGCAGCACAAGAAGTAGTAGTTACACCAAACACAACAACAACCGCAACCTTTCAGCTTTTTACAGGTTCTGAAGAATTAGAAGAACTTGTAATTGTAGGTGATTTTCTTCGCGGACAAGCAAAAGCGTTAAACCAGCAACGTAATAATGCCAATATTACCAACATAATTTCGTCTGATCAGGTAGGGCGTTTCCCGGATGCCAACGTAGGTGACGCGTTAAAACGTGTGCCGGGAATCACAATGCAGAACGATCAGGGTGAAGCACGTAATATCATTGTTCGTGGATTATCGCCAGAACTAAACTCGGTAACTTTAAATGGCGACCGTATTCCGTCTGCAGAAGGAGATAACCGAAATGTTCAGATGGATTTAATTCCGTCAGATATGATTTCATCTATCGAAGTAAATAAAACCTTAACTCCGGATATGGATGCCGATGCCATTGGTGGATCGGTAAACCTTGTTACGCGTGCCGTACCAAACCGCGAGCGTATTTCTGCAACATTATCGGGTGGTTATGCGCCAATTCGCGATAAAGGTTTGTACAATGCAGCATTTATTTACGGTAACCGTTTTGCAGATAATAAATTAGGAATTATAGCATCGGGAACGTGGCAGTCGCAAAATTTTGGGTCTGATAACGTGGAAGCTGTTTGGGATAAAGACGATAACGGCAATGCATATTTAACAGAAATGGATATTCGTAAGTACGATGTTCAGCGTGTTCGTAGAAGTGCATCGTTAAGTGCAGATTATGTTTTTAACGAGAATAATAGAATTGATTTCACTGCAATGTACAACTGGCGTGATGACCGTGAAAACCGTTACAGAACGCGTTACCGTGATTTGGAATTGCAAGATGATGGAACGTATATTGGTGAAATCCGTAGAGAAACAAAAGGTGGAATTGATAACGATCGTAACAAAAATACGCGTTTAGAAGATCAGCGTGTAATGAATGTTTCGTTACGAGGAGAACATTTATTGTCACCAAAATTAGATATGGATTGGGCAGTTTCTTACTCTAAAGCAAGTGAAGACCGACCAAACGAAAGATACATCGATTTCCGTCAGCAAGATGTGGTAATGGGACAGAATATCGGCGATGGAAACAAACCTTTGGTATATGCTGTTGGTGGCGAAGATCCTAATAATTTCGAATTAAGATCCATCACAGAAAATCACGATTATACGCAGGAAGAAGAAATTGGAGCGAAATTAAACTTCCGTGTACCAATGTCAATTATTCAAGATCAAAAAGGACGTTTACGTTTTGGTGCGCGTTTACGTTTGAAAGATAAAAAACGTGATAATATTTTCTACGAATACGAACCATTAAACACTTGGGGAAGTTTAGCAGAAACATCAAACGTACATTTTGGTGGTAATGGTTTTAATCCAGGATCAGAATATGCACCAGGTTATTTTGTAAATCCGGCTCTTTTAGGATCGTTAGATTTAGGAAACACTAATATGTTTGAATCATCTTTACAGCCTTCAGAGTTTTTATCATCAAACTATAAGGCAAAAGAGCGTATCACAGCAGGATATTTACGTTGGGATCAGGATTTTAACGAGAAAACATCTTTAATTGCAGGAGTTCGTTTAGAGCATACAGCTATTGAATATACTGGAAACTATATTATGGACGAGGAAGATTTGGTAGGCGAGATTAAAAACGAGAACGATTACTTAAACGTACTTCCAAGTGTTACTTTAAAGCATAAAGTTACCGATAATTTTATTTTACGTGCTGCGGTAACAACAAGTATTGCGCGCCCTAACTACTACAATTTGGCACCTTACGTGAACGTAATTCCTGCCGATACAGAAATTGCTGCTGGTAACCCGAACTTAAAGGCAACGTATGCGACCAACTTCGATATAATGGCAGAAAATTACTTTGAAAACATTGGTATTGTGTCTGCTGGTGCGTTCTACAAAAATTTAGATAACTTCATCTATACATATAATAACACCATTTTTACACAGAGCGATTTTGCTGCACAGTTCCCTAATGTATCAAACCCGATTCCTGCAGGCGAAAACTGGGATTTTACACAGGCAAGAAACGGTGATAAAGTTAGCGTTTACGGTTTCGAAGTTGCTTTTCAACGTCAGTTAGATTTCTTACCAGGGAAATTCTTTAAAAACTTTGGTTTGTATGCCAACTATACTTTCACAAAATCTGAAGCTAAAGGAATTACAAACGAAGACGGAACCGCACGTACAGGTTTAGGTTTACCGCGCACCGCACCGCACATGGTTAACGGATCTCTTGCTTGGGAAAACAACAAATTCTCTGCACGTATATCGGCTAACTTCACATCGGCTTATTTAGATGAAATCGGTGGAAATGAGTTTGAAGACAGCTATTACGACAAGCAATTCTTTTTAGATTTTAATGCTTCTTACAAGTTTACTCCAAACTGGCGCGTGTTCCTTGAGGCTAACAACTTAACCAACCAGCCGTTGCGTTATTACCAAGGTCAAAGCAACCGCATGAAACAAATGGAATATTATCAATCTCGATTTACATTGGGAGTTAAATATGATTTTTAATGAAGAATAGACATCCATTCTACATATTATTTTTATTAGTCATTAGTTTTTATTCGTATGGTCAGGAGCGTCCTGATCATACGCTTAATAAAACAGTTCATCAACATTCGGAAATTCAGGCTGCAAAGAACGGAATTTCGTTTTTGGCTATCGGTGATTTTGGTCGTCACGGCGCTTTCACACAGAAAGAAGTTGCCCGAGATATGGGAGCCATTGCCGAAATTTTAGATATGAATTTTACCATTTCTGTCGGCGATAATTTTTATCCTACGGGAGTTCAAAGTACACAGGATTATCAATGGTTTTCATCGTTCGAAAACATCTATACCCACCATTTGCTGCATGAACCTTGGTTTGTTGCCTTGGGAAATCATGATTATGAAGGAAGTGTTCAGGCACAAATAGATTACAGTAAAATTTCAAGAAGATGGGAAATGCCCGACCGTTATTTTGAACGATTAATAGAAATTGATAAAGGCAAATACCTGCAACTTTTGGTTATTGATACCAATCCGTTTGTAACAAAATACAAAGCAAATCCTGAAAAATATTTGGGAATAAACGATCAGGATACAAACGAGCAATTAAAGTGGATCGAAACCAAACTGGCGAATAACGATCCTAAAATTGTGTGGAAAATCGTAGTGGGGCATCATCCGCTTTACACCGGTGGAAAACGCAAAAATGATCCAGAAACTAAAAATACAGAATTGATTTTTGAACCAATTTTAGAAAAGTATAAGGTTGACGCTTACATATGCGGACACGAGCATGATTTGCAGATCATTAAAAAAAGCAACAAAAAAGTAATGCAGTTTTTATCTGGTGCAGGCAGCGAATTGCGTGAAAGCGGTAAAATAGAAGGATCACTTTTTGCAGAAGCTGTTCCGGGTTTTATGGCATTCACTTTAACCAATAACATTTTGAAAGCTTACATAATTCAATCGAACGAAAAAGATTTCAAAGTAATTTATCAAACCGAAATTAAAAAATGAAAAAAGTAATATATCTTTTAGCGGTTACCGCTTTAGTAACATCTTGTAACTCTTCAAAACTGGCTCCGGTAGCCAAAAATGCACTAAAACCAACAGTTGTTACTCAGGCAACTCCGCATGATACCGACGATCCTGCTATTTGGATCAACAAAGCAAATCCATCACAATCGTTAATCATCGGAACCGATAAAGAAGCGGCTACCGGTGGTTTGTATGCTTACGATTTACAAGGGAAAATTGTAAATAAAGTATATCCTATGGATCGACCGAACAATGTGGACATCGCATACGGATTAACGTTAAACGGAAAAAAGGTTGACATTGCTGTAGTTACCGAGCGTAAAAAAGATCAGATCCGCATATTTTCGTTACCTGATTTAAAACCTGTTGATAATGGCGGAATTGCAGTTTTTGCCGATTCTGAACAAAAAGATCCAATGGGCGTTTCGCTTTACACCAATCCTTCAAACGGAAAAATTTATGCAGTTGTAGGTAGAAAAGAAGGTGTTTCTGGAGAATATTTGTATCAGTACGAATTAACAGATAATAAAGGAACAGTTACGGCTAATTTGGTTCGTAAATTCGGAAACTATTCGGGCAAAAAAGAAATTGAAGCCATTATGGTTGATAATGAGTTGGGCTATATTTATTATGCCGATGAAACCCAAGGAATAAGAAAGTATTATGCCGATCCTGCAAAAGGAAATGAAGAATTAGCATTCTTTGGACAGAAAGATTTTAAACGTGATCACGAAGGTATTGCACTTTATAAAACCAATGCTAATCAAGGTTATATTTTAATATCAGACCAACAGGCGAATAACTTTGTTGTTTACAAGCGAGAAGGTGAAAATGGTAATGCAAACGATCATAAAATGATTGCTAAAATTCCTTTTTCTACGATTGAGTGCGATGGGGCAGATGCTGTTAATTTCAATTTTGGCGGATCGTTTACCAACGGAATCTTTGTAGCAATGAGCAACGGTATGGTTTTTCACTATTACGATTGGAACATCATTCAACAAGAAATAGACAAACAGGCTAAATAGTTTTTGGTTGTGTTTTAAATTTAAAAAGGCTGTCTTTAATTAGACAGCCTTTTTTATATGAAATTAAAAATTACATTTTGATTATCTTGTATGATGCATGCGTACCATCGGCAGCGTGAACATTTACAATGTATAAACCGTTTGCAGCATTTTCAAGATTGATGTTTTTCTTGTCGGTTTTTAAAATCCTTTGACCAGATGTATTGTAAATTTCAATTGATTTTACATCGATATCCGTATCAATAAAGAACAGACCTGTTGTTGGATTTGGATAGATTTTAACTTTATCAGCATCGAATGTATCCGAGCTCGCTGCAATATTTACAGTAACCGTTAGTTCTCCAAATTTTGTTGTATCATCTACAGAAGTAGCACGAATAACTGCCGTTCCATTACTTAAACCAGTAACAAGACCTGCGTTGTCAACAGTTACAGAAGTACTTCCTGATTGTACCGACCAGATTACTGCTTGGTTTGCCGTAGTAGGTGTAATAGTAGCCTCTAATTGTAAAGTCCCGTTTGCAGCAGTAATTGTAGACGCAACATTATTTTGTGTTGTTACAACAACCGTATTAACAGGTATTGCAGCCTGGTAAATACAACGAATAGGTATTCCGGTATCTCTACTTCCATGACCTTCAACAGTAACTGCCAATCCTGAATAAAAGTATTGAGCACTTCCTGTGTATATAGGTGTTGACGACCAAAAATAAGATCTTGTACCTTGTGAGAACATACCGCTATAATCTTTTGTTCCAGCACTTGGAATTTTTAAGTTACTAGCAAAAGCACCTGTAGCACTAACGTTAGAAAGATTCTCACTTGTAATCATCGTACCAATTTCAGTAATTGTAGGTAATCTCCAACCAGTACCTATTGCTTTACAAGGGTCACATCCGTCTGTTGAGGTTGCCGATGATGGTAATGCAGCAGACCAAGTGTCTGTTGTTGTTCCTGCAGACCACCAGTTATTCGGAGAATTATATGCAGCCGAGTAAAACGCTGTTGATCCATTACTGATTCCAGATGGGTTATTTGGCGTAGGAGGAGTAGCTGTTAATGTTGAATTAGCTACTTGGTGACCATCTACCCAACGACCCCATTGGAAGTAATCTCCATACGATGCTGCATCACTTACAGATGTTGCAACTTGTGTGCTTCCTAAGTTTTGTTGAAGCCAGATCTGATTATCTGCACCACGAACTGTTGTATATGTTACCGATGTTCCATTGTATGTAAAGGTAACACAACCTGTGTCTCCTGGATTTGGACCCGGATCAGCGCAAGTAGTTTGCGGGATAGGTTCCCAATTTGCATCATCCCAATAAAAACCTGCCCATGAAGTTCCAGGGTTACGGATTGCAAGTCGTGCAGTAGAAGGAACAGTTGTAGGTACTGTAAGAATTCTTTCTGCAATAGGATCATTATAACTATTATTCGTTACATTAATAGTCTGTATTATAACGAATGTAGAAGCATTGTTAATATCAGTAATATAGCCGAAGTCTAAATTTCCTGGTCCAGAATTCGCACGTAGTTTAAATCTGAATTGATGTGTGCCCGCATTAATATTTGTCACTTCAGGCATAACAACGATAGATTGTAAGTTGGTGCCATAACCAAATTGATAAATATTATTTGTGCCCGACGCTGGTGTTGTATTAGATATTATTTGATTAGCACCCGTAGCTGTACTAATACTGTTCCAGCAAGTTGGTACAACACCCATGTTGCAACAAGTTAATGAGGGTGAATCAAAGTTTTCAGAAAAACTGCTTACCGCAGTACAAGAAGGTGTAGTGGGGATATTTACTGTAACCGTTATATCTGCAAACTTTGTAGTATCAGCAACCGAAGTTGCTCTTATCACTACTGCTCCGTTAGCAATTGCAGTAACTAAGCCTGTGTTGCTAACAGATGCAAAATTACTACCTGATTGTACTGACCAAGTTACATTTTGATTAGCTGTAGATGGTGTAACCCCAGCTTGTAACTGTAAAGTTCCGGCAGTTGTAGTTATTATTGCAGGAACATTATTTTGTGTAGTAACGTTTACTGATTGTACTGATGTTACAGTACTTTCCCAAATAATATTGTCCAATAGAATAGCAGAAATATTACCACCTGGGTTCAATTTAATTGCTACATATTGATATGTGGTAGATAATGGAAAAGGAATAGTAAAAGTAGTATTTGTTGTTGAGAGCGGTAACGTAGAACCTACAGGGGTAAAATTAGCAACGCTGGTTTGACTGTCTACAAGACCTACTTCTAATGTAGAGTTGTTACCCAATGAGCTCATTAATCGAGCGTCAAATTTTAATTGATAACTTCCGTTAATTGTGCTTAATTGTGGAGTTATCAAGTAACGACCTCCTGGTTGGTTAACATTACCCATAATGGTTACTTCTCCTCCGTTAACGTATGCATTTCCACTAATTGTTCCAGGGTTTTTTACAAATCCCCAACAATTTGTTGGAAAAAAAGTTCCGTCGGCGTAATTAGAGAAATCTTCATTTAGTGTTGTTAATGATGTACAAGTTTGACTATTAACATTTGTTGAAAAAAAACTAAAGACTACCAGTACTAAATGGGTAGCTTGAATTTTGTTTAAAAAAGAAAGCTTCATAATAAAAGTTAAGTTTAAATAAAAAGGTGAAAATTAAAATTCACCTTTTTATTATCTATTTTTTGATTATTTTGTATGATGCATGCGTTCCATCGGCAGCGTAAACATTTACAATGTATAAGCCGTTTGCAGCATTTTCAAGATTAATATTCTTTTGATTTGTAGTTAAAATTCTTTGACCAGATGTATTGTAAATTTCAATTGATTTTACACTGATATCAGTATCAATAAAGAACATACCTGTTGTTGGGTTTGGATAGATTTTAACTTTATCAGTATCGAATGTATCCGAGCTAGCTGCAATATTTACAGTAACCGTTAGTTCTCCAAATTTTGTTGTATCATCTACAGAAGTTGCGCGAATAATAGCCGTTCCGTTTGTTAAACCAGTAACAAGACCTGCGTTGTCAACAGTTGCAGAAGTATTTCCTGACTGTACCGACCAAGTCACTGCTTGATTTGCCGTAGTAGGTGTAATAGTAGCTTCTAATTGTAAAGTACCGTTTACAGCAGTAATTGTTGCAGCAACATTGTTTTGAGTTGTTACTGTAACGGTATTAACATTTACGGCAGATTTGTAGATGCAGCGTACCGCATGACCTTGTCCGCGCATTGCACCAGCTGCAGGATTTGCAATTACAGATCCTATGTAAAAATATTTCGCACCTGTAGTTGATGTTGTTGAACTCCAATAGTAACCTCTCTGATCTACAAAAGTATAGTTTCCGTTAGATGAACTTCTAAAACCAGAAGCAGGTAATTTTAAATTACTTGCAAATGCTGTAGCAGGGTTGCTGATGCTTTCTGCGTTTTTAATTCCAGTCCAATCTGTCTCTGTGGGCATTACCCAACCTGCTCCCATTACTTTACACGGATCACAGCCTTCAGTTGCTGATGTATTTGCAGATGAAACTGCCGACCAAGTATCTGTTAGACTGCCACCATCCCACCAGTCTGTTGTTGATTCGATAATGAAAGAGGTATTTGTAGATGTTAAACCTGAAGGATTGTTTGGTGTTGGAACAGCAGTAGTGGTAGAGGTTCTTTTTTCATGACCATCGTTCCAACGTCCCCATTGAAAAATATCTCCGTAACTATTTGTATCTGTCATAGAAGTAGCTACTTGCGTACTTCCTAAATTTTGCTGTAACCAAATGTTTCCGTCTGCTCCACGGACTGTAGTTAGTGTTTTTGAAACACCGTCATATGTAAATGTAACACAACCTGTATCTCCTGCATTTGGACCTGGATCAGTGCAAACAACAGGTGTAGTGCTACCATTCGTAATATTCAATGTATAATCTTCAACTTGTCCAAAACTGAATGGACTACTGCAAGGATTTGGAGAAGGAGCGTTTAAATTTTTTACAACACGCATTCTGATTGATCCTATAAAAGCATCGGTAGGAATGGTTACTGTATGAACCATTTCTATATTATCTAAACCAGTACTGTTAATAATAGCGGTTGTATGTTGATGCTTTTCAGGCTGATTCGTTAATTGTTGTTGAGCTGCTGCGTTTGTTGGAGTAGCATTAGAAAAAACACCATCACCGTTCCAATCAAAGTATACGGTTATATAATTGGTGTTATTACCGTCTGTATTTCCCTTAACTTTTAAATCGTACGTTTGTCCACGTTGAACATTCATTGAAATGGAAGAAAAATCTTCGTAACGTGGAGTTGTTGATAATATAGCGTCAGCTGACGGATTGTTTATAGATCCAGCCCCTGTTCCAAACTGTACTAAAGTTATAGGTTCTGGAGGTAAATTAGCTGACCAACCACCCCAAGTTGGCGGACAATAAGTTGTTTGAGCATTTATTGTTGATGTTGAGAGAAGGAGAAACCCCATCATCAATTTAGAATAAAGATTCTTCATTTTTAGATAGATTAAAATGTTTGCACAAATTTATTTGTAATAAATCTAAATAAAAATAACGATAATAATTATTACGAATATTTCAATTTTAAGGTATTTAATACTTCATTAACATAAATATGTTACATTAAAATTATTTATAATGATTTTAAATAGTTAATATTTTTAGCGATTAATAGTTGATTTTCTCAGTAATTACGGGTAGTTCAGGCAATCTATTTGATGTTAAAGGCATAAAGCCATAAAATCAAAACGTTTCTTTCTAGTAATAATCAATAAAAAAAGCAACCTAAAAAGATTGCTTCTATATTTTTAATGTATCCCCGACAGGATTCGAACCTGCATCATCAGAACCGGAATCTAACATTCTATCCAATTGAACTACGAAGACATTGTTATTATGCTGTTAAAAGCTTTTTAACAATAGTAGAAATAGTCTTTCCGTCTGCAGTTCCTGCTAATTTGGTATTTGCCAAGCCCATTACCTGACCCATTGACTGCATACCTGCAAAGTTTCCTTCTGCAATAATTTCTTTAATAGCAACTTCTACATCAGCCTCTGATAATTGTGCCGGTAAAAACTGCTCTATAACTGCTGCCTGCGCCAATTCTGGTTCAGCCAAATCGTTTCTTTGTTGTTCAAGAAAAATAGCTGCCGCGTCTTTACGCTGTTTTACTAATTTTTGTAATAATTTAATTTCGTCGGCTTCTGTTAATTCTGCAGCAGATCCAGATGTTTGTGCTAATAAAATCTCCGATTTAATTGCTCTTAAAGACTCTAAAGCTACTTGGTCTTTCGCTTTCATTGCTTCTTTTAAAGCAACCATTATAT
>Ga0308157_10008421_pt1 | contig 11721 bp, 13 predicted proteins | sample PhyBR1_FD_201035 | JGI IMG/M metagenome (GOLD analysis project Ga0308157, IMG submission 201035) | Phyllosphere microbial communities from UC Gill Tract Community Farm, Albany, California, United States - DLSLB.R1 | ecosystem: Host-associated > Plants > Phyllosphere > Unclassified | place: USA...
TCTCGGCCATGTAGTCGTGCGGTTCGATCTGGATCGTGTACGGGTTGAAGGTCAGGCCCAGGCGCTGCTCGATCACGTCCTTCGAGAAGCTTGGCCAGTCGAACTCGGGGTAGGCCGACAGGTGGGCATTGTAGTTGCCGACCGCGCCATTCATCTTGCCCAGGATTTCGACATCGGCAATACGGCGGACGGCGCGCTGCAGGCGCGCGACCACGTTGGCGATTTCCTTGCCGAGCGTGGTCGGGCTGGCGGTCTGGCCGTGGGTGCGCGACAGCATCGGCAGCGCCGCGTTGGCGTGCGCGATCTCGGTCAGCTTGGCGATGATCGCCTGCAGGGCCGGCAGCATCACGCCGTCGCGCGCCGCTTTCAGCATCATGCCGTGCGAGGTGTTGTTGATGTCTTCCGAGGTGCAGGCGAAGTGGATGAACTCACTGGCCGCGACCAGTTCGGGCACGTCCTTGACCTGTTCCTTGAGCCAGTACTCGACCGCCTTGACGTCGTGGTTGGTGACCGCCTCGATTTCCTTGATGCGCGCGGCATCCTTTTCGCTGAAATCCGCCGCCATCCGGTCGAGGTGAGCGATCGCTTCAACGGAGAACGGCTTGATCTCGGCAAAGCCGGCCTGCGACAGCGCCTGCAGCCACGCGATCTCGACCTTCACGCGGTGGTGCATGAAACCCGTTTCCGACAGGATCGGGCGCAGCTTGTCGGTTTTGGAGGCGTAGCGGCCGTCGAGCGGGGACAGGGCCGACAAGGTAGGGGACAGGGCGGTAGAGGTCATGGCAGGCGGTCCGGGCAAAAACGCGGATTTTACCACCGGACGGGTTTTGAATCCTTGCGCATGCCGCACCTGGCCGATGTGTGCAGGCGGCGACAGCGCAGGTTTTGCGGCAGGGCCCGATGCTATACTGGGTTTCGATTCCTAACTCCGTGCTTCCATGAAACTCATCGGTTCTGTCACCAGCCCCTACGTCCGCAAGGTCCGTGTCGTGATGGCGGATAAAAAGCTCGACTATTCCTTCATTCAAGAGAATGTCTGGGCCGCCGATACCACCATCCAGCAGACCAATCCCTTGGGCAAGGTTCCATGCCTGGTGATGGAAGACGGCAGCACCCTGTACGACTCGCGCGTGATCGCCGAATACCTCGACACCCTCACCCCGGTATGCAAGCTGTTGCCGCCCAACGGCCGCGACCGGGCCGAGGTCAAGGTCTGGGAAGCGCTGGCCGACGGCGTGCTCGACGCCGGCATCCTGGTGCGCCTGGAAACCACGCTGCGCGTTGACGCCCAGCAAAGCCCTGAATGGATCGATCGCCAGTGGGGCAAGGTGCACGCCGGCCTGCGCGTGATGTCTGAGCGCCTGGGCGAGTCCAGCTTCTGCGCCGGCAACCACTACTCGCTGGCCGACGTCGCCGTCGGCTGCGCGCTGGGCTGGATCGCCTTCCGCTATCCCGACATCGACTGGCGCGGCGACTACCCGAACCTGGCCCGCCTGTTCGATAAGCTGTCCGAGCGCCAGTCGTTCAAGGACACCGTCCCCTTCCTGGCATGAACGGCACGCCGGGCATGTCCACCGCCGTGATTTTCGGCGAGGCGCTGGTCGACGATTTTCAGTCCGGGCAAGTCGTCGGCGGGGCGCCGTTCAACGTGGCGCGCCACCTGGCCGCCTTCATGGCGCCCGTGCTGGCCATCACCCGCATCGGCGACGACCAGGGCGGCCAGCTGGTGCACGCCGAGTTCGAGCGCTTCGCCATGAGCGAGGCCGGGCTGCAGCGCGACCCGCTGGAAGAAACCGGCCGCGTGCTGGTCGAGCGCGGCCCGCGCGGCCACCGCTTCACGATCCTGCCGAACCAGGCCTACGATTTCATCGACCGCGCCGCGGCCGTGGCGAGCGTGCAGGGCGTCGATGCCGGCGTCGTCTATTTCGGCATGCTGGCCCAGCGCAACGAGGTATCGCGCGGCGCGCTCAAGGCCGTGCTGGAGACGAGCAGCGGCGCGGCTGCGCGCTTCCTCGACCTGAACCTGCGCGAAGGCCAGTACGACGAGCGCGGCGTCACCCGCGCGCTGCAGGCGGCGAATATCGTCAAGGTCAACGAAGAAGAATTGCAGGCGCTGTTCGGCTGGCACTTCCAGATCAAGCCCGACGATCCGGCGCTGTCGACCGACGAGGTGCACGCCTCGTGCCAGGCCCTGCTCAAGATGTTCTCGCTCGACGCCCTGGTGGTCACCCTGGGTCACCGCGGCTCGGTGTATTTCGGCAGCGACGGCCAGGTGCTGACCCAGCGCGATCATCCCGCGCCGCCGTTCGTGATCGACACGGTGGGGGCGGGCGACGCCTTCGCGGCGATCTTCCTGCTGGGCCGCATGCGCGGCTGGCCGCTCGAGACGGCCTTGTCGCGCGCGAACGAATTCGCCGGCGCGATCTGCGCGATTTCCGGCGCGGTGCCGACCGATATGGGGTTCTACGACAAGTGGATGACGCGCTGGCGCTAAACGGCGCGCAGGCGAGCGTCCAATGCAAAAGGGCCGGCGAAAGCCGGCCCTTTTTTTAATCACAGAACGATCACGGAGCGATCTGGCTTTGCAGGTAGTTCTGGATGCCGACCTTGACGATCAGGTCGAGCTGGGTTTCCAGCCACTCGATGTGCTCTTCGGTGTCTTCCAGGATCATCAGGAACAGGTCGCGCGACACGTAGTCGGCGGCCGCTTCGCAGGCGGCGATGCCTTCCTTGACGGTCACTTGCGCGGCGCGTTCCAGCTTCAGGTCGCATTCCAGCATTTCCTGGGTCGATTCGCCGATCAGCAGCTTGTGCAGCGCCTGCAGGTTCGGCAGGCCGTCCAGCATCAGGATGCGGTCGATCAGCTTGTCGGCGTGCTTCATCTCGCCGATCGATTCTTCGTACTCTTTCTTGCCCAGTTTTTCCAGGCCCCAATGGCGGTACATGCGCGCATGCAGGAAATACTGATTAACTGCGGAGAGTTCATTGGTCAGCTGTGCGTTCAGCAGACGGATGACGTTTTGATCGCCTTTCATTGGAGTGCCCCTGGTGATTTTGAATGGGCTCAATGATAGCAAACAAGCAGCCGCAATAAGCCCTCAAAAGAGAGAAAAATGGCGAAAAAAGCGCATTAAATCGAAGAAAAACCCACAAAATGGCGCGTAATAAAAACCGTTCTCACTCCATAGTGAAAACGCTTCTCGCTACCGCGAAAATAGAACGAAAGCGCTTCTCATTTCACTCCGACGGCCATTATCCCCAGCATGGTTTCATGCATTAAAAAACCATTAATCGCTGCCCGCTATTGTTCGCCCTGCCTTGGTCCGCCAAGGTACGCCCGCCGACCGCGGCCGGCGTAATCACCACAGATTATTTCTATCGCCGATGAATCCAGTATCTCTTTCCATCCGTTCGACCACGCTGCTGCTGGCGGCGCTGGCTTGCGCCGTGCCGGCGTCGGCCCAGGTCGTGGCGCCCGAGCAGGTCGCCGCAGAAGCCTCGCCCAAGACTTCCCAGTGGGGCCTCGGCTTCGGCGCCGGTTTCGATAAAAGCCCGCTGCGCGACTTCGACGACGAAGTCGATCCACTGCCGCTGGTGCTATACGAGGGCAAGCACCTGAGCGTGTTCGGCGCCCGCATCGACTATAAGCTGCCGTCGTATGGTCCGCTGCAGTTCCGCCTGCGCGCGCGCTATGCCAACGATGGCTACGAGGCCAAGGATTCGCCTTACCTGGCCGGCATGGAAGAGCGCAAGGGCGGCCTGTGGCTGGGCGGCGCGGCCATCTGGCGCAGCGGCGCCACGAGCGTAGCCAGCGAATTCACCGCCGCCACCGGCGACGCCGAGGGCAAGCGATTCAAGCTGGAACTGAACCGCGAGTTTCGCGCCAAGGCCGTCACCATCACGCCGCGCATCGGGGCCGAGTGGTACGACAAGGACTATGTCGACTACTACTATGGCGTGCGCGCCAGCGAGGCGCGCGCGGACCGCCGCGCCTACCGCGGCGACTCGTCGCAGGCGATCGAGGCCGGCGTGCGCTTCGGCTATGCCTACCAGCGCCGCCACAACTTCTTCGTCGACGTCAGCGCCAAGTCGCTGGGCAGCGAGATCAAGGACAGCCCGCTGGTGGAGCGCTCCACCGAGAGCAGCATCAAGCTGGGCTATCTGTACGCGTTCTGACCGCCGCAGCGGCGGTCGCGGCGACCGGGGCAAACGCGATCCGCACCAGGAAACCCTTGCCCCCCAGGCCGTCGCCGGTCTCGATGCGCGCCGCATGCAGGCGGGCGATGGCGGCCACCAGCGACAGGCCGATGCCGCTGCCGCGGCCCTGGTGGCCGGGCAGGCGGTAGAAGCGCTGGAAGATGGCCGTGCGTTCGGCCTCGGGCACCCCGGGACCGTCGTCGCTCACATTCAGCCACGGTCCTTGCGGTCCCGCGCCGCAGGCGACCTGTACGCGCCCGCCGTCGCGCGCGAAGCGAATCGCATTGTCCAGCAGGTTGCGCAGCAGGGTCGCCAGCTCGTCGAGATTGCCCTCGACCCAGGCCGGCGCCATATCGCAGTCGAGCGTGCAGTCCATGCGCTGCGCGTGGTAGGTGTATTCGTGCACCACATGCTCGACCAGTTGCGCCAGGTCGAGCGCTTCGGTGCGGATCGCACACGACATCGCATCGAGCCGCGCCATGTCGAGCAGTTGCTCGGCCATGCGCGCGCTGCGCCGCACGCCCTGCTGCAGCATCTCCAGCGCCTGCTGGCGCTCGTCGTCGCTGCGCGCGTGCAACGCGACCTCGACGTGGGCCTGCAACACCGACAGCGGGGTGCGCAGCTCGTGGGCGGCGTCGCCCAGGAAGCGGCGCTCGTTCCCCACGGCCTTGTCGAGCTGCACCAGCAGGTGGTTGAACGAGGTGACCAGCGGCTGCAGCTCCACCGGCAGCGCGTTCACCGGCAGCGGCGTCAGGTCGAAGTCCTTGCGCCGCAACAGCGCCCGCTCGATCACGGACAAGGGCCGCAGCGAGCGCTCCAGCGCATGCAGCAGCAGCACGGCCACCAGCACCAGCACCGCCGTCATCATGGCCAGCGCGAACAGGACCTCGCCATACATCTCGCGGTCGATCACGCCTTGCAGGTTGGCGACCTGCACCGACACCAGGCCATCGCGGTCCGAGATGGTATACACGCGCCAGGACTGGCCGCCGGCCTCCAGCGTCGCGGAGCCATTGCGGAAGGTCGGCTGGAACGGCGTCTCGGGCGCGGCCGGCGAGCGCAGCACCAGGCGGCGATCGTGGCTCCAGACCTGGAGCGCGAAGTTCTCGGGGTCGCGCTCCATATCCGGCAGCAGCTCGAGGCCGGGGCCGAACGGCCCTTCGTTGATCTTCTCGGCCGGCAGTGACAGCAGCAAGCGGGTGCCGAAGGATTGCAGCTTGCCGTCCCACAGGCTGTGTTCATTGCTGGCGATATAGGCGACCACCACGCCGCCGCCGCAGATCCAGCAAAACGCCAGCGCCAGGCCGAATACCCGGCGCACGCGGGCGCGGATCGAATTCATGCCACGTCCTTGTCCGCGCTCTTACCCAGCCGGTAGCCCTGGCCGTGCACGGTCTCGATGATGTCCTCGCCGAGCTTGCGCCGCAGCTGGTGGATGAAGACCGCGATCGTATTGCTCTCGACGTCGCCGTCCGCGCCATAGATCAGCGTTTGCAGGTGGCTGCGCGCGATGATGTGGCCGGGCCGTTCCATGAAGGCGAGCAGGGTGCGGTATTCATAGGCGCTGAGCGTGACCGGCCGGCCGTCGCAGGTCACGGCCTGGCGCGCCACGTCCAGCACCACGTTGCGGCAGGAAAGCAGCGGCACCGTCTTGCCTTCGCTGCGCCGGGTGACCGCGCGCATGCGCGCCCACAGCTCGCTGAACTCGAAGGGTTTCACCAGATAGTCATCGGCGCCGGCGTCCAGCCCGGCGATGCGCTCGGACATCTGGGCGCGTGCGGTGAGGATGATCACCGGCGTCGCGTTGTACGCCGCGCGCAGGCCGCGCAGCAGGGCCAGGCCCGATTCGCCCGGCAGACCGAGGTCGAGCAGGATCACCGAATAGGCGTTGTCGATGAGCGCCAGGCGCGCGCCGTCGGCGTCGCCCGCATGGTCGAGGGCCAGGCCCTCCTGCCGCGCGCGTTCGCGGATGGCGGCGGCGAGCATGGCGTCGTCCTCGACGAGCAGGATCTTCATGGGCGTGGACGGAGAGTCGATGACCGGCCAGTATAGCGGGCGGCGATTAACGGCTTGTTAAGAGAGACGGACGAAAAAAAGCCCCGCGACATGGCGGGGCAGGGGAGATGTGTGACTGAATTCAGGCCGCTTGCGGGATGCGGCGCACTTCGGTGATCGTGGTCTTGCTGTCGATGTGACCGTGCAGGACTTCGCGCGCATAGCTGACGCATTTGCCGCACATGGTGCCGACGCCCAGTTCCTTGCGCAGCTCTGCCATCGAGGAGATGCCCAGGTCGGCCGCCTGGCGGATTTCACGGTCGGAGATGTTGTTGCAGACACAGACGATCATCGGAACTACCCTTGCTGTTTATGCTACAAAATACGAATCATTCTCATTTGCGTTGTTATTTTCTGTAAACTCGGCGGCGAACGCAAGCGAAATTTGCCTATCGTGTGCACTTTTTTTGTGCTTTTCGTCCAAGCAATGACAAGCTGCAAATAGTAATAGTTCGCATTTAGGTTTATGATGTCGGCATCATTCCTGTCGCTGTCTCATAAGCGCAACAACCATTTGGAAGCTGCCATGACCCTAGCCCCGTCCTTGTCCACACTCGACTCGCTGAAAGCGGGCCAGAGTGCCACCGTCGTCCAGCTGGCGCCGCATGCGCAGGGCGGCGTCGACGTGCAGCGCCGCCTGATGGAGCTGGGCTTCGTGCCGGGCGAGCGCATCCGCGTGCTCAAGCGCGTGCTGGGCGGCCCGCTGGCGGTCAAGGTCGGCGAGTCGACCTTCGCCCTGCGTCGCTTTGAAGCGGCGCTGGTCTCGATCAAGGCGGATTGAACGCATGGGAGTCATGGAACAACAAGTGGCTGCTCGCACCCCACTGGTCGCACTGCTCGGCAACCCGAACTGCGGCAAGACCGCGCTCTTCAACCGCCTGACCGGCTCGCGCCAGAAGGTCGCGAACTATGCCGGCGTCACCATCGAGCGCAAGGAAGGCAGCTTCAAGTCGCCGGCCGGCCGCGCTTTCCGCGTGCTCGACCTGCCGGGCGCCTACAGCCTGAACGCCCAGACCCCGGACGAAGGCATCACCCGTGACGTGGTGGCCGGCCTGCGCGCCGGCGAAGCCGCGCCGGACGCGGTGCTGTGCGTGGTCAACGCCACCAACCTGCGCCTGAACCTGCGCCTGGTGCTGGAACTGAAACGCCTCGGCCTGCCGATGGTGCTGGCCCTGAACATGGTCGACGTCGCGAAAAAGCGCGGCATCGAGATCGACACCGCCAAGCTGTCGCAAGAGCTGGGCATGCCGGTGGTGGAAACCGTCGCCATCCAGTCGGGCGGCGAACAAGCGTTGCTGGCCGAACTCGATCGCATGGCCTTCGATGCGCCGGTCGAAGAGACCCAGCGCGAAGTGCGCCGCATCCTGTCCGTCGCCGTCTCGACCGCGAAGGACACCGGCAACCTGACCGAGAAAGTCGACAACGTGGTGCTGCACCCGATCGCCGGCCCGATCATCCTGGCGCTGATGATGTTCGTGATCTTCCAGGCCGTGTTCAGCTGGGGCGACGCGCCGATCGAGCTGATCGAGGGCGGCATGGCGGCCTTTGGCGAGATGGTGGGCTCGGTGCTGGGCGAGGGCATGCTGCACAGCCTGATCGTGGACGGCATCATCGCCGGCGTCGGCAGCGTGCTGGTGTTCCTGCCGCAGATCCTGATCCTGTTCTTCTTCATCCTGCTGCTCGAAGACGTCGGCTACCTGCCGCGCGCGGCCTTCCTGCTCGATCGCATCATGGGCAGCGTCGGCCTGTCGGGCCGCGCCTTCCTGCCGCTGCTGTCCTCGTTCGCCTGCGCGATCCCCGGCGTGATGGCCGCGCGTACGATCCAGAACCCGCGCGACCGCCTGGTGACGATCATGATCGCGCCCTTGATGACGTGCTCGGCGCGCCTGCCCGTCTATGCGCTCCTGATCGCGGCCTTCATCCCCGACCAGACCGTGGCCGGCTTCCTCAACCTGCAGGGCGTGGTGCTGTTCGTGCTGTACATGGCCGGCATCCTGTCGGCGATGGCGGTGGCCTGGTTCATGAAACGCCGCAGCGAGTATAAGCAGCAGGCGTTGATGCTCGAACTGCCGGCCTATCACTGGCCGCAGCCGGGCGCGCTGTTCTCGGGCCTGGTCGAACGCGCCAAGATCTTCCTGATGCGGGTCGGTACCCTGATCCTGACCATGATGGTCCTGCTCTGGCTGCTCTCGAGCTTCCCGGGCGCGCCGGAAGGCGCCGCCAATCCGCCGATCTACTACAGCGTGGCCGGCATGATCGGCCGCGCGCTCGAGGTGATCCTGGCGCCGATCGGCTTCAACTGGCAGATCTCGATTGCGCTGGTGCCGGGCATGGCCGCGCGCGAAGTGGCGGTCGGCGCGCTGGGCACCGTGTACGCGTTGTCGGGCGGCGATGAAGTGGGCGGCACCCTGGCGCCGCTGATCGCGCAATCGTGGTCGCTGGCCACCGGCTTGTCGCTGCTGGCCTGGTATGTCTACGCGCCGCACTGCCTGCCGACGCTGGCCACCGTAGCCCGCGAAACCGGCAGCCGCAAGTACGCCTGGATCATGGCCGGCTATATGTTTGGCCTGGCCTATGCGGCGGCTTTCATTGTCTACCGCGTCACCCTCGCCATCACTGGAGCGTAAATCATGCAGGAACTGGCCGTCATCGTTATCGTGCTTGCCTCCGCGCTGTACCTGGGCGCGAAATACATGCCGGCCGGCCTGCGCGCGCGCCTGGTCATGCACCTGACCCGCGGCGGCAAGCGGTCCTTCATCGCCCGCTGGCTGGACAAGTCGGGCGGCGGCGGTTGCGGCGGCGGCAGCTGCGGCAGCGGCTGCGCGCCCAAGCAGCCCGACCCTCCCGGCAAGCACCGCGTAATCAAGCTGCACCAGCGCTGAACATCGGCGCCACCGCGGTCAGTCCTCCAGCGCCGCGATCAGGCGCTGCGCGTCGAACGGCGCGTGCACCTTGATGTCGTTGTCGAAGTAGCAGTAGACGTCACGCTTGCTGCGCTTGCGTGGCGCCTTGCCTGAAACCAGGCAGGCATCCTTTGGCTGGCCTCCATCGCGCCAGGCGCGAATCTTCCTTGCCCAGTCCGCGATGGCCGCGTCGTCGTAGCCGCTTGCGTACAGCTCCTTGTCGCCGTGCAGGCGCAGGTACATGAAGTCGGCCGTCACGTCCTCGATATGCGGCCATTTTCCCGCGGTGTCGGCCACCACCAGCGCCACCTTGTACTTGCGCAGCAGCGCGATGAAGGCGGGATCGCCGAAGCTTTCGTGGCGGATCTCGACCGCGTGCCGCAGCGTGCGCCTGGGTCCAGGGTCGAGCGCGACCCGCCCTTCCATGCGCGGTTCGTAGCCCTTGGCCTGTTCGGCCGCGGCGTGGGTGTCGTGCGGCAGCAGCGACAGGAAGGCTTCAAACCGTTCAGGCTCGAAGGCAAAGTTGGGCGGGAACTGCCACAGCATCGGTCCCAGCTTCTCGCGCAGCTCGAACACGCCCGAGGCCAGCACATTGGCCAGCGGTTTTTCGACGTCGCGCAGGCGCAGCATATGGGTGATGAAGCGGTTGCCCTTGACGCTGAACACGAAGCCGGGCGGCGTGGCCGCGTACCAGGCGGCATAGCTCGCCGGCCGCTGCAGCGCATAGAACGAGCCGTTGATCTCGATGCTGGGCAGCTGGCTGGCGGCGTAGTCGAGTTCGAGGCGCTGGGCCAGGCCGGGCGGATAGAACTTGCCGCGCCATGGCACGTAGCGCCAGCCCGAGATGCCGATATAGGTCGATCCGCTCATGCCAGTCACGATACACGGCGCCGGCGAGCGCGGTCGTGCGCTGGCGCACCCAGCCGGCGCCATTGGCGCTGGCCTTTTGGCAAAGCCTCAACAGTGCTAAGCTAGCGGCCATTGTCATCACCGAAGCCGCGCCATGATCGTCGTCCACCACCTGAATAACTCGCGCTCGCAGCGCATCCTGTGGCTGCTCGAAGAGCTGGGCCTGGAATACGAGATCAAGCGCTACCAGCGCGACCCCAGGACCATGCTGGCGCCGCCCGAGCTGAAAGCCGTGCACCCGCTGGGCAAGTCGCCGGTGATCAGCGACGGCGACCTGGTCGTGGCCGAGTCGGGCGCGATCGTCGAGTACCTGGTCGAGCGCCATGGCGACGGCCGCCTGCGGCCCGCGGCCGGCACCGCGGCGCGCCTGCGCTATACCCATTTCCTGCATTACGCCGAAGGCTCGGCGATGCCGCCGCTGCTATTGAAACTGGTGTTCGACAAGGTCGAGAACAGCCCGATGCCGTTCTTCGTCAAGCCGATCGCGCGCGGCATCGCCCAAAAGGTCAAGGGCAGCTTCGTGCTGCCGCAGATCGCGCTGCACCTGGGCTACCTGGAGGCGGAACTGGGCAAGCACCCCTGGTTCACCGGCGAGGAATTCACGGCCGCCGACATCCAGCTCAGCTTCCCGCTGGAGGCGGCCGCCTCGCGCGGCGGGCTGGACGCCAGATACCCGAACCTGCTTGATTTCCTGAAGCGCATCCATGCGCGGGCCGCCTACCAGCGTGCGCTCGAGCGCGGCGGCAAGTACGAGATCGGCAAATGAGCGAAGCAGCGTAACGGAACCGGCATGGCCAAGCTGCTCGCCATCGACGGCCTGAACATCGTACGCCGGGTGTACGAGGCCAGTCCCGAACCGGATTCGGACCTGAAGGCCAGCATCGCGCTGCGCCACGCCTTCTCGTCGTTTCGCAACGTGCTCGAGACGCATGCGCCGACCCATGTGCTGGCCGCCTTCGACCACGGCGGCCCGAACTGGCGCCATGCGCTGTATCCGCGCTACCGCGAGGGCCGGGCGGCGATGCCGCATGAGCTGCGCGCGGCGCTGCCCGAATTCCACGAGCGCCTGCGCGCGGCCGGCCTGCAGGTGGTGACCGTGCCCGAGGTCGAGGCCGACGATGTGATCGCCACTGGCGTCATGCGCTGGCTGTCGGAAGGGCGGGGCGAGGCCATCGTCGCCACCACCGACAAGGACCTGCATCCGCTGATCGCGCACGGCGCGCTGGTGTGGGACCACTTCAAGAACGAATGGCATGACGACGCCTGGGTGCGCCAGCGCTTCGGCGTGGCGCCCGAGCTGCTGCACGACCTGCTGGCGCTGATGGGCGACCCGACCGACGGCGTGCCCGGCGTGTCCAAGGTCGGCATGAAGACCGCCGCGCGCCTGCTCAACGCCTACGGCAGCCTGGACGCCGTGATCGCGGGCGCCGGCATCCTCAAGACACCGCTCGGCGAAAGGCTGCGCGCCGAGCGTGAGATACTCGAGATCTCGCGCTGCCTGGTGTCGCTCAAGCTCGACGTGCGCCTGGGCGTGACCTGGAAAATGCTGGCCTATGACGCAAATTAAAAGGGAAACGACGCGATGCTGAAGGCGGTAATCGTGGATGGAAACGCGGTCTCGCGTTCGATGCTGGGCACCGTGCTGGCCGACGGCAGC
>Ga0308157_10008422_pt1 | contig 11720 bp, 10 predicted proteins | sample PhyBR1_FD_201035 | JGI IMG/M metagenome (GOLD analysis project Ga0308157, IMG submission 201035) | Phyllosphere microbial communities from UC Gill Tract Community Farm, Albany, California, United States - DLSLB.R1 | ecosystem: Host-associated > Plants > Phyllosphere > Unclassified | place: USA...
CCATATATAAATTTTGCAGCATACCTTAAGGAGGAATTTTCCGTGGCTATTGTAAATGTATCCGATCAAACATTCGGAACCGAAGTGGAAGCTGGCGAAGGAACCGTTCTGGTTGACTTCTGGGCACCATGGTGCGGACCTTGTAAAATGCTCGCTCCGATCCTTGACGAGCTGGACGGCGAAGTTGGCGCGAACGTGAAAATCGCGAAAGTCAACGTCGACGAAAACCCTGAAACGGCTTCCCGTTTCGGCGTAATGAGCATCCCGACGATGATCTTCTTCAAGGACGGACAACCGGTCGACAAACTGATCGGCGTAAACTCCAAAGAAGCGCTGAAAGGCGTACTGTCCAAACACGAGTAATTTCAACGTCATGTCCAAGATTGCTTCAACTGGAGCAAATCGGACATGGCTAAACAGAACCCCCGGCAACCCGCCGGGGGTTTTTGTTGTCGTTTTCGCGTTCATATCGAAGAAAGCGAGCATGGAGAGCGCATGTTCGTCTTTTCGTGTCATACAGACATTTTTGGCGTATAATAAAAGAAAGTCATTCCAACATGTCGAGAAAGTCCAACGTGACTGGAAGCGAGAAGACGGAGAGAGAAATTCAGTGAAATACAGGATTTCGAAGAAAACCTGCGGTAACATTCAATGCTATGTTGACGCCTTTGAACTTGGAAAACCTCCATCTAAATTTCAATCCAGTTTTCCAAGTGAGACAGCGAATTGTGAAGCATTTCGAAGAAATGCACTTCGGAAGCCTATGCTGGCAATTTCTCTCGCAGTCTTCTCGCTTCCCGCTCCACCTAACTTGATCGACAATCATCCATCCAGAGAAAGTCAGACATCGGACGCAGACAGGGAGGTCGAACACAGATTGGATACGCACCTCGAAACCATTCAGGAACAAGAAAAAGCATTGGCGCATATTCGGGATAAACTGGCGCTGCTGCCGGAGCTTCCGGGCTGTTACCTGATGAAAAATAGAGAAGGCACCATCATTTACGTCGGCAAGGCCAAGATTTTGAAAAACCGCGTGCGCTCTTACTTCACGGGCAGCCACGAAGGCAAAACGCAGCGATTGGTTATCGATATCCGCGACTTCGAATACATCGTCACGTCGAGCAACATGGAAGCGCTGATCCTGGAGTGCAACCTGATCAAGCTGCATCAGCCGCGCTATAACGTGCTGCTCAAAGACGACAAGACGTTTCCTTATATTAAAATCACCAACGAAAAGCATCCGAAGCTGGAAGTCACGCGGCGGGTGCTGAAAGACAAAGCTCGCTACTTCGGTCCTTATCCGAACGCTTACGCCGCCCAGCAAACCAAAAAGCTGCTCGACCGCATGTACCCGCTGCGCAAATGCGGCGTCATGCCGAAAGAAGTCTGCTTATATTACCATATGGGCCAATGCCTGGCGCCGTGCGTCAAAGATATCGAAAAAGAGCAGTACGACGGCATTCGCGACGAAATCGCCCGTTTTCTCGGCGGCAGCCACGAAGAGATCAAGAAAGAACTGCGCCGGAAAATGGAAGAAGCCGCCGAAGACCTGTACTTCGAGCGCGCCAAAGAATTGCGTGACCAGATTCTGAATATCGAAGCGGTCATGGAAAAGCAGAAGATCAACGCCACGGACAAAAAAGACCGCGACGTGTTCGGCTATTCGGTCGACAAAGGCTGGATGTGCGTGCAGATCCTGTATATCCGCCAAGGCAAAATGATCGAGCGTCACGCATCGAGCTTTCCTTTTTACGGCGAAGCCTACGCGGATTTCCTGTCTTACGTGACGCAGTACTACAGCGATAATCCGGCATTGCCTCAAGAGATTTTGCTTCCGGCGAACGAAGAAGGTGCCGCAGTCGCAATCGAAGGCGAAGCGCGGTCGCAGCAAGCCGCTTCGCGCGCCGATATCATGGCTGCGAACGAAGCCGCCGACGCGGACGGAGACGACGGCGATGATGAAGCGCAAAGCGAGCAGGGGGCAAATTCGCAGCAAGAAACCCGCTACGGCGAAGCGGCCGCGGAAATGCCGCTGGTTGCGGAATCTGCGACGGAATACGCGGCAGATTCGAATAACGGAGAGGAAAACGCGTCCGAATCCGGCGCTTCCGGATTAGGCGATCTGAACGGCGCCGCTGCGCTTCAACAATGGCTGAACGTGAAGGCTCTTGTACCGAAACGCGGCTCCAAACGCAAAATGGTCGAGATGGCCAGCGAAAATGCGCGCGTCTCGCTGGAAGAGAAGTTCCGCTTGATCGAGCGGAACGAAGAACGCACCAGCGGCGCGGCCGATCGCCTGGGCTACGCATTGGGTTTCGACAGCCTGCATCGCGTCGAAGCGTTCGACAACTCGAATATCCAGGGCACGAACCCGGTATCCGCCATGGTCGTCTTCCTCGACGGCAAACCGGCCAAGCAGGAGTACCGCAAATACAAAGTCCGCACCGTCAAAGGCGTGGACGATTACGCCACGATGCGGGAGGTCATTCGCCGCCGCTACGAGCGCGTGCTCAAAGAAAATCTGCCGATGCCGGATTTGGTCCTCGTCGACGGCGGCAAAGGCCAAATTTCCGTCGCGATCGACGTGTTGGAAAACGAATTGGGCCTTAGCGTTCCCGTTGCCGGCCTGGTCAAAGACTCCAAGCACCGGACGGCGCAGCTGATGAGCGGAGATCCGCCTGAGGTTGTGCCATTGGCGCGGGACAGCGAAGAATTCTATCTGCTTCAACGCATCCAGGACGAAGTTCACCGCTTCGCGATTTCCTTCCACCGCGAACAACGCGCCAAGTCCATGGTGACGTCGAAGCTCGATTCGATTCCGGGCATCGGCGAGAAGCGCCGCCAAACGCTGCTCAAGCATTTCGGATCGCTCAAAAAAATCCGCGAAGCTTCGGTCGAGGATTTTCGCCCGCTGTCGATCGGAGACAAGTTGGCGCGCCAGATTCTCGATGCGTTGAAAGATGAGGCATGATCGTTGGTTTTCGGCCTCTAATCCGTTTTCGTGATGCGATTTCTTTACTTTTTCAATTTCCCTCGATATAATGAACTCTAATTGTATAGGAATCAACCGGAGGAGCCTGCCAACAGCGGGCTCTTTCTGTGTTTTTTTAAGGTGTTTATTTTTTGGGGTATTTAAAGGTATTCGTTTATTTCAGAAAAAGAGGAGAGGTTGAGAGTTGACGATGGAGAAGCATAAAGAAAGCATACTGGTCTGCGTACATTACGGTCCTCACGGACAGCGTCTGATTCAACGCGGCACAAGGTTGGCCCAACTGATCGGAGCGCCGCTTCGCGTGCTGACGGTCGCGCCTTCCAAACGGGAAGAATACAATTTGGAAAAAGAACGATATGTCGCCGGTTGGCGAAAACAGACCGAAGAAGCCGGAGGCGAATTTCTGGTGCGCAAATGCAGCGGCGGTAATAAAGCCGCCGACGTAATCGCGGAAACGGCCATCGAACTGGGCGTGACCCAGATCGTGATCGGCCGCGCCAGCCAATCGATCTGGCACGAACTGACGCACGGCGATTTCGTGGACGACCTCCTGGAGCGGATCGGCGCGATCGACCTGCATATCGTGGCGGTTCAGCGCTATCCCGAACTGCTCGAAGAAACGCATGAAAAAGGCATTCAAGCCCGTCTTGTGCGCAAAAAAGGGCGTTACGTGCTGGAGACGGACGATCAAGAAGCCGGAGAAGACGAGTTCGAAGGCATCTTTTTCCGAGACCTGGATACGGATTTCGACAGCGGACTGTTCAAAGTCGTCAAAAACGGCCAAGCCGAATATTTGAAAATCATGCAAGGAGAATGGGTCAAGCCGTGACCCGTTTTTTCTGCGAAAGGAGGAACGCTTACAAGTGCTGCATATTGCCATTCTGATTTCGTTTCTGTGGGCCGCGCTGATTCCGCTCATGCGTCTGCTGCCCCGCATCCATCCCGGCTGGGCGGTTTTGCCCGTGCCGGTTGCCGTATTCGCGTATTTGATCAGCCGCATTCCGCAGATCAGCTCCGGCGAAACGATTGCCGTCAGTTTGCCGTGGATGCCGGGGCTGGGTATCGACCTGTCGTTGGTGCTCGACGGTTGGAGCTTGCTGTTTGCCCTTTTGATTACGGGAATCGGCGCGCTCGTCGTCTGGTACTCGATGTTCTATATGGGCAAAAACGCGGATTCCATCCGTAATTTCTATATCTATCTGCTGATGTTCATGGGCGCCATGCTCGGCGTGGTGCTGTCGGATAACCTCATGGTGCTGTACGCGTTCTGGGAATTGACGAGCGTCGCTTCGTTCCTGCTGATTGCGTTTTGGTATCGCCGCGAGCGTTCGCGTTACGGCGCATTGAAGTCTATGCTGATCACGGTGTTCGGCGGCCTGGCCATGTTCGCGGGCTTCAATCTGCTGTATGCCATGACCGGGACTTACAGCATTCGCGAGATCGCGGCGCAGGCCGGAGGGCTTATCGACCAACCGCTGTTTCTGCCGGCCATGATTCTCGTGCTGCTGGGCGCTTTCACCAAATCCGCCCAGTTCCCGTTCCATATCTGGCTGCCGGACGCGATGGAAGCGCCGACGCCGGTCAGCGCCTACCTGCACTCGGCGACCATGGTTAAGGCCGGATTGTATCTGGTCGCCCGGATGAGTCCGATTTTTGCCGGCGCCGCCGAATGGTTCTGGATCGTGTCGTTGACCGGTCTGGTCACGCTGGCGTACGGTTCGTTCAAGGCGATTCGCCAAACGGATCTCAAAGCGCTGCTCGCCTACTCCACGATCAGCCAACTCGGCCTGATCATGAGCTTGCTCGGCGTAGGGTCGGCCGCGGCCTTTTACACGGACGCCGAACAGGTCGCTTTCTTCGGCCTGGCCACGACCGCCGCGGTATTCCATCTGATCAATCACGCCGTATTCAAAGGTTCGCTGTTCATGGTGGTCGGCATCGTCGATCACGAGACCGGCACGCGCGACTTGCGCAGGCTCGGCGGTTTGATGCGCTTGATGCCCGTCACGTTCGCCGTCGCGCTGATCGGATCGTTCTCCATGGCCGGCCTGCCGCCTTTCAGCGGATTTTTGAGCAAAGAGATGTTCTTCACGGCCATGGTCAACATCCGCGAGTTCGACGCGTTGAACGCGGGTTCATGGATGCTGATCCTTCCGATCGTCGCTTGGATCGCCAGCGTGTTCACGTTCGTGTACAGCATGATCCTGGTATTCAAAACGTTCGGAGGAAAATTGAAAGAAAACCAGCTCGGCAAGAAACCGCATGAAGCTTCGGCCGGGTTGTTGGCTTCTCCCGTCCTGCTCGTGTCGTTGGCGGTCATCTTCGCGTTCGTGCCGAACGGCGTGTCTTACGCGTTGATCGATTCCGCCGTCGCCGCGATCCGCGGGGGAGGCGCAAGTCCGGAATCCGTTCACGCTTCAATCTATTTCTGGCACGGCTGGACGCCCGAGCTGTTCATGACGATCGGCGTGGTGCTGGTCGGAATCCTGCTGTACCGCACCTATACCCGGTTCCGGGTGCTTGATCGCGAGTGGAGCGGCCGGGATACGTTGAACCGCGCCTATAACGGCGGATTGTCGCTAATGGAAAACGGCGGCCGCCGCTTCACGGATCTGTACATGACCGGCTCGGTCCGCCATTACCTGATTTACATTTTCGCGTTCCTGATCGCCGCGCTGTGCGGCACGCTGCTGTTTTCGCCGGGGATCCGGCTCGGCATGGACGACTACGCGCCGATCACGTTCTACGAAGTCGCGTTGGTGCTCGTGATGGTCGGCACGGCGGCGGCGGTTCCGTTTGCCCGTTCCCGGGTCAACGCGATCCTGTTCACCGGAGCGGTCGGATACATGGTCACGGCGCTGTTCCTGATCTTCCGCGCGCCCGACTTGGCGTTGACGCAGATGATCGTGGAGACGGTGTCCGTCATCTTGTTCCTGCTGTGCTTCAAGTTCCTGCCCAAGCTGAAAACGGAAAAAGAAAAACCGGCGTTCAAATGGACCAACCTGATCGTTGCCGGGGGCGTAGGCGTCACGATGACGCTGATCGCGTTTGCGGCGATGGGCAGCAGCCCGTTCGAACCGATCTCGACGTATTTCCTGAACGAAAGCTACGAATCGGCAGGCGGCAAAAACGTCGTCAACGTTATTCTCGTCGACTTCCGGGGCTTCGATACGCTGTTCGAAATCATGGTGCTCGGCGTAGCTTCCTTGGGCATTTACGGTTTGATCAAGCTCGGTGTCACCACGACTCCGGCCAATAAAGAAGGAAGCCGTTCTTCCTCGCTTCGCCAAGGCTTCCCGCTCGTTTCCAACGACGTGATCCTGCGCACCATGTCGAGGGTGATCGTGCTGATCATCATTTCGTTCTCGCTCTACCTGTTCTTCGCCGGACACAACAATCCGGGCGGCGGCTTCATCGCGGCGTTGATGACCGCGGCCGCGCTGATTTTGCTGGCAGTATCGTTCGGCATGGACACGGTTCGCCGCGTCATCCCGGTCGATTACCGCATCTTGACTGCGATCGGGCTCGCCATCGCTATTTTGACCGCGGCCGGATCATTCGCGTTCGGCGCTCCGTTCCTCAGCCAGGCGTTCGACCATTTCGATCTGCCGATCCTCGGCGATACGGAGCTTGCGACCGCCGTGCTGTTCGATCTGGGCGTGTACTTGTCCGTCGTCGGCGTCGTGATGAATATTATCTTTTCGATAAAGGGGGAAGACTGACATGGAATGGATTATGGCGATAGCCGTAGGCGCGCTGTTCATGATCGGCGTCTATCTGATTCTGTCCAAAAGCCTGCTGCGGGTCATTCTCGGCACTTCCCTGCTGACGCACGGCGTCCATCTGCTGCTGCTGACCATGGCCGGACTCAAGCGGGGAGCGGCTCCCGTGCTTGGCGGCGGAGCCGACTCTTACGCCGATCCTTTGCCGCAGGCGCTGATCCTGACTTCCATCGTGATCAGCTTCGGCATTACCGCGCTTTACTTCGTTCTGGCTTACCGTTCGTACCAGACGCGCGGAACCGATGAAATCGACGGCAAAGAAGCCGGAGATAAGGGGGCGGAATCTTGAACAACCTGCTTGTGCTGCCCGTCCTTTTGCCGATGGCGATAGCCGTATTTCTAATGTTTTTCCGCAAAAAAATCGTTCTTCAGCGCACGCTCGGCGTAATCGGCGGCATCGCGAATATCGCGATCGCGGCGTTCATCGTCATGAAAGTGCGCAGCGAAGGTATCCTGACCTTGCGGTTGGGCGGATGGGAACCGCCTTACGGCATCGTCTTCGTCGCCGACATGTTCGCGGCCGTGCTGGTGCTCGCGGCTTCGATCACGGGATTTGCCGTGCTGCTCTACTCGTTCGCGAGCATCGGCCGCGAACGTGAAGAGCATTATTACTACACGTTCTTTCACTTCCTGCTGGTAGGCGTGTACGGCTCGTTCATGACCGGGGACATATTCAACCTGTTCGTCTTCTTCGAAGTCATGCTGATTTCGTCGTACGCGCTGATCACGTTGGGCGGTTCGAAAAAGCAAATGCGCGAAGCGCCCAAATACCTGCTCGTCAATATCTTGTCGTCCACGTTGTTCGTGGCGGGCGTCGCTTATCTCTACGCTTCCGTCGGCACGCTGAACATGGCGCATTTATCGCTTCGCATCGCCGAAGCGGGGCAAGGCGGCGTGCTGAACGTGATCGCCGTGCTGTTCCTGATCGTCTTTTCGCTCAAAGCGGGGCTGTTCTTGTTCTTCTGGCTGCCCGGCTCTTACGCCTCGCCTCCGTTCGCGGTACGCGCGCTGTTCGGCGGGCTGCTCACGAAGGTGGGCCTGTACGCCATCGTCCGCACCTTCACGCTGATTTTCCCCGGAGACCCTTCGTTCACGAACGGTTGGATCGCTGCAATGGCTGCGGTCACGATGCTTCTCGGCGGAATCGGAGCGGTCGCTTACCGGGACATTCCGCGCATCTTGAACTATAACATCCTGATCGGGGTCGGCTTCGTGGCATTCGGCCTGGCCACGGGTTCGCGCGACGGCATGGACGGGGTCGTGTTCTACATGGTGCACGATATCCTCTCCAAAGGCCTGATGTTTATCCTCGGCGGGATGCTGATCGCCGCGGCAGGAAGCGACAAACTGGACCGTATGGGCGGTCTGATGAAAGTCCGTCCCGGCTTGGGCTGGATGTTCTTCATTCTGGCGCTGGCGCTGACGGGTATTCCTCCGCTCAGCGGATTCGCGGGCAAAGTGCTGATCGTCCGCGGAGGTCTGGACGAAGGTATGCTCGCCTTGTCTCTGCTCGCGCTCGCGTCGAGCCTGTTGACGCTGTATTCGTTGGTGAAAATTTTCCGCGAAGCGTTCTGGGGAACCGAGCCGGAAAACGAGGACGAAGAAACGGAGTCCGATGCGAAACAAGCGTCCGGCGCCGGACGTTCTTCGGAAGCGGCCCTCGGAAAAACGAAAGCTTTCGCGGGCGTTTCCGCGGTCTTCCTCTTGCTGTTCGTGATCGGCTTAGGCCTGGCGGCGAACGGCGCTTACGGTTTCGCTTCGCAAGCCGGCGCCGTGCTGGACAATCCCGGCCTCTATATCGAAGCCGTATTGAAGGAGTAGATGCACATGCCTTTTCAAATTTTGCTGAATCTGATGATCGCATTCCTGTGGATGATGCTCAACGGAAACTGGACGGCTTCCGGCTTCATCGTGGGATACGTGCTGGGGATCGGGGTTTTGTACGTCGTGCGCAAATTCCGTCCCGAACCTTTTTACTTGGCGAAGGTATGGGCCGTGCTGAAGCTTGCGGGACTGTTGATTCGCGAGCTGCTGATATCGAGTTTCGAGGTGCTTGGCCATATTCTGCGTCCCAAGCTCCGCATGCGTCCGGGCATCTTCGAATACCGGACCGAATTGTCCTCGGATTGGGAAGTGACGATCCTGTCGTGCATGATCTGTTTGACGCCGGGCACGTTGACGCTTGAAGTGTCCGACGACAATAAGACGTTGTACATTCACGCGCTCGATATTTCCAATGTGGACGACATGTCCGGCAAAATCCGCAGCACGTTCGAAAAAGCCATTATGGAGGTGACCCGTTCATGATTACCGTCTTATTAAGCATCGCGCTCGCGGTTCTTGCCGTCGCGGTGATCGGCTGCGCATACCGGCTGATCGCCGGTCCGAGCCGATCCGACCGCATCGCGGCTTTGGATACGATCGGCATCAATCTGTTGGCGATGATCGCGGTGTTCTGCATGCTGTTGGATACCCAGGCTTTGATGGAAATCATTCTGGTCATCGGCATTTTGACGTTTATCGGCACGACGGTGCTGGCGCGTTATATCGAGAGAGGGAGCGTGATCGAAGATGGCGACGATCGTTGAATGGGCAGCCGTCGTTCTGGCGCTTGCCGGAGCTTTGTTTTGCGCGATCAGCGCGTTCGGCCTGATTCGTTTGCCCGACGTGTATCTGCGTTCGCATGCCGCGACCAAAAGCGCCGCGCTCGGCGTACTGTTCGTGCTTACCGGCGCGTTTTTGTACTTTTGGATCGTGGACGGCAACGTCAACGCCAAGCTGCTGCTGGCGATTCTGTTCGTGTTCCTGACGTCTCCGGTAGCGGGACACTTGAACGGTCGGGCGGCTTACCGCTCCGGCGTCAAGCTCTGGAAAGGCAGCGTTCGGGACGATTTCAAGCCGGTGTTGGAAAACGGAGGGAAGCCCGCGCCGGATGCGGTGCACGAGCCGGAACCTCCGAAACGTCCTTGATCGTGCGCGGGGACCGAACAAAGGGGTGTCGGAATGCCTAACGTCGAATTGAACGGAACCTCCATTTATTACGAGAGCTACGGCGAAGGGCTGCCGGTCGTGTTCATCCACGATTACCGGACTTCGCACCGACTGTTCGAGCCGCAAATCGAATATTTTCGGCATCGCCTTCAAGTGATCGTTTGGGATCTTCGGGGCAACGGTCTTTCCGGCAAAATGAACGTCGGGATCGACTCGATCCTGGATGCCCAATGCGAGGATTTGAAAAGCTTGTTGGATTGCCTGGGAGTCGGCAAAGCCATTTTGGTCGCTTGTTCCAGCGGAGGCGTGTTGGCTCGGAAGTTCGCTTCCAAATATCTTGAACGGACGCGTGCGCTGGTGCTGATCGACAGCTCCGCATCCGCAAAAGCAGGCTCGCGCAAATCCGAACGGTGGATAAGCGCGTTGCAGGTTTGCGCCCAAAGCATGCATTACCTGCCCGCGGAACTGTTTTTGCGCCCGCTCCGGATCACGTACGGACGCTGGCTGCCGGCCTACGCGATTTTGCGCCGGGAGGTTCTGAACAAAAGGACGACCGAAGCGATCAAGCAAAGCCTGGCCGTCGAATATTTCAAGCCGTCCGACGGAACCGAAACGCTGCGGCTGCCTACGCTTCTCGTCGGCGGGGCGCAGGACCAATGGACGCTTCGGAAAATTCGGCGGGCGGCTTCCGAATGCCCGAGCGCCCATCTGGAGATCCTGGAAGACGCTATTTACCCGAGCCACCTGTGTCAGCCTCATCGGTTCAATCGCCTGCTGCTGGATTTTTTGAACGATCATCACCTGCTTTACGAACCGGATCCGAATACGGTATAAAAACCCAACTTATTCCTCTTTCGGCGCGTTCGTCAGAAGAGGGGGGAACTGGATGGCAAACGAACGTTCTTTGGAGCAGAGCGATCAAAACTTTGTACCTTTGTTGCTGGCTTCCGCGGCCGTAAGCATCATGCTTAGCTGGATCGGGCTTGTTTCGGATTTTTGGCGTTGGCTGGAGCCGGGCTACGAGACCGAATCGCTCGAGACGGGATTCGGGGCTTTCGTGGCGGTCGTGCTGCTCGGCGGTCTTGCGATCGTGGTTCATATTGCATTGCACGGATTGCTGCTGCCCTTTGTCGTATCCAAAAAATACAGGCTGCCGCTGCTTAAAGAGTTAACGTCGCGGCGTAGAGGGTACACGTCCATTTGCGGCGCTGCGGCTTTGACCGGAGCGACGGCCGTGGGGTTCTGCACCGAGTTCCCTCTGCTTGCGGCACTGCCTTTTTCCGGAAACGTGCTTGTTTACGCTTTCTGGCTGACGCTGATCGGAGCGCGTACCCGGCGGAGCACGGAAGCGGGACGTCTTTCGGCTTAAGCCGCGCCAATGCCGCCCGCCGAAGCGAACACAAAAAGGATGAAGCCGTATACGGCTTCATCCTTTTTCGTCGGGCTTGACGCGCGCCGGACCGGATCGGTACGCACTCGCGCCGTTTTGCTCGAAAGCTGCTTATACTATCGGTCTTTGTCCTGCCCGCGCCGTTCTTGCGGGGAAAGCAAGGACGAACCGTCCGATTCGCGGAACAATCCGCTTCCGGGATTCCGGCCGGTATCCGGGCTTCGATCTTCAGAAGCGATTCGATCTTGAATCGCAGGGTCCGCAACGGAATCGGTTTGGCGGGCGATCGGTTCCGTAGGCTTGTGCTGCGAGCTAGGGGCTTCTTCTTCGGACGAGAAAAGGCGATCTTTCGCAAGCTCGTCTCCGCGCGGAAGGTTGCCGTCAGACGGACGAGCTTCGGCATCCGTGCGGTTATCCGTTACCGGCCGGGGCTTATCCAAAAAGCCCGGAGACGCGGTTGGCGTAATCTTCCCGCTGCGAGTGCCGTTCCCTCCGTCATCCGGTCGCATCTTGTCTTTTCCGTACATCAGATAAATGACAAACGCGACGATCGCCGGCATCA
>Ga0308157_10008425_pt1 | contig 11718 bp, 7 predicted proteins | sample PhyBR1_FD_201035 | JGI IMG/M metagenome (GOLD analysis project Ga0308157, IMG submission 201035) | Phyllosphere microbial communities from UC Gill Tract Community Farm, Albany, California, United States - DLSLB.R1 | ecosystem: Host-associated > Plants > Phyllosphere > Unclassified | place: USA...
TATGTAAACCAGAAACATTACGAAAATAAAAAGTTCGAAATGGAATTGTTTCCGCTTGCAAATGAACTTCCTGTAAAAAAAGGCGATATTATTGGATACATTGGTAATACCGGTGGATCTGGCGGACCGCATCTGCATTACGAAATTCGCGATACACAAACCGAACATATTTTAAACCCCATTGCAGTTTCATTAAAAGATAAAATTTCCGACACTGAACAGGCAATTATTAACGGTGTTTACGTATATCCGTTGACAGATGAAACAATAATTAATAACGAAAATTCGTTTTTTGAAGTAGCGTTAAACAAGGTAAATAATACGTACAACAGTGAAACTATTCAGGCTAAGGGATCAATTGGTTTTGGAATTAACACGCACGATACGCAAAACGGCAGTCGCGGTAAAAACGGAATCTATAAAATTGTTACTTATTTGAATGGATCGAAGTATTTTGAAGTGGTTTTTGATGAATTTTCGTTCGATGAATCTAAATATTTGAATCAGTATATAGATTACAAATATTATCAGCTGACAGAAAATCGAATTCAAAAATTATTCATTATTAACGATTTACCTTTAAGTTTAATCAAAACAAAAAAGAATAACGGACAAATAAATGTGAAGAGCGACGCAGATTTCAATTTTAAAATCGAAGTTTTTGATGCGCACGATAACAAACAAACTATAAATATTCCTATTAAATATTCCGAGTATCAAACAGTTGAAAAACCAAAACCAGCAGGTAAGTACATTGATTATTTAAAGGATTATGCGTTTGAAGATAAAAATGTTTCGGTTGAATGGGATGCTCGAACTTTTTTTGAAGATGTTTATTTAAAGATGGATTTTGCAGATAATACACTTGTTTTACATAAAGATGAATATCCGGTTCAGAAAAATATCAGTATAAAAATAATTGTTCCAGATGATTATCCGAATAAAGACAGAACATTTATAGGAAAAACCGACGGCAAAAAGATTAAGTTTTTTGATACTTGGAAGCGTGATAACGATTTCCGCATTCGAACAAAAGAACTGGGAACATACAAATTGGTTCATGATACAGAAGATCCGATTGTTAGTTTCACCAAAAGTCAGAATGAATTTACAGCAGACGATGTTTTGGTTTTTGAAATTGAAGACAAGCTTTCGGGAATTGATACCTATAACGGATATTTAAATAATGAGTGGATTTTATTTGATTATGATTACAAAACAAAGAAATTAATTCATAAATTACGCGATAAAAAATTTACAGCCGGCAACAATACTTTACGATTAGAAGTTACCGACCGTGTTGGAAATAATACTACATTTGAACAAACTATAGTTGTTAACTAAATAAAATATTTTGAACAAAAGCATATATGTTTTTTCGGTTTCTATAATATCTGTATTTGGGTTCGCGCAAACGGCTCAAATTAAGGGTGTTGTATTAAACGAACAAGATTCTCCCGTACAAAATGTGCTGGTACAGGCACAAGACAGGCAGGTTTATACAAATGCCAACGGATTTTATTTTTTAGAAGTTTCTCCGTCAGATCAAGTTACCATAAAATTTCAGGCAGATGCTTACCAAACCGTTACTTACACAGAATCGTTAAAAGAAAATCAGTCTTTTGAGCTGAATATCCGTTTAAGCGATCATTCCGAAGAATTGAAAGAGCTGGTTATCGATAAAAATTTACAACAGCGGTTTGAAGGAACAACCATTATTTCACCCGATGTTATCCGCAGAATTCCCGGAGCAAATGCCGGAGTAGAGAATATTTTAAAAACACTTCCAGGTGTTTATTCTAATAACGAACTTTCAACGCAATATGCGGTTCGTGGCGGAAATTACGATGAAAACTTAATTTATGTAAACGAAATAGAAGTGTATCGACCATTTTTAATCCGTTCTGGTCAGCAGGAAGGTTTAAGTTTTACGAACACTTCAATGACCGATAAAGTTGATTTTTCTTCCGGTGGATTTCAAGCAAAATACGGCGATAAAATGTCGTCTGTTTTAGATATTACCTATCGCAAACCAAAACAATTCGGCGGTCAGTTAGATGCCAGTATTTTAGGTGGTGGTGTTACGGTTGATTTAGCGTCGAAAGATGAAAAATGGACCGCAATTACCGGTTTCAGATACAGAAATAATGCTTTGCTGGTAAATTCGCAAGATGTTGAAGTAGATTATAAACCGCGCTATTTAGATGCACAATCGTTAATAACTTTTCAACCATCGGCAAAATGGGAATGGAGTTTACTTTTAAACGCATCATCAAATGTGTATGAATATACGCCACAGGTTAAACGTACAAAATTCGGAACCATTGGCGATTCTAAAGAAATGTCGGTTTATTACCAAGGTTCAGAAATAGATCGATACCAAACTTATTTCGGAGCATTCAAAGGTATTTTTAAACCTAATTTAGAAAATAGCTATAAAGTAATTGCATCGGCTTATCATACAAAAGAAGAAGAATACTACGATATTTTTGGGCAGTATAATTTAGGAAATGTAAGTGGCGATTTAGGCGGAAATGCAGGCGAAGTAGAATATACGGTTGGTTTGGGTTCGCAGTTGAATCACGGTAGAAATAATTACGATGCCTTAATTGTTAGTGCCGAAGTTAAAGGTCAGCATAAATTAGATGAGAATGAAATAGAGTGGGGCGTACGTTATGTTTCCGAGGATATTCGTGACCGTTTGGTTGAATGGGAAGTGGTAGATTCGGCAGGATTCTCTTTGGCGCATCCGTATTTTTCAACACCAAATAACCAACCTTACGAACCTTATCAAGGCGAATTATTGCCTTATCAGAATGTTCGTGCGACGAATTTTTTAAAAATCAATCGCTTAAACGGATTTGCACAGTGGAGCAGACGTGGAGCAATCGGCGAACACGAAACGTTTGTAAATGTTGGTGCCAGAGCGCATTATTGGAATGTTGAAGCAGAAGGATACGAAACATCAAACGCACAAGTTACAATCAGTCCGCGAGCGCAATTTGCCATTAAACCCAATTGGGATAAAATGGATATGGTTTTCCGTTTGTCGGGTGGTTTGTATCATCAACCGCCAAGTTACCGCGAATTACGTGCAATGGACGGATCTATCAATCCAAATGTAAAAGCACAGCAATCAATTCATATTGTTTTATCGAACGATTATAGTTTCAAGATAAAAAACACACCGTTTAAGTTGTTTACCGAATTGTATTATAAAGACTTATCAAACGTAAACACCTATACGTTGGAGAATGTTCGTATAAGATACAGAGCCGATAATAACGCCGAAGCCTATGTTTATGGTGCCGATTTGCGAATGAACGGAGAAATTGTTCCGGGAATTGAATCGTGGTTTTCTGTAGGATATTTAAAAACCGAAGAAAATTATAATAACAAAGGATTTATTGCCCGCCCAACAGATCAGCGTTTAAAATTAGGATTGATGTTTCAAGATTACATGCCAACAATTCCTAATTTAAAGTTGTATTTAAATTTAGTTTATAATACTCCATTACCGGGTGGTTCGCCATCGTATGTTGATCCGTATGATTATCAGTTGCGATTGAAAAATTACATGAGAACCGATGCTGGTTTTTCTTATATTTTCAAGGATCAAACGTTTAAATCAGAAAAAAAATGGTTGCAGCCTTTTGAAGAAGTTGCTGTAGGTTTTGAAATTTACAACTTGTTCAACAACGAAAATGCCATTACAAATACGTGGGTTCGCGACGTATATACAAAAACAATGTACGCCATTCCAAACAGAATGACCATGCGTACCTTTAATTTAAAATTAAATATGCGTTGGTAAACCTGAAATTTCTTTATATTTGAAAGAAGATTTAAAGCTTATGAAATCGTACATAGCCCTTTTAGCAGTTAGTTTGGTAGCCGTTGTTTCTTGTAAAAAAGAAACCGAAACGCCAAAAGTAATTTATGAAAACGAAAAAAACACTGCCGAAGTTAATTATCAGAAAATAGATTCTACCGAAATTAAGATTGCCGATTTGCCTATAAAATTCAGCGGTACCAATTATTTATTGCATCCAATTGGGAATGTTCGTGTGTACAATACGGGATCGTCACGTTCGGGAAGTTCAAAAATAAACAATCAGGTTAGTTATAAAATATCGAATTATTCTACTCCTGAAATCACCGGTTTTATAACAAATGTAATGTTTCAGCATAAAGATTCGTTAGATTTAAAACCATTGACCGCCAATAGAATGGAAATTTTGTCGATTAATTATTTAGATGAATTGGCGTTAAAAACAAATAAGCAATTTTTAGTTTACACGTTGGTTGATGTTGATACCAATAAAGACGGTAGATATGACGATAACGATATTAAAACGCTTTATATATCTAAAATCAACGGAACAAGATTCACAAAACTTACACCCGATTTACACGAATTGTTAGATTGGCAGGTAATTGATGAGAAATTGTATTTTAGATCGATAGAAGATATCAATAAAAATGGCGAGTTCGATTCTAAAGATGCTATTCATTATTCGTTTATAAATCTGTTATCAGAAGATTGGAAACCAGAACCATATAATCCACTAAAATAGAACCTTGATTATCAAGGTTTTTTTATGTAAGATTACTAATCTTTGCGATTAATACAAATAAATTACATTTTAAATACTAAAAATTGTAAATTGTGCGTTTAAATGATTTAATCAAAAACAAAAATTCATGAAAAGAAATTTTAAAGGTCTTTTAGCTTTGGCTTGTGTTGCTTTAGCTGCTACAAATGTGCAAGCTCAGGCACAAACATCAAGTGTTTTCGATAATTTAAGTGTTGAAGGTCAATATGGATTAAATTCTGCCTTAAGTCCGAACGAAGGAATTACAACAAGTGATTATAGTGGATTTAACTTTTTTCAGCTAGGTCTTACTTATCACATTGATGATGTATGGGGAGTTCGTGGTACATTTGCAAGCTCAAACTTTAAACACAAAGATAATAGTGATTTAGGTGTAAAGTATAACAAATTAATGTTAGAGGCTACTTATAATATTTTTGCAGCTATTAACAGCGGAATGATGCAACCATTTGATGTTACCGCACATGCAGGTTTTGGTTTAGCTTCAGGTAAAAGTGAATTAGGAGGTGATAATGATTTGGCAGGTGCTGCACAAATTGGTATTATGCCGAAATACAACTTTACTTCACAATTTTCTGTTTTTATTGATGGAACTTTTGTAAACCAATTCAGTCAGGATTACGGTTTTAACGGTTCAGCTATTAAACAAGGATCAGGAAGTTACTTTAATGTTGGTTTAGGTGTTCAATACAAGTTTAAAAAGTAATTAAAATATCATCATAAAAAAAGGGATTGTGTAAACAATCCCTTTTTTATTTCTTCTCGTTTTTAGGAAGATATTCGTTGGTTTTCTTTGAAGCAGTAAATTTTTTATAGCCAAATAAAGCCAGAACTATAGCAGCCATTGCTAAATATACATATTGCATAATACTTAATTTTGTAAAACAAATGTAGTATATTTTAAAACAGCTTTTACAAATTTTTGCTTTTTGATAAGTTCATTAATGCAGGTGTAAAGAACGAACAAATTCCTATTAGAATAATTACCAATCCAAGTATAATAAAAGTATAGTTTATTCCAATAAAATCTGCAATGAAACCGGTGAACAGCAATCCGATGATCGATGGAAGCACTGAAAAACTATAATACAGTGAAAAAACACGACCTAACATATTGTGTTGAATTTCTTCTTGAATAATCGTTGTAAAACTGGCGTTGTAAAGTGATGCTGAAATTCCACCGATTGCCGTTAAGATCACAAATAACACAAACTGATCTGCCGATAACCAGCCAGACCAAGCAAATGTTACTCCGATCAATATGTGCATTAAATTTATAATGATTACTTTGCTTATTGTTGGTTTCCAAATTCCCAATAAACCACCACCAACCAACATTCCCACACCCCAAATGACTTCAATAATACTTATTTCGAATTTATCGCCTTTAAAATGATTGATCGTTAACAACGGAAAAAGCACTGCAACCGGCATAATACAAAATAATCCGACAATTGAATATAAAAACAAATACCACAAACCTTTGTTTCGGGTAATTTCATAAAAAGCGGTTTTCATATCGTTCCAGATGTTGTTAAAACTGGCAGCCGTTTTTTCATCGGGAATTGAGTTTGGAATGGCAATAAACAACAGTGAAATTATGGCAAATGCAGCACCGAAAATATCTAAAAGCAACACGTTTCCAATTGATAACATACCAATAGCAAAAGCGCCTAAAGCCGGACCTGCGATTCCTGAAACCGATTGAATAATCTGGTTAATACCCGCAATACGCAATAATTCGGACTGTGGTGCCAATAAAGGAATGGAAGCCTGCATAGCGGGCATGTGAAATGCCGATCCTACCGATCTTAAACCTAACATTACGTAAATAAGCGGTAAACTTTCGTACCCGAAATAAAAACTTATCGACATAAATAAAGTGCACAAAGCAACAAAACCGTCAGCAAAAATCATGGTCATCTTTCTGTCCCAACGGTCAATATAAACTCCGGCAAAAGGTCCGATCAATGCTTGTGGTAAAAGTGCTGCAATAGCAGCAAATGCCAAAACTTCGGCAGATTCGGTTTTTAAACTCAGCCAGATAATTATGGCAAAGTTTACGGCAGAACTACTTATCAAAGAAATAAACTGACCAATCCACAGAATGGTAAATTTTCTTTTCCAATTATTATCCATAAAAATAAAGTGCGTGTTTTATGTGTTATTTGGTTTTTAAGCGATTACTTTTTCTATTTCTTTTATTATTAAAGGCGTTTTTTCGGTAATTGCTGTAATAGTATTCTGCATTTCTTCGACAGATAAATCGGTTGTTTTTTGTTCCAAAAGAATCAGTTTTTCTACAATTTCGTTTATTTTTAACTGACGGAACATTGGCAACATTTTATGTGCGGTTTGTTTCACCGTTTCAATATCATTATTCCTGAATGCAGTGTTTAAAACTTCGATATCGGCGGTTGAACTCTTAAAAAACGATTCAACAATAAGCTTTACAGCTTCTTTATCATTTTCCAGCAAATTAAATAAATCGGTTAAATCAAAATCATCATAAATTAATTTCATTGTCGGAATATTTTGAGTTGCTGTCGTTACGGTTTCTTTGGTCTTAATACGCAGAATTTTGTAAATAGTATTGTATAACGTATTTATATTCAATGGTTTTCTCATATAATGATTAAACCCAAGTTTTTTGTATTCGTGTTCGTCAAAATCGATTTTTCCGGTCAATGCGATTACGGGCGTATCTTTATAATTTTCTAACGATCTAATATCCTCAATAACTTTCAAACCGCTGTAAAAAGGCATCTGCATATCGGTAATAATCAACTGATATTGCTCTTGCTGCAAAATTTCTTTTGCAAGTGCGCCATTTTCTAAAGTGGTTAGTTTTTTAACTTTAGTACCAAAAATCTCTTCTATTAATTTAAGTTGCAGCTGATCATCATCAATAACCAAAATCTTTTTGTTTTCTAATTTTTTGGCATTATCATATTCAAAATCGGTAGCTTTTTCGGTTTCAATATCGTCTTCAAAATCTTTCAACGGAATGGTAATGTAAAAAATAGTTCCTTTATTCTGCTCGCTTTCAAAATGAATGGATCCATTCAGCAACTCAACCAAGCGTTTGGTAATGTTCAGTCCTAAGCCAGAACCGCCGTAGCTTTCGTTGTTGTTATGCGCCTGTACAAATTCTACGAACAAATCGTCTTTATTTTCAATTTTAATACCAATTCCGGTATCTGTAATTTTAATAATTGCCAGATTGTTATCTAAATTAGCATCAATACGAACTTCGCCTTTATGTGTGAATTTTATGGCGTTTGAAATTACGTTGGTTAAAATCTGCTGAATTCTAAAAGCATCAGAATTAAAATCTACATTTAGCTTTTCATCAATAGTAAAAACCAGATCAACCTGCTTTTTATTGGCACTGTTTTTAAGGTTGTTTGATATGTTTTGAAGCAAATCGTTAAAGTTGAATTTACCGGTTTTTATTTTGATTTTGTTGTATTCCAGATTTGAAAACAAGGAAAGATCGTCCACCATTTTTTTGATGTATTTTGTTGACTGAATAATGTTTTTAAGGAATTCTTTCTGTTTTGCCGTTTTAAGGGTGTTTTGCAAAAGCGCCGAAAAACCAAGCAGGGAATTTATAGGCGAAACCATATCGTGCGAAATAGTTGCCATGAAAAAACTTTTCTGTTTCATTAAATCTTGCATTTCTATATTTAATTTTTCGAGCTTTTGTTTGTTTAAAGCCGATTTATTAAGATCGCGCAGAATGATGAAACCAAAAAACAAGGCGATTACCGAAATAATGATGCCGATTTTGGCAATATTATTACTAACCTTGTCTATTACATTTTTGCTTATTTCGTATTTGGTGTTCGATGATTCTACAACAATTTTCTCAACTTCTGCCAACAAATCACGCAAACGGTTGCTTAATTCCTGGTTTCGTTTAATCAGCAATGCTTCTTTATCGTAATATCTTTTCAATAATTTTAATTCGTTTTTCTTGGCTGCCGAGAAGATATTTTCTGTTGCTTCGTTTATTTTCTGCTGATTTTCTTGATTTTCTTTCTTTATTCTCTCTTGTTGTTGAGCAATTCTATTGTTTTCTTGAATTAATTTTTCTTGAAGCTGTACTTCATTATCTTTAAATTTATTCTTTACTTTTCCCCACCAACTTGATTGTTCAACAACAGTATCAATTGCAATTTTTTGCGTTTCGCTAGTATTTTGAACTTCTTTTAAGCGTGTTTGCGTTTCACTATAAAGATCAAAATTGATGTATTTTGACTGAACATCTAAAACCTGATCAAACGTTAAGCTTTTTAGATTTATAATACTTGTAATAGTATCTAATTTATTTTTAAGGGTTTCGTTTTGAATATTATCTTCTTTTAAAACATCAATCCTAGAAACTAAAGAATCTAACTGATCGTGGTAAACCTTTGCAGCTTTTTTATCGTAAGAAAGTAACGCCAGCCTGCCCGAATTTTCGGTTGCATACAGATCGCTCACTATATTTCCCAGTTCTATAATTTTGGTGTTTTCGGTTAAAAGATCGTCTTTAGAAACATTCAGATTTTTAACTTCACGCAATATGTAAAGAATCGATAGGGTAAAAATGCCAATTAAAAATATGTATCCTAGGGTTAGTTTTACTTTTAAATTCTGCTCGGTTGTCATAGATCAAATTTTTTACTAAAATAAAAAAAGACTACCGAAAACGATAGCCTTTTATGTTTTGATATTTATAAAGATGCTATTATTTAGCAATTCCTCTTGAAATTACAATTTTTTGGATTTCTGAAGTTCCTTCATAAATCTGAGTGATTTTAGCATCACGCATCATACGTTCCACATGATATTCGCTAACATAACCGTTACCGCCGTGAATTTGAACTGCCTCAATCGTAGTATCCATAGCTGTTTGCGATGCAAATAATTTTGCCATTGCTCCAGAAATAGAAATATCTTCACCATTGTCTTTTTCAGACGCTGCTTTCATACACAATAAACGTGCTGCCGAAATATTAACCGCCATATCTGCCAATTTAAAAGCAATTGCTTGGTGGTTGATGATTTCAGTTTTAAACGCTTTACGTTCTTTAGCATATTTTAAAGACAATTCGTAAGCACCTTGCGCAATACCTAAAGCTTGCGACGCAATACCGATACGTCCGCCGTTTAAAACATTCATTGCGAAAGCAAAACCAAAGCCGTCTTCGCCAATTCTGTTTTCTTTAGGAACCTTAACATCTGTAAACATTAAAGAATGTGTATCACTTCCGCGAATTCCCATTTTCTTTTCTTTTAAGCCGATTTCAAAACCAGCCCATCCTTTTTCAACAATAAAAGCATTGATTCCTTTATGTCCTTTTTCAGGGTGCGTGTGTGCAATAACTAAGTAAGTTGATGCTGTGCTACCGTTTGTAATCCAGTTTTTAGTACCGTTTAACAAATAGTGGTCGCCCATGTCAACCGCAGTTGTTTTTTGCGATGTAGCATCAGATCCTGCTTCTGGTTCCGATAAACAAAAAGCGCCGATTACTTCACCAGATGCCAATGGCACCAAATATTTTTGTTTTTGTTCTTCTGAACAGTATTTTTCCATTCCCGCACAAACCAACGAGTTGTTAACAGACATAACAACTGCTGCCGATGCATCAACTTTAGCAATCTCTTCCATTGCCAAAACATAAGAAACGCTGTCTAAACCAGCACCACCATATTTTGGGTCAACCATCATTCCTAAAAATCCAAGCTCACCCATTTTTTTCACTGCATCAGCAGGAAATTTAGAGTGTTCGTCACGTTCAATAACTCCCGGTAATAATTCAGTTACAGCGAAATCACGAGCAGCTTGTTGAATCATTAATTGCTCTTCAGTTAATTTAAAATCCATCTATTTTATTGTTTTTGTAAACATATTAATTTTCCGCACCAAATATAATTGAATATTGCCAATTTTTCAAAAATTATATCTATTTTTAATTTATGAATACAGAAAAATTTAAGGTGCTTGGTGTAATGTCAGGTACATCGTTAGACGGAATTGACTGCGCCGTTCTAGAATTTACAAAGAATAACGGTGTTTGGAGTTTTGATTTTATTTCAGGAAAAACAACTACTTATTCTAAAGATTGGCAGAATAAATTACAGACTGCTATTCATCTTTCTGATACCGATTTACATCTTTTAAATATTGAATACACCTATTTTTTAGCCGAGTTTTTAGATGATTTTATTAACGATAATAATTTAACCGATCTGGATTTTATTTCATCGCATGGACATACGGTTTTACATCAGCCCGAAATTGGAATTACTCTGCAAATTGGAAATTTACCTATTGTTAGCGATATGCTTTCGTTGCCTTTTGTGTGCGATTTTCGTGTACAGGATGTACAGTTAGGCGGACAAGGAGCTCCGTTGGTTCCTATTGGCGATCGTTTGCTTTTTGCAGATTACGATTATTGCTTGAATTTAGGCGGATTCTCTAATATATCTTTTGAAGAAAACAACGAACGAATTGCGTTTGATATTTGTCCGGTTAATACCTTATTAAATCATTTTGCAAAAAAACTAGGTAAAGATTTCGATGAAAGCGGAAATTTCGCAGCATCAGGAATTGTAAGTCAAGATTTGTTTATTGAATTGAACAATCTATCGTTCTACAATCAGCAAGGTCCAAAATCATTAGGAATAGAAAAAGTAAATAGTGCTTATCTTCCATTGATTGAAAAATATCAGTTAACTGCCCAAGATCATTTGGCAACCGTCACAGAACATATCGCGTATCAAATAGCATCGGTTCTAAAAAAATCAAATTCAAAATTATTGGTTACAGGCGGTGGCGCGTTTAATCAGCATCTTATTAATAGGTTAAACTTTTACGCACCAAATACAACCGTTGTTTTAGGATCAAACGAATTAATAGAATTTAAAGAAGCCGTAATTTTTGCTTTTTTGGGAGTGCTTCGTGTCACAAATACAGACAATGTCTTAAGCAGTGTTACGGGCGCATCAAAAAATCATTGTTCGGGCAATATATTTAATAAGGAATTATTAAGAAGTAATTGCTAAATTGATTTGTAATGAATTATATTTGTCGGGAAAATAAAAAGTAATC
>Ga0308157_10008427_pt1 | contig 11716 bp, 11 predicted proteins | sample PhyBR1_FD_201035 | JGI IMG/M metagenome (GOLD analysis project Ga0308157, IMG submission 201035) | Phyllosphere microbial communities from UC Gill Tract Community Farm, Albany, California, United States - DLSLB.R1 | ecosystem: Host-associated > Plants > Phyllosphere > Unclassified | place: USA...
CGGTGATGACTATGGCGATGAGAGCAGGCACGAAGGTGAGGGATAAGACGAAGGCGCAGGCCAGCGCGATGATCACGGTCAGCGCCATCGGCTCGAACATCTTGCCCTCGACGCCCGTGAAGGTGAGGAGCGGCACGTAGACGAGGATGATGATGGCTTGCCCGTAGACAGAGGGCTTGATCATCTCCTCGGCCGAGGCCTGAACGGTGGCGAGGCGCTCCTCCAGGGTCAGGGGACGCCCCGCCTCCGTCTGCCGCTCGGCCAGGTGGCGCAGCGCGTTCTCGGTGATGATGACCGCCCCGTCGACGATGAGGCCGAAGTCCAGCGCCCCGAGGCTCATCAGGTTGGCCGAGATCTTCCCCTGGACCATGCCGGTCATGGTCATCAGCATCGCCACCGGGATCACCAGGGCCGTGATGATGGCGGCCCGGATGTTGCCGAGCAGTAGGAAGAGCACGGCGATGACCAGCAGGGCGCCCTCGGCGAGGTTCTTGGAGACCGTCTTCACGGTAGCGTCGACCAGCGCAGTCCGGTTGAGGACGGTCCGCACCTCGACGTTCGGCGGCAGCGACTTGGACACCTCCTTCAGGCGCGCGTCGACCGCCGCGGACACGGTGCGGCTGTTTCCGCCAATGAGCATCAGGGCAGTGCCGACGACGGCTTCCTCGCCGTCCTCGCTCGCCGAGCCCGTGCGCAGCTCGCGCCCGATCCGGACCTCGGCCACGTCGGAGATCCGCACCGGCACGCCGCCGCGGGTGGCGACGACGATGCGTCCGATCTCGTCCATTCCCTCGATCCGGCCGGCCGAGCGCACGACGACGCCCTCGCCGCTGCGCTCAAGGTAGCCGGCGCCCCGGTTCTGGTTGTTCTGCTCGACGGCCTCGGCGACGTCCTTGAATGAGAGCCCGAGGGCGATGAGCTTCGCCGGGTCAGGCTGCACGTGGTACTGCTTCTCGTAGCCGCCGATGACGTCGACACCGGCCACGCCCGGCACCGTCTTGAGTTGCGGACCGACGATCCAGTCTTGCACGGTCCGCAGGTAGGCCGCCTGCTCGAACCCGGGCCTAAGCCGCTGGCCTTCCGGCGTCAGGTAGGTGCCGTCGGACTGGAAGCCGGGCTGGCCGTCGCGCACGGTGCCGGGCGCCGGCTTCGTGAAGTGGACGGTCCACATGTAGATCTCGCCAAGGCCCGTCGAGATCGGGCCCATCCGGACCTCGGCGCCCGGGGGCAGGTCGTCCTTCACTTGGCTTAGGCGCTCGCTCACCTGCTGGCGGGCGAAGTAGACGTTCGTCGCCTCGCTGAAGACGGCGGTGACCTGGGAGAAGCCGTTGCGCGAGAGGGAGCGGGTGTATTCCAGGCCCGGGATGCCGGCCAGCGCCGTCTCCATCGGGTAGGTGACCTGCTTCTCGACATCGAAAGGCGAGAGCTGCGGCACCACCGCGTTCACCTGGACCTGGTTGTTGGTGATGTCCGGGACCGCGTCGATGGGCAGCTTGGTCAGCGAGAAGACGCCCAACGCCGCTGCGAGCAGCGACAGCAGCAGCACCAGCCAACGCTGCCGGACAGAGAAGGCGAGGATTGCGTGGATCATGGCGGCGCTCCTCAGTGCTCGTGCTCTGCTTCGGCCTTGCCGAGCTCGGCCTTGAGGACAAACGCGTTCGTGACAGCGACCTCTTCCCCTGCGTCCAGCCCGAAGACGACCTCGACGGCCTCGGCGTCACCCTTGCCGGTCACCACCTCGCGCTTCTGGAAGCCGTCCTTGGTCCGCACGAAGACGACCTGCTCGCCCTCGACGTTTTGCAGGGCGGAGCGGGGCAGGCGCAGGGACACCGATTCCTGCTCGACCGCGACCTGCACGGTGGCGTAGGAGCCCGGCCGCCAGGCCATGGTCTCGTTCTTCACGGACGCGATGACCTTGGCGGAGCGCGTCTGGGCGTCCAGCATCGGGCTGACGAAGACGATCTTGCCCGTCGTCGTGGCCTTGTCGTCGCCCGTGCCGAGCGTGACCGCCTGGCCCTCCTTGATCGCGCTGAGATCGCCGGTCGGGACCGCGAGCTCGACCCAGACCCAGGACAGGTCCGCGATGGTGTAGATCTCTTTCTCCTGGCCCTCGTCGTTGACGGGCGCGCCGACATCGACGCGCCGCTCGATGACCCGACCGGAGATGGGCGCGCGGAGCTCGTAGCGCTGGAGCCCGAGCATCGGCGCCCGGTCGAGCCCCGCCATGTGCTCGTCCTCGACCGAGACGAACTTCTTCGTCGGGTTCGGGGCCTCGGCGAGCTTCGCGACCTCCGCGTCGGGCACGCCCAGGGCCGAGAGCTTCTGGCGCGCGAGGTCGACCTTCAGGCGCGCCTCGATCAGGGCGGTGCGGGCCTTGAGGAAGACCTGCTCGGCCGAGATGCCCTTGTCCCTCAGCGTGTGGTCGCGCTCGAAAAGGGTCTCCTGCAACTCGCGTCCCACATGGGCCGCGATGTAGTCGTTCTTGGCGTCGGCCACCTCCCGGCTGTCGAGCACGGCCACGACCTCGCCCTTCTCGACTGTGTCGCCCAAGCGCTTTCTCAGTTCGGCGACGGTACCGATGACCTTGGCGGCGACCCGAGCCACCCGCTCGGCGTCCGGCGCAACCGTGCCGGGCACGGTGAGCTTGCGGGAGAGAATACCCTTGTCGACGGGCGCGACCGTGATCTTGGCGGCGGTGATCTGCTCGGGCGAAAGCGTGACGACGCCCTCAGGCCCCTCTTTCTCACCCTCTCCGTGGGCGTGGGCCCCATGTGAGTGGCCGCCGTGCGAGTGGCCGGCATTGCCGCCTTCGGTCCTGGGCTTGGCGGGAGCGTCGAGGCCGGTCGCGGCCCAGAGCGCCTTGGTGCCGTCGGACACCTCCGGAACGAGGGCGCCCACGGCGACCCCGGCAGCGAGCACGGCCGGAAGGGCAAGGAAACGGAACATGGAAAAATCCTCCGGACCGCATCTGGGCGGCCGCGGGTCACGTCGGATCTCGATTAGGACGTGACCGCGCATGCAAACGGGGGCAGGCGACCGCCTCGGTGGCGGACGTGCGGGGACCGTTCAGGCGCGAGGGGGTTTGCGCGGCGGCGCGGTGGCGCGGGCGGTCACGGCCGCCTCGCCAACGATGAAGGGCACCTCGTCGGTGACCCGGACCGGTACGAGCATGCCGCCGGCGTCCGCGATGACCACCTGATGGCAGGCGCAGCTCGCGCAATGGTGGGCCGGCCCTCGGTCGGGCGACACATCGTCGGTCGCCGGCTGGCCCATCTCCAAGGAGAGGTGGGACACGGAATGGTGCGGCCCGGGCTCGTGCGCATGGGCGTCGGCCATCGGGACTGCCAGGACCAGGATGAGGAGCAGCGCGACCAGGCGTGCGGCCAGCCGCCACCATGAGGCAGCCGCGGTACGGGCCTCCTTCGGTGATGGACTGGTCGTCGCGTGGGTCAAGTGCGCGGGTTCTCCTTACCGGCTGGCGTCGAGGCTGTAGCGACCCTTGCCGGCCTCGCCCGCAGGCGTCTTCAGGGTGACCGTCGCGCGAATCTTACCCTCGACGGGAAAATCGATCTTACCCGAGAGGCGGTTATCGCCGGAAGGCGTCAAGTCGACCGTTCTCTGCTCGTTGCCCTTGGCGAGCACGACCGCGCTGGCCGAGAACTTGGCGGCGTCGACCTTACGCTCCTGCTCGTCGACGAGATGCAGGGTCATCTCGGAGCCCTTCACCACGAGCTCGGCCTCGTAGGCACCGATCTGCTTGAGCTGGCCACCGTTGGGTGGGGCATGGGAATGGTCGTGCCCCGGCGCTGCCACCACCAAGGCAGGGAATGCCAGGGCCACGAGCCCCGCCGCCAGGACCATGTTGCGTAGCGTCGCCATGTCGTCCGTCCCGTTCCGCTTGCCGCCGGGGAGATGGCCTTACATCCTCTAGCCGCTAGAGGAGCAAGCGGCTTTTTCCGTCCACCGGCACATCCTCCCACGCTCATGATGAACGCTGGATGATGTCGCCTCCTGCGGAGGGCAGCCCTGCCTCAACAGGAGGCGAGAAATGAAAGATCGCGGGCCCACTTACGGCGTGCCCGGCAGGGCTTTTCGTCTCCGAGCCGCTTCCCTCTATAATGGCCAAGCTTAAATCCCAGTCAGCACGTTCGAATGTGGAGATTAATCCGGATCTGTTTTGCCGGCTCTTGCGTTTGAGGCCCATTCTCGAACACGGGAGACACAAATGAAGCTCACCATTGCAGCCTTGGCCGCCTCCGCCGCCCTGGCCCTCGCCCCGGTCGGCGCGCTCGCCCAGCACGTTGACGTCGGGCCCGGCGGCGTGTCCGTGCACGGCGACCGCCACCATCACGACGTCGAGCACACGCATTCGACGGTCGAGGAGCATCACCACGACCGACCGGTCGTGCACGACCACCACGACGACCATCACGAGCACACCACGGTCATCGAGAAGCATGGCCACTAAGGTCGGTGCGGGAGGGGACCACGGGCCTGGGGACACCCGGCTCGTGGCCACGAGCTGCAAGATGAGGGTGCGTAAGGTCGCGGGTTTCGGAAAGCCGCCCTCTGGGAGCGTTCAACACGACGGGCCAAGCCATGGCACGCCGATGCGCTCCGGTCTCGCTAGCCGGGAACCGCGGGCATGGGCCGCCTATGTCCCGCGCGGCGCGAACAGGATGAGGGCGCTTCCGAGCAGACAGACCAGCCCGCCCGCGATGTCCCACCGGTCCGGCCGGTGGCCCTCGAACCCCCAAAGCCAGAGTAAGGCCGCGACGATGTAGATGCCGCCGTAGGCTGCGTAGGCGCGACCGGCAGCTTCGCTCTCCACCAGTGTCAGAAAGTAAGCAAACAGCGCCAGAGAGACCATGCCAGGCGCCAGCCACCAGGCCGACTTGTCGAGGCGCAGCCAGGCCCAGAAGGCAAAGCAGCCGGCAATCTCGGCCAGGGCTGCCGCGGCGAAGGCAGGGTAAGTCAGCATGGCGGCGTCATCGCACGCGCGCGGGCGTAGCGCCAATGCTCGCTGCCACTGCCCTGCGCGCGGATGCCATTCCACGCCTCATCAGCTGTGGTTAGTGCTGTTCATGCAGGCATTCGCCGTGGTCGGCGAGCACCTCGATGATGCGGCATTCCCGGACGCGGCTGCCCGAGCATTGCTCGACCATGGCCCGGACTTCGTCCCTCAAGCCGGTCAGCCGCGCGATCCGGTCGTCGATGTCTGCGAGGTGCTTGCGGGCGATGGCGTCCGCCTCGCTGCAGGGGCGGTCGGGATGTCCGGCCAGATCGAGCAGGGCGCGGATGTCCTCGATCTCGAAGCCGAGCTCGCGGGCGTGCCGGATGAACCGGAGCTTCCGGACGTCGGCCTCGCCGTAGGTGCGGCGGTTGCCTTCCGTGCGCTCTGGAGTCGGCAGCAATCCCCGCGCCTCGTAGAACCGGATCGTGGGGACCTTCACCGCGGCGCGCCGCGACAACTCCCCGATGGCGATGGGCTTCATCCCGCTTGCTCCTCTAGTCGCTGGAGGAAGTAGGATCTCTCCAAGAGATGCGGAAGGCACCAGCCATGAGCGACGCTGCGACCCTGGACCGGACTGAGAGACCTCCGACACGCTTTCGCGTGTCAGGGATGGATTGCGCCTCCTGTGCGGCCAAGGTCGAGACGGCCGTGCGGCGCCTGCCGGGCATTGAGGAGATCCAGGTCTCGGTCGCGACGGAGACGCTTACGGTTCGGCACGGCCCGGGCACCAGCGCCGGGGCTATCGCCGCGACGGTGCGCGGGCTCGGCTACGGTGCCGAGGCCCCCGACGCCGTCCCTGTGGCGGAAGGTCTGGACGCGCCTTGGTGGCGGGCCCCCAAGAGCCTGCTGGCATTCGCCTGCGGAGCGGCTCTGGTGCTGGCCTACGCGGTTGGGTATGCCGCGCCGGCGACCGAGCGTTGGGCCTTCCTCGCTGCCATGGCGGTTGGCTTGGTGCCGATTGGCCGGCGGGCAGTCTCGGCGGCCCGGCACGGCACGCCGTTCTCCATCGAGACGCTGATGACGGTGGCGGCCATCGGCGCGACCGCCATCGGGGCGACCGAGGAGGCGGCGACCGTCGTCTTCCTGTTCCTGGTCGGCGAGGTGCTGGAGGGTGTCGCCGCCGGCCGGGCTCGGGCGAGCATCCGCGGCCTCACCGGCCTGGTGCCGGACACGGCCCTGCTGGAGAGCGGCGGGGCAACGGAGCGCGTGCCCGCTGCCAGCCTGCGGGTCGGAGCGACCGTGCTGGTGCGACCGGGGGACCGCGTGCCGGCGGACGGCACCGTCGTCGAGGGCGAGAGTGCCGTCGACGAGGCGCCGGTCACCGGCGAGAGCGTGCCCAGGCGCAAGGCACCGGGCGACGCGGTGTTCGCCGGCACGGTCAACGGTGACGGGGCTCTGCGCGTCCGGGTGACCGCGCCAGCGCGGGACAACACCATCGCCCGGGTCGTGCGCCTGGTGGAGGAGGCGCAGGAAGCGAAGGCACCGACCGAGCGCCTGATCGACCGGTTCTCCAAGGTCTACACCCCGGCCGTGGTCGCGGTGGCTGTCGGGGTCGCCGTACTGCCGCCGCTCCTTCTCGGGGGCCCGTGGGACGAATGGGTCTACAAGGGGCTGGCCATCCTGCTGATCGGCTGCCCGTGCGCCCTGGTCATCTCGACCCCGGCCGCCATCGCGGCCGGCCTCTCGGCCGGGGCCCGCCGGGGCCTGCTCATCAAGGGCGGAGCCGTCCTGGAGCGGCTGGCCACCGTGACAACGGTCGCCTTCGACAAGACCGGAACCCTGACCGAAGGCAAGCCGGTCGTCACCGACGTCGTGGCGTTCGGCCGGACGGAGCGGGACGTGCTCTCGTTGGCTGGCGCGCTTGAGGGGGATTCCTCGCACCCGCTGGCCCGAGCCGTGCTGGCGAGGGCCGCCGAGGCCGGGGCGCCCGTGCCGCCGGCTTTCGGCACCCAGGCCCTCGGCGGCAAGGGTATGGTCGGAAAGGTCGGCGGCCTCGACTTGTTCCTGGGCTCGCCGCGGGAGGCCGCGGCGCGCGCCGCGTTCACGGAGGAACAGGCGGCGCAGGTCTCCGCCCTAAACGACCTGGGCAAGACGGTCGCAGCCCTGGTGGTGAACGGTGCCTTGGCCGGCCTGCTCGCCATGCGCGACGAGCCCCGGGCGGACGCGAAGGCCGGCATCGACCGGTTGGCGGTGGAGGGCATCGGGGCCGTCATGCTCACCGGCGACAATGCGCTCACGGCGAAGGCGGTGGCCGGGGCGCTCGACATCGAGGCGCGAGCCGAGCTCCTGCCGGAGGACAAGCAGCGTGTGGTGCGCGAACTCCAGGCCGGCGGCGCGGTCGTGGCGAAGGTCGGCGACGGCATCAACGACGCGCCCGCGCTCGCGGTCGCCGATGTCGGCATCGCGATGGGCGGCGGCACCGACGTGGCGCTGGAGACAGCCGACGCCGCGGTGCTGCATGGGCGCGTCGCCGACGTAGCTCGCATGATTGAGCTCTCGCGCCGGACGCTTGCTAACATCCGGGCGAACATCGCCATCGCGCTCGGCCTGAAGGCGGTGTTCCTGGTCACAACCGTGCTGGGCGTCACCGGCCTGTGGCCGGCCATCCTCGCCGATACTGGGGCCACCGTGCTAGTGACCGCGAACGCCCTGCGGCTGCTGAGCGTGAGGCTCGGCTAGGCAGGGGGCCTTGACCTTCCCACTATGGGAAGCAGCAGTAGGAAGGGGCGGGGCTCAGGATCAGTCCGGTGAACCCGTTCGACTTGGAGGAATGACCATGAAGCGTATCGTCCAGGCCATGGCCGCCCTCCTCATGCTGGCGTCCTCTTCGGCTCTGGCGATGTCCTGCTGCGGCGGGGCCAAGGGCAAGGGCGCCATGATGTGCGGCAAGCCCGGCATGAAGGGCGGCATGGCCATGAATCACGCAGCCGCGAAGGGGAAGAAGGGCGGCTGCTGCTGCGAGGGCATGCCGATGAACATAAGCAAGCGCGGCTGAACCGGCGTCGGCTGACCGGAGGCGCGTCAGTTCAAGATCCCTCCGCCCGGCGTGCAACGGCTTGCCGCCGCCACGGCTTTCCTCCCGGTTTTCTCCAGATGGATCGGGAGCTCGCCATGTTGCTACGCCTCGTGTTGTCCGCCGCGCTTCTTGCAGGGATCGCGAACGCAGCCGTCGCAGCGCCGATGTCGGCCGACGACAAGGCGCTGCTCCAGCAGCAGTGCATGGGGGACTTTACGACTTTTTGCGGGGACATGCCGCCCGATGACGGCCCCGAGACGCAGGCCTGCTTCGAGAAGAACCTGTCGAAGCTCTCGCCTGGCTGCCAAGGCGCCATCAAGAGCTACAAGCAGGGCAAGAAGGGCTGAACCTCAGCGGCGCGAACTGACACGCTAGGGATTGCCGCAGAATTGCTGCGCTGCCCACGGCCCACTGCCCTCTGAACTTGCGAGGGATGGTGGCTCGCACGTCGTAGCAGGAACGCGTGGACCGCCGAACTCGGGCCGCTGACCGCCACTGATTCGGTCTACGGCGACCTTAGAAACAGTTGGGGCCGCCCTTATGCCAGAGCGACCATAATTGCTCTAGGTTTCGTTAGTGCGGATCTTTGGTGTCCGCAAACGCATCACTGGGTCGGCTATCATCAGCCAGCTCAGCTAGCACAGCCAGCAGCGGCAAGGCGATGAAGTTGGTGATCTTGATCGCTGGGTTCACGGCTAGCGCCGCATAAACCCCCTGTCCGAGTAGCTGTGAGAACTTCTGCGATGTCCGCTTCTTGCGTCGAAGCGGACGATCAAGGCCGCGGTGCGGAGAGGCCGCTAAGGGTCACGAGTTCGCATGCGGCTTACAGCGCTGCCGCTCGCGGCGCAGCAGGAGATGCGTCTAGGAGATCGTTTCGCAAAGCGCTGGGCCTCGCGCAGGCGTGCCCGCTCCCGGCGGGCTTCGTCTAAGACTGTCGGCCGGGTGGGCGTGCAATCGGTCATACGGCCAAGCTAGGGCGAATAGGCGAGCGGCAATCTTGCTATCGCGGCTTCGTGATCGTTTCCAGCGGATCGCTTACGCCTCTCGCGCCTGTCGCCGCGCATCCTCCGCCTCGACCTCCGGCAGAATGCGAGCGATCAGCGCATCAAGTGGGGTAGGGCCGGTCTCTATCACCGGCGGCACTCGCAGACGCGCCACGTTGCCCGCTGGCGGCAGCGGACGGCGATCGACTCCGACTGTAGCTGGAGCCGGATCGGCTACCGCAGCGGCGTCCGGAGAGGGCTCCGGTCCGGCCTCCGGCCTATCACGGGACGAGTGATCTCCTGCCGCGGTCCGCTTCTTGGCGGCGATCGTCTCCATGCGCGCCAGAATCGCGACCTTCGCCTGATCGAGCGCTGTCGGCTCCGCATCCGGCTTGCCGGAAGCCTCTTGCGCCGGTCCTTCCCGTCGCGACGAGTCTTCACGCCCCATTGACGGTTCTGGGGCCGTCTCACCAGCAACGAGAGCCTGATCCAGGGGCGGAGCCGGTCGGGGTAGCTCAGTCCCTGGATCGGGCGTTCTCGCTACCACCGACTTTTCGGTGCCGGATGAGGCATCCCCGTTATCCCACTTAGTTCTTCCCTTCATGGGTTGAGTGCCCGGCAATTTTGTCGCCGATTCCGCAGCGGAAAGCGTCGAATCTTCTGGCTCTTTTTTTCGGTGGATCGGCGGCTCGACGGCGGGCGTCAGGTAGACCGTGGTGCGGTTCTTCTGATCGGGTCGGGAGCAGATCAGGTAGCCAGCGGCCTGAAGCTCCTTGAAGTGCCGCTGGACCGTGCGCTGATGGCAGGCGAGATCGAGCGCCAGCCGTGAGGTCAGCGCTCGGTAGGTGCGCTTCCGGCCGCAGCGGGAGATCAGGTGCAGGAGGGTGCGGCCCGCGCCGCTAGAGACGCGGGCGTCGAAAAAAGGGTCGAGGGAGTGCCTGCGCGCGTAGTAGGTGCCGGGCCGGATCGTGCGATCGCGCAGACGATCCTCGCGCTTGCGGTAGCTCCGGCGGGCGCGCGGCGCCTCCGGTGTCGGGGACGGCAAAACCTCCAGGTGGCCTCGGACGGCCTTGCGCTGCTCGGCCTTCGACAGCCGCTCGAAAGCGGCGATGTCCTCGACCGTCCAATCGACGTCGAGACCCGCGTAGGTCGTCTGGACCCATAGGTCTTCCGGCACGCTCGCCAGGGCGAGCAGGAGCATAGGCTTCAGGTTCACGGTCCCGTCCCTCGACAGGCCGCATGCGACAAAGTGTCCGCGATCCTCCGCGTGAGGGCGATCGACGGTCGGTGCGGGAGGGGATAGAGTCAGCACCGCTACGCACTGATCTATCCGGCGGGGCTCCCATGCCCTTTCGGTTGTAGAGGCCCCGGATTCGCGTCCGGGGCTTTCTGCATTCTAGGGGTTAGTTCCTGTCACTGCGGCGGTTGCGTTCAGGCACGTGGAACACAACGGGACCCCTACGTTACGACGTGGTAAATCCCCGCCGCGCGCAGCACGTCGTTGGTCTCGTTGGAGATCAGTCCACGCTTTCCGGTGACGAGGGCCGCCGCCACCGCGCCGGCCTGTCCGCCGATCGCGTCGGTGATGCGGCGGGTAAAGGCATTGCGCGCCGCGTCGATGGCGGCGGTCAACCGCAGCGACAGGGCCAGCGGCTCGGCCGGTGGCCCGACCTCGACCTTTCCGACCAGCGAGCCCACGGCGCCGATCCCGCGAAAGTAAGCGTCGCGCGCAAAGTCGTAGCCGCCCGGCCGCACCGCCTCCGGCGGCGGTAACAGGCGGGCGGTGGCACGGATGGCGTCACCCGGCCGCACAGCCTGCGCGGCACGGTAGGAGACCCGCACCCGGCGCGGGCGACGCTCCGCATCGAGATCGCCGAACCGCTCGACGCGCACGATCAGCCGCGCGCCGCCCTCGCGCTCGTCGAGCCCTTCGACGAGGCCGACAAGCGGCGCGATGGTGACGCGAGTCAGCACCGGCCCCGCGACGGAGGCGACCCGCCAGACGCCCGCCGCGAAGCCGAGGAAGACGGCGGCGAGGCCGAGCATCAGCGCGAGCGCCACCGGGCGCGCCTGCAGCAGCGGCGTCACCGAAAGGCAGAACCCCGCCGCAATCAGCGGCGCGGCGAGGGAAGGCTCTCCATCGGTCGCCGTGAAGAAGACGAGAATGCCGGCCCCGAAGGCGACGGCGAGCCAGGGGAACAGCCGCCGCTGCTCAGCCTCGCGGGCAACGCTGCCGCGCAAACCGTCGCGCGCGGCCTGCCAGAGCTGTGCGGGGGCGGGGAGGCGACCGGCGAGGAGGGCCGGAACGGCCCCGCGCATCGCCCTGCCGCCGCCTCCCGCCATGTGCCCTGCCTATGCCCCGCCGCGCTCGAAGACTTGCAATGCCCGCGCGATGGGCAGCCATGACGAATTCTTAACGCATCGGCTCGCTCGTGCTACACGCCCGCCGAGACCGGCCGCAGCCGCACGCGCGCCATCCCGCACTTTTTGAAGAAGCCTCCCAGCCGCCGATGTCGTCACCGGTCGTCACGCGCTTTGCGCCTTCACCCACGGGCTTCCTGCATATCGGGGGAGCGCGCACGGCTCTGTTCAATTGGCTCTACGCCCGCCGCTTCGGCGGGCGGATGCTGCTGCGTATCGAGGACACCGACCGGGAGCGCTCGACGCAAGGCGCGATCGACGCGATCCTCGACGGGATGCGCT